>Ga0302324_100000163_pt1 | contig 174344 bp, 169 predicted proteins | sample Palsa_T0_1_FD_201949 | JGI IMG/M metagenome (GOLD analysis project Ga0302324, IMG submission 201949) | Peat permafrost microbial communities from Stordalen Mire near Abisko, Sweden - Palsa_T0_1 | ecosystem: Environmental > Terrestrial > Soil > Palsa > Peat permafrost | place: Sweden: Abisko...
CAGGGCGGCGAAGTGCTCTGCATCGTCGCCTAACGCCAGAAGTCACCTTAGAGACCAGCATCATGTCGAGAATTGCCAAAGCTCCGGTCGACCTGCCCTCGGGCGTGACCGCGACCATCGCCGCCACACAGATCACCATCAAGGGCGCGAAGGGCTCACTGAGCCTGCCGCTCGGCAAGGGTGTGTCGGTGACGGAGAAGGAAAAGAAGCTCGAGATCGAGTTCGACGACCCGGGCGCGGCGCGCACCATGGCCGGTGCCACGCGCGCGCACCTCGCCAACATGGTGCAGGGCGTGACCAAGGGCTACGAGAAGAAGCTCGAGCTGGTGGGCGTCGGTTTCCGCGCGGCGGTGCAGGGCAAGAGCCTGAACCTGACGCTCGGCTTCTCGCATCCGGTGAACGTGGCGATCCCGGAAGGCATCAGCATCGAGACCCCGAGTCAGACCGAGATCCTCATCAAGGGCATCGACTGCCAGAAGGTCGGCCAGATTGCCGCCGAGATCCGCGACATCCGCCCGCCGGAGCCCTACAAGGGCAAGGGCGTGCGCTACGCGAACGAGAAGATCACCCTTAAAGAGGGGAAGAAGAAGTGATTATCACGAAGAAGCAGCGGCGCCTGCGCCGCGCCGTGAAGAGCCGTGCGCACATCAAGCAGCTGACGGTGGCGCGCCTGAGCGTGCACCGCACGCCCAATCACATCTACGCCCAGGTGACCGATGCCGAGGGCGCCAAGGTGATCGCCGCGGCCTCCACCGTGCAGGAGAAGGTGCGCGCGGGCCTCAAGGGCACCGGCAACGTGGAGGCGGCCAAGGCCGTCGGCCGCGCCATTGCCGAGCGCAGCAAGGCAGCCGGCGTGAGCAAGGTCGCCTTCGACCGCTCCGGATTCCAGTACCACGGGCGCGTCAAGGCGCTCGCGGATGCAGCCCGCGAAGCGGGTCTTGAGTTTTAGGCAGAGGCACAGCACATATGGCAAGACCTGAGAAAGGCCAGCCGGCGGACGAGTTCGTCGAGAAGCTCGTGGCGGTCAACCGCACCGCCAAGGTGGTGAAGGGCGGCCGGCAGTTCGGCTTCACGGCACTGACCGTGGTCGGGGATACCTCCGGCCGCGTCGGTTACGGCTTCGGTAAGGCGCGCGAGGTGCCGGTGGCGATCTCCAAGGCCATGACGCAGGCGCGCAAGAACCTCATCAACGTGTCGCTGCGGAACGATTCACTGCACTACGCGGTCACTGGTAATCACGGCGCGACGCGCGTGTACATGCAGCCGGCCTCCGACGGTACCGGCGTAATCGCCGGCGGCGGCATGCGCGCGGTGCTCGAGTGCGCCGGGGTGCGCAACGTGCTGGCCAAGAGCTACGGTTCGCGCAACCCGATCAACGTCGTGCGCGCGACCATCAACGCGCTGGCGAAGATCCGCTCGCCCGAGGACATTGCGGCGAAGCGCGGCAAGACCCTGGACGAAATTACGGGCTGATGTGCCATGGCTGACAAACAGATCAAAGTGACGCTGGTGAGAAGCCTGAACGGGCAGCTGAAGAACATCGCCGCCTCCGCGCGCGGCTTGGGGCTGCGGCGCATCCACCAGAGCGTCATGGTCAAGGACACGCGCGAAAATCGCGGCATGATCAACGCCGCCGTGCATCTGCTGCAGGTCGAGGAAAAGGGCGCCTAAGCATGAGACTGAATTCATTGAAACCCGGCCCGGGCGCCAAGCGTCCGCGCCTGCGCGTGGGCCGCGGCGCGTCCGCCGGCCAGGGCAAGACCTGCGGGCGCGGCACCAAGGGCCAGCGCGCGCGCAAGGGCGGCTACCACAAGGTCGGCTTCGAAGGCGGCCAGATGCCGATCCAGCGCCGCATGCCGAAGGTCGGGTTCCGCTCGGCCATGAAGGCGACGCGCGCGGAAGTGCGCCTGGATGAGCTCGCCAAGGTCGAAGGCACGCTCGTGGATCTGGCCGCGCTCCTCAAGGCGCAGGTGGTGCCGGTCGGTACCGAGCGCGCCAAGGTCATCCTGTCGGGCGAGTTCAAGAAGGCCGTGACGCTCAAGGGCATCGCGGTGACCAAGGGTGCGCGGGCGGCCATCGAGGCCGCCGGCGGCAAGATCGAGGAATAGGCGTAACCGATATCATGGCCACCACGGTGAGCAGCACGAGTTCTTTCGGCGACGTCGCACGCTCCAGCGAGCTGCGCGGCCGTCTGCTGTTCCTCTTGGGAGCGCTCATCGTTTATCGCATCGGCACCTTCATCCCGGTGCCGGGCATCAACCCCGCGGAAGTTGCGCGCTTCTTCGGTGACCGCTCGAACACGATTCTCGGGATCGTGAACATGTTCTCCGGCGGTGCCCTATCGCGGCTGTCGATCTTCGCCATGGGCGTCATGCCTTACATCTCCGCCTCCATCATCATCCAGATGATGTCGATGGTGGTGCCGACGCTCTCGGAGCTGCGCAAGGAAGGCGAGTCGGGCCGCCGCAAGATCACCCAGTACACGCGCTACGGCACCGTGGCGCTGGCGCTGGTGCAGTCCTTCGCGGCCGCTGGTGCCCTGGACAAGGGCGGCCTCACGCTGGTCCACGGCTGGCCGTTCATGCTCACCGCCACTGTCACCATGACGACCGGCACTATGTTTCTCATGTGGCTCGGTGAGCAGATCACCGAGCGCGGCATCGGTAACGGCATCTCGATGATCATCCTCTCCGGCATCGTCGCGGGTCTGCCCGGCGCGGTCGGCAATACCTTCGCGTCGGTCAGCAACGGCGAGATGCAGGGCCCGGTGGCCCTGGTGCTGCTGCTGGTCGTGTTAGCCACCACCTACTTCGTGGTTTACGTGGAGCGCGCGCAGCGCCGCATCCCGGTCGACTACGCCAAGCGCCAGGTGGGTCGCCGCATGTACGCGGGGCAGACGAGCCACCTGCCCTTCAAGCTCAACATGTCGGGCGTGATCCCGCCGATCTTTGCCTCGAGCCTGCTGTTGTTCCCGGCGACGCTCGCCAGCTTCGCCGGCACCGGCTCGAACGGCCGCTTTGCGACCTTCATGCAGGACGTCGCTGCAGCGCTTGGCTACGGTCAGCCGCTGCACTTGGTGATCTACGCCGGGCTCATCATCTTCTTCTGCTTCTTCTACACCGCGCTGGTATTCAACGCGCGCGACACGGCTGACAATCTCAAGAAGTCCGGCGCCTTCGTACGCGGCATCCGCCCGGGCCAGCAGACGGCCGAGTACATCGATGCGGTGCTCACGCGCCTGACACTGTGGGGCGCGCTGTACGTCACCGCGGTGTGCCTGCTGCCGGAGATTCTCGTTTCCTGGAAGGGTGTGCCGTTCCATTTCGGTGGCACCTCGCTCCTCATCGTCGTCGTGGTGGTGATGGACTTCATTGCGCAGCTGAACGCGCACCTGATGTCGCATCAGTACCCGGGACTTCTCAAGAAGGCGAACCTGCTCGGCTCCGGCCGACCGGGTTCGGGTGGGTAATCATGAAAGTTCGTCCGTCGGTCAAGAAGATCTGCAAAAACTGCAAGATCGTGCGCCGCCGCCGCGTGGTCTACGTCATCTGTTCAGATCCGCGTCACAAGCAGCGTCAGGGTTGAGGTACTAAAAGCATGGCACGCATCGCCGGCATCAATATCCCGATGAACAAGCACGTGTGGATCGGGCTCACGCAGATCTACGGCGTGGGTCGCACGCGCGCACGCGCGGCCTGTGCGGCCGCAGGGGTCGCGCCCACCACCAAGGTGAAGGACCTCACCGAGGCGGAAGTGAACGCGATCCGCTCGCAGATCGCGAAGTTCGCGGTCGAGGGCGACCTGCGCCGCGAGGTCTCGATGAACATCAAGCGCCTGATGGACTTAGGTTCCTGGCGCGGCATCCGCCACCGTCGCGGACTGCCGGTCCGCGGTCAGCGCACACGTACCAATGCCCGTACCCGCAAGGGTCCGCGCAAGCAGGCGGTGAAGCTGAACGCACCTCCTGGAAAGGCATAAGGCTTAAGACAACATGGCTGAAGAGAAAGCAAAGCAGGGCGCACCCGCCGGCAACGCGGCTGCGGCTGCGGCTGCGGGCGGCGCCAAGAAGCCGAAGAAGGCGCGCAAGAACGTGCTCGATGCGATCGCGCACGTGCACGCCTCCTTCAACAACACGATCATCACGATCACCGATCGCCAGGGGAACACCCTCTCCTGGGCGACCTCGGGCGGCTGCGGCTTCCGCGGCTCGCGCAAGTCGACGCCGTTCGCCGCCCAGGTGGCCGCGGAGAAGGCCGGTGTCGCGGCGCAGGAGCACGGCGTCAAGAACGTCGAAGTGCGTGTCGGCGGCCCGGGCCCCGGGCGCGAGTCCGCCGTGCGGGCACTGAACAACTGTGGACTGAAGATCACCAGCATCTCGGACGTGACGCCGATCCCGCACAACGGGTGCCGTCCGCCGAAGAAGCGTCGGGTCTGAGGGTTAGAGAAATATGGCGCGATATACCGGTCCGAAGTGCAAGCTCGCCCGCCGCGAGGGCACCGATCTTTTCCTGAAGTCGGGCGTCAAGCCGCTCGAGAACAAGTGCAAGTTCAGCGTGCCCCCGGGAGGGGTCAAGGGTGAGCGTCGCCAGCGCCTGTCCGACTACGGCCTGCAGCTGCGCGAGAAGCAGAAGCTGCGCCGCATGTACGGCGTGCTCGAGCGCCAGTTCGGCAACTACTACGAGGAAGCCGCCCGCAAGGCCGGGGCGACGGGCGAGAACCTGCTGAAGTTGCTCGAGTGCCGCCTCGACAACGTGGTGTACCGCATGGGCTTTGCCGCCACCCGCTCCGAGGCCCGCCAGCTGGTCAGCCACAAGTCGATCACCGTGAACGAGAAGCCGGTGACGATCGCCTCCTACCAGGTGAAGGCCGGCGATATCGTGCAGGTGCGCGAGAAGTCGCGTAAGCAGCTGCGCATCACGGCCGCCCTCGGCATCGCCCAGCAGGTGGGACTGCCAGAGTGGGTGGATGTGAACTCCGAGCAATTCCGCGGGGTGTTCAAGTCGGCCCCGGGGCGCGAAGACATCCTTCCCGACATCAACGAGAACCTGGTCGTCGAGCTGTATTCGAAGTAATCGCATCCGCTTGAATTGCGGGGGGTTTGCCCCCATTTGAGCGGGTCCTACCGTGTTCCTTTTGCGCCGGTCACAGTTGCCGGCAAGGTGAGACTGCAATGCAGGGTTCTGTAAGCGAGTTCCTGAGGCCGCGTGTGGTTAAGGTGCAGCCGGTGGCGCCGCGCCAGGCGCGCGTCGTGATCGAGCCGTTCGAGCGCGGCTTCGGCCATACGCTCGGCAATGCGCTGCGCCGCGTGCTCTTGTCATCCATGCCAGGCAGTGCGGTCACCGAAGTCGAGATCGACGGCGTGCTGCACGAGTACACCAGCATCGAGGGTGTGCAGGAAGACGTGGTCGACATCCTCCTCAACCTGAAGTCCGTGGCGCTGCGCATGCACTCGCGCGACTCAGCGGAGCTGCGCCTGCACAAGAAGGGTCCGGGACCAGTCACCGCCGGTGACATCCAGACCGACCACGACGTCGAGGTCGTCAACCCTGAGCTCGTGATCGCCAACCTCACCAAGGCGGGCGAGCTGTCGATGACCCTGCGCGTCGAGCGCGGCCGCGGCTACCGCCCGGCAGCCACGCGCGTGGCCTTCGAGGAGCAGACGCGTCCCATCGGCCGCCTGCAGCTCGATGCCTCCTTCTCGCCGGTACGGCGCGTGACCTACTCGGTCGACGCGGCGCGCGTCGAGCAGCGCACCGACCTCGACAAGCTGGTCATCGACATCGAGACCAACGGCACGATCGACGCCGAAGAGGCGATCCGCCGCGCCGGCAGCATCCTCAAGGACCAGCTGTCGGTGTTCGTGGACCTGCAGGGCGAGGAAGAGACCTCGACCAAGGTCTCCGAGATGCAGTTCGACCCGATCCTGCTGCGTCCCGTGGACGAACTCGAGCTCACCGTGCGCAGTGCCAACTGCCTCAAGGCCGAGAACATCCATTACATCGGCGACCTGGTGCAGCGCACCGAGGTCGAGCTGCTGCGCACGCCGAACCTCGGCAAGAAGTCGCTCACCGAGATCAAGGAAGTGCTGCAGAGCCACGGCCTGATGCTCGGCATGCGCCTCGACGGCTGGCCGCCGGCGGGACTCAAGCACGACGACGAGCGCGACGTGATCTGAAGTTGAGCGCGGGCCGCAGGGGCGGCCCGCACTTTCTGCCTGCGCGGCACTGCGCCAGCGCGGAAAGGCGAAGTGGAACGAGCGAAGGGTTATTTATGCGTCACCATCTCTCCGGTCGGCAGCTGTCGCGTAACAGCACGCACCGGCATGCGCTCATGCGCAACATGTCGGTCTCGCTGCTCCGGCACGAGACGATCCGCACCACGCTGCCCAAGGCCAAGGAGCTGCGTCGTGTGGTCGAGCCGTTCATCACGCTCGCCAAGATCGACAGTGATGCCAACCGGCGCATCGCCTTCTCACGCCTGCGCGACGTGCAGATCGTGGAGAAGCTTTTTACCGACCTCGGTCCGCGCTTCAAGGCGCGCCCGGGCGGCTACACGCGGATCCTGCGCATGAACCCGCGTCCGGGTGACTCCGCGCCCATGGCGCTGATGCTGCTCGTGGACGGACCGCAGGCCATCGCGGCCGAGGAGCCGACCGAGGCCAAGAAGAAGAGCGCGCGCCGCGCCAAGACCCCGGCAAAGGCCAAAGCCAAGGTAAAGGCCGAGAGCGCCGAAGCCGCTGAGGCCCCGAAGAAGCGCACCCGCAAGAAGAAGGCCGCCGCCTGAAGACTCAGGCGTCCGGTACGAACCGCAAGTGAAGCGAGGGCCGCCCTCAAAGGGCGGCCCTCGTCGTTTGCGCTGCAGGTCGGCTGTCGCTAGGCTGAGGCCGGGCTGGTGGCTCGCGCCGGCGCCGAGAAAACCAAATAAAGGGGAGGACGCCCGATGAGTTTCGCTTCGGAATTCAAAGAATTCGCCATGAAGGGCAATGTCATCGACCTGGCGGTCGGTGTCGTAATCGGGGCTGCGTTCGGCAAGATCGTGAGTTCCCTCGTCGGGGACGTGGTCATGCCGCTGCTCGCGCCGCTCATCGGCAGCATCAACTTCAGTGACCTTGCGGTGAAGATCGCCAGCGACGGGGCCGGCAAGCCCGTGCTCCTCAAGTACGGCTCCTTCCTGCAGACGTGCCTCGAGTTCCTGATCATCGCCTTCGCCATCTTCATCGTCGTAAAGGGCATCAACCGGCTGAAGCGGCCGCACCCGAGCGCCCCGCCGCCACCCCCCTCGAGCACGGATGTATTGCTCGCACAAATCAGGGATATACTGGCTAAAAAGCCCTGATCTGTATCTCCAGTGAGTCAATCGGGGGCCGTCAGGCCCCCGATTCTCATTCAGGCCTCACTCAGCCGGTTGCCGCGAAGGCCTCCCGGGTAAGGTTCTCGCAGCCCCCCTCGCGCACGGCCAGGTCGTCCTCGATCCGGATCCCGCCAAAGCGCGACAGCTCGCCGACGCGACTCCAGTTGATGAGGCTCGCGCGCTCATCGGCCCGCGCCTGTGCGAGCAACTGGTCGATGAAGTAGATCCCGGGTTCCATGGTGACCACGAAGCCGGTCTCGAGCCGGCGGGTGAGGCGCAGGTAGGGGTGACCCTCGGGCCTGGGGATGTCACCGCCCTCCGGCGATGCCATGAAGCCACCGACGTCGTGGATCTCGAGCCCGAGCAGATGCCCGACGCCGTGGGGCAGGAATACGCTCGTGACCTTCTTCTGCAGCGCCTCCTCAGGCGGGCACAGGATCAGGTCCGCCTCGCGCAACACCTCGGCGGCCAGCGCGTGCGCCCGCAGGTGAATGTCGCGCCAGTCCACGCCCGGGCGCACCTCGGCGCACAGCGCCCGCTGCATGCGGTCCATGCGGGCGATGAGCGCCGCGAAGTCCGCATCCTCAGCTGCGTAGGTGCGGGTGATGTCGCTCGCGTAGCCTGCGAACTCCGCGCCTGCATCGATCAGGAGCGAATAGCGCTCCGGCGGGGACTGCCGCTGCAGCATCTGGTAGTGCAGCACCGCGCCGCCGGCATTGAGCGCGATGATCGGATTGTAAGGAAGTTCCTGTTCGCGCAGCCCGCAGGCCTTAAGGAAGGCGAGCTCGATCTCGAACTCGGACGCGCCGGCCCGGAAGGCCGCCGCCGCCGCCCGGTGTCCGAGCGCGCCGAGGCGGCTCGCCTCGCGCAGGCACACGAGCTCGTACGGGGTCTTCGCGGCGCGGGCATAATCCAGCCGCCGCATGAGCGCGGGCGGGTTGATGGCGCCCAGGCCCCAGGTGCCGACCTGCGCGATCGGATCCCCGATGTAGGCGCAGCCGGAGAGCTCCTTCGGCAGCTGGGCGCGTGCTGCGGCGCGGTCCGGCACGCTGCGCAGGTCGAAGTACGACACCCAGTAATCCTCGGGTATTTCCGCGCTTTTGTACCAGTAGTCTTGGGGCTGGTTCAGGATCAGGCGCGGCCGCGCACCGGGCTCGAACCACACGAAACTGTCCGGCGCATCCGCCAGCGGCACCCATACCTTGAAGGGCGCGTGCGCCTCAAACGGGTAGGTGCGGTCATCTTCAAACACCTCCAGAAGGGTGCCTGAGTGGACCAGGAGCGAGGTATAGCCACTGGCCTCAAGCGCCCGGGCAGTGCGCGCGCACAGCTGCTCCAGGTGGGGCCCGAAGGTCTCGTCAAGCTGCGCAGCGAGGGATGCGGACATGATTCCAACCTCTTGTTGACTTGTCACACTCTCGAGTTGTCGTTTCAGGCCGACAACACGCGAAAAGCCGAGAGTTTCCAATCGTACCGGGACTTCTATAGAATTTGCCTCCCGCTGCTGCCGGAACGGGGCACGGAACGACCACAAAAGGTCGTCGTCTAATCCTCACAACTGCTTCCTTCGGGGTACCGATCGATGAACACCAAACTTGCTCTTAGCGCCGTGGTTGCCGCGCTGATGCTGACGGCCTGCGCGAAGCAGGAATCCGCCGGCACCGACGCTGCCACTCCTCCTGCTGCCCCTGCCGCTGCCGCCGCTGCGTCCGACGCCGCTCAGGCTGCCGGCCAGGCTGCGACCAACGCTGCCGACGCTGCCGGTAACGCAGCCTCTGCTGCGGGCCAGGCCGCGGGCTCTGCTACCGACGCTGCCAGCTCCGCTGCGCAGACTGCCGGGCAGGCCGCGTCCGATGCCGCCAAGGCCGCGTCTGACAGCTCGACGCCGCCGAAGCAGTAAGCTTCACGCTTACGGCTGAAAACACGGCCCGGACGGTTCGCGGTTGGCGAGCTGTCCGGGCCGTTTCTTTTTTGAGGATCGCCCGCGCTTAACTTCATGGACTGAGTTGCCTATGACCGTCGCCGCAGTGAGTGTGCGCGATGCCCGGGCGGCACCCGCCGACCGCCTGTGGATCCAGAGCGTCTACCGCGACTATCTCGATGACCTCAATCCCGGCACGGGCCTGTTCCCACGGCTCGGGGAGATTGGTCACCGCGAGCCCGATCAGATCGCGCACTGGTTCGGCGACCCCAACACCTACCCGCTCGTCATTATGCGCGGCGAGGAGCCGGTGGGCTTCGCGCGCGTCGTGCGGCTGTTGCCGACCGCGCGGCAGCCGCGCATCGACTATCGCCTGGCGGAGTTCTTCATCGCACGCTCGCGCCGGCGCCTCGGGATAGGGCAGACGGCGGTGCAACTGATACTCAGCCGCTTCGCCGGCCGCTGGGAGATCACCGAGTACCTGAGAAACGCCACCGCGGTCAGCTTCTGGCGGCGCGTCGTTGGCGGCTACACGCAGGGCAGCTTCACCGAGCGCGTCACGAACGGCGAAGTCCACCAGGTGTTTGTTTCCGGGAAGCCGCGCTCGTAGCAGCAGGCGCGCAGGCGCCGCAGCCGGCGGCCAGCTTGCCGACGGCGTGCGCGCGCAGCGCCGCGAACCAGCGGGCGGTGCCGACGCCCGGCACGCGTGCCAGGGCATCCATGATACGCATACGCAGGCGCGCCGAAAGCAGCCGCCAGGTGCTGTAGAGCAGGCACGTCGTCACCAGCCCCGCCACGATCAGTCCCTGCAGTACGCCGCTCACGTGAGGGTTCCTGCGCCCAGTGCTAGCGCCACGCGGTAGGTAATGAAGGCGCCGAGGTAGGCGAGCGCGAACAGGTAGGCCGCCATGTAGAGCGGGTAGCGCCACGAGTTCGTCTCGCGCCGCACCACGGCGAGCGTCGAGAGACATTGCGGCGCAAACACGTACCAGGCGAGGAGCGACAGCCCCGTGGCGAGCGTCCAGCTGTGGGCTATGACCGGAGTGAGCGCGCCGGCGACATCCTCGGTGCCGCTGCCGGCCATGGCGTACACGGTGCCGAGCGCGCTCACGGCGACTTCGCGCGCCGCCAGTCCCGGCACCAGCGCGATGGAGATCTGCCAGTTGAAGCCGATCGGCGCAAACAGGTATTCGAGGCCGCGGCCGAGGTAGCCGGCGATGCTGTACTGGATCGCAGGTCCCGTGGCGCCGGCGGGCGGCGCCGGAAAGCTGGCGAGGAACCACAACACCACCATCAGCGTCAGGATGATGGTGCCGACGCGCGTCAGGAAGATCTGGGTACGCTCCCACAGGCCGAGCAACAGGTTGCGCAGGTGCGGCACGCGGTACTCGGGCAGCTCGAGCAGCAGTGGGCGGTAGTCCTCGCGCGCAGCGCTCGTGCGCTTGAGCACGAAGGCCACGCCGAGCGCGCTTAAGACGCCGGCGAGGTAGAGCGCAAACAGCACCAGGCCGCGCAGGTTCAGGAATCCGACCATACGTTGCGGGATGAGCGCACCGATCAGCAGCGCATACACCGGCAGGCGCGCCGAGCAGGTCATGAGCGGAGCGATCATGATGGTCGCGAGCCGATCGGCGCGCGAGGGGATGGTGCGCGCCGCCATGATCCCCGGGATCGCGCACGCGAAGCTCGACAGCAGCGGGATGAAGGCGCGCCCGGAGAGCCCGACGCGCCCCATCAGGCGATCGAGCATGAAGGCTGCGCGCGGCAGGTAACCGGAGTCCTCGAGCGCCAGGATGAAGGCGAACAGGATCAGGATCTGCGGCAGGAAGACGAGCACGCTGCCGGTGCCGGCGATGACACCATCGAGGAGCAGGCCGCGCAGCGGGCCTGCGGGCAGCACGCCAGCGAGGGCTGCGCTTAAGCGCTGCACCCCCTCGTTGATGAGGTTCTGTGGCACCTTCGCCCAGCTGAACACCGCCTGGAACATCAGGAACAGCACCAGGGCGAGCAATGCAGGTCCTGCGACCGGGTTGAGCACCACCTGGTCGAGGCGCGTCAGCGCGGCAACGCGCGCGGGCACCTTGTAGCCGGACTCATCGAGCACGCGCCGCACTTCGCGCTGCGTCGCCTCGATATCGCGCGCCGTGGCGGCCGGGGGTGCCAGCCGCCGGCGCGCGCGCTCGAGGGAGTCGGGACCAAAGTCATAGGTGTCGATGGCCTCGACCAGGGCGCGCTCGCCGCCTGCGCGCACCGCGACGGTCGGGATCACCGGCACCCCGAGCGCGCCTTCGAGCGCGGCGCGGTCCAGGCGGTAGCCGCGCTGCTCGGCGACGTCGCTCATGTTGAGCGCCACGATCATGGGACGCCCGAGGCGCTTCAGCTCCAGCACCAGGCGCAGGTTCAGGCGCAGGTTCGTGGCGTCGACCACGCATACCAGCAGATCCGGCGGGGGCTCGCTCGCGTGGCGCCCGAGCACAACATCACGCGCGATGGCTTCATCGAGGGTGGCGGGCTCTAAGCTGTAGGCACCGGGGAGGTCGACGACGCGGTAGCTGCGACCGGTGTGCGGCCCGAAGAGCCGCCCTTCTTTGCGCTCGACGGTGACGCCCGGATAGTTCGCGACCTTCTGGCGGCTGCCGGTGAGGCGGTTGAAGAGTGCAGTCTTGCCGCAGTTGGGTACGCCGATGAGGGACAGGCTCAGCTGCGGCGCGGCTTGCGCCGCCGCCGCGGCGGCGTTCATGGCGTCGGTGCGGAGCGGGAGAGTTCCACCCAGACGCTCTGCGCCTCGCGACGTCTCAGGGCGAGCGTCGTGTGACCGATGCGCACCACGAACGGATCCCGCCCCGGGCGGGCCTCGGCCAGGATCTCCACGTGCTCGCCGCTGACGAAGCCGAATTCGAGCAGCCGCCGCTCGAGCGCGGACAGCGAATCACTCTGCGTGCCGACACTGACGACGTGGCCGCGGGTTCCCGGCGGCAACGCCGCGAGGCTCACGAAGCCGGGCTTCAGCGACAGCCCGTTGGGAGAGGCAACTGCGTCCATGGCCTGAAGTATGGATGAGAACGGTTCGCATTTGCAATCGTATTAGCATCTGTAAGTGACCGCTTTGCGAAGGCCAGGGATGGGCGGCGGCGCCGGTGACTGGCTGAGCGGATGGACCGTTATGTCTGCTACGCCGCAGCCGGGCGAAAAACCCGACGGAACAGTCACTTACGCACGTCCACGGAAGAGGGCATGCGGCCGGTCTCGGGGAAATTCAGTTGCGCAATCAGGGCTTTAAACCCGGGGCCGTCGTGAATCCGCGCGAAGAGCGGATCCACCTCCATTCCCTGGAGGTCCGGGTCACCCACGAGGCGCGCCCGCCGCAGTGCTTCCAGTGCGCGAGCCGCGTCGCCCTGGCGCTCCTCGATGGCGTCGATCGTCACCGGCACGATGAAGGTCTTGCCGTCGGCCATCAGGTGCGAGCGCTCGACTGCGAGGCGCCACTCCAGCCGGAAATACCCCTCCAGCCGCGTCTGGGTGACCGGCACGAACAGGCGGCATTCGCGGATGCGCCGCCGGATCAGCTGGTCTCAGGCATCCCCGCCGCGCAGCTCGCTCGGGTCGAGCCACACCTCGAGGCCGGCGGCGCGCAGCGCTTCCCCGATGCGCGCCGCGGCGGCGGCATCCTGGGAGGCGTAGCTGAGGAAGATGCTGTTCGGGGAGTCGGTCCTGGCCGCGCGGGACTACGTAGGTCTGCCGCTGTTGGTCATTCGTCAGAGCGGCAGTCTAGTGCAACCGCGCGGCACGGTCGTAGCGTTTCGCGAGCGCATAAGTTCAAGTGCCGGTCTGCGCGGCGGCCCGCGGCGCGGTTTTGCCCGGGGCGGGGAGGGCGGCGCGCTGCAGAAGCGGCGCGAGGTAGCGGCCGGTCCAGGAACGCGGGTTGGCGGCGACCTCCTCGGGTGTGCCGGTGGCGATGATCTCGCCCCCACCCTCGCCGCCCTCGGGGCCTAAATCGATCACCCAGTCGGCGGTCTTGATGACGTCGAGGTTGTGCTCGATGACGACCAGCGTGTTGCCCTCATCGCGCAGCCGGTGCAGCACATGCAGCAGCTGCTCGACGTCGTGGAAGTGCAGCCCGGTGGTGGGCTCATCGAGGATGTAGAGGGTGCGCCCGGTGGCGCGCTTGGCGAGCTCGCGCGACAGCTTGACCCGCTGCGCCTCGCCGCCCGAGAGCGTGGTCGCGTTCTGCCCGAGGCGCACGTACGACAGTCCCACCTCGCTCAGGGTCGTGAGCTTGCTGGCCACCGCGGGCACATTCTGGAAGAAGCGCGCCGCTTCCTCCACGGTCATCTCCAGCACCTCGTGGATGTTCTTGCCGCGGTAGCGGATCTCGAGGGTCTCGCGGTTGTAGCGCTGGCCCTTGCACACATCGCACGGCACATACACATCGGGCAGGAAGTGCATTTCCACGCGGATTACGCCATCACCCTGGCAGGCCTCGCAGCGGCCGCCTTTCACGTTGAAGCTGAAGCGCCCGGCGTCGTAGCCGCGCGCCCGTGACTCGGGAACCGCCGCGAACAGCTCGCGCAGCGGGGCGAAGAGGCCGGTGTAGGTAGCCGGGTTGGAGCGCGGCGTGCGGCCGATGGGGCTCTGGTCGATGTCGATGATGCGGTCGATCTGGCCGAGCCCCTCGATGCGTTCGACGGGGGCCGCCTCGAGGCGCGTGCCATTCAGGTACGCGGCCGCGTGTGCGAAGAGCGTGTCGACCACGAGCGTCGACTTACCCGAGCCCGACACCCCCGTGACGCACGTCAGAAGGCCGAGCGGAATCTCGACGTTCACGTTATCCAGGTTGTTGCCGTGGGCGCCGATGATCGCGAGCTGGCGCGCCGGGTCCGGGCGCATGCGCAGCGCCGGCACCGCGATGCGCCGTTTGCCGGAGAGGTACTGGCCGGTAATCGAAGCCGGGTTGGCCTCGATGTCCTCGGGCGTACCCTGCGCCACGAGGTGGCCACCGTGAGCGCCCGCACCGGGGCCTAAGTCCACCACGTGGTCGGCCTCGCGGATCGCCTCCTCGTCGTGCTCGACGACGATCACGGTGTTGCCAAGATCGCGCAGCTGCTTGAGCGTGCCGAGCAGGCGCTGGTTATCGCGCTGGTGCAGTCCGATGGACGGCTCATCGAGGATATACATGACGCCGGTGAGACCTGAGCCCACCTGGCTTGCGAGACGGATGCGCTGCGATTCCCCGCCCGAGAGTGTTTCTGCGGAGCGATCGAGTGTCAGGTAATCCAGTCCCACGTCGGTGAGGAAGCGCAGCCGCTCGATGACGCTCTTCACGATCTTCGCGGCCACTTCCCCGCGCCAGCCGGCGACCTGCATGCCGCCCAGAAACTCGAGCGCCCGCCCGACAGTGAGGTGCGCAACCTCCGGCAGCGTTTTCTCCGCCACGTACACGAAGCGCGCGGCGCGGTTCAGGCGCGTGCCGTGGCACTCAGGGCAGGGGCGCATGCCGAGGTAGCGGCTGAGCTCCTCGCGCACCATTGGCGATTCGGTCTCGCGGTAGCGACGCGTGAGGTTGGGAACGATGCCCTCGAAGGGATGACGCTTGCGGGTCTTCCTGCCGCCATCGCCGCGGTAGGAGAACTCGATGGCCTCCGTGCCGCTGCCGTTCAGCAGCACCTGCTGAATCTGGGGCGGCAGGTCGGTCCAAGGCGCCTCGATATCGAAGCCGTAGTGCTTGGCCAGGGACTGGATCAGCTGGAAGTAGTGATCGTTGCGGCGGTCCCAGCCGCGCACCGCGCCGCCGGCCAGCGACAGGTGCGGGTGCAGCACCACGCGCTGTGGGTCGAAAAATTCCTGCACGCCGAGACCGTCGCAGCTCGGGCAGGCGCCGGCGGGATTGTTGAACGAGAACAGCTTCGGCTCGAGCGCCGGCACGCTGTAGCCGCACACCGGGCAGGCATGGCGGCTGGAGAACACCAGTTCCTCCCGCGCCGGCTCATCGAGGAAGGCGAGGCGCGCAAGACCCCCGGAGAGACGCAATGCCGTCTCGAAAGACTCCGCCAGGCGCTGCGCAGCATCGGCGCGGATGCGCATGCGGTCGACCACGGCCTCGAGCGTGTGCTTCTTCTTGCCGTCCAGCTCCGGGAGCGCGTCCATCTCGTGGATGCGCCGGTCGATGCGCACGCGCACGAAGCCCTGCGAGGCGAGATCCTCGAGCAGCTCATGGTGCTCGCCCTTGCGGTCGGTGAGCACCGGCGCGAGCAGCACTGCGGCGGTGCCCTCCGGCAGCTTCAGTACCTGATCGACCATCTGGCTCACGGTCTGCGCGGTGAGGTCGATGCCGTGCTCCGGGCAGCGCGGGATGCCGGCGCGGGCGTACAGCAGCCGCAGGTAATCGTAGATCTCGGTGACCGTACCGACGGTGGAGCGCGGGTTGTGCGAACTCGCCTTCTGCTCGATGGCGATCGCCGGCGACAGCCCCTCGATGGCATCCACGTCCGGCTTGTCCATCGTGGCGAGGAACTGCCGGGCGTAGGCGGACAGGGACTCGACGTAGCGACGCTGCCCCTCGGCATAGAGGGTGTCGAAGGTGAGTGAGGACTTGCCCGACCCTGAAAGGCCCGTGACCACGATCAGCCGCTCGCGCGGCATCTCGAGGCTCAGGTTCTTCAGGTTGTGGGTGCGCGCGCCGCGCACGCGGATGTAGTGCATTGAACCCTCAATGGTACGCGCGCCGCCCGGTCAGACCCAGGTGAGGCACACAGGGACCTATAGATGGGGACGGATTCAGGTGCCGGCACCGATGGCTTGACTATCGTAGGAGATATCGTATGATATATCTGTCAATAACAAGGAGGTGCCCAGTGCATCGTCATTTCGGCCGTCGTCACGGCCATATCCACGGCCACAGCCATTTTCATGGCGAAGGCCATCACGAAGAATTCGACCCCTCGATGCATGCGGGGGGCCGCCACGGTCACGGCCGTGGCTTTGGCCGCTTTGGCTTCGGAGGCGGCTTCGGCATGGGTCCGGAGTCCTTCCGCGGCCGCAAGATGGGCTCGGTAGACCTGCGGCTCGTGCTGCTGACGCTCCTCGCCGAACGCCCAAGCTACGGCTACGAGCTGATCAAGGCTCTCGAGGACCGCTCGGGAGGCTTCTACAGCCCGAGCCCCGGGATGGTGTATCCCGCGCTCACCTGGCTGGAGGAGGTGGGCTACTCGAGTGTCACCAGCGAGGGCGCGAAGAAGCTGTACGCCATCACCGATGCCGGGCGTGAGTATCTCGCGCAGCACCAGGGCGCGGCCGACTCGATCTTGAGTCAGCTCGAGCACATCGCGCGCAGGCTCGGGCGCATGCGCGAGGCATTCAGCGGTTTCGAGGAGGACGAGGAGTCCGGCAACTCGAAGGAGCTGTGGCAGGCGCGGCGCGACATCAAGGACGCCCTGCGCCCGGTCTACGGGGCAAGCGAGAAGGAAAAGTCCCGCGTCGCGGCAATCCTCAGGGATGCGGCCGCACGCATCAGGGGCAAGGCGTGATGGCGCTCGCAGGCACCGACAGCGCCGCCCCGAGCCGGCCGCCCGGGGAAGTGCTGCGCGATACACGCATCTCCGCAGTCATCGCCCGCATGCTCGCAAGCCGCGGCCGTCCCACCGGGGGCGGCCCGCGCAGCGGCGCCGAGCGTGACCCGCATGCATACGCCGGCTACGGCTTCTCCATCCACCCCGAGCAGGGCGACCTGCTCTATCTCCTGTGCCGTTCGCTCGGCGCGCGGCGCGTGGTGGACTTCGCCACCTCCGTGGGTTTCTCCACCCTCTACCTCGCCGCGGCCATGCGCGACAACGGCGGCGGCAAGGTGATCGGGGCCGAGATCGTGCCGGAGAAGATTGCGGCTGCGCAGGCCAACCTCGAGGCCGCAGGACTCGCCGCCTTCGTCGAGATCCGCGCCGGCGATGCGCGCGCGACGCTGCGCGACGTGGGCGGAGACATCGATCTGGCGCTGATCGATGGCTGGCCCGGCGCCGGCGGTCCCTCGCTCGCGCTCGAGGTGATGCAGGTGCTGGCACCGCAGATGCGCATGGGCGCCATCGCGGTGAACGACAACGCCGAGGAGGACTACCTCGACTTCATCCGCAACCCCAAGGGCTGGTTCCGTTCCATGACGCTGCCGCTCAAGGGCGGCACAGAAGTCTCGGTCAAGGCCGCGTAGCGGCCACATCGGCTGCAGCCGCCTGCGGGCGGCTGCAGCCTCCACGTGGTGCGCTGGGGCCGCAAAGCTGCGCGATCGGGGCGCAAATGCCGTTCGCGTGGCCGCGCCCGCTCCACTAGAATACGCACCAACAACGGCGGCACCCCTCCCGAAGGTGACCGCCCCATCCCGAAGGACATCCCATGGCGCGCGGCATCAACAAGGTCATTCTCATCGGCAATCTCGGCGCGGACCCTGAGACGCGCGCGATGCCCTCCGGCACCACGGTGGCGAACCTGCGCGTGGCAACCAGCGAGAGCTGGCGCGACAAGCAAAGCGGCGAGCAGCAGGAGCGCACCGAGTGGCATCGCGTGGCACTCTTCGGGCGCCTGGCCGAGATCGCGGCGGAATACCTGAAGAAGGGCTCGCAGGTGTACATCGAGGGCAGCCTGCGCACGCGCAAGTGGCAGGACAAGCAGGGCAACGAGCGCTACTCCACCGAGATCATCGGCAACGAGCTGCAGATGCTCGGCGGCCGTGGCGGCGGCGGCGCTGCCGCGGCCGGGGCTCCGGAACGCGCCGGCGGTGCGGCGCCTGCCTATGCCGAAGAGCACTCAGGCGGCGGCGGTGGCGCCCCTGCGGCGCGCGGCGAGGAATTCGACGACGATATTCCCTTCTGAGGCGCGCTCTTTAGTCCCTCAGCGGTCGACCGTGGCCATCATCGCCTCGCCGTAGCGGGCACCGGCGATCTTCCCCGGCGCGAGCGCGGCATCCAGAGCCGCCACCTGAGCCTCACTGAGAGTCAGCTGCGCGGCCGCCACGTTCTCCTCGAGGTAGCGGCGCTGCTTGGTGCCCGGGATGGGCACGATGTCCTCACCCTGGTGCAAGAGCCAGGCGAGCGCCACCTGCGCCGGCGTGGCGCCAAGTGCCGCGGCGATCTTGCGCACGCTCTCCGCCGCCTTCACGTTGGCGTCGAAGTTCGCGCCCTGGTAGCGCGGGTCCTTGCGCCGGTAGTCCTCTTCCGGGTACGCCTCGGCGCGTTGCACGGCGCCCGTCAGGAAACCGCGCCCGAGCGGGGAGAAGGGCACGAGCCCTATGCCGAGTTCGCGCAGCACCGGGATCACGTCGGCCTCGAGGTTGCGCTCCCACAGCGAGTACTCACTCTGCAGCGCCGATACCGGGTGCACCGCGTGCGCACGGCGGAGGTTCGCGACTCCGGCTTCCGAGAGCCCGAAGTAGCGCACCTTGCCCGCGCGCACGAGTGCCGCGACCGCGCCAGCCACCTCCTCGATCGGCACCGCCGGGTCGATGCGATGCTGGTAGAGCAGATCGACGTAATCGGTGCCGAGTCGAGCCAGGGAACCCTCAAGCGCGCTGCGGATGTGCTCCGGTCGGCTGTCGAGCGCGCCGCCCACCATCTTGCCGTTTTCGATGCGCCAGCCGAACTTGGTAGCGATCACGACCTCGCCGCGGCGGCCGCGGAGCGCGCGACCGAGCAGTTCCTCGTTGGTGAACGGCCCATAGACTTCCGCGGTATCGAGGAAGGTGCAGCCGAGGTCGATGGCGCGGTGCACGGTGGCGATCGATTCGGCTTCGTCGGCCGGCCCGTACGACTGGCTCATGCCCATGCAGCCGAGGCCGATCTCGGCGACCTCGAGTCCCTGGCGGCCGAGTCTGCGTTTGCGAAGCGTCATGTGCTTGAGTCCTCAAATGCCGCCACAGCGCCGGCGCAAGGATTGCGCTGCGGCGCAGGCATCGCTCGATCTTAAGCGATGCGTGCTGCCGGGCGCGCGTCGCCCCTCAGTAGTCGGGTATCAGGAGCGGATACTGGGCCACACGGCCGACACCGGCGATCTCGTGCTGCACGTCCCCGCGGTTCACCAGCGCGCGCCACCGGGCGTGCTCGTCCAGCGCCGCCGCGGGCTCGGCGTCCTCCGCATACATCTGTACTGCCAGCAGCGCGGCGCTGCGCAGCTGCGGCTCCCGCAGGCGCGCGATCAGCAGTGTGGCGCCGTCGTCGTCGCGGCGAGCGGCCAGCAGAGCCTTCTGGTAGGTGCTGATGGCGTCCCGGCGGTGGCTGCGCAGGTAGTCGAGCGCGCGCGTCGCGGCCCCCTCATCGTGCAGAGCGAGCGCGACGCGCAGGGTCTCGATCTCCAGCTGCATGCGACCGTATGGGCTCACATCAGCCAGGGAGACGCGCTGCAGGGTCGCAGCGGCCTGCTGCGTCTGCCCGAGCTGGTTATACATCTGGGCAAGGTCGATGGTGGCGTCGACGTTTGCGGCGCCCTCCGGGTACAGGTGGCTGGCCGCTTCTAGCTGCGCGACGGCCGCCGCGTAGCGACCGAGGCTGAAGAGAGCATCCGCACGGTTGTTCAGGATGCGGCCGTACTGGGTGTCGTAGTCGCTCCAGGCACCACTGCCGTGCTCGTCCTGGTGTTCGATCGCCGCATCCGTCACCGACAGCGCCTGCTGCAGGCGCGTGCAGCTGATGAGGATCTCTGCCAGGTGGTTCATCGGTTCCAGGCGCTCGGGTGTCGCCTGCACATGGCGCAGCTCCGCCTGGATGCTCTGTTGGGCCGCGTCGGCAACGGAAACCAGCGCATCCGGTTCGCCGCGGATGGCATCGAAGCGCAGGTCGGCCTCGATACTGATGATGACGTAGGGGTCGGTGATGCGCGCGAGCGTCTGCCCGGCGCTGAGGCGCTCCCCGCGCGCCAGCTGCAGCAGCGCAAACTCTCGCCACCACTCCCCGCCGCTGCGCGGTTCGTCCAGGAACTTGATCTTGTGCAGTGCTGCCAGCAGCTCGTAACGCTCCACGTCCGAGGCCCCGGCCTCAAGATCGTTGCGCATGACGCGCTCGATGGAATCGTACTCCGGCAGGCGCGCCAGCACCTGCGGCCAGCGCTGCGCGAGGGTGGTGAGCGCGTAGACCGCATCCTTTGGGTCCGGGGCGCTGTCGGCCGCCCGCATGCGCGTGAACCAGTCACGCGCGTCGCTGGCATCGAAGCCGCAGGCGCGGTGGCTGAGCAGCAACGCGCGGCGCGCGTCGCGGTTCTGCAGGGCGGCGAGCGCGGCGAGGCTGACGAGCGTGTGCTGCTGCGCCGGCTCGAGGCGGGCGAAGTCTGCGCGCGCGAGGGTTGCGCGCAGCAAGGCATCCGCCTGCGGCCACTGCGAGTGGCCGACGAGTGTCTGGGCCTCTCTGAGAGCCGCTGCAGCGTCGGCGCGCGCGGGCGCCGCCGCCGGCGCGCCGCGCTGCTGCGTGGCGCAGCCGCCGGCAAGCAGGCAGGACAGGATCAGGAGGCCGGGGAGCTTCATGCGCGTCAGGTGTCTCACCGGGAGAATTGTCCGGTCCCGGGCACCGGCGCGCACGCCGCGCGCCGCGTTTGTCAGGATACCTGCCTCCAAGCCGCTGAAATTACTTGAGTTATTCATATTTTAGGCACGGCTGTGCGGGGTCCCTCCCGAGACCGTAAAATTCGCGGTTCCCCGTATGCCACGCCATTACTTCATAAAGACCTTCGGCTGCCAGATGAACGAGTACGACTCCGCCCGCATGGCGGACGTGCTCGCCGCCGGCGCCGGCCTCACCGCGACCGCCGACCCGGCGCAGGCGGACGTGCTGCTGATGAACACCTGCTCGGTGCGCGAGAAAGCCCAGGAGAAGGTGTTCTCGCTGCTCGGGGAGTGGCGGCGCCTGAAGGCGCTGCGCCCGGAGGTGATCATCGGGGTGGGCGGGTGTGTGGCGAGCCAGGAGGGCGAGGCGATCACCGCGCGCGCGCCGTTCGTGGACCTCGTGTTCGGCCCGCAGACCCTGCACCGTCTGCCGCAGATGATCGGCGAGCTGCGCCGCAGCGGCCGCGCGCAGGTCGATGTCAGCTTCCCGGAGGTCGAGAAGTTCGATCAGCTGCCGACGCCGCGGGCGGCGGGCGTGCATGCCTACGTCTCCGTCATGGAAGGCTGCAGCAAGTACTGCAGCTTCTGCATCGTCCCCTACACGCGCGGTGAGGAGGTCAGCCGCGGCTTCGGCTCGGTGCTCGAAGAGGTGCGCGCGCTCGCCTCGCAGGGCGTCGTCGAGGTGACGCTGCTCGGCCAGAACGTCAACGCCTACCGCGGGCCCATGGCCGATGGCACGCCGGTGGACCTTGCGACCCTCATCCACCACGTGGCGCGCCTCGCGGGCATCGAGCGCATCCGCTTCACCACCTCGCACCCGCTGGAGTTCGATGACAGCCTGATCGAGGCGTTTGCGAACGTCGGTAAGCTCGCCAATCACCTGCATCTGGCCGTGCAGTCCGGCTCCGACCGCATCCTCGCGCTCATGAAGCGCGGCTACACCACGCTGGAATTCAAGGACAAGGTGCGGCGTCTGCGCGCGGTGCGCCCGGACATCCTGATCTCCACCGATTTCATCGTCGGCTTCCCGGGCGAGAGCGAGCGTGACTTTGAGGCGACGCTGGCGCTGACGCGTGAGGTCGGCTTCGATCAGTCCTTCAGCTTTCTCTACAGCCGTCGGCCCGGCACGCCGGCCGCGGCGCTCCCGGATGAAGTGCCCGCGCCGGTAAAGCAGGAGCGCCTGGTGCGCCTGCAGGCGCAGCTGGACGCTCAGGCGCGCGCCATCAGTGAGGGCATGGTGGGGAGCGTGCAGCGCGTGCTCATCGAGCGCTGCGCGCGCCGCGATGCGGGCGAGCTGGCCGGCCGCACGGCCAACAACCGCTGGGTGAACTTCCCCGGCCCGGCGCAGCTCATCGGCCGCTTCGTCGACGTCACCGTCACGCAGGCACTGGCGCACAGCCTGCGCGGCCGGCTCACCGGCGCGCTGCCGGCGGCCGCGCCACGCGCGACGGCAAGCGCCTGATGGTCGTAGCCGCTCCAGCCAACGAGTCGCCACGGGAATTCGATCTCGTGCCGGCCGACAACACGCGCCTTGCGAACCTGTGCGGGCCGCTCGACGAGAATCTGCGACTGCTCGAGGCGCGGCTCGAGGTACGCATCCAGCGCCGCGGCGACACCTTCCGCGTGAGCGGCGCGCAGGCGGCGCTCGCCGAGGTGCTGCTGCGCGAACTCTACGAGCTCACCCTCACCGAGGACGTCACGCCGCAGCGCGTGCATCTGGCGCTGCGCGCCCACGAAGCGGGCGCCGCGGGGAGCGCGGCCGAGGAGCAGGGCGTGCGCGTGCCGCGCGGTGGCATACGCGCCCGCGGCATCCACCAGCGCGATTACCTGCAGCACATCCGCAGCCGCGACCTGACTTTCGGCGTCGGCCCGGCCGGCACCGGTAAGACCTATCTCGCCGTGGCCTGCGCGGTCGAGGCGCTGCAGGCGGACACCGTGCGGCGTCTGGTACTGGTGCGCCCGGCGGTGGAGGCCGGCGAGCGGCTCGGGTTCCTCCCGGGCGATCTCACGCAGAAGGTCGATCCTTACCTGCGGCCGATGTATGACGCGCTCTACGAGATGATGGGCTTCGACCGCGTGGCGCGCTTCATCGAGCGCAACGTCATCGAGGTGGCGCCGCTGGCCTTCATGCGCGGCCGCAGCCTCAACGACGCCTTCATCATCCTCGATGAAGCCCAGAACACGACCGTTGAGCAGATGAAGATGTTTCTCACCCGCATCGGATTTGGCTCCAAGGCGGTGGTGACGGGGGATGTCACGCAGACCGACCTGCCGCCCGGACGCCAGTCCGGACTCAGCCACGTCATCGAGGTGCTGCGCTCGGTGGAAGGCGTGGCCTTTACCTTCTTTGATGCCCAGGACGTGGTGCGCCATCCCCTGGTGCAGCGCATCGTGCGCGCCTACGAGGCGCGCGGGGCTTCCCCGTGAGGCGCGCGGCGCGCCGCCGGCGCAGCGCGCGGGCGGCGGCACCTGGGCTTGAGCTGCAGCTGCGGCGGCGCGTGCGCAGCTGGGCGCCGAGCCGCCGCGAACTGACGCTGTGGGCCGCCACCGCGCTCGGGCGGCGTGCGGCCGGGAGCGAGCTCGGCGTCGCCATCGTCGGCGCACCCGAGAGCCGGCGCCTGAACGCCCACTACCGCGGACGCGAGCACCCGACCAACGTGCTGTCCTTTCCAGCGACGCCGGCCGCGGCCGCCACGCGGCCACGGCCGCTCGGGGATCTCGTCATCTGCGCGCGTGTGCTGCGCGCCGAGGCCCGCGCCCAGGCCAAGACGCTGCGCGCGCACTGGGCGCACCTCGTAGTGCACGGCGCGCTGCACCTCATCGGCTACGACCACGAGGTGAGCGCCGACGCGGCCCGCATGGAGCGCCGTGAGATAGCGGTGCTGCGCCGCCTCGGTTTCGCCAACCCCTACCGGAGCGCCTGAGACTTGGCCAAGGACCTGAACACCACCGGACGCTGGCTGAAGCGCCTCACCCAGGGACTCGCTAGCGAGCCGCAGGACCGCCAGGAACTCCTGGGCGTATTGCGCGAAGCGGGCGAGCGCGGTCTGGTGGATGCGGACGCGCTCACGATGCTCGAGGGCGTGCTCGAGGTGGGGGATCTGAAGGTGCGCGACATCATGGTGCCGCGCGCGCAGATGGTGTTCGTCCGCCGCAGCGATCCGCCCGCGCGCATCCTGCCGGTGGTGGTGGAATCGGGACACTCGCGCGTGCCGGTGATGGATGAGGATCGCGATGACATCGTCGGCATCCTGCTCGCCAAGGACCTGCTGCGTCTTACCACGCAAGCCCTGCGCGAGCGCTTCGACATCCGCGAGTACATGCGACCGGCCGTGTTTGTGCCGGAGTCCAAGCGGCTGAACGTGCTGTTGAAGGAATTCCGCCGCAACCGCAACCACATGGCCATCGTCGTGGATGAGTACGGCGGCGTGGCGGGCCTGTGCACCATCGAGGACGTGATCGAACAGATCGTCGGCGACATCGACGATGAGTTCGACGTCGAGGACGACCAGAACATCCGCCGCGATGCGGAACGGCAGTTCACGGTGCGCGGCGTCACGAGGATCGATGAGTTCAACGAGTACTTCGGCGCGCAGCTCTCCGAAGAAGAAGGCGTGGATACCATCGCCGGGCTCATCATGAAGCAGCTGGGGCGCCTGGCGCGGCGCGGTGAGAGCGTGAGCATCGACGGTTTCGAGTTCCGCGTGCTGCGCGCCGACCGGCGCCGTGTCGAATCGCTGCGCGTGCTGGCGCCGCGCGACGTGCTGCCGCCGCCCGAAGAACCCGTTCCCGGCGGCGAGAGCTGAGGCCGTGTCCGGCCCCGCACACCCCGCCCGTGGCACGCCGGCGGCTACGCCCTCCCGCGCGCCGCGCCTGGCATCCGCCCGCCTGCGGCTGCTCGTGGCCGCGCTCGCCGGGGCGGCGCTGGCTGCCTCGTTTGCGCCGCTCAACCTGTGGCCGCTGGCCCTCCTGTGCCCGGCCCTCCTCATGTGGCTGTGGCAGGACGTGCCGCCGCGCGAGGCTGCGCGCCTGGGCTTTGCCTTCACCACCGCGACCTTCATTGCCGGGACTTACTGGCTGTATTTCAGCATCCACGTGCTCGGGCAGGCGCCGATCTGGCTGGCGCTGTTCCTCATGCTGGCGCTGGCCGCGATCATGGGGCTCTACCACGCCGCCTTAGGGTGGGGGATCAACCGCTGGCTGCCCGCGGGCGGGGCGGTGCGCTGGCTCCTCGCGCTGCCGGCTGCGTGGCTGCTGGTGGAATGGTGGCGTGGCTGGTTCCTCGGCGGCTTCTCGTGGCTGTCGCTCGGCTACTCGCAGAGCGACACGTGGCTCGCAAGCTTCGCGCCGCTCGTGGGGGTCTATGGCATCAGTGCGCTGCTGCTCGTGTGCGCCGGTGCGCTCCTCACCCTGCTGCTGGGCACACCCCGTGAGCGCCTCCTCGCCCTGATTGTCCTCGTGCTGCCATGGGGTTCCGGTGCGGCGCTCTACTGGCACTCCTGGACCACGCGCGCCGGACCTGCGGTCTCGGTGGCACTGATCCAGGGGGCCATCCCGCAGGATGAGAAGTGGCTGGAGAGCAACCGCGACACCACCCTCAACCTCTACCAGTCCCTCACCGAGCAGGTGCTCGGCACGCGCCTGATCGTGTGGCCCGAGTCCGCACCCGCGGACCTCGCCAACGAGCTGGTGCCGTATATCACCAATCTCTACCGCGAGACGCGCGCCCACGGCTCGACGCTGGTCATGGGGGTGCTGCGCGCCGACGGCGGCAATGAGGCCGACACCCGTTACTACAACTCGGTGCTGGCGCTGGATGCGGCACCGAGCTGGTATGACAAGAGCCACCTCGTGCCCTTCGCGGAGTTCTTCCCGGTACCCGGCTTCGTGCGCACCTGGCTGAGGCTGCGCAGCCTGCCGTACTCGGACTTCACCCCCGGGGACGCGCGCCAGCCGCCACTGCCGGCGGCCGGACTGAAACTCGGCACCACGATATGTTATGAGGATGCCTACGGCAGCGCGATGCTTGCAGTGCTGCCGCAGGCGGACGCGTTGGTGAACGTCACCAACGATGCCTGGTTCGGGCACACGAGCGCCCGCCACCAGCACCTGCAGATCTCGCGCATGCGTGCCCTGGAAGCCGGGCGCTACATGGTGCGGGCGGCCAACGACGGCATCTCGGCCGTCATCGGCCCGCACGGCGAAGTCATCGCCCGCGCTCCCGAATTCAAGCCCGCCAAGCTGGTCTCGAGCATCATCCCGATGCGCGGGCTCACCCCTTATGCCCGCGTTGGAAACTGGCTCGTCGTGAGTCTTGCCGCGCTGGCGCTGGCGTACGGCCTGTGGGTGCGGAATGATAGACGACGCAGGTCCCAGGGCTAGGTCGTCGGCCCTTTTTTTGACCCCAAGTGGAAGTGCTCATGACCGCCAAGTTCAATCCGAGTCTCACGCCACCGCTGCAGCGCCTTGCCGCCGTGCTCGCCATGGCGGTCGCGCTCGCGGCCTGCTCGCGTGCCCTGCCGGCGCAGTCGGCGCACGCTGCGGCGGCGCCCGCGCCGCCGGAGAGTACCGCCGCGAGTGCCGCCGATGCGGCAACCGATGCGGTGGTGCGCTCGCTCCCGGACTTCTCGCAGCTGGTGGATCGCTACGGGCCTGCGGTGGTGAATGTCGAGGTGGTGGAGAAGGCGCCGGCCGGCGGCACGCAGGGGCTCTCGCCCAATGATCCGTTCTACGACTTCTTCCGCCGCTTCGGGATCCCGGCGCCGCAGCAGGGGCCGCGTGGCCCGGTGCGGGGCGCGGGCTCGGGGTTCATCGTCAGCGCCGATGGCTATATCCTCACCAACACGCACGTGGTGGCCAATGCCGATGAGGTCACGGTGCGGCTCACAGACCGGCGCGAGTTTCCCGCCAAGGTGATCGGCGCCGATGAGCGCACCGACGTCGCGGTGATCAAGATAAACGCGAGCAACCTGCCGATCGTGAAGCTCGGCGACCCCTCCTTACTCAAGCCCGGGCAATGGGTGCTGGCGATCGGCTCGCCGTTCGGCTTCGAGAACAGCGCCACCGCCGGCATCATCAGCGCCACGTCGCGCTCGATCCCGGGCGAGAACGCCGTGCCCTTCATCCAGACCGACGTGGCGGTGAATCCGGGCAACTCCGGCGGACCGCTCTTTAACATGAACGGCGAGGTGATCGGCATCAACTCGCAGATCTTCAGCCGCACCGGCGGCTTCATGGGCGTCTCCTTTGCCATCCCCATCGACGTTGCGCGCAACGTCGAGGAGCAGCTGGTCAAGACCGGGCGCGTCGTGCGCGGCCGCATCGGCGTGACGATCCAGGATGTGAACGCGCAGCTGGCTGAATCCTTTGGCCTCGACCGCCCCCACGGCGCGCTCGTGTCCTCGGTCGACAAGGACGGCCCCGCCGCCAAAGCCGGCGTCGTCCCCGGCGACGTGATCCTCTCGGTCGGAGGACACCCGATCGAGCGCTATGGGGAACTCTCCGGCGCCATCGCCGCCATGAAGCCGGGCCAGGATGCAGCGCTGGAGCTGTGGCGCAACGGCAAGGCGCAGAACTTGAGCGTGCGTATCGAAGAGCTGAAAGAGCAGCCGCAGAAGGTGGCGGACCGCGACGGCGGCGGCGCCAAGCCGAAGAGCGTCGATCGTGCCACCGCGCTCGGCCTGACGGTGCGGCCGCTCGAGCCGCAGGAGAAGGCGCGCGCCGCCACCAGCGGCAGCTTGCTGGTCGAGGAGGTCGCAGGTCCGGCCGAGGATGCCCAGGTGGAACCGGGCGACATCGTGCTCGGCGTGAACGGCAAGCGCGTGAACACGGTGAAGGAACTGCAGGACGCGGCCAAGAGCTCCGGCAAGACCGTGGCGCTCCTGATCCAGCGCCAGGATGCCCAGATCTTCATACCGCTGCGCCTGCCCTGACAATGCAAGAGAGCTACGAGCCCGCGGCCGTCGAGCGCGCCGCGCAACAGTATTGGGATCAGCACCGCGTGTTCGCGGCGCGCGAGGATGCCGCACGCCGCAAGTTCTACTGCCTGTCGATGTTCCCTTACCCCTCCGGCCGGCTGCACATGGGGCACGTGCGCAACTACACGATCGGGGACGTGGTGTCGCGCTACATGCGCATGCAGGGTTACAACGTGCTGCAGCCGATGGGCTGGGATGCCTTCGGCCTGCCGGCCGAGAACGCCGCCATCAGCAACAACGTGCCGCCGGCGCTGTGGACGCGCCAGAACATCGCCTACATGCGCACGCAGATGAAGGCGCTCGGCTTTGCGATCGACTGGGAGCGGGAAATCGCCACCTGCGACCCGAGCTACTACCACTGGAACCAGTGGCTGTTCCTGCGGATGCTCAAGCAGGGCATCGCCTACCGCAAGACCGGGGTCGTCAACTGGGACCCGGTCGACCAGACCGTGCTCGCCAACGAGCAGGTCATCGACGGCCGCGGCTGGCGCACCGGCGCGCTCATCGAGAAGCGCGAAATCCCGATGTACTACCTCAACATCACGCGCTACGCCGACGAGCTGCTCGAGGCGCTCGACTCCCTCGGCGGCTGGCCCGAGCGCGTGCGCGTGATGCAGGCGAACTGGATTGGCCGCAGCGAGGGCTGTGAGGTGGCCTTCCCGTACGCGCCCGATACCCGCGCTGCGCTCGCGCAGGACGGGCAGCTCAAGGTGTTCACCACCCGCGTGGACACCCTCTTTGGCACCACCTTCCTCGCCGTGGCCGCCGAGCATCCGATCGCGCTCGCGGCCGCCCGCACGGATGCGCGGCTGGCGGCCTTCATCGAGGAGTGCCGCCGCGGCAGCGTCATGGAGGCCGACGTTGCTACCCAGGAGAAGAAGGGCATGGCGACCGGGCTGCACGTGCTGCACCCCTTCACCGGCGAGGCGCTGCCGGTGTGGGTCGCGAACTACGTGCTCATGGGCTACGGGGAGGGTGCCGTCATGGGCGTGCCGGCCCACGATGAGCGCGACTTCGAATTCGCCACCCGCAACCACCTGCCGATCCTCACCGTGGTGCGCCCGGAAGATAGCTCCTGGCAAGAGGTGCGGGCGCCCTGGCACAGCTCGTACGCCGAGCCTGGCGTGACCGCGAACTCGCGCGAGTTCTCCGGACTTAAGTTCCAGGCCGCCATCGATGCCCTCGCGACCGCGCTCGAGCAGCGCGGCCTCGGCAAGAAGCGCGTGCAGTACCGCCTGCGCGACTGGGGCATCTCGCGCCAGCGCTACTGGGGCTGCCCCATCCCGCTCATCCACTGCGAGAAATGCGGCGTGGTGCCAGTGCCGGACAAGGACCTGCCGGTGCTGCTGCCGGAAGACCTGGTGCCCGACGGCAGCGGCAACCCGCTCGCCAAGTCGCCGGCGTTCTACGCCACCACCTGCCCTGAGTGCGCAGGTCCGGCGCGGCGTGAGACCGACACCATGGACACTTTCGTGGACTCCTCCTGGTATTTTCTGCGCTACGCCTGCGCCAACGACGCGCAGGCGATGGTGGACACTCGGGTCGACTACTGGCTGCCGGCGGACCAGTACATCGGAGGCATCGAGCACGCGATCCTGCACCTGCTGTACTCGCGCTTCTGGACCAAGGTGATGCGCGACTTCGGCACGCTCAAGTTCGGCGAGCCATTCACGAACCTCCTGACGCAGGGGATGGTGCTCAATCACATCTATTCGTACCAGGCACCCGGGGAACGCAAGCGCTACTTCAACCCGGCGGACGTCGAGGTACGGCGTGCCAGCGACGGCACGCAGAGCTACGAGGTGGCCACATCGGACGCCGGCACCCTCACCGTCGTGCACGAGGGCCTGGGCAAGATGTCCAAGTCCGAGGGCAACGGCGTCGATCCTGAGGGCCTGGTCGCGCGCTTCGGCGCCGACACCGCGCGCCTGTTCATGATGTTTGCCTCCCCGCCGGAGCAAACGCTCGAATGGTCGGATGAGGGCGTGCAGGGCGCCTCGCGCTTCATCCGCCGCCTGTGGAATACCGTCTACGAGCACGCCCGCGGCGGCAACTCGCCGCCGCTCGAGCCCGCTAGCCTCAGCGCGGCGCAGCGTGAGCTGCGCCGCAGCGCGCATCAGGCCCTGGCGAAGGCCACCGACGACATCGGGCGGCGCCGCAACTTCAATACCGCGATCGCCGCGGTGATGGAGCTCTTGAACGCCGTGCAGCGCTTCAGCGACGGCAGCCCGCAGGGGCGCGCGGTGCGCCAGGAGGCGCTCGAGATCGCGGTATTGGTGCTGTCGCCGATCACCCCGCACGTGTGCCATGCGCTCTGGCAGGGCCTGGGCAGGCGCAGCGCGCTCATCGAGGAGCGCTGGCCGGCCCCGGACCCGGCGGCGCTCACCCAGGACACGCACGAGATCGTCGTGCAGGTGAACGGCAAACTGCGCGGCCACGTGACCGTGCCCGTCGACAGCGATGAGGCAGCGGTACGCGCCGCGGCGCTGGCCGATGAGCGGGTGCAGAAGTTCATTGCCGACAAACCGGTGCGGCGCGTGATCGTGGTACCGGGCAAGCTCGTGAACGTGGTGATCTGATGCGCCCGAACAGCCGCGCAGCGTCCGGAGTTACCTGTGTGGCGCTCATCCTCGGCGCCTGCGGCTTTCACCTGCAGGGGCACACGCCGCTGCCGGCAGTGGTGAAGACTCCCTACGTCGAGGCGCCCGACCGCCAGTCGGACTTCGTGGCGAGCCTGCGCCACGAGCTCCTCAGCAACGGCGCGCAGCTGATGCCCGAGAAGGGCAAGTCCTCGGCCGTCATCAGCGTGCTGCAGGACCAGATGGTGCGGCGGGTGGTGTCGGTGTCGGCTTCCAACCAGCCGAACCAGTACGAGATCACCTACACCGTGCGCGTGTCCGTCACCGCGGGTGAGAAGGATCTGCTGCCGGCACAGGATGTAATCGAGACACGTACCTACAGCTTCAGCGAGCCACTGCTGCTTGCCAAGGGGCACGAGGAAGACGTGCTGCGCGAGGACATGGCGCGCGCGCTGGCGGACCGGGTGATGCGGCTGCTGTCGCAGCTGTAGAACCTGCCCCTGGGAGGCTCTGTGCAGGCGACGGCTGCCGAAGTCCTGCGGTTGAAGGATGTTGAGCTGCGGCCGCTGGCGCAGCTCTTCGCGCGCTACGGGCTGCAGCTCGTGATGCTGCCTGCGGGAGTGCCGATTCCCGGGTCCTACTGGGGCGAGAGCGAAGCGGGGCTCAGGGGCGAGCGCCTGCTGGTGCGTCCCGACACGCCGGTCCACTCCGTGCTCCACGAGGGCAGCCACTTCGTCTGCATGAATCCGCCGCGGCGCGCCGCGCTCGATCGCGACGCGGGCGGTGATGAGCTTGAAGAAGCCGCGGTGTGCTACCTGCAGGTACTGCTGGCGGCGCAGCTGCCGGGTGTCGGCAGCGCACGGCTCATGCACGACATGGACGCCTGGGGCTACAGCTTCAGGCTCGGCAGTACCCAGGCGTGGTACGAGGGCGATGCGCACGACGCGCGCGAGTGGCTGCAGCGCGCGCGCATTATCGATGCAGCAGGCGCGCTGACCGGTCGTGTACACGGCTGAGGCACCGTCCGGTTCGCGCCCACGGCCGCGCAGCATGAATGCCGGGGAGCCTCGCCGCGCTGCGTGCTGCGGCGCAACACACCTGGATCGCCCCTTCCGGGTGCACGGTCGGTGATCTAGCATGGGGCTGTCACGGTCGCCCGCCCTCGCTACGGCCCAAATCCGCTCAGAACAACAACCCCTGAAATCCTGCTGGAGGATCTCCCATGAAGTTGCGCACCTGTCTGTTGCTCGCAGCGCTCGCGCTGCCGGCCTCCGTCGCGCTGGCCGACCCGGCGCTGTCGGACCCGAGCTCGCTCCCCAAGGTGTCCTGCACCGAGTTCACCTACAGCGCGACCTTCCTCGCGCGCTACCCGAAGGCGCCGGCCGCCTGCCAGGAGGGCCGGGTGGTCAACGGGGTGAAGTACGCGAAGTTCAATGCCAAGGTGTACCTGGCAAACCCCGACTTCATCACCGTGCAGCTGCTGAATGTTGCCGGTGACATGATTTCGACCTTCAGCTTCAAGCCTGCGCCGGGCGCCCAGATCTCGGTCAACGGCAAGCCCGAAGGCTTCAGCGACCTGAAGCCCGGGGATCCGATCACGTTCTGGCTGCCGGAGAAGAGCCTCAAGGCCCGCGCCCTTCCCGGACCAACCAAGGAAGCCTGGCGGGTTCTTCCGCCGCAGTAGTACGCAGCCGCAATCCAAGGCCCGCGTCGTGCTGGAGCTGACCTCCGGCGCGACGTTCCGCCGCGCCCCTCAGAAGCTCTTCGAGACGCCGGCGAACACCCCGCGCCGCGGGCCGTACTGCGGCGCGCCGACGCCGACCCCGGTGCCATCGCGGATTTCGTACTTGGTGTCGAAGGCGTTGATCACGTCCAGCCGCACGATCAGGCCGTTGATCCCTTCCCGGTCGAAATCGTGGCTGACCCCGAGGTTGACCTGCCGGTAGTAGGGCAGGTGGGCGCCGTTCGGGACGTTCGCACCGTCTGGCAACACCAGGTCGCGGCGCAACCCCGACCCCACGAGGATGTCACCGCTGAAGCGCGTGCCGCGCCACAGGTAGGACATCCCGCCCGACATCGTCACCTGCTGCTCATGGTCGAGGTGGATGTAGTGGTCGGCGATGTAGGCGAGGTCGTCGGGGCTGAAGGTGAACTGGCTCGAGACGATGTCCTTGCCGATCGCGCGCTGCAGGGCGACGTTGCCGTAGGCCTGGAAATGGCCGGCTGAATAGTTGCCGGTGAATTCCACCCCGTACACCTGTCCGTAACGGTAGTTGAACGGCGTGAGGATGATCGGCGCCCCGAACTGGCCCTCATCGATAAGGTCCGTGGCCTGCTTGTAGTAGCTGTCGACTCCTACCGTCAGCGCCTTGCTCAGGGTCTGCTGCACGCCGAGGTCGTAGTAGTTCGAGCGCTCCGGCTTGACCGGGTCATCGAATGGCCCGTAGGGAGCGTTGGTCGTGCGTTCGAACTTCTCAATTGTATTGTTGCTGACCAGCTCGAAGGGCGGTGGCGAGAAGAAACGCGAGTAGCCCGCGTGCACGGTGGTGCTGGCGGTGGCCTGCCAGACCGCGTTGATGCGGGGACTCAGCTGGCTGCCGCTCGAGAAGGCGCTGTAGTGATCGAAGCGCAGCCCGTAGTTGAGCGTGAACACCGAGTCGAAGCGCCACTCGTCCTGCAGGTAGAGGCTCTCGATCCACTGGGTAGCCTGCGTGTCATCGACGATGCCCAGCGGCACATCGCTGGTAGGCATAAGAGGCATATCGGTCGGCAGGAACTGCGAGTCGGTGCGCAGCACCTGGGAGGTGGTGTTGCTCGTCAGGCGGTCGGTCTGCACATACAGGCCGGCACGCACGGTGTGGGCGTCGTTGATCTTGTAGGCACCGTCGCTCTGCAGCGCGTAGGCGAGGTCACGCTTGTAGGCCTGCTGCGAGACGCCATCGAAGAACAGGTCGCCCAGGGCCGGATCAGGGGCGAAGTTGAGGCTCGAATAGCGCGCGGTGAGCGAGGTCTGCGTCGTCAGGGCGCCCTGGGAGTGCTGCCAGCTGAGCACGGCGAAGTCGGTGATCTCGCGCTGGCGCTCGTTGAGGTCATCGCTGAGGAAGTTGTCCTGCCCATTGACGATGATGAAGGGGTTGACGTCGCTCGAGTCGAGGCCGCGGCGGTTGGGAATCTCGAAGTGGTCATCGGAGAGGCCCGCGATCAGGCTGATGCGGTTGTTGTCGTCGATGACGTGCTCGAAGTAGCCGAAGCCATGGTACTGCTGGGTGTGATCGTGCAGCGGCGTCGAACTGCCGCCCGGGGACTCGATGCCGAGGTTGTTCTGGATGTAGTCGGCCGTGATGAAGTAGGTGTTGCTGCCGCTCACGCCGGCGTAGTTGAAGCTCGGCTCGAGCGAGTCGTGGCTGCCGCCATAGAGGGAGACCTCGCCGCCGGGCTGCAACGCGCCACCCTTGGTGGTGAGATCGACCACGCCGGCACTGCGCAGGCCGTACTCGGCCGGCAGGCTCCCGGTGATGAGCTTGAAGGTCTCGATCAGCCGCGGCGGCAGGGTCTGGCCGAAGACGCTGATGCCATCGGGCAGGATGACGCCGTTCAGCCGGAACTGCAGACCGTTGTGATCGCCGCGGATGTGCAGCTGCCCGAACGAATCCTGGGCCGCATCCGGGACCTGCAGCATCACCTGGTTCAGCTGCACGTTGTCGCCCCCGGGGGCGGCCTGGATGTCGGCGGCCGTGAAGGTGTAGGTGGAGGCCCCGGTCTGGGTCTCGATGCGTGAGCGCTCCTCGTTGAGGTGCTGCGCGGTGACGACGATGGTGGGCAGTTCGGCGCCGGGCTGGTCGGCGACCTGTGCGGTTGCGGCCCGCGCCGCGAGGATCAGTAGCGTGGCGGCGCTGCGGCGCAACGCCTGCGGTGAGACTATCGACATGAAGCAAATTCCTTCGGAACCCGTCACTGCCCGGGAGCTGCGCAACAGGCGCGGCGCAGGCCCGAGGCCGGTGACCTGAACGAGGCTCACCGCCGTCACGGCAACCCCGTAGGGGCGCGCGCGGCCGATGAGTCAGATCAGCGAGCTGAGGACAGGAGGACCGCGTGGAAGGTGCAGGCCGCCCGGCGGCCGGGCCGCCAGCACGAGGCCTGCGGGTATCGCCGCCAGCCGGCCCGCGAGCACCGGCTTGCCGACGATCTTGACCTGGGCCGGAGCGCCGGCGCTGCCACTGAAGTGCAGACACAGGTCGCAGTGCTCATGCTCGTGCCCACGATCACCCAGGCCGTGCGCCGAGTAGACGGCGGCACAGACGATGAGGGCGAGGGTCGCGAAGACGGCGACCAGCTGATTTCGGCGCTGGCTGCGGCTCAATTGCTTCAGGTCCGTTTACCGGACGCGCAGGGTAGCCGTCTGCCCCCCCAGGGGCAACAACTTCGGCCACCGATATGGTTGATAATAATGAGACACCGTCAGCGAAACGACCAGCAACCCCGTAGCCGCACTTGAAGCTCACCTCCGATTCCCTCTCCCCCCAGCTCGCCCAGCAGCTGCGGCCGGTTTACCTGGTGTCCGGTGACGAGCCGCTGCTCGCGGCGGAGGCTGCAGACGCCATCCGCGTCCGTGCCCGTGCTGCCGGCTTCAGCGAGCGCGAGGTGCATTTCATCGAGCGCGCCTCCGACTGGGAAGACGTACGCGGTTCCACGGCCAACCTGTCGCTGTTCGGGGCGCGGCGCCTGGTCGAAATCCGCCTGGCGAGTGGCAAGCCCGGCGTGGCCGGCAATGCGGCGCTGGTGGCGCTCCTCGAGCGCACCGACCCTGACACGCTGTTCCTCATCCTCGCGCCACGGCTGGATCGCGACGCGCAGGGCGCGGACTGGGTGCGCGCGGTCGACGCCAAGGGCGCCTGGGTACAGATCTGGCCAGTGGACGCGGCACGCCTGGTCGGGTGGCTGAAGGCCCGGGCGGGCAGACTGGGACTCAACATGGACGAGGAGGCGCTCGAGCTGCTCGCCGAGCGCACCGAGGGGAATCTCCTGGCGGCACATCAGGAGCTGGCGAAGCTCGCGCTGCTCGCCGGCGGCGCGGGGGTCTCGGCCGCGGTGGTGCTGGCGAGTGTTGCCGATAGCGCACGCTTTGACGTCTTCCAGCTCGGCGAGGCGGTGCTCGCTGGTGAGACGCCGCGCGCCCTGCGCATGTTGGCGGGGCTGCGCGCCGAGGGCACCGAGCCGACGCTCGCCCTGTGGGCGCTCACCAAGGCGGTGCGCGACATCTGGAACTCCCAGGCGGGCGGCGCGGCACGCGCGCCGAGCTGGCAGCGCCAGGCGGCGGCTCTCGCGCAGGCCCAGCGTCGGGCGCCGCGACTCTCATTCAGCGGGCTGGTGCGCCGCGCCGCCCGCGCCGACCGCATGATCAAAGGTCGTATCCCCGGGAATGCCTGGGATGAGATGGCGCTGCTGGCGGCGGAGCTGTGCGCCCAACCGACCCTGGCGCTGCCTGCAGTCGCGCACTGAAGGCACTGATGCAACCCATCGGCATTTTCGGCGGCACCTTCGACCCGATTCACTGCGGTCACCTGCGCACGGCATTCGAGCTGTGGCAGGAACTGCATCTGGCAGAAGTACGACTGCTGCCCGCCGGTCACCCGCCGCATCGCGATCAGCTGTATGCCAGCGGCGCGATGCGCCTGAAGATGGTACGTGCTGCGGTGGCCGGGCAGCCGAGCTTCGTGGTGGATGACCGCGAGGTGCGGCGCACCGGTCCTTCGTACTCGGTCGACACGCTCACGGAGCTGCGCGGTGAGTTCCCGCAGCGCTCGCTGTGCCTGCTGCTCGGCATGGACGCGTTCCTTGGGCTGCCGCAGTGGCACCGCTGGCGCGACCTGCTGACGCTTGCGCACATCGTCGTGGCGCACCGCCCGGGCTGGCGCGCCCCGACCAGCGGGCCGCTCGGGGAAGTGATGGTGGACCACGGCACCGGCAGTATCCGCGAGCTGCATCAGAAGCTTGCCGGTTGCATCTACGTGCATGCAGGTACACAGCTCGAAATCTCCTCGACCGAACTGCGAGCACTCCTGATCGCGGGCCGCGATCCGCGCTACCTGGTACCCGAGGAGGTGCGCCAGATCATCGCCGAGACGAGATGCTATGCTCCGGAGCACGGGCCGCAGGGCCGCTGATACACCTTCGCAGGAGCAACCAACAAAACGCATGGCCACCCGCAAACGCCCGCGACCCGCTGCCAAAACCGACTCGAAGCTCCAACAGGCCGTCACGAGCGCGCTCGAGGACATGAAGGCCGTCAATGTGAGGGTGCTCGATGTACGCGGGCTCACCGACATCGCCGACACGATGATCATCGCGTGCGGCAACTCCGACCGTCACGTGCGCTCGATCGCCGAGCGCGTGGCAAGCCAGGCCAAGGAGGCCGGCTTCCGCCCGCTTGGCACCGAGGGCGCGCGCGACGGGGAGTGGGTGCTGGTCGACCTGCAGGACATTCTGGTGCACGTGATGCTGCCGCGCATCCGTGAGTTCTACGGCCTCGAGAGTCTCTGGGAAGGCGGCCCCGTGAGCAGCGCGGCGGCCGCACCCGCCAAGGCGCGCGCCCCGGCGCGGCGGCGGCGCGCGGCGCGGTAGCTTGCCTCGTGCGCGTGCGCGTGATCGCCGTGGGCACGCGCATGCCTGCCTGGGTAAAGAGCGCCTGCGATGACTACCTCACGCGCCTCAGGCCCAGCCTCAACGTGTCGCTGCAGCCGCTGGAGGCCGCCACCCGCACCGCGGCGGCCGATCCCAGGCGCGCCGTCGCGGCCGAGGGCCGCCACCTGCTCGAGGTGCTGCGGCCGGGTGAGTTCGTGGCGGCACTTGATGAGCGCGGCGTGCAGCTGTCCACCCGCGAACTCGCCGCGTGGCTGAAGCTGCGCATGCAGGAGGGAGCGGACCTCGCGTTCCTCATCGGTGGCGCGGACGGTCTGGCGCCGCAGGTGCTTGAGCGCGCCGATTTCAAGTGGTCGCTGTCACGCCTGACGCTGCCGCACGCCATGGTACGCGTGCTGCTGAGCGAACAGCTGTACCGTGCCCACAGCATTCTCGTGAACCACCCCTATCATCGCGACTGATGGACCCGAAACCAGAAAGTGCGCCGCGCCTGTGCCTGGCCTCGATGTCGCCGCGGCGGCGCGAGCTGCTGCATCAGATCGGCGTCAGCCACAGCGTGCGCGCACCGCACATCGATGAATCGGTGCTTGCCGGTGAGGCAGCGGCGGACTACGTGGTGCGTATGGCGTGCAGCAAGGCGCTCGCCGGCGGCGCGCCAGGGCCGGCCCTGCCGGTGCTGGCCGCCGATACCATCGTCGTCATCGACGCGCTGATCCTCGGCAAGCCTGCGGGTGCCGCCGAGGCCGTGGCCATGCTCGAGCGCCTCTCCGGCCGTACACACGAGGTGCTGACCGCCGTCGCGCTCGCCAGCGGCGCACAAGTCGCGCATCGGCTCAGCATCAGCCAGGTGCGTTTGCGTCACTTGAGCCGCGCGGAGTGCATCGCCTACTGGCACAGCGGCGAGCCGCGCGACAAAGCCGGTGCCTACGCGGTGCAGGGCCGTGGCGCCATGTTCATCGAGCACCTCAGCGGCAGCTACTCCGGCGTCATGGGGCTGCCGCTGTACGAGACCAGTCAACTCCTGACCGAGGCGGGCGTGCCCTGCTGGCTGGATGAGGCGCGTCGCGAGCTGCCCGCATGAGCATCGAGATCCTGGTGAACGTCGCACCCCGGGAAACGCGTGCCGCGATCCTGGAGAACGGCGTCGTGCAGGAGCTCCACATCGAGCGCACCAGCCGCCGCGGGCTGGTGAGCAATCTCTACAAAGGCCGCGTCTCGCGGGTGCTGCCGGGCATGCAGGCAGCGTTCGTCGAGATCGGGCTGGAGCGCACCGCTTTCCTGCATGCCGCCGACATCGTCGCGAAGACGGACGACACTCTGCTCGGGGCGCCCGGTGCCGCCCCGGTGGAGGACATCCGGCGCCTCCTCAACGCCGGGGATGACATCCTGGTGCAGGTCATCAAGGATCCGATCGGCACCAAGGGTGCGCGCCTCACCACATTCATCGCCCTGCCGTCGCGCTACCTCGTGTACATGCCCCGCGGCCAGGCGATCGGCGTCTCGGCACGCATCGAGGACGAGGGCGAGCGTGCACGCCTGAAGAGTGTGCTCACGGGGCTTGCCGAGGGCGTCGCGGAAGGCGGCTACATCATCCGCACCGCGGCGCAGGGAGCGAGCGCGGAGAACCTGCGTGAGGACATGAACTACCTCGCGAAGCTCTGGGGGCACGTGCGCGTCAGCGCGGCATCCGCCCGCGCCGGCTCCGTGGTCCACGAGGATCTGCCGCTGCCGCTGCGCGTGCTGCGCGATGAACTGTCACGCGGGGTGAGCCGCGTGCTGGTGGATGCGCCGCACGAGTTCGAGCGCATGCGCGAGTTCGCCGCGGCCTTCATGCCGGAGTCCGCTTCCGCCATCGAGCTCTACGGCGGCCCGCGGCCACTGTTTGACCTGAACGGCATCGAGGAGGAGATCGCCAAGGCGCTCGACCGCAAGGTGCCGCTGAAGTCCGGCGGCCACCTGATCATCGACCAGACCGAGGCGATGACCACCATCGACGTCAACACCGGCGCCTACGTGGGCCACCGCAACCTCGAGGAGACCATCTTCCGCACCAATCTTGAGGCGGCGGTGAGCATCGCGCGGCAGCTGCGCCTGCGCAATCTCGGCGGCATCATCATTATCGACTTCATCGACATGCGCGATGAGCCGCACCGGCGTGCCGTGCTCACGGCGCTGGAGCGTGCCCTCGCCGGTGACCGCGCGCAGACGCACATCGTCAGCCTCTCCCCGCTCGGCCTCGTGGAGATGACCCGCAAGCGCACGCGCGAGAGTCTGGAACATCTTCTGTGCGGGCCGTGTCCAAGCTGCGAGGGGCGCGGCTTCGTGCGCACCCCGGAAACGGTCTGCAACGAGATTTTTCGGGAAATTGTGCGACAGAGCCGGCAGTTTGCCAGCCGTGAGCTGCTGATACTGGCCCACCAGGACGTCGTGGATCGGCTGCTGGATGACGAGTCGGCGACGCTCGGCGAGCTTGAGGCGCAGGTGGGTCGTCCGATCCGCCTGCAGGTCGAGGCGCTCTACGGCGTCGACCAGTACGACGTCGTTCTCGTGTGAGGCGGAAAGTGTGCGCGAGAAGCCCGCAGAGCCTGCTGTCGCGGCGGACCCCGGCGCCGTCCGTGGCGGAGTGCGGGCAACGCCCGTGCGGCTCGTCACCACGTTCCTCACCGCGGCACTGGCACTTGCGCTGCTGCTCACCCTCGCCCGTGAGCTGATCGCGGCGCGCGTTCCCGAGCATCGCGCGGCGCTCGAACAGCTGCTGCGCGAGGAGACCGGTCTCGAGATCACCTTCGGGCGGCTGGCGGTGCGCTGGGGCTGGTACGGACCCGAAGCGGTGTTTCGCGATGTCAGCCTCGGCGAGCCTGGCGGTTCGACGCTCGTGCGCGCCGCCCAGCTCACCGTCGGCCTGGATGCCTGGCGCAGCGTCCGCAGCGGGCACCCGGAAGCCGGGCGCATAACCCTCACGGGCGCCGACATCGACCTGTCCGCGCGGCGCTCGACCGCGGCCGGTGCGGGCGTTCCCGCCGCGCCTGCGGAGCTGCTCGCCGGCGCACCGCGCCTGCTGTCGCACTGGCGCGGCGGTCGCATCGATGTCGAGGGCGGGAGCCTGCGCCTCGCCGGCGGTGAGGCCAGCTCTGCTGTGACCCTGAACATTGCGCACGCGGATCTGCGGCGCCGGGGCGCCGATTGGAGTGCGCAGGCGCAGCTGCTGCTGCCGCAGAATCCCGGCGAAGGGGCCCTCCTGACGCTTGCGATCAGCGGCGACCCGGCGCGGCGCGCAACTCTTGCCGGCGCGCTCACTTTCAGCAGCGAACGACTCACCTTCGCGCACTGGCGTTTGCTCGCCGTGCTGCCGCAACTGCGGCCCTATCTGCCGCGCGCCGGCTCCGGCAGGCTCGAGTTCACGGCCACACTTGCCGGCGGCGCGCCGGTGCGGATCGCTGGCGACTTCGCGGCGCAGTCGCCCGAGTGGGAGGCACGGAGCGAGGGTGGCGAACCACTGCGCCTGCCGGCACTGCGGGCCAACTGGCAGCTGACGCGCGCGGCGGCCGGCTGGCGCCTGGCAGTGGGCTCACTGCAGGCCGGTGCCGGCAGCGCCGAGGCCAGCGCGCTCATTTTCCTCGATGCCGGCGGGGCGCGCGGCACGCTTCACGCGCTGCCGCTGCCGGCCCTGCAAACCCTGGCGCACTGGTACCTGCCGCGGCTGCCCCTCGAGGAGGTGGCGCTGGAGGGCGTTGCGCAGAGTGCGCAATTCGACTGGGATGGTGCGCGCGCCCCGGGCGCGCGGCTGCAGGGGCACGCTGCGGTCGCCGGGCTTGCGTTCGCAAGCGCACCCGCAGACGTGCAGCTCGGCGGCCTCGCCGCCCGGGTGACTTTCTCCGACACCACCCTGGCGGCGCAGCTCGAGGCACCCGCCGCCACGCTCGTGCTCACCCGCGCCACGCCTTTGACCCTGGAGGGCCTGCAGGTGCACGCAGACTTGAGCGCAGGCCTCGACGGTGCGCGCTGGTACCTGCGCAGTGACAACCTCACGATCGGCCATGACGCTGCCCAATTCGCGGCGCGCGTAGCGCTAGGCGCAGGGGCGCCCGGCACTGCGCCCGAGCTTGCTTTGCGAGTCCAGATCGAAAATGCGGACGCGCCGCAGCTCGCGGCGCTGCTTTTTCCGGCTGCGCTAGCGGATGCCGGTCCCCTGATCGCACGCCTGCGCGCCGGGCGCATCGCGAGTGCGGATTTCGAGCTTGCGGGCGCGCTGACTGCGGCGCCGTTCCTGGCTTCCCACGGTACCCTCGCGCTCAGCGATGCGGCACTGGCGGCCGATGCCGACTGGCCGCAGGTGCAGGGTCTTGCGGCGCGCATCGATTGGCGCGACGGGCAGGTAGATGCGCGCATCAGCGCCGGGCACAGCGGTGCGCTCGAACTCGATAGCGCGCAGGCCAGCTGGGACGTGCGCGGCGCACGCGCGCTGCGAGTGCACGCACGGCTTCAGGGCAATGCGCGCGAAGCGCTCGCCTGGCTGCGCGAGCATCCCCGACTGCTGGCGGTCGCACCCGCGGCGGCCTACCTCGATCTCGACGGCGATCTTGCGGCCGAGCTCGACCTGCTGGTGCCCGGAACTGCGGCGCACCAGCCACCCCCGCGCCGCCGTCTCAGCGCGGCCTTGCAGGGTGTGCGGCTGCGCGCGCTGACCGGTGTGCCGCCGATTGAAGCGCTGCAGGGAACGCTGGCCTTCGCGGCGGGACGCCTGCAGCGCTCGAGCCTCACCGGCCAGTGGCTCGGTGGACCGGTTACGCTCGCTCTGAGCGAGCGCCGCGCAGACAGCGCCCTGCTGATCGCAGCGCACGGGCTGCTCTCGGTGCGCGAGGCCCTGCTCGCCGGTGGCGTGGATGAGGCCGAGCCACCACTGGCCGGGACCGCGGAATGGACGGCGCAGATGACCGCACTCGCGCGGCCTGCGCTCGGTGAGCCCGAGTGGCAGGTGCACGCTGACTCGAGCCTCTCCGGGGTGGCAAGCACCCTGCCCGCACTCCTCGCCAAGGCCGCAGGCAGTGCCCTGCCGCTGCACCTGGAAGCGCACGGCAGCGGCCTCGCAGCGCAGCTGCAGGCGAGCCTCGGCGAGCGGCTGCGGGCCCTGGCGGTCCTGGAACGCAGCGGCGAGCGCTGGCGCATTGAGCGCGGCACGCTCCTGCTGGGCGCGGAATCCCCGGCATTGCCGCCGACCCCGGTGCTTGCGCTTACCGGGCGGATCGAGCGCCTGGACCTGCCGGCTTACCTGGCGCTATGCCGGCTCGCGGGTCGCTCGCCGGTGCTGCCGCCGCTCGAGGCGCGCCTGAGCGCCGCCGAATTAGATCTCGGCCCCCGCGGCTATAACGAGGTCGACGTGTCCGCCCGGGCGGACAGGTACGGTGGGCAGCTGGAAGTGCGCAGCGCGCCATTCGATGCCGCCTTCAGCTGGCCTGCACTGGCAGGTACGGACCACCCCGCACACGTACACGTCGAGGAATACGAGCTGGCGCAACCGGACGATGCGGCTCTGGCCGCGGCGCTTCCGGCAATGCTCGGGGGCGCGGTGCACCTGAGCGTGGACCGGCTACGCCTGCAGGGGCGATCCCTCGGCGCACTCGCTGCGGACCTGAGTGCGCCGGGGGGCGCACTGGCGGGAAGTGTGCAGCTGAGCGCTGCTGCCCAGCAGCTGCAGGCTTTCGGCCGTTGCAGCAGCGAAGGACTCTGCAGCGCGCGCTTCGGCCTCGACAGTGGCGATTTTGCGGCGACGCTTGCCGCCTTCGGCCTGCGCCCGGACCTGAGCGCCCGGGCGGGGCACCTGACCGGGGAGCTGCACTGGTCCGACGCTCTCGGCGCGCCTCTTGCAACCCTCGGCGGACAGCTCCATATGGAATTCGAAGAGGGCGTCACCCGGACGGTTCCCGGATCGGCCGCGGCGACCCCGCTGGCGCTGCTCGTGGTCCCGGCCCTGGCCAGTGGCATGGCTGCCGAATCCCCGGTCGCGATGCCGTCGCTGCAGTTCGCGCGCCTGAGCGCGGACTATGAGATCGAGCACGGCGTGGCGAGCACCGCCAACCTGCATCTGGATGGGGACACCGAGATGCTGGTGCGCGCCCGCGTCGGCCTGCTGCGCCGCGATTACGAGGGCGAAGCCTTCATCCTGCGCGGCGAGGAACGCCTGCCTGCGGCGGTACGCGGCCTGGGACCGACCCCGAAAATGGCGGCCCTGTGGCTGTCGTTGCGCGAGTGGCTGGCGGGGTCGGGCGCGGAACGCGGGCGCACGGTGCTGCGTTTGCGGGGCGCCTGGAACGACCCCATAGTGGTGGTTGCGGAATGAGGCCCGGAAGTTCATGACGGTGAAGGTCGCGGCGCTACAGATGACATCCGGCCCGGACGTGGCCGCAAATCTCGCGCAGGCAGGTGTGCTGATCGAGGCGGCTGCCGGCGCCGGCGCCCGGCTGGTGGCGCTGCCGGAGAACTTCTCGTTCATGGGACTGCAGGACGCCGACAAGCGCGCCGTGGCCGAGAGCGCCGGTTGCGGCCCGGTACAGGATTTCCTCAGCGCCATCGCCGCGCGCCTCAAGGTGTGGCTCATCGGCGGCACGACGCCGCTGCGCGCCGGCGCTGACGGGCGCGTGGCCGCGGCTTGCCTTGCGTTTGACGCCGATGGCCGCCAGGTGGCCCGCTACGACAAGATCCACCTCTTCGATGTGGATATTCCCGGGCGCGCTGAGAGCTATCGAGAGTCGGCCCACGTCGCGCCCGGCTCGCGCGTCGAAGTCATCGACACGCCTGCCGGCAGGCTCGGCCTGTCGGTGTGCTACGACGTGCGCTTCCCGGAGCTTTACCGGCAGCTGAGCGCCGCGGGGGCGCAGCTCCTGGTGGTACCGTCGGCGTTTACCAGCCCGACCGGCCGCGCGCACTGGGAGACGCTGCTGCGGGCGCGGGCCATCGAGAATCTCTGTTACGTTATCGCGCCGGCGCAGTCGGGCTTTCACCCGAGCGGGCGCGAGACCTACGGCGACAGCATGATCGTCGACTACTGGGGACGGGTGCTGAAGCGCGTGCCGCGCGGCACCGGCTACGCCCTGGCCGAGGTCGATCTGGCCCGACAATCCCAGGTGCGGGAGAGCTTCCCCGCGCTGGGCCACCGTGTTTTTGCGAAGGAACCGTCTGCTCATGAGTGACACTGCCGCCGATCCGCTGCACCTGGCGCGTGCCCTGATCCTCGCCCCCGGGGGCCTCGATGAGCAGCGCCTCGACCAGGTATTCGGTCAGGTGATGTCGCACTCGGTGGACTTCGCCGACCTGTATTTTCAGCTGGCACACCAGGAGTCCTGGTCGCTCGAGGACGGCATGGTCAAGGATGGCAGCGCCAGCATCGAGCAGGGCGTCGGCGTGCGGGCGCTGGCCGGGGAAAAGACCGGCTTCGCCTACTCGGACGAGATCGTGCTGCCGGCGCTCGAGGAGGCCTCGCGGGCCGCGCGCGCCATCGCGCTCGCAGGACCTGAGCGCAGCGTCAGCGCCCGGCAGGCCCGCAGCGGCCACCGCCTCTACCTGCCCCAGGATCCGGCGAGCGCGCTGGCCACGCATGACAAGGTCGCGTGGCTTGAGCGTGTGGACCGCGAGGCGCGCAGCTGCGACCCGCGCGTCGTGCACGTCTCAGCAAGTCTCGTGGCGGTGAAGGAGGTCGTGCTGATCGCGACCAGCGACGGCGAGCTCGCCGCGGACGTGCGTCCGCTGGTGCGCTTCAACGTCTCGGTGCTGGTTGAACAGAACGGGCGCCGCGAGCAGGGCTATGCCGGCTGCGGCGGGCGCTTCTCGCTCGCCGACCTGGTCGCGGACGACAAGCCGCTGGCACTCGCGCGCGAAGCGGTGCGCCAGGCACTCGTCAATCTCGACGCGCGTCCCGCCCCGGCCGGCCCCATGACCGTGGTGCTGGGACCGGGCTGGCCGGGCATCCTGCTGCACGAGGCCATCGGCCACGGGCTCGAGGGTGACTTCAACCGCAAGGGCACTTCCGCCTTCGCCAACCGCATCGGCGAGCAGGTGGCGGCCGAAGGCTGCACCGTAGTCGATGATGGCACGCTGTCGCGCCGCCGCGGCTCGCTCAACATCGATGACGAGGGCACCCCTACCCAGTGCACGACGCTCATAGAGAACGGCGTGCTGCGCGGCTACATACAGGACCGCCTCAACGCGCGTCTCATGGGCGTCAGCCCTACCGGCAACGGCCGGCGCGAATCGTTCGCGCACATGACGCTGCCGCGCATGACCAACACCTACATGCGCGCGGGCCCGCACGCGCCCGAGGACATCATCGCCTCGGTGGAGCGGGGCATCTACGCCGTCAACTTCGGCGGCGGCCAGGTGGACATCACGTCCGGCAAGTTCGTGTTCTCCGCGAGCGAAGCCTATGCGATCGAGAACGGCAAGATCGGTGCGCCGCTCAAGGGGGCGACGCTCATCGGCAACGGCCCGGACGTGCTGACGCGCGTCTCCATGGTAGGCAATGACCTGAAGCTCGATGATGGCATCGGTACCTGCGGCAAGGACGGCCAGAGCGTGCCGGTCGGCGTCGGTCAGCCGACCTTGCGGATCGACTCGCTCACGGTCGGCGGCACTGCCTGATTTGACCGAAGCGCTGACGACTGTCGTCATATCCTGACGCAGCGCGCAGCTTGGCGCCGGCGACATAATGCCGCGGCGCGCCAAGTGTGATTCTCCACACGCCCGCTGCCGGCTTGAGTCCGTAACGTTGAGCGCGCCGACAAACCAATCAACGTTGAAGGACCTTCGATGATGCTCTCCGAAGACGCGACGATTGAATCGCAGCAGCTGAAGCTGCCCGCCGACCTGGTCGTGGAAATGAACCGCCGCAAGAAACAGCCGACCGACTACCGAGTGGATGGCTGGAAGCCGGGCCTGCTCGAGCGCCTGGCGCGGATGTTCGGACTGGGCTGAAAACACGCCTGCGGGCGCACGCCGCGGCGTCCCAACACGCCGCGGTACCAACACCGGGTCGCCGGGGTTAGGATGGAGCGCATGCCGCAGTTCTCGCGCCCCATCTACGAAGGTCTGCCCTGGTTCTACATAATCTGTGGGCTGGCGGTGCTCGGCGGCAGTTACCTGCTCGCCTCGCACGGGGTCCTGAGCCTCTTGGTGGGCCTCATCGGCTTCCTGCTGCTGCTCGGGGGCGTGGTGCTGGTGCTGCGGCGACGCGACTACCGCGCGCTGCGCTCGCAGTACGCGGATCCGGACTCGCTGGGCAACAATAAGAAGCCCTGAAGGGCTCACTTCTCGAGCGGCGCCCCGGCGTCGTCTTCCTCCTCGTCACCCTCCGCCTGCGGCGCGGCCGCACTGTCGCGCAGCGCCTGCAGTCCCGGCATGGTGTCGGAGAGGGTGTTGCGGGCGCGCGCGGCGCGCTCATCGACGTAGATCAGTTCGTGCTTGCCGATGAGCACCACGTCGCCGTCGTTCAAATAATGGCGGCGCACGCGGTTGGATTTCACGAAGATGCCGTTGGTGCTGTTGAGGTCCTCGATGACACAGGAGTGTGGCGTCGTGATGACCTGGCAGTGGTGGCGGCTGATGAAGCGGCTGTCGATGTGCAGATCGTTGTCCGGGGTGCGTCCGACGATGACCCGCCCGGTGCGCAGCGGGATCTCCTGCACGGTGCGGCCGTCGGTGGCGACCAGCAGGCGTGCGAGTGCCGGTCGGCCGTCGCCGCCTGGCGCTGGCGGCGGCGGCGCGAGGCGCTCGGCCTCGGCGGCGTGGTGGTGGGGGCGGTGCGCGAAGTCCACCCACTGCAGCTCCTGCACGGCGCTGGTGATGTCGGCGCGCGTCACGGTGTCACGGTCGGCGGTGAAGGCCGCCATCATGGCCGTGTCGCACAGCGTATTGATCAGGCGCGGCACACCGCCGGTGTAGCGGAAGATCTCAGGGTAGGTGTCGGCGGCGAACAGCTCACGATCACCGGCGCCGGCGACCTCGAGGCGATGCTGGATGTAGCCGCGCGTCTCGGTCTCGGACAGGGTCTGAAGGTGAAAGCGCAGGCGCACGCGTTGCGTGAGCTGCTCGAGCTCGGGAGCGTCGAGCTTGTCGTTGAGCTCGGGCTGACCGGCGAGGATGATGCGCAGCACCTTCTCCTTGGTGGTCTCGACCCCCGAGAGCATGCGGATCTCCTCCAGCACGCGCATGCTGAGGTTCTGCGCCTCATCGACGATCAACAGCACCCGGCGCCCGGCGGCGTACTGCTCGATCAGGAAGTTGTTGAGCGTCGTGATGAGCTCGGCCTTGCGCATCTTGAAGGGCGAGAAGCCGAACTGCGCCAGCACCGCCTGCAGGAAGTCGATGGCCGTCACCTGCGTCTGGTTGATCTGCGCCACCACGACGTCGGCGGGCACTTCCTTCAGAAACGACTCGATCAGGGTGGTCTTGCCGGAGCCGATTTCACCGGTGATGACGACGAAGCCATCCGTGAACCAGATGGTCGACTCCATGTACGCCTTGGCGCGCGCATGCTGCTTGGAGAGGTACAGGAACTGCGGGTCCGGGCTGAGCCGGAAGGGCAACTCCTTGAGTTTGAAGGGTTCCAGGTACATGCGTGTTGGCTCGTAACCGATGTTACGGGAAGCTCACGCCTGCGGCCAAATCCTCAAGTAATTCGAGGGCCCGGGCGTCGCGCCGCGCCGCGGAAGCCTCTACCAGGGTCAGGTGGCCGACCTTGCGCCCGGGGCGCGGCTCCTTGCCGTAGTCATGCAGGTGCAGGCCCGGAATCCCGAGGAGCCTTTGGACCGGCGGGATGCTGCCGATGAGGTTGATCATGGCGCTGTGGCCGGTGGCGCGCGTGCTGCCGAGCGGCAAATCGAGGATGGCGCGCAGATGGTTCTCGAACTGGCTGGTGACCGCGCCCTCGATGCTCCAGTGTCCGGAGTTGTGCACCCGCGGGGCGATCTCGTTGGCGATCAGCCGGCCGCCGCGCACGAAGAACTCGATGGTAAGGATGCCGGCGTAGCTGAAGTGCTCGAGCAGCCGGGTGAGGTAGCGGGCCGCGCGCGCCTGCCAGGCGCCCGGCCCGTAGGGAGCGCGTGTCAGGCGCAGGATCCCGCGAGCATGGACGTTGCCGCATAGCGGGTAGATCGCCAGCTGCCCGCCGGGGCTGCGCGCCCCGATGATCGAGACCTCGCAGTCAAAGGGCACGCGCTCCTCGTAGATGAGCGGCACCTTGCCAAGCTGCGCGAAGGCGTGCTCGGCGTCCGCCGCACGCGCGATTACCACCTGCCCCTTGCCGTCGTACCCGAGGCGCCGCGTCTTCAGGACGCCCGGCAGTCCCACCGCGCTCATGGCGCGGGTGAGCTGCGCGCGCGAGTCGACCGCGCGCCACCGGGTCGTCGGGATTTGCAGTTTCTCGAACAGGCGCTTCTCCGCGACCCGGTCCTGTGCGGCCGCGAGCGCGGCCACCGGCGGCGCGATGCGCGCGCCGTGCGCGGCACGCATGGCCCGCAGGCTGTCCACGGAGACGTTCTCCCAGTCGAACGTCACCACCTCGCAGCGGCGCGCCAGCTGCCGCAGCAGCGCGCGGTCGGTGAAGGCGCCGCGCAACAGCGGCGCGACCTGGCCGGCCGGCGCAGCGGCTGCCGGGTCCAGGCACAGGAAGTCGAGCCCGAGTGGATAGCCTGCCAATGCGAGCATACGGCCCAGCTGGCCGGCACCGACGATGCCAACCGTCATGAACGCGGCGTCGTGCGCGGATCGGGGTTGCCGAGAACGCCGGCCGTCTGGCGGGCGCGGAAGCCCTCCAGGGCAGAGGCGACGGCGGGATACTTGTTGGCGAGAATGGCGGCGGCGAACAGTGCCGCATTGCTGGCGCCGGCGGCGCCGATCGCGAAGGTGGCGACAGGGACGCCGGCGGGCATCTGCGCGATGGAGAGCAGAGAATCGATGCCGCCCAGCGCCTTCGACTGCACCGGTACGCCCAGCACCGGCAGGCGTGTCTTGGCGGCCGTCATGCCGGGCAGGTGCGCCGCGCCGCCGGCACCCGCGATCAGCACCTCGAGCCCGCGCTCGTGGGCGCCGGCGGCGTATTCAAACAACAGATCCGGGGTACGGTGCGCAGACACCACCCGCACCTCGTAGGGCACGGCGAGTTTGTCCAGCTGTTCGGCGGCGCACTGCATCGTCTCCCAATCGGACGATGAGCCCATGATGATGCCGACCAGCGGTTGCATCAGGGCATTGTATCGAACAATGCGCGCAAAGCGCGAAACAGCTCCCGCGAGGCACCGGTGCCGCTGCCCGCCGCGCGTTCGTGCTGCGCCGAACTGACACGCCGCGCCCATTCGGACTGGTCGATGTCGGGACGCCAGCGTCCAAGCTCCGCCAGTGCCGGGGGTCCTTCGCGGATGAGGCGCTCGCGCCAGCCTTCGACACGCTTGAAGCGCTCAGTCTCGCGCGCGTCCTCGGCGCTGCGGGAGTTGAGCGCGGCGCGGATGGGCTCCGGGTCCACCTCGCGCATGAGCTTGCCGATGTACTGGCGCTGGCGCGCGCCGCCCGCGCGGCTCGTGATGCGCCGTGCCAGACGCACCGCTTCTTTGAGCTTCTCCGGCAGATCGAGCGCCTCCAGCTGCGCCTCGCGCAGCCGCACCAGCTCCTCGCCCAGGTCCTGGGCGGCATGGGCGGCGCGCTTGCGGGCGCTCTTGCTGGGGCGCTCCTCAGCCTCGGCCGTCGGGTCTTCGGGGTGTTCTTCTGTCGACACTGCTGTTCGGGCCGCGGTTGAAATGGCGCTGACTGGTACAATTTAAGCCCAACCAGCCCACGAATCACGCCCGATGAGCCCATCAGCCGATCCCAGCCCCGCCACGCGGCCGCTCGCCGAGGTCGCGGGCCTCGCCCTCGAGGAGGCACGCCGCCAGGGTGCCACCCAGAGCGAGGCCGACGTCTCGGTCAGCCAGGGACTGTCGGTGAACGTGCGCCTGCGGGAAGTCGACACCATCGAGTACCAGCGCGACAAGGGCTTGGGGGTCACGGTCTACTTCGGCAAGCGCAAGGGCTCGGCGAGCACCGCCGACCTCACGGCGGCTGCCGTGCGCGAAACGGTGGAGAAGGCCTGTGCGATCGCGCGTTATACCGCGGAAGACCCCTACGCCGGTCTCATCGACGCGGACCTGCTGGCGCGCGAGATCCCGGACCTGGACCTCGATCATCCCTGGGAACTCACCCCCGAGCGTGCCATCGAGCTCGCCCGCGAATGCGAGGCGGCGGGTCTTTCAGTGGATGCCCGCGTCAACAATTCCGAAGGCGCCGCCGTCAACACGCAGCGCGCCACCGGGGTGTACGGCAACTCGCTTGGTTTCCTGGCCGGCTATTCCTCGACCAACCATTCGCTCAGCTGTTCACTGGTGGCGCAGGACGGCGATGACATGCAGCGCGACTACTGGTACGCGGTGGCGCGCGACCCGCGCGACCTTGAGGACCCGGCAAGCATCGGGCGCACCGCCGGGCAGCGCGCGCTCGCCCGCCTGGGCGCGCAGCGCCTGAGCACGCGCAAGACCCCGGTGGCCTTCACGCCGGACCTGGCGCGCGGACTGTTCCGCTCCTTCGTCGGCGCAATCTCAGGCCCGAGCCAGTATCGCAAGTCCTCCTTTCTGCTCGATGCCGCAGGCCAACAGGTGTTTCCCGCGTTCCTGTCGATGCAGGAGCGCCCGCACATCGCCAAGGGTCTCGCCAGCAGTCCCTTCGACCAGGAGGGCGCGGTGACGCGTGACCGTGAGCTCGTGCATGGCGGAGTCGTCGACGGCTACGTGCTCGGCAGCTACTCGGCGCGGCGCCTGGGGCTCAAGAGCACCGGCAACGCCGGCGGCATCCACAACCTCATCGTCACCAGCGCCGAAGGCTCGCTCGATGAGGCGGCATTCCTGCGGCGCATCGGCACCGGACTCCTCGTGACCGAACTCATGGGCCAGGGGGTGAACGGCGTGACCGGGGATTACTCGCGCGGCGCGAGCGGCTTCTGGGTCGAGGGCGGCGCCATCGCTTACCCGGTGCAGGAGATCACCATCGCGGGCAACCTCAAGCCCATGTTCCGCGACATCATCGCGCTCGGCAGCGACGTCGATGCGCGCGGCAGCATCCGCACCGGCTCGCTGCTCATCGGCGAGATGACGATCGCGGGCGAGTAGCGGCTGCTTCAGGAGCCGGTGCCGCGCGCGACGCTCAGGTGCGGGCGCGGCACCTCATCGACCAGGTCGCGCAGAGTCAGGTCCCCGCAGCGGTGGCGGCGCACTTCCTCCAGCTGCGCCAGCAGCCGGTCGACCGCCGGGATGGGTACGTTGCGCGGCGCGACATGGCCGCTCGCCTGGCGGCGGGCAATGTCGAGGATCTCGTAGACCGGGATGCGGCCGATATCGCGCGAGGGCACGAGCTCGTCAGCCTCGGTGCAGATCAGCACCCCCGCCTGCTCGAGCGCGCTCGCCATTTGCGCCACAGCCACCCCGGGTAAGCCCAGCTCCGTGGCCAGGCGGTTCACGGTCCAGCGCCGGCCGCCGGCGACGTGCGTGCGACCCACGAGGTACATGAGCTTCAGCGACAGCTGCTCGAGCTCGATGCTCGAGAGGCGCAGCTGCTGCAGCCCGAGGCGCAGGTACGTCGGGTTCTGCACGTAGAAGGACAGTTGCGCGCCGGCGAGCAGGATCAGCCAGCCGAAATAGGTCCACAGCAGGGCTGCGACCACGAATGCAAACCCGGCATAGACGATCGTCAGGCGGGTCGAGTAGACCACGAAGGCGGTGAAGATCTTGCCGGTAGCCGCCCACAGCGCACCGCCGACCACGGCTCCGGTGAACGCCGCACGCCAGTGCACACGCGTGTTGGGGATCATCATGTAGAGCGCGGTGAACAGCGCCGTCACCATCGCGAAGGGCGCGAGCGCGAGGCCGGCGCCGCGCAGGCGCTGCAGCAGTGGCAGGTGTACTACCTCCTGCACCGGGGCGGTGGCGACGGCTGCGTGCAACAGGCCCACGAAGCCCACCAGCAGCACCGGGGCCGTGATCAGCAAGCCGGTGTACTCGGCCACGCGGCGCGCGAAGCTGCGCGGCTGCTCGACGTGCCACAGAAAATTGAAGCTGTCTTCGACCTTCTTGATGGTGCCGACCAGCGTCCACGCCAGCAGCGCCAGGCCCACCGAGCCCACGACGCCTGAGGAAACCCTGCCGGCAAACTGCAGCACGCGCGTGGTGAGCTCCTGCGCCGCCACCGTGCCGAGCGGGCGGAAGAACTCAAAAACGATCGGCTCCAGGTCGCGCCGGGCGCCGAAGATCTTCAGCACCGCGAAGGTGAAGGCGAGCAGCGGGATGACCGACAGGAGCGTGGTATAGACGAGGCTCATGGCCCGCAGGTTGATCTGCCCGCGCGACAGGTCCCGCAGCACCGCGTAGGGATAGCGCAGCACGCGCAGCGTCGCGCCCACGAGGCCAGGACGTGCCGACGCCTGACCGAAGAAGCACCAGTCAAGAAAGGCCCAGATGCGCACCCACATGGCTTAAGGATACAGTGCCGGCCGGTACAGCGCGGTGCTTCATGAGCCTCAACTCGAGCTTCCCCGAGCGAATTGTCTGCCTGACGGAAGAGACCACCGAGACGCTCTACCTCCTGGGCGAGGACTGGCGCATCGTCGGCATCTCGGGCTTCACGGTGCGTCCGCCGCGGGCGCGCCGCGAGAAACCACGCGTGTCGGCGTTCACCAGCGCCCGCACCGCGCGCATCATCGAACTCAAGCCCGATCTGGTACTCGGCTTCTCCGATCTGCAGGCTGACATCGCCGCCGAACTGGTGCGCGCGGGCCTCGAAGTGCATGTCTTCAATCACCGCAGCATCGCAGAGATCCTGCGCATGGTGCGCACGCTCGGCGGCATGATCGGCTGCGAGGCCAAGGCGGGCGCACTCAGCGACGAGCTCGAGTCAGGCCTGGCGCAGATACGTGAGCGTGCCGCAGCTCTCGCGCGCCGGCCGCGCGTGTACTTCGAGGAATGGGATGCGCCGCTCATCTCCGGCATCCGCTGGGTGTCGGAGCTGGTGACGCTCGCCGGCGGCGATGAGTGTTTCCCGGAGCTCGCGCGCGAGTCTCTGGGCAGGAACCGCATCATCGCCGACCCGCTGGAGGTCGCGCGGCGTGCCCCCGACATCGTGCTCGGTTCCTGGTGCGGCAAGAAGTTCCGCCCCGAAGCCGTGGCCGCGCGGCCCGGCTGGCAGGAGGTCCCCGCGGTGCGTTCCGGCTACCTGCGCGAGATCAAGTCCTCGATCATCCTGCAACCCGGGCCCGCCGCCCTCACCGACGGCGTGCGTGCCATCCAGCAGGTGATCACCGAGTGGGCGGCGCGGCGCTAGCGGATGCCACGCTGGGCGCGGATCAGCTCCCACGCCTCGATGATCTGCTGGGTGCGCTCCTTGGCGTGCTCGATCATCGACTCGGGCAGGCCGTTGGCCTTGAGCTTGTCGGGGTGGTGGCGGTGCAGGGCGCGGCGGTAGGCCTTGGCCACTGCCGCATCGCTGGCGCTCGCGGAGGTCTCCAGCACGCGGTAGGCAGCGCTCAGGGACGTGTCGCGCGCGGCGCTGCCTGCAGCGCCCGAGGCGTTGCCGGGCCGGAAGGCGCCGCTCTGGATGCGCAGCACCGCCTCCACGTGCGCAAACTCGAACGCGGAGATGCCGAGCGCCTGGGCCACGCGCTGCATGCGTGCGCGTACCGGCCCCTCGAGGTTGTTACCCGCCAGTGCCGTGCGCACCTGGATCTCCAGGAAGATGCGCGTCAGGTCCCGGCGGCCGTGGCAGGCGCGGCTTAAGCCGGCGAGCTCGCCCTCCAAATCAAAGCCCGGCTGCTTGCCCTCGCCGAAGCGCGCGATCGCCTCGTGCGTCTGGCTGGCATCCAGACGCAGCTGCCCCATGACGGCGCGCGCCGCGGCGATCTCGAGCTCCGAGACGCGCCCGTCGGCCTTGGCGAGGTGGCCCATGATGCGGAAGGTAGCGCGGAAAAAGCGCTCGCCGATGGCGGCGAGGTCCGCGCTTCCCGGTGGCAGTGCCGCCGGCGCGTTGTCCTCATCGAACTGGTGCCCGAGCAGTACCCCGAGCGCGGCGCCCAGTGGCCCCATGACGAGGCCGCCGAGGACACCGCCGGTGACTTTGCCAATCCATTTCATGAGGCCGGAAACTTGCCGTGTACGCGAGGTTTGATGAGGGTGCAAGGCTCGCTATAGTACCAAGCATGTCCGTAGACACCGTTTTTCGTACCCAGCTGTCGGGCCTGGAGCGCATCCACGAGGGCAAGGTGCGCGACATCTATGCGCTCGACGCGCAGACCATGCTCATCGTAACCACCGACCGCCTGTCGGCCTTCGACGTCGTCCTGCCGGACCCGATTCCCGGCAAGGGCGCGGTGCTCAACGGCATCTCCAACTTCTGGTTCGCGCGCACGCGCGAGCTGGTGCCCAATCACCTCACTGGCCTGGACCCCGCGCACGTGGTCCAGGATCCGGCCGAGCGCGCCATGCTCAGTGGGCGCGCGGTCGTAGCGCGGCGCCTGAAGGCGCTGCCGATCGAGGCCGTGGTGCGCGGCTATCTCATCGGCTCGGGGTGGAAGGACTACCAGGCGCACGGCAGCGTCTGCGGCATCGCGCTTCCCCCCGGCATGCGCCAGGCGCAGCGCCTGCCGCAGCCAATCTTCACCCCGGCCAGCAAGGCTGCGCCCGGCGCGCACGATGAGAACATCGACTTCAGCGCCGTGACGCAGCTGCTCGGTGGGGAGCTGGCCGCGCAGGTGCGCGACACGGCGCTCGCACTCTACGGTCTGGCCGCCGAGCACGCGCGCCGCCGTGGCATCATCGTGGCCGACACCAAGTTCGAGTTCGGGATCGATGCTGGCGGGTGCCTGACGCTCATCGATGAAGTGGTGACCCCGGACTCCTCACGCTTCTGGCCGGCGGACACCTATCGCGAGGGGCTGAGCCCACCAAGCTTCGACAAGCAGTACGTGCGCGACTACCTCGAGACCCTCGACTGGAACAAGAAAGCGCCGGGACCGAAGCTTCCGGCGCAGATCATCGAGCGCACCAGCCAGAAGTACCACGAGGCCCTGACGCGTCTCACAGGTCCCGAGCGCTCGGTCGGGTAGACTTGCGCTCATCATGGCGAGCCCCTGGATTGCCCCCTCGATTCTGTCGGCTGACTTCGCCCGCCTGGGCGAGGAGGTCGATGCGGTGGTGGCGGCGGGCGCGGACCTCATCCACTTCGACGTCATGGACAACCATTACGTCCCCAACCTCACCATCGGGCCCATGGTGTGCGCGGCGCTGCGCAAGCACGGGGTGACCGCGCCCATCGACGTGCATCTGATGGTGCGGCCCGTGGATCGCATCGTGCCGGACTTCGCCGCGGCTGGCGCCAGCTACATCAGCTTCCACCCCGAGGCCACCGAGCACATCGACCGCACCATCGCGCTCATCCGCGAGCACGGCTGCAAACCGGGCCTGGTGTTCAACCCGGCCACGCCGCTCGATTATCTGGATTACACGCTCGAGTACCTGGACCTGGTGCTCATCATGTCGGTCAACCCCGGCTTCGGCGGCCAGCAATTCATCCCGACGACGCTGCGCAAGCTGACGCAGGCGCGGGCACGGATCGAGGCGAGTGGTCGGGCGATACGCCTGGAGGTCGATGGCGGCATCAAGGTCGACAACATCCGCGCCGCCGCCCGGGCGGGCGCGGACACCTTCGTCGCAGGCTCTGCGATCTTCGGCAGCGGTGATTACCGACAGACCATCCAGGAGATGCGCCGGCAGATCGCGCAGTAGGACCGGCGCGCCTTGAGAGTCAGGCGACCGGAAGGGGGCTACTCGTCCTCGTCCTCATCATCGTCGTCTTCGTCGTCGTCGTCGCGGTCGATCTGGGCTGAGGCCTTGGCGGTGGCCGTGCTCGGCTTCGCCGGGACGATCACCGGGCGCGTCTTCATCTTGGGGCGCGCATTGAAGACGACGATGGTCTTACCCGTTGCCCGCAGCAAGCCCTGCTCCTCGAGAACCTTCAGCACGCGCCCGGCCATCTCGCGCGAACAGCCGACCAGGCGCGAGAGCTCCTGGCGACTTACCTTGATCTGCATGCCTTCAGGGTGCGTCATGGCGTCCGGTTCGCCGCACAGGTCCATGATGGCGTGCGCGACGCGCCCGGTGACGTCCACGAAGGCGAGGTCACCGAGCTTGCGATTGGTGCGGTCGAGGCGGGTGGCGAGCTGCGTGGCGAGCTCGAACACCAGGCCCGGGCTTTCGGCAGCGATCTGGCGGAAGCGCGGATAAGTCATCTCCGCGAGCTCGCACTGGTTGCGGGTGCGCACCCAGGCGCTGCGGGTGGGTTGCTCGTAGAACAGTCCCATCTCACCGAAGAACTGTCCGCGGTTGAGGTAGGCGAGCACCATCTCGTTGCCTTCCTCGTCCTCGATCATGACTTCGACCGAGCCGCTGATGATGTAGTAGAGAACGTCCGGCAGATCTCCCGCGTGGATGACGACCGTCTTGGAGGGCACCGCCCGGATGCGGCAATAGCTCAGAAACCGGTTGATCGCAGGAATCTCGCTTAACGGCTTCACGTTCTCTTCCATACCTGCTCCCCAGAATGATCTTAATGTACACGCACCCGCTTAGCTTGCGGGCTTAATCAGATCCAGTACGCTGTCCCCGTCATCACGGCGGCGGTGCGGCGCATCAGTGCGCGCAGCGCTCGCGGCAGCGGTACTCCCCCGGCGCGGGTGGCGGACGCGCCATGCGCGATCTCCTCCGCCCTCATGGTCTGAAGTATCGCACGGCTGCGGGCATCGCCCGCCGGCAGTCGGGTCAGGTGTGCATCGAGGTGACCCTCGACCTGGCGCTCGGTCTCGGCCACGAAGCCGAGGCTGGCACGGTCTCCGGCCAGTGCGGCCGCGGCGCCGATGGCGAAAGAGCCGGCATACCACAGAGGGTTGAGCACGCTCGGCCGGGACGCCAGTTCCTTCAGCCGCGTCTCGCACCAGGCGAGGTGATCGGATTCCGCACGCGCGGCCTCCATGAGCAGCTGCCGCGTAGCCGCGGAGCGGGCGAGCAGCGCCTGCCCGTGGTAGAGCGCCTGGGCGGCGAGCTCACCGGTGTGGTTGACACGCATGAGTCCCGCTGCACTGCGGCGCTCGGCCTCGCAGAGGGGCGCAGCAGCTGCCGCGGGGGCAGGGGTGGGCCGACTTGACCGGGCCGGTGCAAAGACAGCTCGCAATGCACGATCGGCGGCGGCAATGGCAGAGTCTAGAGGGCGACCTGACTCCATATCTAAGGTATGCATTATAGGGGTATAAAGTGCCGCCGGCCCCTCCGGCAGACCCGCGGGGGTCTGGGGCACCCCGCCACTTTGCATTGGGGCACCCGCTTGAGTACACTTGCCCGCCTTTTTTTGGGCCCGGAAGCGCGGCAGGGGCTCCCCCCGCCGGCACCGACAGGCCACAGCCACGAGTGAGTTATGAAGACCGTATTTGCCAAGCCCGGTACCGTCCGCGGCGATTGGTTTCTCGTCGACGCCAAAGACAAGACGCTAGGGCGTCTGGCGTCCCAAATCGCCCATCGCCTCAAGGGCAAGCACAAGGCTGACTACAGCCCGCACGTCGACATGGGCGACCATATCGTCGTCGTGAACGCCGAGAAGATCCGCGTCACGGGCCGCAAGCTCACCGACAAGATCTACTACCACCACAGCGGTTACATCGGCGGCATCAAGTCGATCGCGCTCGAGAAGCTCCTCGCCGAGCATCCCGAGCGGGCCATCGAATTTGCCGTCAAGGGCATGCTGCCGAAGAACCCGCTCGGGCGGCGCATGTTCAAGAAGCTGCACGTGTTTGCCGGGGGCGAGCACCGCCACCAGGCGCAGCAGCCCAAGCCGCTCGCGATCCAATAGGACTGAAGTTACATGCCAGCGACCCCGAATCATTACGGCACCGGCCGCCGCAAGACCGCCACGGCGCGGGTCTACCTCAAGCCCGGCAAGGGCAGCATCACGGTCAACGACCGTACGCTCGATGACTTCTTTGGACGCAAGACCGGCCGCATGATCGTGCGCCAGCCACTGGAGGCGGTGAAGCTCACCAGCATGTTCGACATCACCGTCAAGGTCGATGGCGGCGGCATCACCGGTCAGGCGGGCGCCATCCGCCACGGCATCACCCGAGCGCTCATCAAGCACGATGAGTCGCTGCGCAAGGCGCTGCGGGATGCCGGCTTCGTGACCCGCGATGCGCGCGAGGTCGAGCGCAAGAAAGTCGGCCGCCGCAAGGCCCGCCGCGGACCGCAGTACTCGAAGCGTTAAGCTAAGCACGCGGACCGCGGGAGCCATCCCGCGGTCCGTCCTCGATGTGCTATCCCGCCGCACTTGGGGGATCGTCTAGTGGTAGGACAACGGACTCTGACTCCGTTTACCTAGGTTCGAATCCTAGTCCCCCAGCCAAAACCAAAGGCCCGCTCATCCGAGCGGGCCTTTTTTGTAGTCGCGGCCCGGCGCCTGCAGCGGCCGCGCCCGCCAAGGTCGGACTCCTCACGTTTTCGAACCGCAGGATCGCTGACGCCGCGCGGTGACGGGTCCAGGTACACGCCCAGGCAGCGCACGGCGCGTCACATCGAGCACAGTTACGGGTCGCGCGGCCTCGATGCGGCTGAAGCCGGGGCGCGCGCCTGGGCGAGCGTCAGCTGGCAAAGCGGGGGCGGTGAATGCTCCGGCAGCGGCCGCAAGAGCCGCGCTGCCCCCAAGGCCAAGACGCGGGCGCCCCCGGTGCGCCGCGCGCTGGCCCCGCAGTGCGGCCACTCCCCGACCCACGGACGCCCGAGCACGCGGCGCACCGGGCTGCCGTGCGCCCGAGGCGCACGGCAGCAGGGCACGAAGGGCTGCGCTTGCGCGCTCCGCCCTCCGTGACCGGCGCCTGCGGCACGCGGAGTTCTTTCAGCGCCGCAGGAGCGCTGTCTGCATCGGGCGCGCGCCGTCGGCCTCGACGGCACTGAGCGTCGGGCTGTGCACGGCGCTCACCGCCTGTGCGACCGCGCTGCGCACGCAGCCGCGCCACTGCGACTGCTCGACGAGGCTGCGTCCTTCCTGGCCGCAGACGAAGTGAGCTGCACCCTGCAGGCGCTGGTAGAGCGCCGTGGCGCCGGCTACCGTGCTCACGTCGAGGTCGTTGTAGCGCACCGTCAGCTGATGCGCCTCGGTGCTGGTGAGGTCTTGCGCCTGTGCGAGGCTGGCGCAGGCGGCGCTCGCGGCGATGGCCACGGTCCACAGTGACAGGCGTCGGGTCTTCCTGAACGTATCCATATGCAGTCCTCCGGTTGTCGTCTTCGGGGGACCGCGAAGGGTGGCTGCGCAGTAACGTCTTCGTCACGCACAGGCTCCTCGTGGTCCTGTGCTTGATTGGATGCCGCGACCGTGAAAAAGGACAAAGCGCCCGCGCGCAGCGGGGCTGAATCCGGCGCGAGCGGGACAATACGCGTCCCGAGCGGGGCAGGTGCTCACTCCCTGGCAGGCGCAGGTGGCTGCGCCGTAAACGAAATCGCCCTGTCCAGTATCAAACGCTCGGGCCGCCGCGGCGCGCGGGCGCCCCGGCGCGCCGCGCTGCTTTAGTGCTTGTCGACGATGATGATCGGATCGACCACGAGGTTGCCCACGGTCACGGTGTACTCGTAGTAGGGCGCCTGGTCGTCGCCGGTCACGGGCGAGGGCCGCAGCTGCACGCTCTGCACGTCATTGGCGGGCCCGGATGAGGGCAGCGTCGGCAGCGGTGTGTCCGCGCCGCCGAGCTGCTGGAAGCTGATCGTGAAGGGGTGGTTGCACTTCCAGTACACCACCGAGCGCGGCGGCACGCGCAGCGCGCCGCCATTGGGTGTGCACCAGATGGTTCCCTGGCCGACATTGATCTGCACGGTCTGCACTTCCGTGAGCGGGATGGAGATGAGCGAGAGTTCGGGCTTGGACATGGTGTTCTCCTGGTACGCGGGGGTATGCCCTCTTTGCATCATGCCGGGGGTGGCTTGTCGGCTGCGCCGACGAGTTTGCGGAAACGGCTGTCGTTGCGCAGCGGCGCGAAGTCAGGCGCTGCGCGCACCAGCTGCAGTGGGTAGCCGAGCTCGACCGCGCGGCTGAGTGAGTCCATGGCACCGCTCGCGTCCCCGCGCTCCAGGGCCACGAGGGCCGCGTAGTAGTGGACGTACTCATCGTCGGCGTCCAGTTCCAGCGCCCGGCTCGCGTAGCGCGCCACGGGCTCCTGCTGGCCGGCGCGCGCGCAGTAATAGGCGAGCTGCATCCAGGAGATACCATCCTTCGGGTCCACATCGAGGCTGCGCTGGGCGAGGGTGATCGCGCGGCGGTAGTCGTTCTGCGCCTCCTGGCGGCTGCTGTCGATCTGCCACAGGGCGTCGGCCAGGTTCCCCCACACGCGGTGGTCCTCGGCGGCGAGCTCGGTGGCGCGCCCGAACATGCGCGCCGCGTCCGCGTAGCGGCCGAGGAAATAGTAGACGGTGCCCAGATTGGAGTAGGCGCTGCGGGTGGGCTCGAGCGCGAGCGAACGCTCGAAGGCGGCGGCGGCGCCCCCGAAGTCCGCGGTCATCTCGAGCGCCGCCCCGAGGTTGTTGAAAGCGAAGGGACTGGCGGGGATGAGTTCCGTGACGCGCCGGTAGACCAGGATCGCCGCCGCCGCGCGGCCGTGGCGGAACAGGAAGTTCCCGAGCGCCGTCTGCGCCTCCCAGTAGGTGGGCTCGACGTCGACGGCGCGCCGGAAGGCGTGCTCGGCCTCGGTACCGTGTTGCTGCCCGTCGAGGGCCTCACCGAGCCCCATGTAGCCATCGGCGTCATCGGGATCGGCGCGGATGGCGTCGCGGTAGAGCGTGGCCGCCTGCTCCGGGCGCCCGCTCACGAGGTACAGGTGGGCGAGGGCGGCCGAGACTTCCCGCAGCGAGCCATCGAGCTTCAGCGCCGCGCCGCAGGCACTCTCGGCCTGGGCGACGAGCGCGGTGCTGCGGGTGTTCTCGTATTCGACGATGTAGCGCTCGCACAAGCCGGCGTAGGCGAGTGCGAACTTCGGGTCGAGCGCGAGCGCCTGGTGAAAGCTGTTCGCGGCGGCCTCCAGCTGCGTCGCCCGTCCCGGGCCCTGCAGTTTCGCAAGCCCCGCAAGGTACAGGTCGAAGGCATCGACGCGGGTGGTCGGCGGGTGCGCGGCCTGCGCCTCGCTCGCGAGCACCACCTGCAGTGTGCTGACGATGGAGCGGGCCACCTCGTCCTGGATCGCGACCAGGTCCTGCCAGGTGCGGTTATAGGTCTGCGACCAGACGTTGTAGCCGGAGTCCGCGTCCACCAGCTGGGCGGTGACCCGCAGCTGGTTGCCCTGGCGCATGACGCTGCCCTCCAGCACGTGCCGTACCCCCAGCGTGTGCGCGATGGTACGCACGTCCGCCTCACGGTCGCGGAACGCGAACGCCGAGGTGCGTGAGGCGACCCGCAGCCCGTGAATGCGCCCCAGACGCGCCGCCAGTTCCTGCGCCAGTCCGTCCCCGAGGTAGGCATTGCCATCCCCGGGAGTGACGTCCACCAGCGGCAGCACCGCGATCGTGTGCGGCGGCCGCACCAGCACCGAGGCCCCGTTCGCCGCCGGCGGGCTGCGCGCACTACCAAACAGGTGCGTGGCCGCCCACGGCACCGCCAGCAGCGCCAGCACTGCGAGCGTACCGCCCGCGAAGGCGAGCAGGCCCGGTTTGGGCGCGGACGGTGGCGCGGCAGGCGCAGGCTGTGCCGCGGATTGCGCGGCAGCGGCGCTCGTGCCCTCGGCCACCCAGTAGGGCGCGACGGGCTCGCTGCGGCGCCGCTCGGTGAGCGGGCGTACGGGGGCGACCATGCGATAGCCGCGGCCGCGCACGCCGCCGATGTAGCGCGGCGCCTGCGGGTCGTCGCCGAGCGCGGTGCGCACGAGCTTGACCCGCTGGCTGATGGTCTCGGGGGTGATGACGAGGCCCGGCCAGACGCGCTCGGTCAGCTGGTCGAAGGTCACAAGGTTCGGAGCGGCGCGTGAGAGCGCCACCAGGAGTTCGAAGGACAGGTGCGGCATGGGTATCTCGACCCCGGCCCGGGTCACGCGCTGTTGTCCGATGTCGACGGTCAGGTCATCGACCTGAAAGCCCGCCTGGTCCGGATCGCTCGCCGCTTCGGTGCTTTTGTCCATGCCCGGCCGTATCTCCGGGAGGGGTTCACTGCGTGCCCGCTTTGCAACGATGTTACGCCCGAACCTGCCATGGTGCTCACCTCCACGCCGCGCCCCACCCGGGGCATGTTGCCCCGGGCGAGTGCACGTGCCCCTAGCTCACTTCTGCAGCATGGCGACCGACAGGTCCGAGGGGTGACCGGTATGCACGGCGGTGAGCAGGGGGCTGCCCACCTTGGCGACGGCATCGGCGACTGCGCCGCGATAGCAGCCGTTCCAGAAGGCCTGGTCGGTGATCGAGCGCCCCTCGTAGCCGCACACGTTGCGGGCCGCCGCGGAGATGCGCCCGTAAAGGGTGCGGGCGCCGGCGAGCGTCGAGAGGTCCAGATCGTAGTACTTGACGGTCACGCTGTAGGGCTCGGCGGCCGGTACTTGTCCGGTGGCGAAGAGCCCGACCATGGCGACCAGGGTGATCGAGACGGGGGATGAGCGGTGGATCGACTTCAGGATGTTCATTGCGGTTCTCCAGGTTGGGGTTAATCAAGGACCGCCGCCAACCTATGCGCCGGGTGCCGGGGGCGCATGAAGAGGGGGTGAAGCCGCGTGAAGATTGGGTGATGAATGGCCGTGGGCGGGGCGCCTAGGGTGAAGAACGCCCGGTGGGGTGCCAGAACCTGCGATCTGGCCGGTGGCGCGCTGTCGATAAGGGCGGCAAGGGCCCGCCGGCAGCGCGCGGTCAGCGGGTCTCGACGCCGTCTGCCGTGCCCACCAGGAGCACATCCGCGGGCCGCGCCGCGAACAGGCCCACGGTCACGATGCCCGTGATCTGGTTGAGCTCACGCTCCAGGGCCACGGGATCCTCGATGGCGAGGTCATGCACGTCGAGGATGTGGTTGCCGTTGTCGGTCACGCAGGCGCGCCGCCATACCGGGCGGCCACCGCGGGCCTGAAGCTCCCGGGCGACCAGCGCGCGTGCCATCGGGATGACCTCGACCGGCAGCGGGAACTTGCCCAGGCGCCTGACGATCTTGCGCTCATCCACGATGCACACGAAGCGCTGCGCGGCGGCCGCGACGATTTTCTCGCGGGTGAGCGCCCCGCCGCCGCCCTTGATCAGCTCGCGCGCCGGCGTGGCCTCATCGGCGCCATCTACGTAAAGGTGCAGCTCGGTGAGATCGTTCAGGTCGAGCACCTCGATCCCGGCGGCCTGAAGGCGCGCACTGCTGGCCGCGGAGCTGGAGACGGCGCGGCTGACGCGCCCGGGGTGGGCGGCGAGTGCTTCGATGAACAGATTCACAGTGGATCCGGTGCCGACCCCGAGGGTGGCGCCGGGGGGCACGAGGGTGAGCGCGGCGAGCGCGGCATTCCTCTTCTGGGCATCCGTATCGGTGGCCATGGTGATTCCGTGTGCGGAAAAAGCGACTTCCAGAAACGACTGTGCCCGCGTCAGCGGCGGGCACAGTCTTCGAATTTGACTCGGCGATCGCTTGCGCGATCGCCGAGTTAAGGCCGACTACTTCTTCTTAGCAGCTTTCTTCTTGGCCTTCTTCTTTGCCTTCGCCATGTTGGCTCTCCAATTAGAGACGGGTTAGTCCGGGGACCGAGTATATACACGCGAATCGAAATTACAAGCGAGCACACGTGCAAGTGTGCTAGGTGCGCGCCGCGCCGCGCGCTGCACGAGTCGCGCGACGAGCGTCATTCGAGCGTGAGGATGAACTTCCAGTGCGCCGCTTCCACCGGCGTGATCGACAGACGGTTACCCCGGCGCAACAGCACCATGCCCTTCAGTTCCTTGTTCTCGTGCGCGCGCAGCTGTTCCAGAGTGATGGTGCGCACGAGGCGGCGTTTCAGCTGCACGTCCACCATGAACCAGCGCGGGTTCTTGGGATCACTGTCCGGGTCGTAGTGATGGTGCTGCCTGTCGAAGGCAGTGGGGTCGGGGTAGGCCGCCTTGACGATCTGCATGATGGCGACGATGCCTGGGACCTCGGTGCTGGAGTGATAGAGGAAGGCCTGATCGCCCTTGCGCATCTGATCGCGCAGCATGTTGCGCGCCTGGTAATTGCGCACCCCGTCCCAGGCCGTGGTGCGTCGCGGCGCGGCCGCCAGGTGCGCAAGACCAAAGGTGGATGGCTCGCTCTTCATCAGCCAGTACTGCATTGAATGACCCCCTCATCGGTAATGACCGCATCCATACGCACGTCGTGCGCCGCGGCCTCGATCTGTTTGAGTTCCTGGAATGCATAGGCCAGCCCCACGAGGCGCGGCGCATGCCAGGCGTGGCGGTGGTTGCGAAAGACGAAGGCACGATCGTAGAAGCCCGCGCCGGTGCCGAGTCGCACGCCGCTGCGGTCAAAGCCCACCAATGGCAGCAGCACGAGGTCGAGCCAGCGCGCGCCGATGCGGGGAGCGGCGGCGTCGGGTTCATCGATGCCGAGGCGATTGCGCCTGAGGTCGCCGCCCATGGCGAGAAAGCGCATGCCGCGCGCGGAGCGCGGCCGGTCGATGCGCGGCAGGTAGAGCTGGCAGCCGCGCGCGCGGGCGAGCTCGATGAGTGGGGCAGTATCGAGCTCACTGGGCAGGCTCGCGTAGATCGCGACGCGCTTACCGGCATGCAGGGGGAGTGCACGCAGCGCGTGCCGGGCCACCTCACGCGCGGCGTGCGCGCGCTCACCTTGGGTGAGGCCGCGGCGGCGGGCCGCGAGGCGCGCCCGCAGGCTGCTGCGGGCGGCATCGGGCGCAGAATTAGAAGGCGTCACCCGCCTGTGCCGGTGCGAACCGTTGCTCTCGAACCAGAGCAACAGGTGGGACAGTCTGCGGCAGGTAAGGCTTCCCGCTCAGAGGCGGACGTGCACAGTGCTGCGCGCAAGACCCAGTCCCGAGGGTGCACAAATTAGGGTCCGAGGTAACCCGGTCCACGTGTCGAACACCGCAGGTGACGCCGGATTCACTCTACACCATGGATCGGGCATGTGGGTGTAGGGGAAGCACGACTTTCTCACAGTTCCAGCTGCTGGCCCTTCTCGAGCGCGCTTTCGACGCGCTCGCGCAAAGCCCGCACCCGCGGCGCGACGCCACTGTCGAGCTTGCTCTCGCGGTCGCGGCCCTTGAGGAATTCGTGCGCGAGGTTCAGGGCTGCCATGACCGCGATGCGGTCGTGACCGACCACCTTGCCGCTGTCGCGGATCTCGCGCATGCGCACGTTCAGGAACTCGGCGGCGTCCAGGAGCGCCGAGCGCTCATCGTAGGGGCAGGCGACCACGTACTCTTTTTCCATGATCCGCACGCTCACGCGCGCCGGCTCGCCCTGGCTCACGTGCCGTGCTCCAGGGTCTTGAGGCGCCCGATCATGGCCTCCACGCGGGTGCGCACCTGCTCGTTCTTGTGCATGAGCGAGGCGCGCTCACCGGCGAGGGACTCGTGGCGCGCCCGCAGGGCGCGGTTCTCGTCCTTCAGGTGCTCAAGCACTGCCACCAGTTCGTCGATGCGCTTGGTGAGGCGAGTGAGCTCGAGATCCAGTTGTGTTTTTGTAGTATCGCTCATGGTCAAGAACTATAGAGCGGCGCTCTTTCGGCGGTCAATCATATAATGTCCCGCTTAACATGATGCAGCCCGACTACACCCGCATCGAGCAATTGCTCGCGCACCAGCACTCCCTCGCCGACGCCGCCGAGGCGCACGGTACGCTCGCCGGCTGCCTGTGCGGGGTATCCGGCTACCGCTTCGAGGACTGGCTCCGGGAGATCCTGCCGGAGGGGCGCGCGGGCAGCGCCGCCGCCGGCGCGCTGCGCGAACTGTACGATGCCACCGCCGCCGCCCTCATCCAGCCGGACATGGAGTTCGAGCTGCTGCTGCCCGAGGACGAGGCGCCGCTGGCCGAGCGCACGCAGGCGCTCGCGCAGTGGTGCCAGGGTTTCCTCTACGGCCTGGGCGCGGGGCGCATCCAGGACCCGGGGCAGCTGCCCGGGGAGGTCGGGGAGCTGGTGCGCGACTTCATCGAAATCTCGCGCGCCGGCGTCGAGGAGGACGCAGCCGATGAGGCCAATGAGAACGCCTACGCGGAGCTGGTGGAGTTCGTGCGCGTCGGCGTGCAGCTCTTGTTCGAGGAGCTCGGCGTGGCGCGTGCCCCGGCGGCGCCCACCGCTGCGCCCTTGCACTAGGGGAGTGAGGCGCCATGGCGAGGGATGAGTTTGCGCGCCGCCGCCGGGCGCTCCTGAAGCAGATGGGGCGCGATTCCATCGCCATTCTGCCGGCGGCCCCGGTGCGCCTGCGCAACAACGACGTCGAGTATCCCTACCGCCAGGACAGCGACTTCCAGTACCTCACCGGCTTCGACGAGCCCGAAGCGGTGGCGGTGCTGGTGCCCGGGCGCGCGCTGGCGGAGTACATCCTGTTCGTGCGCGAGCGTAACCCGGAACGCGAGACCTGGGACGGGCGGCGCGCCGGCCCTTCCGGCGCCAAGCGCGACTTCGGCGCGGACGATGCCTTTCCGGTCACCGACATGGACGAGATTCTTCCCGGGCTGCTCGAGAACCGCGAGCGCGTTTTTTACACCATGGGCGCCTATGCGGACTTCGACCAGCGCGTCGTTGGCTGGGTGAACGGCCTGCGTACCCAGGCGCGCAACGGTCGCCACCCGCCGCAGGAATTCGTCGCCCTCGATCACATCCTGCACGACATGCGCCTGTTCAAGTCGCGCGCCGAGATCGAGTACATGCGCACCGCGGCGCACATCGCCGCCCGTGCCCACCAGCGCGCCATGCGCTTCTGCCGCCCGGGCGCCACCGAGTACCAGGTGATGGCGGAGCTCCTGCACGAGTTCCGCCGCCACAACGCCGATACCGCCTACCCGCCGATCGTCGGCGCGGGCGCCAACAGCTGCATCCTGCATTACCGCGACAACAACCAGCCGCTCGCCGCCGGCGAGCTGCTCTTGATCGATGCCGGGTGCGAGTTCGAGTGTTACGCCTCGGACATCACCCGCACCTTCCCGGTCAACGGGCGCTTCACGAGCGAGCAGCGTGCGGTCTACGAGGTGGTGCTCGAGGCCAATCGCGCCGCGATCGCCAAGGTGCGCCCCGGGAATCACTGGAACGAGCCGCACGAGGCCGCGGTGCGCGTCATCACGCAGGGCCTCGTGAAGCTCGGGCTGCTCAAGGGGCGCGTGCCGGCCCTGATCCGCGCCGGCGCCTACCGGCGCTACTTCATGCACCGCACCGGTCACTGGCTCGGCCTCGACGTGCACGACGTCGGCGACTACAAGGTCGGGGACGAATGGCGGGTGTTCGAGCCGGGCATGGCGCTCACGGTCGAGCCCGGTGTCTACCTTCCCGCCGGGGCGCGCGGCGTGCCCAAGCGCTTCCGCAACATCGGCATCCGCATCGAGGACGACGTCATCGTCACCAAGAAGGGCGCCGAGGTGCTCAGCGCCCGTGCCCCCAAGGATGCCGACCAGATCGAAGCGCTGATGGCGCGCGGCTGAGGACGGCGCACCTGTCAGCAGCGGCGCAAGGGGCCACCGAGGTCGACGTCGCCATCGTCGGCGGCGGCCTCGTGGGTGCGAGCCTCGCTGCCGCCCTCACCGGTACCGGCGTGCGGGTGCTGCTCCTGGAGAGCGTGCCATTCGCCGCCCATGGCCAGCCGAGCTTCGATGAGCGCACCACCGCCCTCGGCAACGCCAGCCGGCGCATTTTCGAGGCCCTCGGCGTGTGGCAGGCACTGGCACCGCAGGCGGCCGCCATCCGCTCCATCCATGTCTCGGATGCCGGCCGCTTCGGTTTCGCGCGCCTCAGGGCGCAGGAGCAGGGGGTTGAGGCTTTCGGCTACGTGGTACCCAACCGCGCGCTCGGGGCGGCGCTGTGGGCGAAGCTCGAGGAGTCATCGCATTTAAGCCTGCGGGTACCGGCGCGCCTTGCGGGGCTCGATATCAGCGCCGCGGGCGTGCGGCTCGAGGTCGAGTCGGGCGCTACCACGGAGGTCTTCAGCGCGCGCCTGGTGGTGGCCGCGGACGGGGCACATTCGCAGGTGCGCGCCGCGGCCGGGATCGAGGCGGGCGTCGAGGATTATCAGCAGGTGGCGGTGGTGGCGAACCTCAGGAGCGATGAACCCCACGAGGGGCGTGCTTTCGAGCGCTTCACGCCCTCAGGCCCCCTCGCCATGCTCCCCCTCGCCAGCGGTGGCCTGGCCGCCATCTGGGCGGTGGCGCCCGCACAGGCGCAGCGCCTGCTCGCGCTCGATGATCCTGCCTACCTCACCGAGCTGCAGGCCGCCTTCGGCTGGCGCGCAGGGTGCTTCACGCAGCTCGGGCGGCGCGCTTCCTACGAGCTGCGGCTGACGCGCGCGGCCGCGCCGGTAGCGCTGCGCACCGTGCTCATCGGCAACGCCGCTCAGGCGCTGCATCCGGTCGCTGGCCAGGGCTTCAACCTCGGGCTGCGCGATGCGGCGATGCTCGCAGAAGTGCTCGCGGGTGAGCCAGGCGATGCCGGCGCGCCCGAGCGCCTGCAGCGCTTCGCCGCCTGGCGAGCCGCCGATCGCACGGGCGTCGTGCATTTCACCGACTCGCTGGTGCGGCTCTTCGGGGATACGCGGCCCGGGGTGGGGTTCATCCGTAACCTCGGCCTCCTGGCGTTCGACCTCTCCCCGCCGGCGAAGAGCGCGCTGGCGCGGGTGAGTGCAGGGTTCGGCGGCCCGGTGCCGCGCCTGGCGCGCGGACTGCCGGTGCGGCCATGACGGACGTGGCGATCATCGGCGGCGGCCCCGTCGGCGCCTGTGCCGGGGCGCTGCTCGCCGGCGCCGGCCTGTCGGTCACGCTCATCGAGCCGCACCCACCCGCGCCGATCCCGCCGGACAGCGCGCCCGAGGTGCGCGTCGTCGCGCTGTCGCGCGCCAGCGAGCGCACGCTGCGCGCCGCCGGGGCGTGGGCGGGGGTGGAGGGGCCGCGGCTGTGTGCTTACGAGCGCATGCGTATCTGGCACGAGAGCCGCAACCGCACGGACGCCCTGGTGTTCGATGCCGCCGACGTCGGCGAGCCCAACCTCGGCTACATCCTCGAGAGCCGTTTGTTGCAGCTGGCGCTCCTTGAGGCCTTCACCGCCGCCGGCGGCGAGCTGCGGCGCTGCGCGTTCACGGGGCTCGAGGTCACCGCGCAGGCCGTCGTCGTCGGCACCGACGCCGGTGAGCTGCGGTGCCGCCTGCTGCTCGGGGCCGATGGCATGGATTCGCGCGTGCGCGCGGCCGCGAGCCTGAGCGCCACGGTAGGCGATTACCAGCAGAGCGCCATCGTGGCCCGCGTCGCCACCGAGCGCCGCCATGAGAACACCGCCTGGCAGCGCTTCATGAAGGACGGCACGCTCGCTTTGCTGCCACTCGCAGACGGCTCGAGCTCGATCGTCTGGTCGGCCGACACGCGCAAGGCCGAGGAGCTCATGGCACTGAGCGCCACCGAGTTCGCCGCGGCGCTCGCGCGCGGCGCCGATCACGCGCTGGGGAACACGCAGCTGGTGAGCGAGCGCTTCGCGTTCCCGCTGCGCCGGCTGCGCGCGCAGCGTTACGTCGCCGAGCGCGTGGCGCTCCTCGGGGACGCCGCCCACGTAGTGCACCCGCTCGCCGGCCAGGGTGTGAACTTAGGACTCCTCGATGCCGCAGCGCTCGCTGAGGTCGTGGCGCAGGGCGTCCGCACGGGCGAGGACCCCGGCGCGCTCGGGCTGCTGCGCGCCTACGAGCGCTGGCGCAGAAGCGAGGTGGCGCTCATGGCGGGCGCCATCGAGGTCTTTGACCGGCTGCTCGCCCACGGCACCGGACCGCTCGCGCGCCTGGCGCAGGCGGGGCTCGCGTCCGTCAACCGCAGCCAGGAGCTGCGGCGCTTCTTCATTCGCAGGGCGTTGGGTACGAGCGGGGAGCTGCCGCGGGTCGCGCGCTGAAGGGGATGCGGGTGGCGAGATACACCCCGAGGGCCGCGAGCACGATGCCTGCCGCCTGCACGAGGGTGAGCGGTTCCCGCAGCACCAGGTAGTCCATGACTGCCGTGACCGGCGGGATGAGGAAGAACAGCGCCGCCACCTGGTTCACCGCGCCGCGGCGCAGCAGCAGGAAGAGGAGTCCGAGGCCGCCCACGGAGTTCACGCCGATGAGCCAGCCGACACTCACGAGGAGCGCAGTTGAGCCGTCGGTGTGCAGTCCCTCCTGGAGCGCGAAGGGCAAGAGCAGCGCTGCCCCCACGGCGTGCTGCAGCGCGAGCCCGCTGCGCGGATCGACGCGCGAGGCGAAGCGCTTCTGGTACACGGTGCCGGCGCTGATGCCGAGGAGGCTTGCGAACATGGCGGCGTAGGCGGCAAATCCTGCGGAAGAGTCGAGGTGGATGCCGGCGCTGACCGCCAGCGCCACGCCAGTGAAGCCAAAGGCGAACCCGAGCCATTGCAGCTTCCCCACCGGCTCCCCGAAAGCGAGCCCGATGAGGGCGGTGGCGATCGGCATCATGCCGGTGACGAGGGCGATCAGGCCCATGCTCACCCCGCGCGCGGCGGCGAAGTAGATGCAGCCGAACTGCAGCGCGAGCGAGGTCGCCCCCACGAAGGCGCTGTGCAGGATGTCGCGGCGCTTTGGCCAGCCGACGCGGCCGATGAGGGCGAGCAGTGTGAAGATGAAGCCCGCGCCACAGAAGCGCAGCTCGAGGAGCGTGAAGGGCGGGGAGTGGCCGAGGGCGAGCTTGCCGGCCGGGTAGCCGGTGCACCACACGAGCACGAACGCCATGCCGAGGAGCGCTGCGGACACAGCAGTACCAGCAGCAGCCGGGGCCGGCGCGCCGGGCGGCACGTTCAGCTCAAGGGGATGAGGTCGATCTTCGCGGCGCAGACGAAGTCGTTCTCGGACAGGCCGTGCACGGCATGCGTGGTGAAGGTGACCCGGCAGTAGTTGTAGCCGACCTCGAGGTCCGGGTGGTGGTCCTCGATGTTGGCGACGTGCGCCAGCGCATTCACGAAGCTCATCGTGCGGTAGAAGTCCTTGAAGCCGAACTCGCGGTGGATGGCGTGCCCATTCTCGGTGAGCGCCCAGGCGCTGCCGATCTGCCGCAAGAGTTCCTCGGCGCGCGCGCGCGGCAGCGGCGGCGTGCCGCCCTCGCAGGGCTTGCAGCGGCGCTCGGCGAGCGCGCTCACGCGCGCTCCAGCGGCTCGAAGTGGCGCGCGACGTAAGCCTCGACCAGCTCCTGGAATTCCTCCGCGATGCGCTCACCCTTGAGGGTGACGGTCTTCTCGCCATCCTCGTACACCGGAGCCACCGCGCGTTCCCCGGTGCCGGGGAGGCTGATGCCGATGTTGGCGTGCTTGCTCTCGCCCGGGCCGTTCACCACGCAGCCCATGACCGCCACCGTCATCTCCTCGACACCGGAGTACTCGCGCCGCCACTGCGGCATGCGGTGACGGATGTGGCTCTGGATGTTCTGCGCCAGCTCCTGGAAGAACGTGCTGGTGGTCCGCCCACAGCCGGGACAGGCGACCACCATCGGGGTGAAGGAGCGCAGGCCCATGGTCTGCAGGATCTCCTGGGCGACGATCACTTCCTGGGTGCGGTCGCCGTTGGGCTCCGGCGTCAGTGAGACGCGGATGGTGTCGCCGATGCCCTGCTGCAGGAGCACCGACATACCGGCGGTGGAGGCGACGATGCCCTTGGAGCCCATGCCCGCCTCGGTGAGGCCCAGATGCAGCGGATAGTCACAGCGGCCGGCGAGGTCCTGGTAGATGGCGATCAGGTCCTGCACGCCCGAGACCTTGGCGGAAAGGATGATGCGCTCGCGCGGCAGGCCGAGCTCCTCGGCGCGTGCCGCGCTGGAGAGCGCCGACTCGACCACCGCAGCGCGCATGACCTGCTGGGCGTCACGCGGCTCGGCGAGCTTCGAGTTCTCGTCCATCAGGCGCGTCAGCAGCTCAGGATCCAGGCTCCCCCAGTTGACCCCGATGCGCACCGGCTTGCCGTAGCGGCAGGCGGTCTCGATCATCTGCGCAAACTGCGGATCGCGCTTGCTGCCGCGGCCGACGTTGCCCGGGTTGATGCGGTACTTGGCGAGCGCCTCGGCGCACCCCGGGTACTCGCGCAGCAGCTTGTGGCCGTTGAAGTGGAAGTCCCCGATGAGCGGCACGCGCACGCCGAGCGCGTCGAGGCGCTCACGGATGGGGGCCACGGCGGCGGCGGCCTCGGCGCTGTTCACCGTGAGGCGCACGAGCTCCGAGCCGGCGCGCGCCAGCGACTGCACCTGTTTCACGGTGCCGCTGATATCGGCGGTGTCCGTATTGGTCATCGACTGCACGACGATGGGGGCACCCCCGCCGACCCGGACCGGGCCAACGCTCACTTCGACCGAAGAACGACGTGCGCTTGTCATGAATGTTTCAAATTTACCGCTGCTGGGACTGCGAATTCTGCCACGCTTGGGCGGCGCGAATCAGGGCTGCTATCATGCGCCCGCCCGAATCAGTCTGTTCGGAGAGTGTCCGGCCGCGGGGTCGGGACGCCGAAGGCGCAATTTCCGCCCGGAAACGCTCAGGCCCAAGAACGGCAGACGGCGGCTTTAAGGCCGCGGGGTTTCTGGAGAGCGGCAGATCCTCTTCACAGGATCGCCCACCGAAGGGGAGCGGCACGCCCGGCAAGGCGCGCCTGATCTCTCAGGTCACAGGACAGAAGGGCGGCAGGCACCTCCCAAGGTGCGCCTGCCGCTTGACTTTGGCCGCGACCGATTCGGAGTAATCGTGGGAAGACAGACCCCGCTCTTCAGGCTGCATCAGGAACTCGGAGCCCGCCTCGTCGATTTTGGCGGCTGGGACATGCCGGTGCAGTACGGCTCACAGATCGGGGAGCACCACGCCGTGCGCCGCGCCGCGGGCGTGTTCGACGTCTCGCACATGTGCGTCATCGATCTTGAGGGCGCGCGCGTGCGCGCCTTCCTCGAGCGGCTGCTCGCCAACGACGTCGGGCGCCTGCGCAGCCCCGGGGGCGCCCTCTACAGCTGCCTGCTCAATGAGTCCGGCGGCATCCTCGATGACCTGATCGTGTACTACCTCGACGAGGAGTTCTTCCGCCTGGTCGTGAACGCCGGCACCCGTGACAAGGATCTCGCCTGGATCCGCACCCAGGCGCGCGCCTTCGACGTCGAGGTGCAGGAGCGCACCGATCTTGCGATGCTCGCCGTGCAGGGGCCGGAGGCGCGCGCCAAGGCGGCGCAGCTGCTGTCCCCGGCCGAGGCCACCACGGCGCTGGCGCTCGAGGTCTTCAATGCCTGTGAGCTCAGGCATTGGTTCGTGGCGCGCACCGGCTACACCGGCGAGGACGGCTTCGAGATCCTGATGCCGGCCGCAGACGCCGTGGCGGCGTGGCGCAGCTTGAACTCCCTCGGAGTCGCCTCCTGCGGTCTCGGGGCGCGCGACACGCTGCGTCTGGAGGCCGGGATGAATCTCTACGGCAACGACATGGACGAGAGCACGCAGCCCTTCGAGTCCGCGCTCGGCTGGACCGTGGCGCTCAAGCCCGCGGCGCGTGACTTCATCGGCCGCCGTGCGCTCGAGCCGCTCGCCGCCAGCGGCTCGCAGCGCAAGCTCGTCGGCCTCATCCTCGAGGACCGCGGCGTGCTGCGCAGCCACCAGAAAGTCATCGCGGCGGGCTCAGGCGAGGGCGAGATCACCAGCGGCACCTTCTCCCCGACGCTCGAACGCTCGATCGCCTTTGCGCGCGTCCCCGCAGGCACCACGGATGCCGTGCAGGTGGACATTCGCGGCAAGCTGCTGCGGGCGCGCGTGGTGAAGCCCCCCTTCGTACGCTTCGGCCGCCCCCTGATCACCTAACTTCAGGTCAAGGACACTCATGAGCAAGCTCCCCGAGGATCTTAAGTACACCAAGTCGCACGAGTGGGTGCGCACGCTCGCCGATGGCACGCTCGAGATCGGCATCACCGATCACGCGCAGCACGCGCTCGGGGACCTAGTGTTCGTCGAGGTGCCCGACGCGGGCCGCAGCGTGCAGGCGGGCGAGGCCTGCGCGGTGGTCGAGTCCGTGAAGGCAGCCTCCGATGTCTACGCACCCATCGCAGGCGAAGTGACCGCCGGTAACGTGAGGCTCTCCCAGGAGCCCGAGGCGGTGAACACGGATGCCTATGGCGCCGGATGGCTGTGGCGGCTGAAGCCCGCTCCGGGCGCGCTGGCGGCGGCGGCGCTCATGTCCGCGGCCGATTACCAGCAGGTACTGGACGCGGAGGGCGGCTGATGGCCTTCATTCCCCACACGCCGGCGGACGTGACGGCAATGCTCGCGGCCATCGGCGCGAGCAGCCTCGATGAGCTCTTCGATGAGATCCCGCAGGAGCTGCGCATCCACTCCCTCGAGCGCATCCCCGAGGCGCTGAACGAGATGCAGGTCGGGCGTCTCATGAGCGAGCGCGCACTCGCGGACGGACTGCTCCTGAACTTCATCGGCGCCGGCGCCTACGAGCACCACATCCCGGCGGCCGTGTGGGCGATCACCACCCGTGGGGAGTTCTACAGCGCCTACACGCCCTACCAGGCGGAAGCCAGCCAGGGCACGCTGCAGCTGATCTACGAGTTCCAGACGATGATCGCGCGCCTCACCGGCATGGAAGTGGCGAACGCCTCCATGTACGACGGCGCCTCGGCGATGGCGGAAGCGGCCCTCATGGCGGTGCGCGCCAACCGCAAGTCCAAGGCCGCACGCATCCTCGTGCCGACGAGCGTGCACCCGTACTACCGGCGCGTGGCGCTCGCGAGCACCCACAACCAGGGGCTGAAGTTCGAGGAACTGCCCTACGGGGCGGCCGACGGCGTGCTGTCCTTGGCCACACTCGCCCGCCACGAAGCCGACGACTGCACGGCCCTCATCATCCAGCAGCCGAACTTCTTCGGCCGCCTCGAGGACGTCGATGCCCTGACCGACTGGGCGCACGCGCGCGGTATGCTGGTGATCGGCGTCGTCAATCCGACGTCGCTTGGCCTGCTCAAGCCCCCGGGTCAGTGGGGCGCCCAGGGCGCGGATATCGCGGTCGGGGAAGGCCAGCCGCTCGGGGTACCACTGTCCTCGGGCGGCCCGTACTTCGGCTTCATGACGAGCCGCATGGAGCACGTGCGGCAGCTGCCCGGCCGCATCGTCGGCCGCACCCTCGATGCGGCCGGCAAGCCCGGCTTCACCCTGACGCTGCAGGCCCGCGAGCAGCACATCCGTCGCGCCAAGGCCACGTCCAACATCTGCACCAACCAGGGGCTGTTGATGACCGCGGCCACCATCTACCTGTCGCTCATGGGGCCGCAGGGTGTGGCGCGCACCGCGGCGATGAGCCACGCGCGCACGCGCGAGCTCGTAGACCTGCTCACGCACCTGCCGGGCGTGCGCAGCGCCTTTGCCGGACCTGTGTTCCACGAGGCCGTGCTGCAGCTCGACCGGCCCGTGGCGCCGGTGCTAAAGGCGCTCGCCGCGCGCGGCATCGCCGCGGGCCTCGACCTCGCAGGTCTCTACCCCGAACTCGGGCACGCGCTCCTGGTGTGCGCGACCGAGACCAAGACCCAGGCGGATCTGGAGCGTCTGCGCGGCGCCCTCGCCGAGGTGCTGCAGCCGGCGCGCGCCGCCTGAGAACGCAAGGAACGCCAACCATGAGCGCCACTGAACCTGTGATCTTCGAATACTCAACTCCGGGGCGCGGGGCGAGCGACCAGTGGCCGCCGCAGGTGGCCGAAGCGCTGCTTGCCGACCTGCCCGGTGCGCTCAGGCGCGCAACGCCTCCGCAGCTTCCGGAAGTGGGTGAGCTTGAGGCAGTGCGCCACTTCACGCGCCTGTCGCAGCTGAACTTCTCGATCGACACGCACTTCTATCCGCTGGGTTCGTGCACGATGAAGTACAACCCCAAGGCCTGTAATCAGTACGCGATGCTGCCGCAGTTCCTGGCACGTCATCCGCTCGCGCCCGAGTCGCACGGCCAGGGCTTCCTCGCCTGCATGCATGAGCTGCAGGAGATGCTGAAGGAGGTGACCGGCATGCAGGGCGTGGCGCTCTCGCCGATGGCCGGCGCGCACGGGGAGTTCGCCGGCGTCGCCATGATCCGTGCCTATCACCGCGCGCGCGGGGATCTGAAGCGCAACGTCATCATCGTGCCCGAGGCCGCCCACGGCACCAATCCGGCCACCGCCACCATGTGCGGCTGCGTGGTGCGCGAGATCCCGGTGGATGCGCAGGGGGATGTGGACCTGGAGGCGCTGCGCGCGGCGGTCGGACCGAGCACCGCGGGCATCATGCTCACCAACCCGTCCACCCTCGGGGTGTTCGAGCGCCACATCAAGGAGGTGGCGCGCATTGTGCACGAGGCCGGCGGCCTCCTTTACTACGACGGCGCGAACCTCAACGCGATCCTGGGCAAGGTGCGTCCCGGGGACATGGGGTTCGACGTCATCCACATGAACCTGCACAAGACCTTCTCGACCCCGCACGGCGGTGGCGGACCCGGCGCGGGTGCCGTCGGGGTCGGCGCGCGCCTCCTGCCGTTCCTGCCGATCCCGCTGGTGGCGAAGGAGGGCGAGCGCTACCGCTGGCTGAGCGAGAGCGACCTGCCGCAGTCGATCGGACGGCTGTCAGCGTTCATGGGCAATGCCGGGGTGCTGCTGCGCGCCTACATCTACATGCGCCTGCTCGGGCGCGAGGGCATGCAGCGCGTGGGGGAGTACGCGACGCTCAATGCCAACTACCTGATGCAGCGCCTGAAGGACGCAGGCTTCGACGCCGCCTACCCCGAGCGGCGCGCCAGCCACGAATTCATCATCACCCTCAGGCGCCAGGCGCGTGAGCTCAATGTGACGGCGATGGACTTCGCCAAGCGGTTGCTCGATTACGGCTTTCACGCTCCGACCACCTACTTCCCGCTCTTGGTGCCGGAGTGTCTGCTGATCGAGCCCACCGAGACCGAGAGCCGCCAGGTGCTGGATGCCTTTGTGACGGCCATGTCACAGATCCAGAAGGAGGCCGAGCAAGAACCCGCGCGGGTGACGGGCGCACCGCATACCATGCCGGTGCGCCGCCTCGATGACGTCCGGGCGGCAAGGCAACTGGACCTTACATGGAAGCCGACGGCGCCGCCGCAGACCGCTACAAACCCCGGGGACTGACACGCGTACTGCGGGCCTTCGCCTCCAGCTGGTACGGCCTGAAGGGAGCCTATCGCGAGGAAGCCGCGTTCCGTCAGGAACTCGCCCTCGCCGTCATCGTCATACCGCTGGGGCTGTGGCTCGGCCACGGACCCATCGAACGGGTGCTGCTGGTGGCGCCCGTATTCATCATCCTCATCGTGGAACTGCTGAACAGCGCCATCGAGGCCACCGTCGATCGCATCGGACTGGAGCGCCACAAGCTCGCCGGGCTCGCCAAGGACATCGGTTCCGCGGCGGTCCTGATGTCCTTCGTGCTGCTCGGGGTGGTGTGGCTGATCGTGCTGCTTGGCCGCTAGGAAGCCTTAAATCTGATGCGACGCCTGCACCCCCTGTGGCTGAGTCTCCTCCTCGTATCTTGCGCCAGCCTGTGCCAGGCCGCAGGTCCCGTGGCGGCGCCGGCGAACCCGAGCACCGCGACGCCGGCGCCGCCGGCGCCGCCGCCCCCGAACGCGCCCGGGCCGCCGCCTCCTGCCGGTGAGACCGGTCAGCCCAATGCCGCGCAGGCCGCGGTCGCCGTCGAGGGCAACCCCGACTGGGCCGTCACGCTCGAGCGCATCGCCCCGAGTGTCGTGTCGATCGACGTCGACCAGACGCGTGCCTTCGACACCGAGTGGAACACCACCGCGCAGGCGACCGGGTTCGTCATCGATGCCGAGCGCGGCCTGATTCTCACCAACCGCCACGTCGTGACCCCGGGACCGGTGACCTCGGAGGCCACCTTCCTCAACCGCGAGGAGGTGCAGCTGTACCCGGTGTACCGCGACCCGGTGCACGACTTCGGCATCTATCGCTACGATCCGAAGAAGCTGCGCTTCATCCGGCCGAAGGCGCTGCCGCTTTATCCCGAAGGGGCGGTGGTGGGGCGCGAGATCCGCGTGGTCGGCAACAACGCCGGCGAGCAGCTGTCGATCCTCGCCGGGACGCTCGCGCGCCTGGACCGCGACGCCCCCGACTACGGCATCACCAAGTACAACGACTTCAATACCTTCTATCTGCAGGCGGCCTCGGGCACCTCCGGTGGTTCCTCCGGCTCCCCGGTGCTCGACATCCGCGGGCGCGTCGTGGCGCTCAACGCCGGCGGCGCGAGCGGGGCGGCCTCGAGCTTCTACCTGCCGCTCGGGCGCGTGAAGCGGGCGCTCGAGCTGATCCAGCAGGGCAAGCCGGTGCCGCGTGGCACGCTGTACTCGGTCTTCAACTACACCCCGTACGATGAGCTCGAACGCCTGGGGCTCGCCGCCAGCACCGAGGCGGCGGTGCGCCGCGACTTTCCGCGCAACACCGGCATGCTGGTGGTGAGCGAGGTGCTGCCCGGAAGTCCGAGCGAGAACGTGCTGCAGAACGGGGACATCCTGGTGCGGGTCAGCGGCCGCTACGTCACGCAGTTCGAGCCGCTCGAGGAGATCCTCGATGACGCGGTGGGCGCGCAGGTGGAAGTGGAGCTCGAGCGCGGCGGCAAGGCGGTGTCCGCGAAGCTGCCGGTGGGGGACCTGCACGCGATCACGCCGAGCGCCTATGCGGAGTTCGGCGACGCGGTAGTGCACACGCTCTCCTACCAGCAGGCGCGTCATTTCAACGTGCCGGTGCGCGGGGTGTTCGTCGCCAATCCCGGTTACGTGTTCAGCGCCGCGGGTATCCCGCGCGGGGCGGTGCTCCTCACCCTCAACGGCAAGAGCGTCGATACGCTCGCGGCCTTCGAGGAGGGCATCGCGGCTCTCGGCGACGGCGAGCGTGCCTCGGTGCGCTACCTGACCATCGATGATCCCAACAGTACCGACCTGCGCACCATCCGCATGGACCGTCTGTGGTTCCCGGCGCATCACTGCGAGCGCAACGACGCGAGCGGCGTGTGGGACTGCCGCGACTTGCCGGCCGGACCTGCGGCCAGGCCCACCGCGGTGAGCGCCACGCAGTTCCCGAAGTATCCCGACCCGCGCATGACCACACTCGCCCCCTCGCTCGCGATGGTGACCTTCGATATGCCGTACTCGGTCTCCGGCATCACCGAACGCAACTACCACGGCACCGGACTCGTGGTGGATGCGCAGCGCGGGCTGGTGGTGGTCGACCGCAACACCGTGCCGGTGGCGGTCGGCGACGTCACGATCACCTTTGCCGGCACCGTGCAGGTGCCCGGGCGCGTCGTGTACGTGCACCCGCTGCACGACTTCGCGGTCGTCGCCTACGACCCGAGGCTGCTTGGCAACACGCCGGTGAAGTCCGCGCGCCTCGTGACCCGCGAGATCTCCCCCGGCGAGCGCATCTGGGTGGTGGGGCTCACCGGCGACAACCAGCTGCGCGCGCGCAGCACCGAGATCGCGAGCCTCGATCCGCTCGAGCTGCCGCTGTCGCGCACCATGCGCTTCCGCGACAGCAACATCGAGACCGCGCAGCTGGTCAATCCGCCGCTCGAATACGACGGCGTGCTCACCGATGAATCCGGCGGCGTGCTGGGCACCTGGTCGAGCTTCGCCTACGAAAACGGCCGCGAGCTCGCCCAGGACACCCGCGGCGTGCCGATCGATGTCGTGGCCGACATGCTCGACCGCGTGCGTACCGGACGTGTCCTGCACTCGCTCGAGGCGGAGCTGGGCGTCACGCCGCTGTCCGCGGCACGCGAGATCGGCCTCACCGATGCCTGGATCCAGCGCCTCGCCGCCCACGCCCCGAGCCGCCGCCAGGCGCTCACCGTGGTGCGCCTCGTGGGCGGCTCGGATGCCGCCCGCCAGCTGCAGCCCGGGGACCTGGTGCTGGCGATCGACGGCAAGGTCGTCACGCGCTTCCGCGAAGTGGAGCGCGGCGCCGCCGACAAGGAGACCGTGGCGGTCACCATCTGGCGCAACCGCGCGGAGCAGACACTCAGTGTCGAGACCGCTGCGCTGCCCGGTGCGGACGTCGAGCGCATCGTGCAGTGGGCCGGTGCCACGCTGCAGGCGCCGCACCGCGCCATGAGCAGCCAGCGCGGCATCGCCCCCGTGGGTGTGTACGTTGCCTACTTCGCCTACGGCTCACCGGCGACGCGCCACGGCCTTTACCCCGGCCGGCGCATCGTCGAGGTCGATGGCGTGCCCACCCCGGACCTGGATGCCTTCCTCAAGGTGGTGCTCGGGAGGCCGGACCGCTCCTCGGTGCGCCTGAAGACCATCACCTGGAACAACGCACCCGAGGTGATCACCCTGAAGCTCGACAAGCACTACTGGCCCGCGTACGAGCTGAACCATACCGACGCGGGCTGGCTGCGACGCTCGCTGGAGTGAGCGCCACCCACGGCGCGGCACGCTTAAGTAAAGACCTGCGCCGCAGGCTGCACAACTGTGGTGCGGGCGGCGTGATGCGTCTCCCCCTTTGCGCAGGCCGCAGCAGCGATGCTGCCCGGTCAGTGCGGCGCCGGTGATGCTTTCGCACAACACGCGCTGGTCATCCCCGGTGGCTTGGTAGAATCTGTCAGATCTATGGTGCGCACTGTCAGAGCGACTCAGGTCGAACTCGATTCCGCCGTGCAGGCCCTGCGCGACGGCGAGCTCGTGGCTTTTCCCACCGAGACCGTCTACGGCCTCGGCGCCAATGCGCAGAACCCGGCCGCGGTGCGCAAGATCTTCGAGGTCAAGGGGCGCCCGGCCAACCACCCGGTGATCGTGCATCTCGACAGTCCGCGCTACCTGCACCGCTGGGTGCGGGAGATGCCCGAGCAGGCCAACCGCCTGGCAGAGGCGTTCTGGCCCGGGCCGCTCACCATGGTCATGCCCAAGGCGCCGCACGTGCATGAACTCATCACCGGGGGCCAGGACACGATCGCGATCCGCGTCCCGGCGCATCCGATGGCGCAGCAGCTGCTCACCGCCTTCGGCGGCGGCATCGCCGCGCCGTCCGCGAACCGCTATGGACGCCTCTCGCCAACGCGCGCCGAGCACGTGCGCGAGGAACTCGGCGAACAGGTGCGGATGATCCTCGACGGCGGTGAGTGCCAGCTCGGGCTCGAGTCGACGATCGTCGCCTTCGAGGGCGAGCAGGTGCGCCTGCTGCGCCCGGGCAGCGTCACCGCGGCGCAGCTGCGCGAGGCAGTGGGGGAACTCGCCATCGGGGCTGACCTTGATTCGCCGCGCGTCCCCGGCGCCACCCCGAGCCACTACGCCCCGGCGACGCCCATGACCATCGTGCCCGCGGGCGAGATCGATGCGCAGGCGGATGCGGCTTCCGCGGGCGGGCGGCGCGTCGCGGTGCTGGCCCAGCGCCTGCCGCTGCGCTCGCACAAGTACGTCACCTGGATCAACGCCGGCCGGCGCGCCGATGTGTACGCGCGCGAGCTCTACAACAACCTGCGCACGCTCGATAAGGCCGGCTGCCAGCGCATCCTGGTGCAGAGCGTTCCCGACGGGGACCCCTGGGAGGCGGTGCGCGACCGCCTGGTGCGCGCCGCCACCAACATCGCCGAGAGCGATGACGGCACCGGCACCATGGCCGTGCTGCCTTAATCGCCCCCCAGGTGCACCGCCCGCGATTCATCGATCCGTTCCAGCCCGCGCACATCCGCCGCCTGGTCCGCGAGTTCGGCTCGCCGCTCTTGATCCTCGACTGCGAGCGCGTGCGCGTGCAGTACCGCAAGCTGCGGCGCGCGCTCCCCCAGGTCGACCTGCACTACGCGCTCAAGCCCATGCCGCACGCGGCGGTGGTGCGCACGGTGCTGGAGGAGGGCGGCTTCCTCGATCTCGCCACCAGCGGGGAGGTGCAGCTGGTGCAGCGCCTCGGGGTGGACCCGGCGCGCTGCATCCATACGCACCCGATCAAGCGCCCCGAGGATATCGCCAACGCGCTCAGCTTCGGGGTGCGCACCTTCGTCGCCGACAATCCCGATGAAGTGAAGAAGTTCGCGCGCCTGGGCGGCCAGGCCGAGCTGCTGCTGCGCGTTTCATTCCGCGCCCCGGGGGCGGTGTGTGACCTGTCGCGCAAGTTCGGCTGCGACCCGGAGGACCTGCTCACCCTGGCGCGGCTGGCGGCGGACCTCGGGGTGAGCGTACGCGGATTGTCCTTCCACGTCGGCTCCCAGACCCCGGATGCCACCAAGCACGTCGAAGCGCTCACGGCCTGCGCGCGGCTGCTGGCCGCGGCACGGCGCGAGCGGCTCGGAGTGCTCGATACGCTCGACATCGGCGGCGGCTTCCCCATCGACTATGCCACCCCGGTGCAGGACATCGCGCGCTACTGCGCGCCGCTGCGGGCCGCACTCGCCAGAGTGCCGCGGCGCGTGCGCGTGATCGCGGAACCGGGCCGCTACATCGCGGGCCCTGCGGCGATCGGGGTGGCCTCGGTCATGGGCCGCGCGCAGCGCGAGGGCCACTGGTGGTACTACCTCGATGACGGACTGTATGGTTCCTACAGCGGCCAGCTGTTCGATCACGCCCGCTACCCGGTGGAGCCCCTGCGCGATGCCGCGGAGCGGCTGCCGGCGGTGCTGGCAGGCCCGACCTGCGACAGCATCGACGTGATCGCCGAGAACCTCATGCTGCCGAAGCTCAAGACCGGGGACCTGGTGGTGGGGCGCGCCATGGGGGCCTATACCTGGGCAAGCGCCACCGATTTCAACTTCTTTCCCCGCGCGACCGTGGTGGCGGTGAACCAGCGCCCCGGGGATAGCGGCAGCGTGACGGGGCCTTAGGCGGCATGGCGCAGCTGCCGATCACGAGTATCGTCTTTGACATCGGCTGGGTGTTCGTGCGGCTGAACTACCGGCCCTTCCTTGAGTTCCTCGGCACGCGCGGCGCGCACGCCCCCGACATGGACACGGTCATCGAGGGCATCGCGCTCGAGGAGCACGAGTGCGGGCGCGCGCACGGCGGCGAACTGCTCGGGCGCCTCGCCGCGCTCACCGCCGGCCCGGTAGCGCTGGCGGAGCTGCACGCGCAGTGGGTGGGCATGTTCGAGCTCGACGCGGCGATGGTGGCGCTCGCGCATCGCCTGAGCGAGGCGCACCGCGTGTACCTGCTCTCCAACATCGGCGACCTGCACTGGGCGCACCTGGCGCGCGAGTTCGGCCTGCACAACATCGGCCACGGCGCGCTGCCCTCCTACCTCGCCGGCGTCATGAAGCCGCATGCCGGGATCTACGCCGAGGCCGAGAGGCGTTTTGCCCTGACCCCGGCGCACACGCTCTTCATCGATGATCGCGCCGATAACATCGCCGCCGCGCGCGCGCGCGGCTGGCACGGCATCGTGCACCAGGACCACGCCGGCACGCTGGCGGCGCTGCGCGCCCTCGGGGTCGCGTGCTGAACCTGCCGCAGCCGCCGGAGCTCGCCGCGTGAGTCCGTTCCTCTCGGCAACCCTCAGCGCGACGCTGCTGCTCGTGTGCTCGAACGTGTTCATGACGTTCGCGTGGTACGCGCACCTGAAGAACCTCGCCGACCGGCCCTGGTACATCGCGGCGTTTGTCAGCTGGGGCATCGCCTTCTTCGAGTACCTGCTGCAGGTGCCGGGCAACCGCATTGGCTACACGCAGCTGTCGCTGCCGCAGCTGAAGATCCTGCAGGAGGCAATCACGCTTGTCGTATTCGTGCCGTTTGCCGTGTTCTACATGGGCAAGCCCTTCAAGCTCGATTACCTGTGGGCGGCGCTGTGCATCATGGGTGCGGTATATTTCGTATTCCGCTCCCCAGGTCACGCATGAAGAACAACGAAGCCGCCGCGGACGCCGTAACCGCCATCCACTCCCAGGTCATCGCCGCACGCGAGGGGCGCGATCCGCGCGTCATTGCGCGCCTGTTCAGTGGCTGGGCGGTATTCGGGGAGCGTCAGTTCGTGCGCGGCTACGCGCTGCTGCTGCCGGACCCGGTGGTGCCAAACCTGAACGCGCTCGGGGCCCGCGAGCGCATCGCCTTCCTCTCGGACATGTCGCGCCTGGGGGACGCGCTCCTGAAGGTGACCGCGGCGCTGCGCATCAACTACGCGATCTTCGGTAACCAGGACCCGGCGCTGCACGCGCACGTCATCCCGCGCTACCTCGAGGAGCCGGAGGAGCTGCGCGCGCAGCAGCCCTGGGCCTACGACTGGAATGCGGCGCCCGTGTTCGACCGCGCCTCCCAGGCGGAGCTCGCCGAGAGCCTGCTGCGCGAACTTACGCGCTTAGGCGTGACGAAGCCCATGCGCTACAACCCGGGCGAGAACGCGGAAGGCTGAAAACGCAGCAGCGGGCCCCCGCAGGGCCCGCTCTGGTTTGCCGAGCCTGAGCAGCGGCGTGCCGCGCGCCTGCGTTACTTCGCGGGCGCCGGTACCGGCGCCGCGGCGGCGGCCGGGGCAGCCTTCGAGCTCAGGAGTTCCACTTCGAACACCAGCAGCGACCCCGGCGGGATCCCCGGCGGCGACTGCGTGTCGTAGGCGAGCTGCGGGGGCACCCAGAACTGGTACTTGGCGCCCGGCTTCATGAGGCCGACGCCCTCGGACCAGCCCGGAATCACGTGGTTCAGGGGGAACTTGGCCGGCTGGCCGCGCTTGTAGCTGCTGTCGAACTCCTTGCCGTCGAGGAGCGTGCCTCGGTAGTTGACCGTGACCTCATCGGTGGGACCGGGGGAGGCGCCGCTGCCGGGGCTGAGCACCTTGTACTCAAGGCCGCTGGCGGTGGTGATGACGCCGGGCTTCTTGCCGTTCTCGGCGAGGAACTTCGCGGCGGCACGGTGGTTGGCTTCCGCACCGGCCGAGGCGGCCTTGGTGATCAGTTGCTGGATGTTGGTCTGGTCGGCATCGCTGAGCTCGGTCTTGCCGCTGAGCGCATCGCGCACGCCCTCGCCGAGGGCCACGGTGTTGACCGAGTCGGCGGTCACGCCGTTGTTCTTCAGCTGCGTCCCCATCGACACTCCGAGGCTGTAGCTGGGTGAGCGCGCCGCCGGGGCGCTCTTGGCCGCGCTCTTCTTGGCCGGCGTGGTCGCGGTGGCATCACTGGCGGCGGGCGGCTGCTGCGCGAGCGCAAGGCCGGCGCACAGGGTGGCCGCCGTGACGGCGAGGAATCCGATCGTTGTCCGGCCCTGGCGGCGGGACGCTGGCAATCTCATGGGCTGACCCTTTATCCGGTAAGGCATGCGGGCCGCGCCTTCTGGCACGGCTTTCGGGACCCGCAGCGGGTGCGCAGTTTCGCTGATCGCGGCGCGCCGCGCTTACCTTTTTGGCCGTGTCTCAGGGCAGCTCGAGGGGACCCCCAGCGCTCAGGGCCCGTTGGTAGGCGGGGCGCGCGTGGCTCCGCGCAAGGAAGCCCTGCAGCTTCTCTCCCAGGGGGATCCCGGAGCGCGCAGCGGCGGCCTGCACGGGGAAGCTCATCTGGATATCCGCGGCCGAGAACTCATCGCCGGCGAACCAGGGGTACTCGGTGAGGCTCTGTTCCCAGAAGGCCATGTGCGTGGCGAGCTGCGGGTCGATGTAGCTCTTCTGCGCGCCCGTGGCGATGAGGCGCACCAGCGGGCGCAGGAGCGCCGGCACCGGGCCCTGCGGCAGGCGCTGGAAGATGAACTTCAGCAACAGCGGCGGCATCCCGGAGCCTTCCGCGTAGTGCAGCCAGTAGGTATAGCGCAGCCGCGCCTCGCTCCCGGGCGCGGGCCGCAGGCGCCCCTCGCCGTAGGTGTCGAGCAGGTATTCGATGATGGCGCCGGTCTCGGCGATGGTGCGCGGGCCGTCGGTAATGACGGGGGACTTGCCCAAGGCGTGGATGCGCTTGAGCTCCGGCGGTGCGAGGTAGGTCTTGAGGTCGCGCTGGTACTTCTTGAGCTCATAGGGAATGCCGAGCTCCTCGAGGAGCCACAGCACACGCTGCGAGCGCGAGGCATTCAGGTGGTGCAGTGTGAGCATGTGCGCCCTTAGTTTGCGGGACTGCCGGCCTCGAGGAAGGCATGGGCCTGCTGCCACTGCCCGCTCGCCACGTAGATGCGGGACGGGGCGGCCTGGCCGAGCACCCCGGCATCCGAACTCACGCGCGCCTGCATGCCGGCCGCCCCCAGGACCTCGGCGAGCGACTGCGCGCTCGGCAGGTCAGGCAGTGTGGTCAGCAGGCGCCATGCGGTGTCCGACATGTTCACTACAGTGCCAAAGCGCGGATCTTTCTACAATGCACGCTCGGCAGGAACGGTTAACCACGGCGGCTCCGAGTGCTCCACATCGACAATCTCTCCAAGAGCTTCCGCGAGGGGCCGCGCACGCACGGGGTGCTCGAGCGCGCCACGGCGAAGATCGCGAGTGGCGAGATCGTCGCCATCACCGGGCGCAGCGGCTCGGGCAAGTCGACGCTGCTCAACCTCGTGAGCGGCATCGACAGCGCCGATGCGGGGAGCGTGGAGGTGGACGGTATCCGGGTGAGCGCGCTCGGGGAGCCCGCGCGCACGCTCTACCGCCGTGCCCACATCGGCTTCATCTTTCAGTTCTTCAATCTCATCCCGACGCTGAACGCCATCGAGAACGTGCGTCTGGTGCTGGAACTGAACGGCGTGACGGGCGCGGCGGCCCGCGCGCGCAGCCGCGCCGCGCTCGCCGAGGTCGGCCTGCTGGAGCGTGCGGCCAGCGCCGTCGATCAGCTCTCCGGCGGTGAGCAGCAGCGCGTGGCGATCGCGCGCGCCATCGTGCATGCACCCAAGCTGCTGCTGGCCGATGAGCCGACCGGCAACCTCGACGAGGACACCGCGCGCGAGGTGACACCGGTGCTCCTCGGCCTGGCGCGCGCGCGCGGCGCGACGCTGCTGATCGTGACCCACGATGCCGCGCTCGCGGCGCGCGCCGATCGGGTGCTGGAGCTGCGCGGCGGCACCCTGCACGAGGGCGCCAGGCCGCCGCGGACAACGGCGTGAAGCTCTTACCGGCGGCGAGTCTCAGACACCTGCTGCGCCATCCGGTGCAGCTGAGCCTCGCGCTCCTCGGACTCACCCTGGGCGTCGGCACCATCGTCGCCGTCGACATCGCCACCGCGAGCGCCGAGCGCGCCTTCGAGCTCTCGCTGGCCGCCATCAACGGTGCGGCGACCCACCAGCTCACCGGCGGCCCGCAGGGGATCGATGAGGCGCTCTACGTCGGGCTGCGCACCCAGCCCCTGGTGCCCGGACTCGCACCGCCGGACCTGGCGCCGCTCGTTTCAGGCTACGTCACGATCGCCGACCGCACGCTGGAGCTCATCGGGATGGATCCCTTCGCGAGCGCGCAGCTCGGCGCCGGCGGCCTGGAGGCCGAAGCGGCCCCGCTCGGCGGGGCCGCCGCGGCGCGCCGCTGGTTCAGTGAGCCGGGGGCGCTCCTCATGAGCGCTGACACGGCCGCGCAGCTGCACCTCGCGCCCGGCGCCCCCCTGGAGGTCGAGGTCGCAGGCGTACCGCACGCGGCGCACCTCATCGGCACCATCGGGGCGGGACTTCCGGGTTTTGATGCCCTGGTGCTGACCGACATCGCGCAGGCGCAGGAATGGCTCGGCGCCACGGGGAAGCTGTCGCGCATCGACCTGCGCCTGCCGCCGGGTGAACAAGGCGCGGCGCTGGAGGCGGCGCTGCGTGCCAGACTCCCCGCCGGGATCGAACTGCACACGACGCGCGCGAGCTCGCGCGAGACCTTCGCGATGACCGATGCCTTCACCACCAATCTTCGGGCGATGAGCCTGCTCGCACTGCTCGTGGGCACCTTCCTCATCTACGGCGCGGTGAGTTTCGCGGTGCTGCAGCGACGCAGCACGCTCGGCATGCTGCGTGCCCTGGGTGCCACGCGCGCCGAAGTGCTGCGCACGCTCCTCGGGGAGGCCGCGCTCCTCGGCGCTGTCGGTGCAGCGCTCGGCGTGGCGCTCGGGATCTTCATCGGGCGCGGTCTGCTGACGCTGGTGTCGCGCACCATCAACGATCTGTACTTCGTCATCGCGGTGAACTCTCTGGCGCTGCCACCGCTGACACTCGTCAAGGCGCTGCTGGCAGGGGTCGCCACCGCGCTGCTGGCGGCACTGCTGCCGGCGCTCGAAGTCACCCGTGGCGCGCCGCACCTCGGGCTCGCGCGCTCGGTGGTGGAGGCACGCGCGCATACCCTGGCGCGGCGCCTGCTCGTGCTCGCGGCCGTGCTCGCCGCCCTCGCCACCCTCACCGTGGCGTGTTCCGCGCGCAGCCTGCTGGCGGGCTTCCTCGCACTCTTCCTGCTGCTGCTGGCGGTGGCGGCGGCGACGCCGGCGGCGCTGCGCGCCCTGGCAAGCGCCTGCGCCCGTGGGCTCGGTGAGCGCAGCGCGCTCGCGCGCCTCGCGCTCACGGAGGTGGCGCGCTCGCTCAGTCGCACCGGGGTCGCGGTCGCAGCTCTCGGCATGGCGCTCGCCGCCATGATCGGAGTCGCCGTGATGGTCGAGAGCTTCCGTGGCTCGCTGCGCGAGTGGCTGGTGCAGACGCTGCGCGCCGACATCTACGTCAGCGCCCCGGGACCTGCGGATGCCCTGACGCGGCGCCTCGAGCCCGAAGTACTCGCAGCGCTGCTCGCGGTGCCGGGCGTGCGAGCGCACAGCGAGGCGCGGCGCGCGGTGGTGGCCTCCCCTTATGGGGACCTCGATCTGAATGCGCTGCGCCTGGGACCCGCCGGTGGCGGCTCGTTCCGCCTGACGCAGGGCGAGCCGCGCGCCACCTGGCGCGCTTTCGGCGCGGGCGCGGTCCTCATTTCCGAGCCCCTCGCCTGGCGGCTGGGGCTCAGCCGCGGCGCGACGCTTACCCTGACCACGCCTGAGGGGCAGCGCGCATTCCCCGTCGCCGGGGTATACCGCGAGTACGGCAACGACCGTGGCGAGGTGCTGATCGAGCTTGGCACCTACCAGCGCCTGTGGCGCGACGATGCCATCGGCGGACTCGGTCTGTACCTTGAACCGGGCGCTGACCTGAGCGCCACCGTGGCGCGGCTGCGGGCCGCCGCGGCGCAACGGCAGGGCCTCTTCATCCGCTCCAACGCCGACATCCGCGAGCTCTCGATGACTATATTCGAGCGCACCTTCGTCATCACGCGCGTGCTCTACTGGCTCGCGGCCGGCGTCGCCGCCATCGGGCTCGTGAGCGCGCTGCTCGCCTGGGAGCTCGAGCGCGCGCGCGAGCTGGCGCTGCTGCGCACGCTCGGGGTGACCCCGCGCGCGACCGCCGCGCTCATCCTCGCACAGACCCTCTTCATGGGCCTGGCGGCCTTCCTGGCCGCGATCCCGGCGGGACTGCTGACGGCCCTGGTGCTCACGCGGGTCATCAACCGCCGCGCCTTCGGCTGGCAGATCGACCTGCACCTGAGTGCGCCGCAGTTCCTGAACGCCCTGCTGCTGGCGCTCGCTGCAGCCCTCGCAGCCGGCCTGTATCCGGCCTGGCGCAGCGCCAGGGCGCCGCTCGCGGCTGGGCTGCGCGCCGAATGACGCCCTCGAGGACGCTGCGGCTGTCGCTCGCCGCATTCGCGCTGCTCAGCCGGATCGCTGCCGCCGGTGCGCCGCCTGCGGACGTGGGCGGGATGCTGCAGGCGCCGGCCGCAGGCTTCGCGCAAGTCACCGCGCCACGCACCTTCAGCTTCCCCGCCGATGAGGGTCCGCACCCGCAGTTCCGCCAGGAGTGGTGGTACACGACCGGGAACCTCGAAGCCGCCAACGGCGAGCGCTTCGGGTTCGAGCTCACCTTCTTCCGCTACGCGCTCGAGCCGCCCGCGGCGCTGAGCGCCGGCACGTCCGCGTGGCGCACGCGCGAGATTTATCTTGCGCACTTCGCCGTCACCGACGCTGCGACCGGGCGCTTCCGCTACGCGCAGAAGGCCTCCCGGGCCGCGCTCGGGCTCGCAGGCGCGGCGGCTGACCCTCTGCATGTGTGGGTGGATGACTGGTATCTGAAGGTCGCCCCGGATGTTGCGACCTCCTGGCTGCTGCACGCGGGCGGGGAGGGGTACGAGATTGACCTGGAGCTGGATGCCTCGGGCGCGCCGGTGCTCAATGGCGTCGATGGTTTCAGCGCCAAGTCCGCAACCCCCGGGGATGCGAGCTATTACTACTCACTGCCGCGCGTCGGGGTTCGCGGCCGCCTGGTGCGCGACGGACGGCCGCTCGCGGTTACCGGACTCGCCTGGTTCGATCGCGAGTGGGGGAGCGGCGCTTTGGGGCGCGGCGAGGTCGGCTGGGATTGGTTCGCGCTGCAGCTGCAGGACGGCTCGGCACTCATGTTCTATGCGCTGCGCGATGCGCACGGCGGCATCGATCCGCACAGCGCCGGGACCTGGGTTGAGCGCGCCGGGACGGTGCGGCCGCTGGGCGCGCAGCAGGTGTCGGTGGAGGTCACCGATCATTGGCTAAGTTCCAGGCGCGTACGTTATCCGTCCGCATGGCACGTCACGGTGCCGCAGCTCGGGCTCGACCTCACCGTGCGCCCGCTGCTCGCCGACCAGGAGCTCGGCACCACCCCGCGTTACTGGGAAGGCGCGGTGGACGTGCGCGGCACGCGCGCCGGGGAGGCACTCGGGGGCCGCGGCTACGTCGAGCTCGTCGGTTACCGGCAGGAACGCTGAAGTTAAGTCACGCCACTGGCGTGTGGCGGCGCCTTGGCCGATGATGCCCGGCACCTCATGACCCATCAACTTCGGATACGGGAGATGTTCATGCGACGCTCACTCGCCGCCACCCTTGCGGCGCTTCTGGTACTGCCGGTGTATGCCGCGCTGCCCAACGGCACCAAGGCCCCTGATTTCACGACCGACGCCACGCTCGCCGGCACGCCCTTCAAGTTCTCCCTCGCGGATGCGCTGAAGAAGGGCCCGGTGGTGCTGTATTTCTACCCAAAGGCCTTCACCAGCGGCTGCACCGTCGAGGCGCACGACTTCGCCGAGGCGACCGATAAGTTCAAGGCGCTGGGCGCCACCGTCATCGGCCTGTCGCACGACTCGATCGACACGCTCAACAAGTTCTCGGTGGCGGAGTGCCGCAACAAGTTTGCGGTCGCCGCCGATGCCGACGGCCACATCATCAAGGCCTACGACACGGTGTTCCTCGGGCACACCAACTACGCGAACCGTACCTCCTACGTGATCGCACCGACCGGGGAGATCATCTACTCCTACACTGCGATGGATCCCGACAAGCACGTCGAGAACACCATGGCGGCGGTGCAGAAGTGGGTGGACACGCACCCGAAGAGCTGATGAGTTGGCACGCCGCGCGCGCCCCCGCACAGCTCAGGCGAGGTCGGCGAGCGCGGCGGGCACCTGGCGGCGCAGCAGCGCGTTTTGAGCCTGCCACTGCTCGGGCGGCGCGAGCTCGGCCAGGAAGCCAACTTCCCCGCCCGTGAGGAGCGCGATCGGTACCCCGTCGCGGTAGAGCACGCGGTTGCCGCTGAGTGAGGGCAGGCGTGCCCCTGGCGTGAGGATGCCGGCGAGGTTCAGGGGATCGGCGCCCGAGACCGACACGAGCTGACCTTCCGCGGGCCGCCGCCGCGCCTCGCGCAACAGCGCAATCGCCTCGGGCGCTGCGTACTGCTCGCCACTGAAGCCGGCCACGAAGCGGCCGCCGCGGATTTCCCCGCGCGCCTCGAGGCGCCGGCAGCATGACAGCAGATCCCGCCAGGGCGGCAGCCAGTCCGGCTCGCGCGCCAGCAGCCGCCAGAAGATCACGCCCCAGCGCCTCAGCAGCGTGCGCACGACCTGCTCGACGGTCTCATCCTGCTGCGCCCGGCTCGGGGCGTCCGCGGCTGCGGGGCGCGCGATGCGCGACCAGCGCCCGGCGGCGTCCATCCCAAAGAGCGCGAGCCGCCGGCGGCGGCGGCCGCCCGCGGCCGGCCGGCGCCGCTCGGCCGGTACCAGCAGCGCGCGCAGGCCGGCGAAGCTGTCGGAGTTCACAAGGCCGAGTGCCACGAGTTCCGCCAGCGCTTCCTCGGTCTGCGTCGGCAACAGACCGCTGCCGGCACCGAGCTCATCGAAGAATGAAGCACCGTGCTCGATGAGGTACTGCGCCACTTTCTGCGCACGCGCGGACAGCTGCCCGGCATCGGTGGCGCCGGTGAGCGAGGACCAGGTGCGCACGTTGCGGCGCGCGAGCAGCACGATGGGCGTGGCGCGCACCGGGGCGGCGCCGCGCTGCGGGTCGGCGCGGCGCGGCGCCAGCCGCGTCCACACGAAGCGCCCGGCGAGACACTGTTCATCGAGCCAGGCGGGCTCGTACTCGCTGATGCGGCTGGGGAGGATCGCGGTTTCCCAGGCGCTGGCGGCGGCCTCGAAGCCCTCCAGCTGCGCGAGGATCGCGCCCACCGCATCCGGGCCCTCCATGCGGGCGCTGGCGCTCACGCGCTGCCAGTCGAACAGGAAGCGCAGGAAGTCGCGCGCCTCGATCGGCTCGATCTCGGCGCGCAGGCGCTTGACGGTGTAGCGGTGGATGCGTGCCAGCAGGCGCCGCTCGCACCACTCGCTGGCCGGCGCCGCAGCGGCGCTGAAGGCGCCGCGCATCGCGAAGCCTTCCGCCTGCAGCGCGGCGAGCGCCGCGTCGAGGCGCGCGACCGGCAGGGTGAGCGAGGCGGCGAGCGCGGCTGCGGTGACCGGACCTGAGCCCTCGAGGCGCCCGCGCACGATCTCGACCAGGGCCGCCTCGGCGCTCGGCGTGTGGGCGTGCGCGGCCGGCGTCACGACCGCCGGCGCGCAGCAGGCCTGCGGGAACAGGGCCCGCAGCAGCGGCAGCCGCTCGGCGGTGACCCACAGGCCGGCGGCGCCGGCTTCAAGGCGCGTCACGCGCCCCTGCGCGGCGAGTAGCGCGAGCAGTGCCGGCCAGCCGGCGGCGGCGGCGACTTCGGCCGCGGTGAGATAGGTGAGCCACAGCAGCGCATCGTGCAGCTCGTCGGGGCTCGTGGCATCAGGCCAGGCCTCCTCGCGCACGCGCGCGATCGCCTGCGCATCGAGCGCGCCGATGTCGGCGGCGGTCTGCGGGTCGAGCCAGCGGCGGCTGATGACCGCCTGCGTACGCCGCTCCTCGAGGGGCGCGTCATCGAGGAAGGCGTAGGGACGCGCCGAGAGCACCTCGAGCGCCAAGGGCGACGGCTCGGTGAGGTCGCGGGAGAACACTTCGATCCCGCCGCCTTCGAGTGCGAGCAGCAGCCGCTCGAAGCCGGCGATGTCCATGGCCTCCTCGAGGCAGTCCTGGATCGCCTGGCGCACCAGCGGGTGGTCGGGGATCTCGAGTTCCCCGGTGAGGTTCTCGGCGCACGCCACCTGGTCGGGAAACACCGCGCTCAGGAGGTCCTCGGCCGCCATGCGCGCGAGCGGCGCCGGCACCTTCTTGCCGCCGCGGAAGCGCGGCAGGGCGAGCGCAATGGTGGCGCTCCAGCGCCAGCGCACCGGAAACATGGGCGCGGCGCACAGCGCCTGCACCAGCAGCGGCCGCACGGTATTGGAGTGCAGGTAGCGAGCCACGTCGGCGAGCTCGAAGCTGTGCGCGGTGGTGAGCGACAGCACGATCGTGTCCTCGGTGGCGGCCGCCTGCAGCTCGAAGTTGAAGGCGCGGCAGAAGCGTTTGCGCAGCGCCAGGCCCCAGGCGCGGTTGATGCGGCTGCCGAAGGGGGAGTGGATGACGAGCTGCATGCCGCCCGCCTCATCGAAGAAGCGCTCGAAGATGATGCGCTGCTGCGTGGGCAGGGCGCCCAGGGCGGCACGGCCCGCCGCAAGATAAACCACCAGCTGCACGCTCGCCGGCGCTGAGATACCTGTGGTGGCCTGCAGCCAGGCGCCGGCGGCCTCCAGGCCCTCATCGAGGTGCGCCTCGAGCTCCTGCCGCAGCCGCGAGACCGACGCTGACAGCTCGGCGCTGCGGCCCGGGGCTTCGCCGAGCCAGAAGGGGATCGAGGGTGGCTCGCCGCGCGCATCCTCGACACGGATGCGGCCCTGTTCGACGCGCAGGATGCGGTAGGAGATGTTGCCGAGCTGGAACACGTCCCCCTGCAGGCTCTCGACCGCGAAGTCCTCGTTCACCGTGCCGATGAACTGCGCCTGCGGCTCAAGGATCACCTGGTAGTCGCCGGTGTCGGGAATGGTGCCGCCGCTGGTGAGCGCCGTGAGGCGCGCGCCGCGCCGCCCCTTCACGGTGCGGTTGACCGCATCGTGATAGAGGAGCGCGCCGTGGCGGCCGCGGCGGGTCGCGTACCCTTCCGCGAGCATCTTCAGGAGTTCCTCGAACTCGTCGCGGCCCAGCTCGCGGTAAGCGAAGGCGCCGCGCACGAGCGTGAACAGCCCGTCCTCGTCCCACTCCCGCGCCGCGCACTCGGCGACGATCTGCTGCGCGAGCACATCGAGCGGCTGGCGCGGCATCGTGAGGCGGTCGAGCTCGCCGCGACGCACGGCGGCGATGAGGGCCGCGCACTCCACGAGGTCATCGCGCGACAGAGGGAACAGGCGCCCCTTGGGCGTGGCGCCGACCGAGTGCCCGGAGCGGCCGACGCGTTGCAGGAAGGCCGCAATCGAGCGTGGTGAGGCGAGCTGACATACGAGGTCGACGTCGCCGATGTCGATGCCGAGCTCGAGCGATGCAGTGGCCACCAGCGCCCGCAGCTGCCCGCCCTTGAGGCGCTGCTCGGCGCTCAGGCGCGACTCCTTCGCCATGCTGCCGTGGTGCGCGGTGACGTGCTCCTCGCCGAGACGCTCGGAGAGGTGGCGCGCCAGGCGCTCGGCCTGGCGGCGCGTATTGACGAACACCAGCGTGGTGCGGTGCTCGCTGACCAGCTGCGCCAGGCGGTCGTAGAGCTGTGTCCACACCTCCCCCGACATCACCGCCTCGAGCGGTGCGGCCGGGATCTCCAGTTGCAGGTCGCGCTCGCGCACGTGGCCGGCGTCCACGATGGCGCACGCGGCGCTGCCGTCGGCGCGCAGGTTGCGCGCGCCGACCAGGAAGCGCGCCACGTCCTCGATCGGCTTCTGCGTGGCCGACAGCCCGATGCGGGTGAGCTGGCGCCCGGCGAGTGCCTCGAGACGCTCGAGCGTGAGGGCGAGGTGCGCGCCGCGCTTGCTGGCGGCCATGGCGTGGATCTCGTCGACGATCACCGTGCGGGTAGTGCCGAGCATCTCGCGCCCGGACTTGGAGCCCATGAGGATGTAGAGCGACTCGGGCGTGGTCACCACGATGTGCGGTGCGCGCCGGCGCATCGCGGCGCGCTCGTGCTGCGGCGTGTCGCCGGTGCGCACGAAGGTGCGGATGTCCGGCTGCGGCAGGCCGAGCGCGCCGAGCTCGGCGCGGATGCCCGCGAGCGGCGCTTCCAGGTTCTTGTGGATGTCGTTGGAGAGTGCCTTGAGCGGGGACACGTAGACGACGGTCGTCTCATCGGCCAGGCCGTTGGCCGCGATCCCCTCGCGCACCAGCTCGTCAATGACGGCGAGGAAGGCGGCGAGCGTCTTGCCGGAGCCGGTGGGCGCTGCGATGAGCACGTGCTGCCGTGCCGCGATCAGCGGCCACGCCGCCTGCTGCGCCGGCGTCGGCGCATGGAAGGTGCGGCGGAACCAGCGGTCCACGGCCGGATGGAAAGCGGGGAGCATGTTTCGAATTGAAGCACACCTGAAGTGCGTCGCGGAGCGTGGCCGCAGGACTTGGTGCTCCCGTACAGGTGAGCGCCGCCGGTGCCGCTGTATGGCCCAGCGCGCGCGGCTGCCCGCGGCGGCGCCGAGCGGTACGCACCGTCCGACAACCTGACAGAGCTGCGCTGACACCGGCGGCGCCAAAAGGGGAGTAAAGTCCCTAGCCGCCTTTAAGACGACCGAGGGTGTGCGGATGTGGGAAGACGATATGGAGGCCTCGGCCCGCCGCAAGGTGGTATGGCTGGCAGGCGGCGTGGCCGTGGTGGTGGCTGCCGCGGGCGCCTGGTACTGGTACTCGGGCCGCGCGCCGGGCACCCCGGTGGCGCCGGCGGCGACCGTGGTGCCGGCGGCCCCCTTGAGCACCGAGCCGCAGATCTCGCACCCGATCCCCGCCGATAACGACGCGGCCGCACTGCCGGGGCTCAACGACAGCGACCAGGTGGCCCACGATTCCCTCGCCGGGGTCATCGGACACGATCCGATCGAGCAGTTCCTGGTGCCGCAGAACATCGTGCGGCACATCGTCGTCACCGTGGACAATCTGCCGCGCAAGAAGCTCGCCGTGGACCTGCGGCCACTCAAGCCGACCCCCGGCCAGGCCGTGACCGCGACGCAGGGCGACATCGTCACGCTCAGCCCGGAGAACTTCGAGCGCTACACGCCCCTCATGCGCGTCCTGGAGAAGACCGACGTGAAGGCGCTGGCGGTGGTCTACGAGCGTCTCTATCCGCTCTTCCAGCAGTCGTACGAGGACCTGGGGTATCCGGGCAAGTACTTCAACGACCGTCTGGTGGAAGTGATCGACCACCTGCTGCAGACGCCCGAGGTCACGACCCCCATCCAGCTTGCGCAGCCGAAGGTATTCTACGAGTACGCAGACCAGGCCCTGGAGGGCCGCTCGGCGGGGCAGAAGCTCCTGATCCGCATGGGGCCGGCCAACGAGCGCATCATCAAGGCGAAGCTGCGGGACTTCCGCGCCGAGATCGTCAAGAAGAAATGAGCTGCGGTTCTTAGGAGCACACGCGTGCGGATGCCACCGACATGAGCGAGGCGCTGGGAGCGGGGGCTGCGGATGTGGCCGGACCCCTGGGGCAGCTGCGCGGCGTGCTCATCCCGGGTGAGACGCTCGAAGCCTTCGCCATCCAGCGCCGCCTGTTTGCGCTCACCCACCGCCGCGTGCTGGTCGCCGCGACCAGCGGCCGCCTCGTGGTGCTGACGCGCAAGCTCTTCGGGGGCTTCGATGTCACCACCATCCGCTGGCAGGACCTCGAGGAAGTGACCCTGCACGTCGGCATGCTCAGTGCCGATCTTGCGCTGCGCGCCGGCAAGGCCACCGACCTCGCCTCGCTGGCCACCCAGGGCAGTCAGCGGGTGAACTTCCGCGGCCTGCGCAAGGAGCAGGCGCAGGCGGTCTATCGCATCTGCCAGACCCAGGACCAGGCCTGGCGCGAGAAGCGCCGCGTGCGCGAGCTGGAGGAGCTGCGCGCCCGCGCCGGCGGAATCCAGGTGAGCTCGGGTCCGGCCGCGGCCCCTGCCGGCGATGATGCGGTGCGGCGCCTGCAGGAGGCGAAGCAGCTGCTCGAGGCCCGGCTCATCACCGACGCCGAGTACGAGGCCATCAAGGCGAAAATTGTCTCCTGATGGTGGGCTTTGCACAGGTAATCCACAGGCGATCCACAGCGCAGCTGCGCTAGTCTTCACCCATGGCCATACGTTTCCGGCGCCGCCCGCCCACGGACAATGAAGTCCTCGGCGTGTATGAGTTCCCCAGCCGCACGGTGCGGGTGTTGAAAACGCAGGACGACCGGATCTTGTGGACCTGCGACTGCGAGCGCTTCCGGCGCCAGTCCGAGCAGCGCGAGCCGCTGTGGTGCAAGCACATCGCCAAGGCCGCCGCACGGCGCTCGCTCGAGCGCATGACGCGCCGCGTGGCGGCCGGGCGCAACCTCGACCCCTGAAGGCTGCGCCGCGGCGCTACGCCTCGATCAGTCCCTGGCGGATAGCGATGAGCGTCAGCTCGGACTGGTTGGCGACCCCGAGCTTGTGCTTGATGTTGTAGAGGTGCGTGCCGATGGTGGAGGCGGAGAGCTTCAGGTCCTCCGCGATCCGCTGCACGGTATGCCCGCGCGCCAGGCGCACGAACACCTCGAACTCGCGCTCCGAGAGGCGCTCCAGCACTGACTGGCCACCGCCTTCGGCCTCGGTGAGGGCGAGCTTGCGGGCCAGCTCGGCATCAAGGTAGCGCTCGCCGGCGGCGACGGTGGTGATGGCCTGCAGCAGCGTCTCCGGTGCGCTGCGCTTGGAGAGGAAGCCGCGCGCGCCCTCGCGCAGCGCGCGCTGCGCGTGCTGCGGGTCATCGAGCGCGGAGAGCGTCAGCACGCGCGCCTGCGGGTGGTGGGCGCGGATGCGCCGCAGCGCCTCCAGCCCCCCCATGCCCGGCATCGAAAGATCCATCACCACGACATCGGGGGCGAGCTCGACGAAGCGCTTGTAGGCACTTTCGCCGCTGTCGGCCTCCCCGACCACGGTGGTGCCCGGATGCGCCTGCAGCAGCAGGCGAAAGCCGGTGCGCACTACGGCGTGATCATCCACCAGGAGCACCCGGATCACGCGGCCCCCAGCGGAATGTCGGCAGCAATGCCCGTGCCCCGCGGCTCGAGGCTCCGCACGCTCAGCGCCCCGCCCAGGCGCTCGACGCGCTCGGCGAGTCCGCGCAGGCCGAAATGCCCGGGCCGGGACCAGTCCGCCGGCAGTCCGATGCCGTCGTCGCGCACCGATACCGACAGCCGCCCGCCATCGGCGCGCACCTCGATGGCGACCTCGTCCGCCTGCGCATGGCGCACCGCATTGACCAGCGCCTCCTGCACCACGCGGTAGGCGGCGAGCGTGACGCTGGCGCCGAGCGCCGCCGGCAGCTGGTGCGTCAGGGTGAGATGCGGACGCGGATGGCGGCGCTGCCAGTCGCCCACCAGGTTCTCCAGCGCCTGGGCGAGCCCCAGGGAATCGAAGGACAGAGGCGTCAGGCGCGGGATGAGTCCGTGCATCGCATCGTAGAGTCGCGCCGCCTCCGCGCCGATCAGGCGTGCGGCTTCGCCCACCGGGGGCTCGCTCGCCTGGCCGACGATCGCCATGGCGAGCGAGCGTATCGCGGTGACCGACTGGCCGAACTCATCGTGCAGCTCGTGCGCAATCTGGCGCCTCTCCTCCTCGAGGCTCTGCTCGATCAGGAGCGCCAGCTCGCGCCGTTCCTCGAGCCGGGCGCGGGCGTCCTGTGCCTCGCGCTCAGCCTGCACGTTGCTTTCCACGCTCTGCGCCATGCGGTTGAAGGCGCTGCCGATGGCGTGGGCCTCGGCGCCGGCGAGCGGCGGCAGGCGGTAGGTGAGCTCGCCGTGCTGCAGCCGCTCGAGCCCCCCGACGATGACCCCGAAGGGCGCGAGCGCCCGTCCGACCAGCCAGAAGGCGAGCGCGCTCACCGCTGCGAGCAACAGCGCCGCGATGGTCACCAGGCGCGTGAGTTCGTCCCAGGCATCGACGACGGCGCGCGAGGGCTCGGCATCGATGGCGAGCTGCGAGCCATCCGGCAGTGCGAACAGCTGTCGGGTGGTGTGCGGCGACAGCAGGCGCGTGAACCACTGCGGCGCCTCGCGGCCGGCCTTGTAGGAGGCGGGCGGGGAGCGGTACAGCACCACCCCGTCGGCGCCGCGCAGGGTGATGTCGTTGGCGCGCACGTGGCCGAAGTGCTCCAGGAGCGCGCGCACGGCGGCAGTGCCGCCAGTGTCTGCGTAGGTGAGCGCCAGACGCCCGAGCATTTGCGCGGCGACGCGGTTGGCGGCCTCGATCTCCTCACGGATGGAGGAGCGGGTGGCGCGGATCTCATCCACAACCAGCACCGCGATGAACACCGCCGTGAGGCCGGTCAATACCAGATTGAGGCGCGTCCGCAGTTTCATCAAGGGGTTAGCGTTGCCTGCCCGGCTGGGGCGGGAACATTCCGGGGGTGCAGTTCGAGAAAATCATGAAACTGGCTTCTGGGCAGGCTGCGGGGCATCCGCCGAGGCTGGGCGAGGATACACTGGCCCTGTCGATAGTGAGCAACCGGCTTTTCAGGAGCTTCAACCATGCGTTGGGAAATGCCACAGGCTGTTGATTTCCGTTTCGGTATGGAAATCACGATGTACATCGCGAATCGGTAACAGTCAGATTCGGGCTGGGAGCCTGGTACTCAGGCTCCGTAAGCCCCTGCAAAGGGCGCACGACCCGGGTGGCGCCTTAGCCTCAAGCGTGAAAATTCGGGTACTGGGGTCGGCGGCCGGAGGTGGTTTCCCCCAGTGGAACTGCAACTGCCGCAACTGTGCGGGTCTGCGCAACGGCACCGTGCGAACGCGCCCGCGCACCCAGTCGTCGATAGCCGTGAGCGGCGCCGATGAGCGCGCCTGGGTGCTCATCAACGCCTCCCCCGACATCCTGCAGCAGCTGCGCGCCAACCCCGTGCTGCAGCCGGCGCGCGCCGCACGCGATACCGCCATCAGTGCGGTCGTGCTCGTCGATGCGCAGATCGATCACACGACCGGCCTCTACATGCTGCGCGAGTCGACCCGTCCGCTCCCGATCTGGTGCACGGATAATGCCTACGCGGACCTGACTCGCGGCAACCCGATCTTCGGCGTGCTGGCTCACTACTGCGGTATCGAGCGCCACGCGCTCAGGAGCGATGGCGCCGCCTTCGCCATCGCTGGCATCGCCGGCATCCGCTGGCAGGCGCTCAGTGTCGCTTCCAAGCCCGCTCCCTACTCCCCGCACCGCGAACATCCGCAGCCGGGCGACAACGTCGCCCTGGTGCTGAAGGACGAGGCGAGCGGCCGCTCACTGGTGTACGCCCCGGGCCTGGGCGCGATGGAGGAGGGCGTCTGGGCAGCGATGCAGGAGGCGGACTGCGTCATGGTGGACGGCACCTTCTGGAGCGACACGGAGATGCTCGACCTTGGCCTGTCGAAAAAGCGGGCGCGCGAGATTGGCCACCTGCCGCAAAGCGGCAGCGACGGCATGCTCGAGTGGCTTGGGCAGCTGCCCGGGCGCACGCGACGCATCCTGATCCACATCAACAACACCAATCCGATCCTCGATGAGGACTCCGCCGAGCGCGCCGCCTTGGGTGAGCGCGGCATCGAGGTGGCGCACGATGGTCTGGAGGTGCAGCTGTGAGCGACTCACCCTGGACGCGCGCCGAGTTCGAGGGCCAGCTGCGCGAGCGCGGCCGCGCCTACCACATCCACCATCCCTTCAACGTCATGCTCAACACCGGCAAGGCGACGCCGGTGCAGATCCGCGGCTGGGTGGCGAACCGCTACTACTACCAGATCAACATCCCGCTCAAGGACGCCGCCATCATCGCCAACTGCGATGTGCGCGAGGTACGCCGCAACTGGGTGCAGCGCATCCTCGACCACGATGGCCACGGCGAGGACCTCGGTGGCATCGATTCGTGGCTGCGCCTGGCGCAGGCGGTGGGCCTGCAGCGCGCGCAGGTGGAGAGCCTGGACGCGGTGCTGCCCGGGGTGCGCTTCGCGGTGGACGCCTACGTCAACTTCGCGCGCCGCGCCCCGTGGCCGGAAGCGGTGTGCGCCTCGCTCACCGAGCTCTTCGCCCCCGAGATCCACAAGCAGCGCCTGGCGACGTGGCCGGAACACTACCCGTGGATAGAGGCGGGCGGGCTCAAGTACTTTCAGAGCCGCGTGAGTCTTGCGCGCCGCGACGTTGAGTTCGGGCTCGCGGTCACGCTCGAGCGCTTCCGCAGCCGCGCGCAACAGGAGCGGGCGCTTCAGATCCTGCAGTTCAAGCTCGACGTGCTGTGGCAGATGAACGATGCCATGGCTCTCGCCTACGGGGTGCAATCGTGAGTGGCGTCGACGGGCGCCTGAAGCCGGCCATCGCCCACGGCATGCGCCTGCAGTGGGAGGAGGCGCAGGCCGCGCACGTGCTGCTCTACCCGGAAGGGATGGTGAAGCTCAACGGCACCGCCGGCGCCATCCTCAGCCGCTGCGACGGGGTGCGCTGCCTCGATGAGATCGTCGCGGAGCTGGAGCGTACCTACGGCGCGAGCGGCCTCGCCGCTGACGTGAACGCCTTCGTCACCTACGCGCTCGAGAAACAGTGGCTGGAGCTGCGCCCATGAACGCCAGCGCCCCGAGCGCTGGCAGCGCGGCCGCGCGCGGCGTCGGGCCGCCGCTGTGGCTGTTGCTCGAGCTCACCTACCGCTGTCCGCTGCACTGCGTGTTCTGCTACAACCCCACCGATTTCGCCACCACGGCTGCGGAACTGCCGACGGCCGAGTGGCTGCGCGTGCTGCGCGAAGCGCGCGCCCTCGGAGCGGTGCAGCTCGGGCTTTCCGGTGGCGAGCCGCTGGCGCGCGAGGACCTGGAGGAGATCGCCGCCGAGGCGCATCGCCTCGGGTTCTACATCAATCTGATCACTTCGGGTGTCGGCCTGAGCGAGGCGCGCATCACCGCGCTCAAGAGCGCCGGGGTGGATCACATCCAGCTGTCCTTCCAGGACAGTACGCGCGAGATGAACGACTTCCTGAGCAGCACGCGCACCTTTGACCTGAAAGCCAAGGTGGCCGAGCTCATCCGCGCCCACGGCTACCCGATGGTGCTCAATGTCGTGCTGCACCGGTACAACATCGATCACGTCGCTGAGATCCTGGCGATGGCCGAGAGGATGGGTGCGCAGTATGTGGAGCTTGCCAACACCCAGTACTACGGCTGGGCATGGCTGAACCGCGATGCGCTGCTGCCGAGCCGCGCGCAGCTGAGGCGTGCGGAAGAAGTGACGCGCGCATTCCGTGAGCGGGTGGGCGAGCGCATGAAGATCTACTTCGTGGTGCCTGACTACTTCGAGACCCGTCCCAAGCCCTGTATGAGCGGCCTCGGCTCGGTGTTCCTCGCCCTCACCCCGGATGGCACCGCGCTGCCGTGTCACGCGGCGCGCATGCTGCCGGGCCTGTCGCTGCCGAACGTGCGCGCCATGAGCGTGCGCGAGATCTGGTACGACTCCCAGGCCTTCAATCGCTTCCGTGGCCAGGGGTGGATGAAGGAGCCGTGCGTCAGCTGCCCGGAGCGCGACAAGGATTTCGGCGGCTGCCGCTGTCAGGCCTATCTCCTCACCGGCGATGCCGACAACGCCGACCCGGTGTGCGATCTGTCACCCCACCACCACCTCGTCACCGCGGCCGTGGCGCGCGCCGAGGCGGCCGTGCACTCCGGCGGCCCGGCGCGCGAGCACGTGCTCAGATTCCGCGATCACCGCACCTCCATCGCGCTGCTGCCGGGCGTGCCGCCGGGGCACGGTTCGGGCTAGAGTTAGCCGCATGGCGGTGCGGCGGGTCCTGCGGATGGGCGAGCCACTCCTTAAGGAGGTGGCGCAGCCGGTCGCGCGCTTCGACCGCGCGCTCTTGGAACTCGTGGCCGACATGGACGACACCATGCGCGCCGAGCGAGGCGCCGGCATCGCCGCCCCCCAGATCGGGGTCGGGGCGCGCGTGGTGATCTTCGAACTCAAGGACAACCCGCGCTACCCACATATCAAGCCCGTGCCCTACACCGTGCTCGTCAACCCGACCCTCACCCCGCTCACCGAGGAAGAGGACGAGGGCTGGGAAGGATGCCTGTCGGTGCCGGGCATGCGCGGCCTGGTGCCACGCTTCACCCGCCTGCGCTACCAGGGCTTCGATGCCCACGGCGCGCCGCTGGATCGCACCGTGGAGGGCTTCCATGCGCGCGTGGTGCAGCACGAAGTCGATCACCTGGACGGAATCCTGTTCCCGCAGCGGGTCCGGGACCTGCGAAACTTCGGCTTCGAGGACGTGCTTGCCGGCCAGATGACCCCGATGCCGGACTAAGCCGCGGCACTGCACACCGACCCCAAGGAGACCGCCATGAGTCAGCGCGCCACCGGATCCTTCGACGTGAAGGTCACCCCGCAGAAGCCGGATACACAGGTCGCGCGCGCCGCGAACCTGAGCCGCCTGACCATAGACAAGCGCTTCCATGGTGACCTCGAGGGCATCAGCAAGGGCGAGATGCTGGCGTTGCAGACCGAGGTCAAGGGATCGGCGGGCTACGTCGCCCTTGAGCGCGTCACCGCCAAGCTCAAGGGGCGCTCGGGGAGTTTCGTGCTGCAGCACTCGGCCACCATGAGCCGCGGGGAGTCGCAGTCAGCGATCAGCGTGGTGCCGGATTCGGCGACCGGGGAATTGCGCGGCCTCAGTGGCAGCATGAGTATCAGTGTCGGCGCCGACGGCGCGCACGCCTACGAGTTCGACTTCAAGATCGACGCCAAGGCCGCCCCTTAGGACGCCCGCCTTCTCAGGGCTCCCCGCGCGCTGCCGCGGGGCGCACGTCGCGCTTGAGGCGGATGGCGGCCTCCACGCCCTGGTAGTAGCCGGGAACCTCGCCGCTCTCCTGGTAGCCGAGCGCCGCATAGAAGGCGCGCGCGCCGCCGTTGCCGGCGCGCAGCTCGAGCGCGATCACGAACGTGCCGGCGCCGAGCGCGGTCTCCTCGAGCCAGGTGAGGAGCGCGCGCGCCACGCCGCGGCGCCGGTGTCCCGGAGCGACCGCGAGCAGGTTCAGATGCGCGCGCTCATCGCCATAACGCATGATGGCGAAGCCAGCGAGATCGCCGCCGCGGCGCGCGGTAAGCACCACGCTGTCGGGGTCGCGGATGTGCCAGGCGATGCGCACCTCGCCCCAGGAGGGCCGCAGTCCCGCCTCGATGAAGCGCTCCGACATCTGCGCAAGCGCCGCCGCATCGGTGCGGCGCGCCGGTTGCATGTGGTAGTCGTGTACCTGGGCCAAGGTGGTGCGGCCGTTTCGCGCCTTCAGGCGAGGGTGTGAAACACCTGCTGCACGTCATCGTCCTGCTCGAGCTTGTCGATGAGGGTGAGCACCTCGGTCGCCTGCGGCTCGGGCACTTCGGTGGGCACGGTGCAGATGTATTCGTGTTCCGCCGACAGCGGCGTGATGCGGCGTACCTCGAGGGCCTCCTGCAGGCGGCCGAAGTCGGCGAAGGCGCCGCGGATGACGAGCTGAGGCTCACCCTTCTCCCCGGTGCTCTCGCCCATCTCATCGAGGCCATGGTCGATGAGGTACAGCTCCAGGTCGTCCTGGTCGATGCCCTCGGGATTCAGGCGAAAGACGCCCATCTTGCGGAACAGGAAGCTGACGCTGCCGTTGGTGGCGAGATTGCCGCCGCCCTTGGTGATGATGTTACGCACCGAGGCGACCGTGCGCGTCGGGTTGTCAGTGGCCGTCTCCACCAGCAGCGCCACGCCGTGCGGCGCGTAGCCCTCGTAGAGCACCTCGTGGTAGTTGGTGGCGTCGCGCCCGGCGGCGCGCTTGATGGCGGCCTCGATCTTGTCCTTCGGCATGTTGACGGCCCGCGCGTTCTGGATCGTGCGCCGCAGCGTCGGGTTGGAGGCAGGGTCCGGGCCGCCGGACTTGACCGCCATGGTGATGTCCTTGGCGATGCGGGCGAACTGCTTCGCCATGCGGTTCCACCGCGCGAACATCGTGTGCTTGCGGACTTCAAATATGCGCCCCATGGCGCGCATGGTGCACCAAGCATTGGGGGCGTGCCAGCGCTGCGGCGGCGCCGGCGGGCGAGGCGGGAAGCGTCGTGGCAGGGCGGCGCGCGGTGCGCGCCGCGGATTTCTTAAGCGAGCTGCGCGTGCAGAATGCGCAGGCGCCGGCGCTGCAGGTTCAGGCGGCGCTCGATCTCGCGCAGCTTGCTCTGCAGGTCAACCTGTTCCCACTGCTCGAGCACCGCGCGCTTCTTTTCACCGAGCCATTCCTCCTTGACGCGCGCCCACTCGGCGACCGCGGTGAGGAAGTTCTCGTACTCATGCGCGAGGCGCGCCCGCAGCGGCTCCAGGTGCGAATGGGTCTCGGCCGGGTACTTCGCCAGACTCGCCTGGGCGCGCGTGAACTGCATGGCGAGCAGCGCCTTCTGGATCTGGAAGGCGGGGGTGCGCTTCAGGCGGCGGGTGAGGCCCACCAGGCTTAAGGCGCCGATGAGCCACTTGGTCGGGTCCCACTGCCACCAGCGCACACCGTTGCGGTAGTCGTGCGCGAAGATGTGGTGGAAGTTGTGGTAGCCCTCGCCATAGGTGACCACCGCGAGCACCGGGTTGTCGCGCGCGGAGTTGTCCTCGGTGTAGGGCCGCGTGCCCCACATGTGGGCCAGCGAATTGATGAAGAAGGTGACGTGGTGGCTCCACACCAGGCGCATGAAGCCGGCGAGGATCAGCATGCCCCAGATGTCCCCGAACACGATCCCCGCCAGCAGCGGCAGGCCGAAGTTCAGCGACACCGCCAACAGCACATAGTGGCGGTGCTGGAAGGCGAGCAGCGGGTCGCGTTTCAGGTCCGGGATGTTGCTGAAGTTATCCTTGCCGCTCGGGTACTCGCGCAGCATCCAGCCGATGTGCGAGAACCAGAAGCCACGCCGCGCCGAGTAGGGATCCAGGTCCTCATCGTCGACGTTCAGGTGATGGGTGCGATGGCCGCTCGCCCAGGCGAACACGCTGTTCTGCAGCGCCATGGTGCCGAACAACAGCAGCGCCCAGCGCACGCTCCAGTGGGCCTCGTAGGTCTTGTGCGCCCACAGGCGGTGGTAACCGGCCGTGATCGCCATGCCGTTCGCGCCGGCCAGCAGTACCGCCACAATCCAGGTCGCGGTGCTGAAGCCGTGGGTGAGCCCGTACCAGGGCACGCTGATCAGGGCGATCGCCCCCGTGAGCACGAACATCAGTGTGTTGGCCCAGATGAGCGGCGGCTTGGGCTCTCGCAGGGTGGCAGTACTCATGTTTCTGGCTTGTAAGTACGTGTCAATTAAAGGGGGCGGCGTAACTTATCACGCCCATCCCCCTTTAAGTGGGACTTGCATCGTCTTTGGCAAGACCCCCGTTCATGTCATCTGCCTGGCTGCCGCACTGCGACGGGGGGACCGCATAGACCCGGTCTTTCAGGGGGTCCCGGGGTGCCATTTCCGTGACCTTGGGCCTTGCACGCCCGCCATAGCCCGGTACCCACGCCCCTGAGGACGCATGCTACCGTTGCGGCCCCCTTTCGAAGCCCCGGCAGAGGAGTCCCCGTGACCGTGAGCCGACTGTTCGCACGCCTGAGCGTATTCGCCCTGACCGCGGCTGCGGCAGCTATCGCCGCCGCGCAGCCGGCGGCACCCGGGTCGGTGGCGCCTGGAGTGGAGCGCGCCGCGCGTGCCTTCATCACCCAGAGTGCACTGGAGGCCCCGATACGCTTCCTGGCCTCCGACCTCCTCGAGGGCCGCGGCCCGGCCTCACGCGGGGATGAGCTGGCGCGCCTCTACCTGCAGACGCAGCTGGAGGGCATGGGCTACCAACCGGCCTTCGCGAACGGCGCCTGGCAGCAGCCCTTCGACATCGTCAGCATCAAGTCGCAGTTTCCCAAGACCTGGAGCTTCACGGGCAAGGCCGGCCCGGTGGACCTCGCCTGGCATGACGACTATATCGCCTTCAGCGGCCAGCAGAAGGAGCAGGTGAGTGTGGCGAACGCCGAGCTGGTGTTCGTGGGCTACGGCATCCAGGCGCCGGAGTACCAGTGGGACGACTACAAGGGCGCAAACCTTGCCGGCAAGATCCTGGTGATGATGAACAACGACCCGGACTGGGACCCGAACCTGTTCGCGGGCAAACGGCGCCTCTACTACGGGCGCTGGGACTACAAGTACGAGAGCGCCACGCGCCAGAAGGCCGCCGGCGCCATCATCATTCACACCACCGCCTCCGCCGGCTACCCGTTCCAGGTGGTGCAGAGCTCCTGGGGCGGGGAGCAGTTCGCACTGCCCGCCGGGAGCGAGCCGCGCATGAGCGTGCGCGCCTGGGCCACCGAGGCTGCGGTGCGCCGCCTGGTGAAGTCCGCCGGCTACGACCTCGATAAGCTCATCGAGTCGGCGCACTCGCGCGACTTCAAGCCCGTGCCGCTGGGCGTCACCACCTCGCTCGCCTTCACCAATACCCTGTCGCGGGTGAAGACCGCCAATGTCGGCGGCGTGCTCCCCGGGAACGACCCGAAGCTCGCCCCGCAGGTGATCATCTACAGCGCGCACCACGACCACTTCGGCATCGGCGAGCCGGACAAGAGCGGCGACAAGATCTATCACGGCGCGGTCGACAACGCCTCCGGCTGCGCGCAGGTGCTCGCCATTGCGCGTGCCTTCGCGGCCCTGCCGCAGCGCCCGCGGCGCACGATCATGGCGCTGTTCGTGGCGGGTGAGGAGCGCGGCCTGCTCGGGAGTGCCTACTACTCGCAGCACCCCTCCGTGCCCGCTGGCCGCATCGCCGCCAACATCAACATCGACGGCGGCAACATCTTCGGGCGCTCCCGCGATGCGGTGGAGATCAGCTACGGCAAGTCCTCGCTGGATGCGGTGGCCGAGGGCGTCGCCAAGTCGCAGGGACGCACGCTCGTCGGTGACCAGTACCCGGACCGGGGCTATTACTACCGCTCCGACCAGTTCTCGTTCGCCAAGATCGGCGTGCCGGCGCTGTACTTCAGCGAGGGCACCGACATCATCGGCAAACCCGCCGGCTGGGGAAAGCAGCAGCACGATGACTGGGAGCTGAAGAAGTACCACCAGCCGAGCGATAAGCTCGAGGACAGCTGGAACTTCGATGGCATGATCGAGGACGCACAGCTGTACATGCTGACCGGGTGGCTCATCGCGCAGGCCGACGCGCTCCCCACCTGGAAGCCCGGCGATGAGTTCGAGGCGGCGCGCAAGCGCGCGCTGGCCGACCCGGCGGCCAAGAGCAACTGATCCAATTTCAGAGGAAGACGCGATGTTCGAGGGTCTGGAACTCATCACGGCGGACTCGATCCTGGGGCTGATGGCGGCATTCCGCGCCGATCCCGACGCCCGCAAGGTCGACCTGGGCGTCGGCGTGTACCGTGACGATCACGGCGAGACGCCGGTGCTCGAGTCGGTGCGCCAGGCCGAAGGGGCATTGATTGCGCAGCAGACGACCAAGAGCTACGTGGGGCCGGCCGGCAACCCGGGCTTCAACACGCAGATGGAGAAGCTCGTCTTCGGGGCCACCCACCCGGCGCTCTCGGGCGGCCGCGTGCGCACCGTGCAGACCCCCGGTGGCTGCGGCGCGCTGCGCTTAGGGGCAGACCTCATCCGCGCGGCCGCCCCCGACACGGTGGTGCACGTGAGTACCCCCACGTGGGCGAACCACGTGCCACTGCTCTCCGGGGCGGGCCTCAGGCTCGAGCGCTATCCGTACTTCGACCCGGCCACGGGCGGCGTGCAGTTCGCGAGCATGCTGGCGGCGCTCGAGAAGCTGCCGCCGCGCGCGGTGGTGCTGCTGCATGGCGCCTGTCACAACCCGACCGGGGCAGATCTCTCGCAGGCTGAGTGGCGGGCGCTGTTGGAAGTGGTGCGAGGCCGGCGCCTGCTGCCCTTCATCGACATGGCCTACCAGGGCCTGGGCGAGGGCCTGGAGGCGGACGCCTTTGGCATGCGCCTCTTCTGTGCCGAGCTGCCGGAAGTGGTGTGCGCCGTATCGTGCTCGAAGAACTTCGGGCTCTACCGCGAGCGCGTCGGTGCGCTGCACGTCATCACCGAGAACCCCAAGGCCGGCGATGCAGTGTTGAGCCAGCTGGTGCGGCTGGCGCGCGGCATGTGGTCCATGCCACCGGATCACGGCGCGGAAATCGTGCGGCGGATCCTCGCCGATGGTGTCCTGCGCGCGCAGTGGGAGCAGGAGGTGCTCGGCATGCGCAAGCGCATCCAGGGCCTGCGACACGAGTTCGTGGCCGAGCTCGCCACGCAGTGTCCGCAGCGCGACTTTGACTTCATCGCGCGCCAGCGTGGCATGTTTTCCTTCTTCGGCATCACCACCGCGCAGGTGCAGGCGCTGCGCGCCGCGCACCACATCTACATGACGGACGACAGCCGCATCAACATCGCAGGCCTGCGCAAGGACAACCTCGCCTACGTCGCGCGCGCCACCGCGCAGGTGCTCGCCGCCTAGGCGCTCTCCGGCACGATGAGGCGGTGTGTTGATTTCACCTCCTCCATGACGAAGTAGGTGTGCGTCTGCTGCACGCCGCGCACCGCCGCGATGCGGTCCCCGAGGAAGCGGCGGTAGCTCTCCATGTCGGTGACGCGCACTTTCAGCAGGTAGTCGAAGCCGCCGGCCACCATGTGGCACTCCATGACCTCATCGTGCGCCAGCATCACCTGCTTGAAGCGCTCGAAGGCATCGGGCGTGGTGCGATCGAGAGACACCTCGACGTAGGCGAGGAGCCCGAGTCCGAGGCGTGCCGGGTTCAGGCGCGCGAAATACCCCTCGATGTAGCCGGAAGCCTCGAGGCGCCGTACGCGCTCCAGCGTCGGCGTCACGGTGAGGTGCACCTCGCGCGCCAGCTGCGCCACCGGGGTGCGCCCGTCCTGCTGCAGCCGCACGAGCAGCCTGCGATCAATGCGGTCGAGGCCGCGCTCCGCGGGCGGCAGGCTGGCGGGCAGCGGTGGCTTGGCCGTCATGGCAGTTGAATCGACTGTTAAAGTGCCAAAAACGTATAAATATTCTCTGGCACAGACATTAACATGAGCACGATTAACTGCCCATCTGCGGTGAAATTCACATGAGCGTTCCTCCAACCAGTGCCCCGCTGCAGGGGCCCGGCCTGCCTGAGCTGCGCGAACGGCTGCGCGCCGCGACCCTGCGCCCTGAGGGCGCGGCGTCGGAGGAAATCCTGGCCGAGCTCGGCCCGAGCGAGGAGGCACTCAGGGGCGCGCAGGCGCGCGCGGCACGCTGGGTTGAAGTGGCGCGCGCCGACACGCGTACGCGGCCACTCGTCGAGCAGATGCTCGAGCAGTTCCCGCTCGACAGCGCCCAGGGCAAGGCCCTCATGGGACTCGCCGAAGCGCTGCTGCGCACCCCGGACCCGAAGCGCGCGGACCAGCTGATCGCCGAGCGCCTCGCGACCGTGCGCGAGGCGGGCCTGCCCGGCAACACCGCGCTGCTGCTGCGTACCGGCTTCGTGCTGCTCGGGGCCGCCGGACGGCTGCTGCCGGATGTCACGGCGCAGCTGGCCGGCGAGTTCACGGCGGCCAACCTCGCCGCTCCACTGGTGGCGCCCATCGTGCGCGCCGCGATGCGCCAGTCGATGCAGATGATGGGGCACGCATTCATCGTCGGGAACTCGATCGAGGCAGCCCTCGCGCGCACCCGCTCGGAGCCGGATTTGGCACTGTGCTCTTTCGACATGCTGGGGGAGGGTGCCCGCACCGCGAGTGACGCCGAGCGCTATTTCGCCGCCTACGAGCACGCCATCGATGTGCTCGCGCGCCAGAGCGCGCGCGGCACCTACGCTCGCTCGGGGATTTCGGTAAAGCTTTCCGCGCTCGAGCCGCGCTACTCGCTCTTGCAGAGCGCGCGCGTCAACAGCGAGCTCGCGCCGCGCATGCTGGAGCTCGCGCGCCGCGCCGCGCGCGCCGGCGTCGGCTTTACCATCGACGCCGAGGAAGCCGACCGCCTGGACCTGTCGCTCGATATCGTGGAGACACTGGCGCGCGACCCCGTCACACGCGCTTGGGATGGCCTCGGACTTGCGGTGCAGGCCTACGGGCGCCGGGCGCCACGGCTCCTGGAATGGGTGGCGGCGCTGGCGCGCGACAGCGGCCGGCGCATGGGGGTGCGCCTGGTGAAGGGCGCTTATTGGGACAGCGAGATCAAGCGTGCGCAGGAGCGCGGACTCACCACCTTCCCGGTGTACACCTCCAAGGACGCCACCGATGCGAGCTACCTGCAGTGCGTGCAGGTGCTGTTCGCCGCGGGCGATGCCATCTATCCGCAGTTCGCCACGCACAACGCTTTCACGGTCGCAGCCGTACTGGCGCTCGCACCTGCCGGTGCGCGCTACGAGTTCCAGCGTCTGCACGGCATGGGTGAGGCGCTCTACGCGGCCGCCCGTGCCGAGCTGCCCGGATTACCCCCAGTGCGCGTCTACGCCCCCGTTGGCTCGCACGAGGACCTGCTGCCCTACCTCGTCCGGCGGCTGCTCGAGAACGGCGCCAATAGCTCCTTCGTCCATCAGTTTCTGAACCCGGAGATGCCCGTGGCCGACGTGGTACGTGATCCTCTGACATCGCTGGCAGCGAGCCGCACGGCGACCCGCATCCGCGAGCCGCAGGCCCTTTACGGAGCCGAGCGCGCCAACTCGGTTGGCGAGGACTTCGGCGATCCGGCCGCGCTGATCACGCTCGAGACCCAGATCCATGAGCACGCCGAGGCGCCTTACCACGGTGGCCCGATCCTCAACGGCGCGCCGGGAATGCGGGCCGAGGTAGCCGTAGTATCCCCGGCCGACACGCGCGTCATCGTCGGCTATACGCGCGACGTGACGGCGGCCGAGATCACGGCCGCGATGGACGCCGCCGCAGCCGCGCAGTTTGACTGGGAGGCGACCCCGGCAGCCGCGCGCGCGGCGTGCCTCGAGCGTGCGGCCGATACCCTGCAGGAGCGCGGCGGCGAGTTCCTGAGCCTCCTGGTGCGCGAGGCCGGCAAGACCGTGCCCGACGCGGTCGCCGAGCTGCGCGAGGCGATCGACTTCTGCCGCTATTACGCGGCGCGCGGGCGCGAGCTGTTCGGCGCGCCGCAGGTGATGCCAGGCCCCACGGGTGAGCGCAACACGCTCTCGCTTCACGGGCGCGGCGTGTTCGTGTGCATCAGCCCCTGGAACTTCCCGCTGGCCATCTTCACCGGGCAGGTGACCGCGGCGCTCATGGCCGGCAACGCGGTGATCGCCAAGCCCGCACCCGCCACGCCGTTGATCGCGCACGCCATGACGCGCCTGCTGCACGCTGCGGGCGTGCCGGGGGCGGTGCTGCAGCTGACACCCGCCGACGGGCCGCCCTTTGGCGAAGTGGCGTTGCGGCACCCGGCGCTTGCGGGTGTTGCCTTCACCGGCTCGACCGCCACCGCCGCCGGCATCAATCGCACGCTCGCGAGCCGCGAGGGCGCGATCGTGCCGCTGATCGCGGAGACCGGCGGGGTCAATGCCATGGTGGTCGATGCGACCGCGCTCCCCGAGCAGGTGGTGGACGATGTCATCACGTCCTCCTTCACCAGCGCCGGCCAGCGCTGTTCGGCGCTGCGGGTGCTGTACCTGCAGGAGGAGATCGCGCAGCGCACTCTCGAGATGCTGATCGGTGCGATGCGCTGCCTCGTGATCGGGGACCCAGGGAATCTCGCCACGGACGTCGGACCTGTCATATCAGCAGACGCGCGCGCGCGCCTCGAGCGGCATGCGCAGCGCATGCGAGCTGAGGCGAAGCTTCTGTACGCCTGCGAGATGCCGGAGGGCCTCGAGCATGGCTATTTCTTCGCGCCGCAGCTGTACCAGCTGCACAGTCTTGATCAGCTGCGCAGCGAGGAATTCGGGCCGATCCTGCACGTCGCGCGCTACCACAGCGGCGAGCTGCCGCAGGTCCTGGAGGCGATCCGCCGCACCGGTTTCGGCCTCACCCTGGGCATTCACAGTCGCCTGGAAAGCGTTGCGCAGCACGTGTTCCGCTGCCTGCCGGTCGGCAACACCTACGTCAACCGCAACATGATCGGCGCGGTGGTGGGCGTGCAACCCTTCGGCGGCCAGGGGCTCTCAGGCACCGGACCGAAGGCGGGCGGACCGCATTACCTGCTGCGCTTTGCCACCGAGCGCACGCTCACGGTCAACACCGCTGCCATCGGCGGGAATGTGGAGCTGCTGTCGTAGCCGGGCGCTTCGATCATAATGACCGCCCCCTTTGACTCAGGCGCGGCCGGCAAGGCTGCGCTGAAGGCCGACATGGAGCAGTCCGATAACACCCCCGAGCAGTGCGATGTGGTCGTTATCGGCGGCGGCCCGGCCGGCAGCACCGCCGCGGCACTCCTGGCGCGCCGCGGCTACCGGGTCATCGCGCTCGAGAAGGAACGCCATCCGCGCTTCCACATTGGCGAGTCGCTTCTGCCAATGAACCTGCCGCTGTTCGAGCGCCTGGGCGTGCACGAGAAGGTCCGCAGCCTCGGCGTCTACAAGCGCGGTGCCGACTTCGAGTCCGACGAACCGCAGGGCTATCACACCTTCGCCTTCGATCGCGCACTTGGCACCAGTCCCGTGCACGCCTACCAGGTGTATCGCCAGGACTTCGACCACATGCTCTACCAGCACGCGCGCGAGTGCGGCGCGGATGCGCGTGAGGCGCAAGAAGCGCTCAGCATCGAGCAGCGCGGCGCGCGCGATACGCGCGTCGAGGTGCGCCGTGCGGACGGCACCAGCTACCGTATCCAGGCGCGTTATCTGATCGATGCCAGCGGCCGCGACGCCTTCCTCGCCGGCAAGCGCAAGATGCGGCGCAAGAACCCCGACCACCAGAGCGCGGCGATCTTCGGGCACTTCCGCGGCGCGGTCGCGCGCGCCGGCGCGGACGCGGGCAACATCAGCATGTACCGCTTCCCGCACGGCTGGATGTGGATGATCCCGCTGCCCAATCAGATCATGAGCGTCGGCGCGGTGTGCTGGCCGGAGTACCTGAAGCGGCGCCAGGGGCGCACGGTCGAGTTCCTGCTGGAGACACTCAAGCAGAATCCGCAGCTGTGGGAACGGCTGAAGAACGCCGAACTCATCGGCGATCAGGTGCGCGTCACGGGCAACTACTCTTACGATTCGCGCAGCATGGCGGGGCCGGGCTGGATCCTGGTGGGGGATGCGTTCGCGTTCCTGGATCCGGTGTTCTCGACCGGGGTGTACCTGGCGATGACCGGTGCGGAACAGGCGGCGCAGCTCGTCGACACGGCACTGCGCGAGCCGCAGCGCGAACGCGCGCTGCAGCGGCGGCTGGAGCGGCGGCAGCGCACTGCCATGCGGCGCTTCTCGTTCTTCATCTACCGCTTCAACGGCCCGATCATCCGCGACATGTTCCGCAATCCCCGCAATGTCTGGAAGCTCGAGCAGGGCGTGGTGTCGATGCTGGCCGGGGACCTGTTCGAGTCGCCGCGCGTGGTGTGGCGTCTGCGCCTGTTCCGGCTCGTGTACGGCCTGGTGGGCCTGCGTCACTGGCGCGAGTGGCGCGCCGGCCACGCCTATCGCATGGCGCAGGCACGCGCGCAGTTCAGCGGCGGCACCACGCCCCTCGATAAGGTGTAAGGGCCTGAAGGTGACACGCCGGCGGCACAGGTGTGCCAGAAGCGGTCGCCCTTTCTAGCGCTGCGGGCGGGGGTTATGCTCCGAGGCCGGTAAAGGGAGGATCGAATGAAACTACAGGTACTGGCACTCTTATTCGGCGCGGCACTTTTGCAGGGCACGGCCCTCGCCGATCCGCCTGCGCCGCTGCGCGTGGTGGAGTCGGTCGAGATCAAGGCGTCCCCCGACAAGGTGTGGGCCGCGATCAAGGACTTTGACGGCCTCAACAAGTGGCACCCCGGGTTCTCCGCGGACGAGATCGTCTCCGGTGGCAACGGCCAGGTGGGTTCGGTGAGGAAGCTCACCATCAAGGACGGTCCGTCCTTCACCGAGAAGCTGCTGGCCTTCGATGATGCTGCTCGCAACTTCCGCTACCGGATCGTCGAGTCGCCGCTGCCCATCACGCACTACGTCAGCAAGGTCACCGTACGCTCCGCCGGCGGCGGCATGACCAAGGTGATCTGGAGCGGCACCTTCCAGCGCAAGAACACCGCCGACAATCCTCCCGAGGCGGAGAGCGATGCTGGCGCGATCAAGCTCGTCAAGGGCGTGTATCGCGGCGGCCTCGACAACCTGAAGAAGATGCTCGAAGGCTGAAGGGACTTTCCGGGGACGGCTGACTACGGAGTGAGCCGTCCCGGATCATTCTGGCTTCGATGCGGCTGCAGGCTCGCGCAGCTGCGCAATCAGCGCGCTGAGCGAGTCGAGCGGCGCCGAACAGACGCTCCCCTGGCACAGATAAGCCACCACGCCTGAACCTGCGGCCTTGTCGGCGAGCGCCGCGGGCAGGTCGGCAATCCCTGCCTGGATGGCGAGTACGATGCGGCGCGGCGCATAGAGGCGCGAGAGCTCCTGCTGCCAGGACGAAATCGCCGCCTCCGCGCCGCGGATGATCACGATCTGCGGCGGCTGCAGCAGTTCCTCGAGCGCCGTCAGCAGCGTGCCCTGCGACTGCGGGTAACGCGCAAGCTCACCCCAGGCCGCGCGCAGCGTGCCCTCGGCGGCCGCCAGATAGCGCGGCTCACCGAGCAGGTGCCCGTAGCGCTGCAGCACGCAGGCCGCCACCCCGTTACCGGACGGGGTCGCGTCATCGCCGAAGGATTTGGAGCGGTGGATGAGCTGCTCGTGGTCGTCGGAGGTAAAGAAGAAGCCCCCGCCGCGCGGGTCCGCGAAGTGCTGCAGCACGACCTCCAGCAGCTGCTGCCCGAAGCGCAGTTCGTCCGCGCGCCAGCGCACCTGCTGCAGCTCCAGGATTGCATCCGCAAGATAGACGTAGTCATCGAGGTAGGCGTTGAGGTGGGCGCGCTCACCCATGGCGGTCGCGAGCAGGCGTCCGTTGACCCATAAGCGTGCTCGGATGAACTCGAGCGCCGAGCTCGCAGCTGCGGCGAGCTGCGGCCGCGCCAGGGCGCGGGCGGCGATCGCCAGGCCCCGGATCATGAGTCCGTTCCAGGAGGCGAGCACCTTGTCATCGCGGGCCGGCGGCACGCGCTGTGCGCGTACCTGCAGTAGCTTGCCGCGCGCCAGCTCCACCAGCGCCCCCACTTCGGCGGGACTCTTGCCCTGGGCCGCGGCGATATCCTCAAGGGACGCACTGACGTGCAGGTGCCAGCGCCCCTCGAAGTTCGGCGCGCCGTCTAAGCCGTAGCGCGGCGCGAATACCGCGAACTCCTCGGCCGTGAGCACGGCGCGCGCCTCCGCGGGTGTCCACACGTAGAACTTGCCCTCGTGGCCCTCCGAGTCCGCATCGAAGCTTGAGTAGAAGCCACCCTGCGGTGACTGCATCTCGCGCAGCACGTAGGCGGCGGTCTCGGCGGCCACGCGCGCGTAGTCGGGGTCGCCGCTGGCGATGGCTGCCTGCGCGTAAAGACCAATGAGGGCGGCGTTGTCGTACAGCATCTTCTCGAAGTGCGGGATCATCCACTGCTCATCGACCGTGTAGCGGTAGAAGCCGCCACCGAGCTGGTCATTGAGGCCGCCGTCGGCCATGCGCCTGAGCGTCAGCGTCGCCATGTAGAGCGCGCGCAGGTCCGGTTCCGGGGACTCCGTGGTCGCGCGCCAGTCGCGCAGCAGGCGCGTCAGCATCGGCGGCTGCGGAAACTTCGGTGCACCACCGAAGCCGCCATTCTTCGGGTCGAACAGGCGCGCCAGCTGGGTGCGGGAGGCGCGCAGCGGCCCATCGTCGAAGGCGACCGCGGCGGGCGTGCCCTCGCCATTCATCTGCGCGAGCGCCTTCACCAGTGCCTCGTTCTGCGTACGCATCTCCTGCGGGTGCTCGCGGTAGAACTGTGCGACGCGCAGCAGCAGGTCTTTGAATGCGGGCAGGCCGTAGCGGGCCTCCTTGGGGAAGTACGTGCCACCGAAGAAGGGCCGCTGGTCGTCGTGCGCGAGGAACATCGTCAGCGGCCAGCCGCCGCTGCGCTGGGTGATCATCTGCTGCGCGATCTGGTAGATGCGGTCGATGTCGGGCCGCTCCTCGCGGTCGACCTTGATGTTGATGAAGTTCTCATTCAGCACCTGCGCAGTGGCCTCGTCCTCGAAACTCTCGTGCTCGAGAACGTGGCACCAATGGCAGGCGAGATACCCCACACTCAGGTGAATCGGCTTGCCCTGCAGCCGCGCCTGCTCGAGCGCCGCGCTCCCCCACGGGTACCAGTTGACCGGGTTGTGCGCATGCATGCGCAGGTAGGGACTCGTCTCGGTCGCGAGCTGGTTGGTGTACTTGGGGCTGCCGTCGGGGCGGCGATGGGCGATCTGCATTCGTTGTCTCCTGCGGCGATTGTATACTTCATCCCCGCCTCACTCCGGGATCTGCCCTTGGCCGTAAGCTCCGCCCTCGCTGAATCCGCCCTGCAAGCGCACATCCTGCGACTGAAGCGTGGCGAGGAGCGGCGTCTGGCTTCCGGTCATCTGTGGGTGTTCAGCAACGAAGTCGACACCGAGAGCACGCCGCTCACCGCCTTCGCGCCCGGCGCGCTCGCGGAGCTACGCTCGCACCGCGATGCGTTCATGGGCTATGTGTGCGTGAATCCGCACGCGCTCATCTGCGCACGCATCCTGTCGCGCGAGCGCGCGCGCCCGGTCGACGATGCGCTCCTGGAGGCGCGCCTGCGGGCGGCTCTCGCGCTGCGCGCGAGCGCGGAGCGCGCCCCCTACTACCGCTGGGTGTTCGGTGAATCGGACCTGCTGCCGGGCCTGGTGCTGGATCGCTACGGCGATGTCGTCGTGGGACAGATTGCCACGGCCGGGATGCAGGCGCTGCAGGCACAGATCAGCGCCGCGGTGCGCTGCGTGCTCAACCCTGCGAGCCTCTACTGGAAGAATGACTCCGGTGCCCGCGACCTCGAGCATCTGCCGAAAGAGAGCCTCGCCGCCTTCGGCGCCGTGCCCGCGGAGCTGACGGTGCAGGAAGGTGCGCTCAGGTTCGTGGTGCCGTTGGCGGCCGGGCAGAAGACCGGGTGGTTCTTCGATCAGACCGACAACCGCGAACGCCTGCAGCGCTATGTCCCCGCCGGCGCCAGGGTGCTCGATGTGTGTTCATACGCCGGCGGCTGGGCTGTCTCGGCGCTCAGTTATGGGGCGGGCAGCGCTGTGTGCGTGGACTCCTCGCAGGCAGCCCTCGAGTGCGCGCGTGCCAACGCCGTGCGCAACGGGATGCAGCTGGAAATGATGTGCGCGGATGCCTTCGATGCGCTCAAGCAGCTCGCTGATCGCGGTGAGCGGTTTGATGTGGTCATTCTCGATCCGCCAGCGTTCATCAAACGCAAGAAGGACATGCCACAGGGGCAGGCCGCCTATCGCAAGCTGAACCAGCTGGCGCTGGCGTTGCTCAGCGAGGGAGGGCTCTTGGTGTCCTGCTCGTGCTCCTACCATCTCGCTCCGGAGGACCTGGTGGGCGCCATACAGGCCGGCGCGCGCCACAGCCACCGCTTGGTGCAGATCCTGGAGACCGGCGGGCAGTCCGCCGATCACCCCATTCACCCGGCCATACCCGAAACTAGGTACCTGAAGGCCTTCTTCTGCCGCGTGACACGCGAGGTCGGCTAAACTTCGCGCCTCATGCTGACCTACCCCGGCTTCAATCCCATCGCCCTCGAGATCGGCCGCGTCAAGGTTCACTGGTACGGAATCATGTACCTGTTGGGCTTCGCGGGCGCCTGGTGGCTCGCGCGCCGCCGTGCCGCCAGGCCCGGCTCCACCTGGAAGGCCGACGACGTCGACGACCTGATATTTTTCTGCATGCTGGGCGTCATCCTCGGCGGCCGCATCGGCTACGTACTCTTCTACGGGCTGAAGTTCTGGGCCACGGACCCCTGGTACCCGTTTAAGGTCTGGGAAGGCGGCATGGCCTTCCACGGCGGCCTGCTCGGCGTCATCGCCGCCATGACGCTCTTTGCCTGGCGCCGCCGGCGCAATCCCGCTGACGTATTCGACTTCACCGCGCCGCTGCCGGCGCTGGGGCTGTTCTTCGGACGCATCGGCAATTTCATCAACGGCGAGCTGTGGGGCAAGGTGACCACCGTAGCGTGGGGCTTCAAGGTCAACGGCGAGGTACGCCACGCCTCCCAGCTCTACGAAGCCGGGCTCGAGGGGCTGTTTCTGTTCGTGTTCCTGTGGTGGTTCACCGCCACGCCCCGACCGCGCCTGGCACCCTCCGGGGTGTTCCTGCTGGTCTACGGTCTGGCGCGTTCGCTGGTGGAATTCGTGCGCGTACCGGACGAGCACATCGGCTACCTTGCCGGCGGCTGGTTCACCGAGGGACAGCTGCTGTCGATCCCGATGATTATCGGCGGGCTGGCGCTGCTCGCCTGGGCTTACCGGGCGCGCGTTCCTTCTGGCAACTACGTGCTGCCGCAGTGAAGCAGTACCTCGATCTGCTGCGGCTGATCCGCACCGAGGGCGTGGCCAAGAGCGACCGCACCGGCACCGGCACGCTCTCGGTGTTCGCGCAGCAGCTGCGCTTTGATCTGGCGCGCGGCTTCCCACTGGTCACCACCAAGCGGGTGCACCTGCGCTCGGTGGTGTATGAGCTGCTGTGGTTCCTGCGCGGTGAGACCAATATCGCCTGGCTGCACGAGCACGACGTCTCGATCTGGGATGAGTGGGCGGATGCGCACGGGGAGCTCGGCCCGGTGTACGGCAAGCAGTGGCGCGCCTGGCACGCCGCCGACGGCCGCACCATCGACCAGATCGCCCGGGCGGTGCAGCTGCTGAAGAACAATCCCGACTCGCGCCGCATCATCGTCAGCGCCTGGAACGTCGGGGAGCTGGAGCGCATGAGCCTCATGCCCTGCCATGCGTTCTTCCAGCTGTACGTCGCCGGCGGGCGGCTGTCGTGCCAGATGTACCAGCGCAGCGCGGACGTGTTCCTCGGCGTGCCCTTCAACATCGCCAGCTATGCGCTCCTTACCCACATGTTCGCGCAGCAGTGCGATCTTGAGCCCGGCGAATTCATCTGGACGGGCGGGGACTGCCACCTGTACCTCAACCACCTTGCCCAGGCGGATCTGCAGCTGGCGCGCACGCCATACCCCCTGCCGCAGCTGCGGATTCTGCGCCGCCCCGCGAGCATCTTCGATTACCAGTACGAGGACTTTGAATTCGTGAACTACCAGCATCACGCAGGCATCGCGGCGGCGGTGGCCGTATGAGCGCGGCGCGCCGCACCTCCTCGAGCATCGAGGTGCGCGACTCGGCGCTGCACGGCCTGGGCGTGTTCGCCACCAAGCGCATCAAGAAGGGCAGCCGCGTGGTCGAGTACCTCGGCGAGCGCGTCTCGCACGCCGAGGCTGACCGGCGCTACGACGACAAGGACGAGAACGACAACCACACGTTCCTCTTCATCGTCGACGGGCGCACCGTCATCGATGCCGGCGTCGAGGGCAACGAAGCGCGCTTCATCAACCATGGCTGCGACCCCAACTGTGAGTCCGTCATCCAGCAGCGCCGTGTGTTCATCGAGGCGATCCGCGACATCGCCGCCGGTGAAGAGCTCACCTACGACTACCAGATCCAGCGCGAGGCCCACGATCCGCCCAACATCGACGTGATCTTCGCCTGCCGCTGCGGGGCTCCGACCTGCCGTGGCAGCATGCTGTGGCCGCCACCGGTGCCGAAGCGTGCGCCTGCGCCGCAGCGGGCGCGGCGCCGCTAGGCTCGCCGCCCCAGGCCCATGAACAGCACCCGCCGCCTGAGCCTTTCGGCCATCGTCGGTGCCACCGGCATCGTCTACGGTGACATCGGCACCAGCCCGCTCTACACCCTCGACACCGCCCTGGGGGCCGCGGGCACCTTCAACCGCGACTCGGTCCTCGGGGTGCTGTCCCTGATCTTCTGGGCGCTCGCCATCTCGGTCACCCTGAAGTACCTGGTGGTGATCATGCGCGCCGACAACGAGGGCGAGGGCGGTATCCTGGCGCTGTTCGCGCTCGCGCAGCGCCGCCTCATCATCGGCAGCCGCTGGGGCAAGGTCGCGGTGGGGCTCGCGGTGGCCGGCACCGCGTTCTTCTTCTGCGATGCGCTCATCACGCCGGCGATCTCGGTGCTCGGGGCGGTGGAGGGCCTGGAAGTCCTCGATCCGGACTTCCAGCGCTTCGTAATTCCGGTGACCATCGCCGTGATCATCGCGCTGTTTGCCTACCAGAGCCGCGGCACGGCGCGGGTCGCGAGCCTCTTCGGGCCGGTGATGGTGCTGTGGTTCATCGTCATCGCCGTGATTGGCGCCATTCCGCTCTCCCGCAACCCGCAGGTGCTGCAGGCGCTCAATCCCTACTACGGCCTGGCGCTGCTCTTTCACCGCCCGCAGGTGGCGCTCGCCATCATCGGCGCGGTGTTCCTCGCCATCACCGGCGGGGAGGCGCTGTATGCCGACATGGGTCACTTCGGCAAGCAGCCGGTGCGCGCCGCCTGGTTCGTGCTCGTGGGACCTGCGCTCGTCATCAACTACTTCGGCCAGGGTGCGATGCTGCTCGAACTGGGTCACCCCGTGGCCCATCCGCTCTATCACCTGGTCTCACCCCAGGTGCTGCCGTGGATGGTGGTACTCGCCACCTTCGCCGCGGTGATCGCCTCACAGGCCACCATTTCCGGGGCGTTCTCCATGGCGCGTCAGGCGGTGCATCTGGACCTGCTGCCGCGTCTGCGTGTGCTGCAGACCTCCGCACATGAGCAGGGCCAGATCTACGTCCCCGTCGTCAACTGGCTGGTGTTCCCCGCCGTGATCCTGTTCGTGGTTGGCTTCGGGTCCTCCGACGCGCTCGGCGGCGCCTACGGCGCGGCCGTGGTCGGCACCATGGTGGTAACCACCATCCTCGGCGCGTTCGTGGCGACGACGCAGTGGAACTGGCCGCTGTGGCAGGTGGGGGGGCTCTTCGGGCTGATGCTGGTCACCGACCTCGCCTTCGTCGCCGGCAACCTCACCAAGGTGCCCACGGGCGGCTGGATCCCGCTCACCCTTGGTGCCGTGCTGTGCCTGATCTTCATGACGTGGCGCAACGGGCGCCTGGAACTGCGGGCGGCGCTGTCGAAGATGGCGGTGCCGCGCAGCGAACTTGGCAAGCTGGTCGCAGGCGTGCATCGCGTGCCGGGAACCGGGGTGTTCCTCGCCAGCAATGCGAACCTCGTGCCCTCGGCCCTGATCCGCAACATCGAGCACAACTGCGTCGTGCACCAGCGCGTCATTATCCTCAACGTCGAGATCGCCGATACGCCGCGCCAGGACCCGGTGCGGCGCCTGCGGATCGAGGAGCCGGTGCCGGGTGTGCACTTCATCACCGCGCGCTTCGGCTTCATGGAGACCCCGGACGTCGCCGAGTCCCTGAAGGCCTGTCGGGCGCGCGGCCTGCGGGTCTTCACCGAGGACAGCTCTTTCTTCGTCGGCCGGCACGTGGTGCGTGCCCGCCCGCTGCCCGGCCTGCGCGGTCTGCAGCGGCGCCTGTTCGCGCGCATGCAGCAGTACAGCACGCAGGCTGCGGAGTTCTTCCGCATGCCTTTCCGTGACGTCGTGATCCTCAACACCGCGGTGGAGATCTGAACGCCGTGGCGCCGCGCGTCTCGCTCATCGTGGCGATGGCGCAGAACGGCGTCATCGGCCGCGGCAACGGCCTGCCGTGGAAGCTGCCGGAGGACTTGAGGCGCTTCAAGGCCTCCACCATGGGCAAGCCCCTCCTCATGGGCCGCAAGACCTACGAGTCCATCGGCCGGCCGCTCCCCGGGCGCCTGAACATCGTACTCACGCGTGCCGCCGACTGGAGCGCCCCCGGCGTGAGCGTCGTGCACACGGTGGAGGAGGCGCTCAGCGCCGCCGGTGATGCCGGCGAGCTCATGGTGATCGGCGGCGCGGAGATTTATCGGCTGGTGATGCCCTTCGCGCGCCGCATCTACCTCACCCACGTGCACGCGGAAGTTCCCGGCGACACCTACTTCCCGGCCTTCGATCCCACCCAGTGGGTCGACGTGGAGTGCGACGCGCATCCGGCGGATGAGCGCAACGCCTTCGCACTCACCTTCGTGACGCTCGAGCGGCGCACCACCCCCGAGGCACCGCGCCAGCACTGACGGGGGCCGCCTGCGCTTAATCCTGGCGTTCAAACGGTTCTGAGCTGCCCGAGGTGCCCATGAAATTCGCATCACAGCCCCTGTGGCTTTTGATTCTCGCGGCCGGACTCGCGGTACAGACCGCCACGGCGCAGGAGGCCCAGTACTCCCAATACGCATCGCCGTGGAAGACGCCCTGGGACTACCAGGGCGAGCGCGGGCACTCCCACTGGAGCGAGCTCGATCCGGCGTACGCTGCGTGCAACCGCGGCAAGCAGCAGTCCCCGATCGACATCCGCAACGCGCGCAAGGCCGACCTGCCGCCGCTCGCGTTCGACTACCTGAGCGAGCCGGTGCGCTATGTGATCAACAACGCGCACACCATCCGCGTTAACTACCACGACGCACCCGGGGCCGGCAGTGCGCTGGTGGTTGACGGCAAGCGCTACCAGCTCACGCAGTTTCACTTCCACCGCCCGAGCGAGGAGCTCATCGCGGGCAGGCGTTATGCGATGGTCCTGCATCTGATGCACACCGCCAGTGACGGCGAGGTCGCAGGCGTCGCTGTGCTCCTGAGGGCGGGCAAGGCGAATGCCGCGATCGGGGAGCTGTGGAAGCACCTGCCGCAAAGCGAAGGGCAGCTCGCAGCTCCTGAGCTCAGCATCAATGCCGCGGACATGCTGCCTGGCAGCGCCGGCTACTACGTCTATACGGGCTCGGTGACGGCGCCGCCGTGCACTGAGGGCGTGAAGTGGTTCGTGCTCAAGCACCCGGTTGAGGTCTCGGCCGAGCAGATCGCCAGCTTCGCGCGCCTGTACCCCGATGACGTGCGGCCGCCCCAGCCGCTCAACGGCCGTGTCGTGCTGGAGAGTCTCGAGTGAAGAGACAGCGACCTGGCAAAGTGGTCGTTCGCTCCGCTTTCTCTGCGAGCCCAGCACGATGCTCCGGCTCGCTATTCGCCGATCTCGATCGTATCTTCGAAGTCCAGGTTCGTGGGTACCGGCACGAGCGGTCGGGAGGGATCGCCTAGCGAATCGTCACCGAAGGTGTCCGCATGTGGTAATGCGCGGCCATCAATCGCAAAGCTGGCGTCATCGACCCACACCTGGCCGGCCCCTTGCAACGCAACTCCATAGAAAAGTCGATCGGCTTCCAGCGGCACGTCGACGGCCACCGTGTAGCGAGCCCACTCATGCGTGCCGCGAATGAAGTTGACGCCCATATTGTCGAAGGCGACGGGCACGCCGCGCGCATCAGCCCGAAGCCACACACGTGCACCCCCATTCACCGCCTCGGTCCGAATGTAGGCGGAGAAAGATACGCGTCGTCCGCGAAACGGTTCACCGAGCGTCGTCTGGCAGAAAGCGCCGAAGCGGTCCGCGGGTGCATCGCGGCTTCTCGATGCCAAGGATGCGCTGGCCACGCCGCTGTGGACCACCGCGTGCTCGCTTCTGATGGCGTACGACTCGTTGGCGCTGCCACAAGGTCGCCAGTGAGCCGGAATCGATACGTGCGCCTCGGTGGGCGCAGCGACACTGGGTCGCGCACCCATCTCGCTGTGCGACAGCGAGGGTATGAGCACACCCGCGATGAGAAGGCGCCAGTGCTGCATTGCAATAGACCCCGTACGACGTCCACACCTGAAGTTCGCCCGCGAAGTGAGACGCTGCGAACGGACGCAGGGTTTAATCAGCCGGTAAGTGCTTTTTGCGGGCGCCGGGGGGCTTGGAATTCCTGGCCGCGCCACTTGTTGCTAGAGCGTCGCCAGGTGCGAAGCCTGCGCTGCCGCCCGTGCGCGCGCTAGGGGAGTGGCGCGAGGCGCTCCCTTACGAGCGCCGCGGCGCGCACGCCGGCCGCATCCGCACCCTCGCGCTCGAGCTCCTCCAGCAGCTGTGACTGCACGGCGCCGCGCCTGAAGGCCTCCGCGTAGCCGATCTCCGGGTGAAACATCACCATCGAGTAGCGCGGGATGAAGCGCTCGGGAAAGCGCCGCTCGAGTTCCATGGCAAGCGCCCTGCGACGCAGGAACTGCGCATCGCGTACCGCCGCGCGCATTTCGGTGTAGTTCTCGAGCGCCATGCGCGCGATGGCCTCGGTGTCCGGGCGCCGCGCGCTCTCGAAGCGTGCAAAGGCGGACTGCCAGTCGCCCGGCTGCGCGAGGAGTTCATCGAGCACCAGGCAGTCCTCGAAGGCGGCATTCATCCCCTGGCCGTGGAAGGGCACGATCGCGTGCGCGGCATCACCCAGCAGCAGCACCTTGCCTGAGGCCTGCCAGGGCGCGGCATGCACGGTACCGAGCTGCCCCTGCGGGTGCGTGGCGAACTCGGCGAGCAGCTGCGGCGCAAGCTCGAGGACGTCCGAAAACTCGCGCGCAAAGAACCCGCGCACCGCGGCCGGCGTGTTGAGTGTGGCGAAACTCACCTGCCCGGCGCGCGGCAGGAACAGCGTCGCGGTGAAGCTGCCATCGGTGTTCGGCAGGGCGATGAGCATGAAGCCCCCACGCGGCCAGATATGCAGCGCATGCGGATCGAGCGCCTGCGCGCCCGCGGGCAGCGTCAGCTCCTTATAGTCGTGATCGAGCCAATCCTCGCGCACCTCGATGAGACCCGTGCGCGCAAGGTCCGCGCGCACCGCGGAGCCGGCGCCGTCGGCGGCGATGGTGGGCGCGAGTGCGATCTCGCGCAGGGTGCCGCGCTCGTTGTCGCGCAGCCGCAGGCGGTCGGCGGCCACGTCGGCTCCCAGGCACTGCTGGTTGAACTGCACCTGCACGCCCGCGTGGCCCGTGGCGGCGGCGATCAGCACGCGGTTGAGCTCGGCGCGTCCCACCGAGTAGATCACTTCCGCGGGGCGCTGGCCGTAAGGTTGCAGCGCCGGGGCCGCGTGCGGCTCGTGCACCATGCGGCCGCGCATCGGGATCAACAGCGGTCGCACCGCCTCCATGACCCCGGCGCGCTCCAGCGCCGCGATGCCGCGCGCGGCGAGCGCGAGGTTGATGGAACGGCCGCTCTCGGGGGCCGACTGGCGCGGGTCCGCGCGGCGCTCGTAGAGAGTCGGTACCAAGCCGCGCCGCGCCAGCAGCACCGCCAGGAGTGCGCCGGCGAGGCCTGCGCCGACGATGTTCAGCTCGCGCTGCAAAGCGCTCAAGCGCGCAGCACCTGGGCGAGCGTGGTGGCGAAGTTGCAGGCATCCGCGAAGCTGTTGTAGAGCGGCACCGGGGCCACCCGGATAATGTCCGGGGCGCGCCAGTCAACGATGATGCCGCGCGCCCCGAGCGCCTCGAGCACCTGGCGCCCGCGGCCCGCGCCGCCGCGGATGCGCAGCGACAGCTGGCAGCCGCGCCCACCCGGCTCACGCGGGGTGATGATCGCGACGTCCGCGGCCAGCGGCGCAAGCTGCGCCTCGAGGAAGCCGGTGAGGGCCACCGATTTCTCGCGCAGCGGGCCGATCCCCGCGGCACCGAAGATCGCCAGCGACGCCAGCAGCGGCGCCGCGGCTAGGATGGACGGGTTGCTCAGCTGCCAGGCTGCCGCTCCCGCGGCAGCCTGGAACTTGGGCTCCATGAGAAAGCGCGTGGGCTGCTCGTGCCCCCACCAGCCGGCCAGACGCGCGCCGGGGAGCGCCCCGCTATGGCGCGTGCGCGGCTGGGCATCCACGTGCCTCTGGTGCACGAAGCAGCCCCCGATCGCCCCGGGACCTGCGTTCAGGTACTTGTAACTGCACCATACCGCGAAGTCCGCGTCCGCTTCGTGCATGGTCAGCGGCACGTTACCGACCGAGTGCGCAAGATCGATGCCCGCGAGGCAGCCGTGGGCGTGCGCGGCGCGCACGATGCGCGCCACGTCGAACGCCTGCCCGGTGCGAAACTGCACCCCCGGCCACAGGATGAGCGCGATCTCCTCGCCGCGCGCGGCCAGGAGCGCCTCGATCGCCGCCTCCGGCACCGTGTCCTCCCCGGGCGCGGGTGCGAGTTCGATCAGCGCGCTCTCAGGATCCAGCCCCCGCCAGGCAATCTGGGAGGCGACCGCGTGGCGGTCGGAGGAAAAGGCGCCGGCCTCCATGAGGATCGAGCGGCGGCGGCCTTGCGGGCGGTAGAAGCTCGCGAGCATCAGGTGCAGGTTTGCGGTCAGGGAGTTCATCGCGATCACCTCCGCGGGCCGTGCCCCGGCGATGAGCGCAAGGCCCGCAGTGAGGTTCTCGTGATACGGGATCCACGGACGGCGCGCACGCTCATGCCCCTCGACTCCGAGGTTCGCCCAGTCCTCGAGTTCCTCGAGCACCCGGTCGCGGGCGGCGAGGGGCATCAGTCCCAGGGAATGCCCGCACAGGTAAGTGAGAGGCGCGCCGTGCGCGTGCGGCAGCGCGAAGCGGGCGCGGAAGGCACGCAGCGGATCAGCCGCATCACGCGCGCGCGCTTCCTCGCGTGCCGGGGACATGCTCATCGCGCCGCGGTGTCGAGCGCGTACAGCAGCGGCCGGCTCGGCACGGCATCACCGCCCAGCGCCGGTACCTGCAGCTCAAGAAGGTAGGCACCGTCGGCCGCCGCATCCGGAACGTAGGCGAGTTCGGTGACCGTGGCATCCGGGCGCGCGGCGGCAGCAAGCTCGCCAACCCCCGGCAGCAGACCAAAGAACAGGCGGTGCGCGGTGAGGCGCCCGCTATCGTGCTCGCGGTCGAGGGAGGGCAGGTCCACGACCAGGTGCAGGATGCCGCGTTCCACCAGCAGCTCCGCCGCCTCGCGCGACAGGTAGGGCGGGGTGGTGCCCGAGTAGTCGCGGATGCGCTTGGTTTCGCTGTTGGGCAGCGTGCGGATGATGAGGGCGCGCGGTTCGAAGGGTGCGCGCTGCCAGGCGCGCTCGAGCGCGCGGCGCGTGACCAGGCGATCATTGCCTGCGGCCACCGGGTCGCTGCCCTCGAGCGCGGCGGCTTCCGGGGTGACCGAGACCAGGATCGCGGGCAGCAGCCCCGCGGGCACGACGCGCCACGCGTCCAGCGCCTCGCGCGTCAGGTGGCCGACGCACTCGGTGTGCGTGCCATTGCAGTGAGGGACCAGTGTCACGACCTCACAGTTGCAACTGGCGCCGGCACTCACCGCGCCGGTGAAGTCGCCCACCTGCAGCGCGGTTGCGCTCGCGGCGGGCGCGGCGAAGTGGCGTGGCTGGGCGCCATGGAAATCAAGCGCAATACTCAAGTCCACCGGCTGCGTCAGGTCGATGCGCGCCTCACGGCCGCCGAGGACGATGCGGGCGTGCATCGCTAGGCGCGCTCCATCACCGTGCCGCAGCGGGCGCAGGTGCGCTTCTGCAGGCTGGCGAAGAAGCGCTCGAATACCGGCGGGAACTGCTTCTCGATGTCGGTGAGCGGGAAGAACTCCTCGTACAGGAGGTGCCCGCAGCGCTCGCAGTACCACTGGAAGCCGTCAAGTTCCGCGGGCCGGCGGACGCGCTCAATGACCAGGCCCACCGTGTTGGCCGGCCGCTGCGGGGAGTGCGGCAGACGCGGCGGGATGAGCAGCACGTCGCCGGCGCGTATCGGCAGATCCACCTGGCGCCCGTCCTGGATGGTCTTGAGCACCATGTCGCCTTCGAGCTGGTAGAAGAACTCCTGCCCCGGATCCACGTGGTAGTCCTTGCGCGCATTCGGGCCGCCGACGACCATGATGATGAAATCGCCGTCGCGAAACACGCGCTTGTTGCCGACCGGGGGCTTCAGCAGCGCGCGGTTGGCGTCGATCCACTGGCGGAAATTGAAAGCGTGCAGGGATTCCATGTGCCCTCCGTGCCATTCGCGTATGTTACGCGCTGCCGCAGGCAGCGGCAGGAGGGTGCTGATGCGGTTACGGTCAAGGGGTTACGCGGTGCGCGGCACCGCCCTGGCGCTGGCGCTGGTCCTCACCGGCGGCTGTACCCACCTCAACTGGCCCTGGCACCACGCGCCGCCCCCGCCGCCCGTGCCCGTCCACGAGGTGGATCTTGCCGGCCCCGGGGTTGAGGGTTTCCCGCAGTACTGGAAGCGCAACACGCTCCTCATCGATCTTTCCGCCGCCTCCGGCACCGGCTCTCTCACGCTGAAACCAACCGCGGGCACCACCTGGCCGGTGCGGCTTGCTTTCCGGGTGCGACCCGGTGCGATCGCCGCGCTCGAAGTGCGCGGTGATGAACGCGTGAGCCTGCCGATCAGCAGCGCCGCCGGCGCTGCAATCGACCTTGAGCTTACGCCCGGGGTCTACACGCCAAAAACGCCGCAGCTCACCGTGAGCTGGGGAGCCGCTGCGGCCACGGCGCCGTAAGTGCCCCCGGGGAGCGGCACGGGGCCGTTCAGGCGCGCTTGATGCGCTGGTGTTCGGCGCAGCCGACCGCGAGCGGCGCGCGCTCCTCGTCGAGATCGAAGGCCGTCAGGGCGCCGCCCCATACGCAGCCGGTGTCCAGTCCTACGACGTCGGGCCGCAACACCAGCCCGAGCGCCGACCAGTGCCCGAAGATGACCCGTGCGTCGCGGCTGCGGCGTTGCGCGTGCTCGAACCACGGTCGCCAGGGCGAGGGGGGCGGCGCAGGTTCGCCCTTGTTGGCAAGGTCGATGCGACCTGCCGCCGTACACACCCGCAGGCGGGTCAGCACGTTGATGATGAAACGCAGCCGCTCATAGCCCTCCAGTCCCTCATCCCACTCATCAGGCTCATCCCCGTACATGTTCTCGAACAGCGCGCGCGCATCTTTCTTGAGGGCGGCGCTCACCTGCGCCGCCAGACGCAGCGTCAGGGGCACGCTCCACTGCGGCACGAGGCCTGCGTGCACCATGAGGTCGTTCCCGGCTGCGTACGCGAGCGGGCAGGCGAGCAGCCACTCCAGGAGTGACTCGCGGTCGGGCGCGCCGAGGATGTCATCGAGGGTGTCGGACTTGCGGCGCCGCTGCACCCCGTGCGCGACCGCCAGCAGGTGCAGGTCATGGTTGCCGAGCACCACGGCAGCATTGGCGCCGAGGGAGCGCACGAAGCGCAGCGTAGCGAGCGAGCCGGGCCCCCGGTTGACCAGGTCGCCGACGAACCACAGCTGATCACGATCGGCGCGGAAGGCGATCCTCTTCAGCAGGGCACGCAGCTCCGCATCGCACCCCTGTACGTCGCCGATGGCATAGCGCGTCACTGCAGGATGCCGGGCATCGCCAGGCGAAACGGCTCGATCGGGGCATCAAACTGCGCCCCGTCATCGGCGAGCATCTGGTAGCTCCCCTGCATCGAGCCCACCGGCGTCTCGATCACGGCGCCGCTCGAATAGCGGAACCCCTGGCCGGGCTTCAGGTAGGGCTGCTCGCCGACCACGCCATCGCCGCGCACTTCCTCGACCTTGCCGTTGGCATCGGTGATGACCCAGTGACGGGTGAGCAGGCGCGCCGGGACCTGGCCTTCGTTGCGGATGGTGATGGTGTAGGAGAACACGTAGCGGGCTTCGCGCGGGTCGGACTGCTCATCGAGGTAGCTGGTCTCCACGTCGACCCGGATCTTGTGTTCATCGCTCATGCGCTGGATTCTACCTAAAGCCGCCGGCGCCTCAGCTGCGCGTCGCGCGCATGGCCAGCACGTCGCAGGGCGCGGCATGCAGCACCGTATCCTCGGTGAGGTTGACGAGTATCGAGAGCCCGTGACGCTCGCGGCTGCCGAGGACGATGAGGTCGGCTTTGTGCTCGCGGGCGACGCGCACAATCTCGCTTTTCACGTTGCCGCTTTCGACCCGGCACGCCGCCCCGCTCAAGCCAAGCTCCGCGGCGAGCGCCGCGAGGCGCTTCTCCGAGCGCTCGATCAGCTCATCCTGCATTTGCACCGCGGGCATGAGCGTTTCGCCCATTGGCTCCACGGGCACGAACTCGACCACGTGCAGCAGCTCGACCTCGGCCCCCATGGCCTGGGCGAGCGCCTGCGCCTTGCGGCCGATGGCGAGGCTGTCCTCGCTTAAGTCCACGACCAAGAGGATGTGACGGTAAACAGCCACCACGCGTCTCCTGAAAAAGCCTGCTCCCCGCCAAAGACTAGCCTCACGGGCCGCCGCGGTCGAGGGTCTGCGCGAGCGTATTGAAGTCCTGTGGCGTCAGCGTCTCCGGCCGGGCGCCCGGGTCGATGCCGCAGGCGGCGATCGCCTCGCGCGTCAGGAACCCACCGAGCGCATTACGCAGCGTCTTGCGGCGCTGACTGAAGCCGGCCGCCACGAGCTGCGCGAAATGCGGACTGACCTCGAACAGCGGCATAACGCGGCGGCGCAGGCGCACCACCGCCGACCACACCTTCGGCGGCGGCTGGAAGGCGCCCGGTCCCACATCGAACAGCCGCTGCACTTCGAACAGCGGCGCCAGCATGATCGTCAGGCGTCCGTAGTCCTTGCCGCCCGGCGTGGCGGCCATGCGCGCCACCACCTCTCGCTGCAGCATCACCTGCAGGTCGATGAGCGCCTCGCCGGCGGCGGCCAGGTGAAAGAGGAGCGGCGTGGAGATGTTGTAGGGAAGGTTGCCGAGGACGCGCAAGCGCCCGCCACGCGCGAGCGCCAGGGCTTGGAAATCGAAGTCGAGGGCGTCCCCCTGGTGCAGGCGCTGGCGCGGGGCTGCGAAGGCGGGCGCCAGCCGCGCGCTGAGGTCGCGGTCGATCTCGATGGCGTCAAGCGTCACGTCCGTGAGTGCCAGCAGCGCCCGCGTCAGCGCGCCGGGCCCGGGGCCGATCTCGACCAGGTGGTCCCCGGGGCGCGCATCGAGCGCCTCCAGCATGCGGGCGATCACCGCGGGGTCGTGGAGGAAGTGCTGGCCGAAGCGCCGGCGCCGCGGTGGCCGTGGCGCGGCGGGCGCTGCGGGCATCAGAGCCGCTGCGCGGCCAGGCGGCTTGCCAGCTCCACCGCGGCGGTGATGCTGCCGGCGCTCGCCCTGCCGGTGCCGGCGAGGTTGAGCGCGGTGCCGTGGTCGGGCGAGGTGCGCAGCAGCGGCAGGCCGAGCGTGACGTTGACGGCCTGTTCGAAGCCTGCGTACTTCACTACCGGCAGCCCCTGGTCGTGGTACATGGCGAGCACGGCGTCGAACTTCCTGAGAATCTGCGGCACGAACGCGGTGTCCGCCGGCAGCGGCCCCTCGGCGCGGATGCCATCGGCGCGCATGCGCTCGATCGCCGGCCCGATGATGCGGATCTCCTCGTCCCCGAGGTGTCCGCCTTCGCCGGCGTGCGGGTTCAGGCCGCACACGGCGATGCGCGGCGCGCGGATACCCCACCAGCGACTCAGGGCATGCGCGAGCGTCGCAGCTGTGCGGCACAGGGACTCGACACTCAGGGCATCGCCCACCGCCCGCAGCGGCAGGTGCGTGGTGGCGAGCGCCACGCGCAGCTCACCCGTCGTCAGGAGCATCACCGGCGGGCCGCCGCCGACGCGCGTGGCGAGGTATTCGGTATGGCCGCTGAAGGCGATGCCGGCATCGTTGATGAGGCTCTTCTGCACCGGCGCCGTCACCAACGCCGAGAATTCGCCGGTCAGTGCCCCATCGATGGCGAGGTCCAGGAGCCGCAGCACGTAGTGGGCGTTGCGCCGGTCGGGGCTGCCGGGAACGCTCGGCACCGCGAGTGCCTCGTGGGCCACCGCGAGGCGTCCGGGCACGTGCGGCGCAGGTGCCACCGCGGGGTTGTAGGGATACAGCTCGACGGCGAGGCCAAGCGCGCGGGCGCGCGCGGCGAGCAGTGTGCGATCGCCGAGGCAGATGAGTTCACAGGGCAGCGCGCGCGCGGCGAGCGCCAGACACAGCTCCGGCCCGACGCCGGCCGGCTCGCCCGAGGTCAGCGCGATGCGCGGCAGCTTAGGACTTGTACTCGACGTAGGCTTCGTCCCGCATGCGGCGCAGCCACAGCTCCGTCTCCTCGTCCGCCTTGCCGGCGCGGATGGCTTCCATTGCCTGGCGGCGCTTCATGTCCTGAGTGTTGTCGACGCGGCGGCGCCCGAGGACCTGCGCGATGTGCCAGCCGTACTGCGTCTTGAAGGGCTCGCTGATCTCGTCGTCCTTGAGCGAGCTGATCGCCTGCTCGAACTCCGGCGCGAAGGTGCCCGGGCCCGACCAGCCGAGGTCCCCGCCGTCGACCGCGGAACCGGGGTCCTCGGAGGTGGTCTGGGCGAGGCCTGCGAAGTCATCGCCCTTGAGGATGCGGTCGCGCAGCTGGTTGAGCTTCTGTTTGACGGTGGCATCGTCGGCGAGCTCGTTGGTCTTCATGAGGATATGGCGCACGTGCACCTGGTCCTCTTCGGCCTTCTGCGAGCCGCCGCGCACCTCGTTGAGGCGGATGATGTGGTAGCCGGTCGGCGTGCGCAGCGGCTCGCTCACCTCACCGGGCTTGAGCTTGGCGACCACGTCGGTGAGGAAGGTGGGCAGCTCGCTGCCCTTGCGCCATCCGAGGGCGCCGCCATCGAAGGCGGTCTGGCTGTTGGAATACGCCACCGCGAGCTTGGCGAAGTCCTCGCCGCCTTTGGCACGCTCGTAGACGTCATTGGCCTTCTTGGCGGCGGCATCCAGCTGCGCCTGGGTGGCCTCCTGGCCGATGGCGATCAGGATGTGGGACACGTTGTATTCGTCGCGCGCGGAAGGCGTCTTCGACTGCTTGTCGAGGAACTGATCGATCTCGCGCGGCGTCACCGCGATGTGCTGCAACACATCGCGCTGGCGCAGCGACTGCAGCATGATCTCGCGACGAATCTCTTCGCGGTAGGTCGGGTAGTCGACGCCCTGGCGCGCGAGCGCCTCGGGCAGCTGCGTCAGGGTCATGCCGTTGCGCTTGGCGACGTCCTGGAGCGCCGCGTTGACGTTCTCATCCGACACCTTCACGCCCGCCTTGCCGGCGCGCTGCACCTGAATCTCCTGCAGCACCAGGCGCTCGAGTACCTGCTGGCGCAGCACGTTCTGCGGCGGCAGTTCGAGCTTCTGTTCCTTCAGGCGCTCGGTGACCGCGGCCACTTCCGCGTCCAGGTCGCTGTTGAGCACCACCCCGTCATTGACGATGGCGACCACGCGGTCGAGGAGCTCCCCCTGGGTCGCCAGTTCGCGCGTCTGCGCGTGGGCGGCGCTACCCGCAAGTGCGATGAGCGCCAGGGCGAGCCCGGAGGTGACAATGGTGAAAAACCGCATAGTCCTTAAATTCCTTACCTGATGCTCTGAAGCGGGCCCTGATAGCGCGTGATGACCGCATCGGGGGATCTGTAGCCCCGGATTTCCTCGGTGAGGAAGGCGTCCGACGCCGATCCGACACCCGCCAGGCCCGTGAGTTCCAGCTGCAGCCAGATTCCGGTGTCCTGGCTGCCGTCGTGGTTGTTCACGAAACGGCGTACGCCCAGGCGCAGCCGCCAGCAGCAGGAGCGGTATTGTATGCCGACAAAGCGCTCCAGTTCCCCGTGAGTTTCCTCGACCGGGGCTCCGGGCTGGGTGCCGATGGGGGAGTAGTCCCGCAGGGCATAGACGTCGCGCAGGAAAAGGTCCCAGTTCTTGCGTATCGGCCAGGCCCCGGAGAGCTCGAGCTGGTCAAAACCCTGCCAGTAGGGGGTGACCCCGGGCTGGTCCGGGTCGGGCTGGATGTACTGGAAGCGCTCATAGCGGTAGGCGAAATTGATCACCTTGTTGTCGCCGGGCTTGTACTGCACGTTCAGGAGCGTGCGCTCGCTGCGCTGGTTTTCCGGGTCCCACTGCACGCCGATGTCGGCCCCCCAGTCCTGGAAGGCCGTCAGGGAGATCTGGGCCACGAAGTCTGAGCGCTTGCCCGTGGCCGGGGCCTCGAACGGCAGCGTCACCCGCGGGGTCGTGAAGTAATACGACTGGCCGACGGTGGCGGCGATGAACTGCCGCCCGTCACCGGCGTCGAGCAGGCGGCTGGTGACCCCGACGCTCACTTGGTTGGCGTCGCTCATGCGGTCCGCCCCGACGTAGCGGTTGTCGCGGAACAGCTCCACCGGGTTCAGGTCCGGGATCGCGGTGTCGAACACCGGCAGCTGGTCCTGGTTGCGGTACGGGACATACAGGTAGAGCACGCGCGGCTCGAGGGTAATCTTGCGCTGGTCGCGTGAGCCTGCGTACTTTTCGAACTGCAGCCCCGCATCGACGCTCGCCACGGGTAGCGCGCGCGAGGGCGCGCGTTCGTACTGCCCGAGCCCAAGGGTGTCGAGCTCGTACTGCGTCATGCGGTAGGCGAGCGCCGGGCGCAGGAAGTAGCCCGGCCCACTGATATCGAGGGCGGCGCGCGGCATCAGGTCCGCGCGCCAGCCGTTGGTGTCCGGCCCGTCGATGTTGCGGTGAAAGTCGACCACCTCGGAATCGAAGCCATAGCGCAGCACGACGCTCGAGCCGACGCTGTAGTCGGCGTCGGCGATCACGCGCGGCAGGCGCGCGTAGGGACGCTGCGATTCGGCGAGGTTCACGATGTCGATGGTCTGGTACTGCTGCACTTCGCCATCGACGCGCCAGTGCTCGGTGCGGTAGGTCAGGTCGAGGCTGCGATTGAGGAACGCCGTGCTCGCCCCTTCCGGGCCCTGCGAGAAGTCCTCGAAGTACTCCGTGTCGCTCACGTCCTCGGCAGCCACCGTCAGGCGCAGATCCGCGGGCAGCTCCGCCACGTCACTCAGGCGCACGCGGCTGCGGCTCGCGCCAAAGGTGCTGTCATAGGGCAGGTAGTTCCAGTCGAGCTCACCGTGCTGGTTGTCGGTGAGGAAGCGCAGGTCGCCGCCGACGTCCGGGCCGCGCTTGGTGTACTCGGTCGGCAGGAAAGTGAAGTCCGCGTTGGGGGCGATGTTCCAGTAATAGGGCACGGTCACTTGCGCACCCCCGGTGGAGGTGTTGCCGATGCTCGGGAACAGGAAGCCGCTCTTGCGATCACTGCTGAGCGGGAAGGACAGCCACGGCAGGTAAAGGAGCGGCACCCCCATGAAATTGACGCTGGCGTCGCGCCCGGTACCGATCTTGGTGCGCGTATCGAGCGTGATGTCCTTGGCCTTGAGGAACCAGGAATTGTCGTTGGCGGGGCAGGTAGTGAAGGTCACGCCCTTAAGATCGAGCACCCCTTCGGGGGTCAGCAGCATCTGCTGCGCGGTGCCGCGGGCGTTGCGCTGCGCGAGGCTGAACTGCGCAGAGTTGAAGGCGGCCCCGGCGGTCGGGGAGTAGCTGCCGTTGGCCCCGGTCACGTGCACCAGCGGGTCCTTGAAGTCGATCGCATCGTCGGTCTGGATGGAGCCTGCGATACGGTCGTACTGCATCTGGTTGGCGTGGATCTGACGGCTGCCCTGCTGTACTTCGACGTTGCCGCGCAGGGTCGCCTTGCCGTCGGCCCCCACGACGGCATCGTCGCTGGTGATGTTGACGATGCTGTCGGCGGGCGCCGGTGGCGCAGCCGGGGCGCCGGGGAGCGCGGGGGCGGCGCTGGCGAGGTTCAGCTGCGAGGGGCAGGGCGGATCGGCGCGGGCGCTGCCGGCGAGGATGCCGGCTGCGAGCAGTGCGAACAGGAATGGGCTCGGACGCGGCATGAAGGGCGGCATTATAATGGCGCGCCACAGCAACGCGGGCCGAAAAACCTCGCCGCTCCAAATGCTTGAATCCGACGCGCGACTCGCGCTGATTGCCGCCTGGTTGAGGGATGCGCTGCACCTAAAGGTGCGCGCCCTCGAACCGGCATCCAGCGACGCCAGTTTCCGCCGCTACTTCCGCGCTTTTCTCGAGGACGCCACCTACATCGTGATGGACGCCCCGCCACCGCAGGAGGACGTGCGGCCGTACCTGAAGGTGTCGGGGCTCCTTGAGCCCCTGGGCGTGCACGTGCCGCACGTGCACGCGCACGATGCCGCGCAGGGCCTGCTGTTGCTGGAGGACCTGGGCACCACGCAGTATCTCGCGCGCCTTGAGGCCGGGGATGACCCGGACGCCCTCTACGCCGATGCGCTCGCGGCGCTGGTGAAGATCCAAGTCCGCGGGGCCCAGGCGAGCCTTGCGCTTGCGCCCTACGGTCGTGCGGAGCTGTCGCGCGAGCTGTCGCTCATGCCCGAGTGGTTCCTCGGCCGCCACCTCGGGCTCACCCCGGCACCCGCGGAGGCACGCGTCATTGAAGCCACTTTCGAGTTCCTAATCGCGGAGGCGCTGGCGCAGCCGGCGGTATTCGTGCACCGCGACTACCACTCGCGCAACCTCATGCTCACCGGCAGCGCCAATCCGGGGGTCATCGACTTCCAGGACGCGCTGCGCGGCCCGATCGGCTATGACCTGGTGTCGCTCTTGAAGGACTGCTACATCAGCTGGCCGCGTACCCGCGTGCTCGGGTGGGTGCGGGGCTACCGCGAGCGGCTCCTGGCGGCGGGCGCCAGCGATGCCGCGGAGGATGAGGCGCAGTTCCTGCGCTGGTTCGACCTCATCGGCGTGCAGCGTCACGTGAAGGTGCTCGGCATCTTCTGCCGCCTGTGGTACCGCGACGGCAAGTCCGGCTACCTCGGTGACCTGCCGCGCACCCTCGCCTACGTGCGCGAGGCGTGCACGCTTTACCCCGAGCTCACCGCCTTCGGCTCCTACCTCGAGGCGCACGTGGTCGCAACGCTGGCGCCGGCCAACGCCACAGCGCTCGCCGGGAAGCGCGCGTGAAGGCCATGGTGCTCGCAGCCGGACGCGGCGCGCGGCTGCGTCCCTTCACCGACTCGCTGCCGAAACCCCTGATCGAGGTTGGCGGGCGAGCGCTGATCGCCTGGCAGCTGGCGGCGCTCAGGCGCGCCGGTTTCACGGACGTGGTGGTGAACCTCTCCTGGCTCGGCGAGCGGCTGCGCGCAGCCCTCGGCGACGGGCGCGATTTTGGCGTCAGGCTGCAGTACAGCGACGAGGGCCCGGTGGCGCTCGAGACCGGCGGCGGCATCCTCAATGCGCTGCCACTCCTCGGGCCCGCGCCGTTCCTCGTGGTGAGCGCGGACATCTTCACGGACCTCGACTTCGGCGGCCTGCGGCTCGAGCCCGCAGCGCTGGCGCACCTGGTGCTGGTGCCGAACCCGCCGCACCACCCGCGCGGTGACTTCGGGCTCGAGGGCAACCGCGTGGTGCTGGGCGAGGTGCGGCTCACCTACGGCAACGTTGGTATCTACCGCCCCGAGTTCTTCGCCGGCTGCAGGCCCGGACGCTTTCCCCTGGTGGAGCCCCTGCGGCGCGCCATCGCCGACGGCGCGGTGCGCGGCCAGCTCTTCACCGGGCAGTGGAGTGACGTGGGGACCTTCGAAAGGCTCGCCGAACTGAACGGCAGGCTCGCTCAGGTACAATGAAGGGCCATGTCGAGCCTCAAGGTCATTCCCGTAGTGCCGCAGCACCCACCCGTTCGCAGCGGTGAAAAATATGTTACGCCGCAAGGCTTTACAGCCGTTCGTGACGGCGTAAAGGCGCGCGGGGCGCAAAGTCCGGCGCCCCCCGCCCGCAAGCCCCCGTGGCTGCGTGCCCGCGCACCCGCGGGTCAGGGTTTCCAGGCCGTCAGCGCTCTGGTGAAGGAGCACCGCCTCGCGACCGTGTGCGAGGAGGCGCGGTGCCCGAACATCGGGGAGTGCTGGAATGCCGGCACCGCAACCTTGATGCTGATGGGCGCGGTGTGTACGCGCGCCTGCCGCTTCTGCGCGGTGGATACCGGCAACCCGCGCGGTTGGCTCGACCCGGCCGAGCCTGAGAACGCCGCCCGCACGGTCGAGCTCATGAAGCTCAAGTACGTCGTGCTGACCTCGGTGGACCGTGATGATCTTGCCGACGGCGGCGCCGCCCACTACGCCGCCTGCGTGCGCGCCATCAAGCGGCTGAATCCCGCCACGGCGGTGGAGGCGCTGACGCCGGACTTCCGCGGCGTGCTTGCGGCCGTGGCGACGGTGGTGGACTCGGGCGTCGAGGTGTTCGCGCAGAATATCGAGACGGTGCGCCGCCTCACACACCCGGTGCGCGATGCGCGCGCCGGCTACGAGCAGACGCTGGCCGTGCTCGCCGGCGCCAAGGCCCACCGGCCGGGGCTCCTCACCAAGAGCAGCCTCATGCTCGGGCTCGGGGAGAGTGCGGCGGAAATCGAGGCCACGCTCGCTGACCTGCGCACAGCGGGTGTCGACATCGTGACGCTCGGTCAGTACCTGCGGCCGACGGTGAACCACCTGCCGGTGGAGCGCTTCGTGAGCCCGAACGAGTTCGATGCCTACCGCGCCACCGCGCTCGCGCTCGGCTTTCTCGAGTGCGTCTCGGGCCCGCTGGTGCGCTCGAGCTACCGCGCCGAGCAGGCGCTCAACCGCAACAACGCGGGGCTCGACAACGCCTCGCTCGACGCGTGAGCCGCCGCTTGGTCGCTGCCTGCGCCGCGGCGCCGACCCCGCTCGCTGCGCTCCCGGCGCCCCTCATCCGTCACCTTGGCAGCGTGCCGTACGAGCCGACCTGGCAGCGCATGCAGCAGTTCACCGCCGAGCGCGACGCGGCGACCGCCGATGAGATCTGGTTTCTTGAGCACCCGCCGGTATTCACCTTGGGCATGAACGCGAGCCGCGCGCACCTCATCGCCCCGGGCAACATCGCGGTGGTGCAGATCGACCGGGGCGGCCAGGTGACCTACCACGGGCCCGGGCAGCTGGTCGTCTATCCGCTCATCGACCTGAAGCGCGCCGGCCTCTCGATCCGCGACTTCGTGGGTGCACTGGAGCGGGCGGTGATCGGGCTCGCTCACTGCTACGGCATCCGCGCCGAGTGCCGCAGCGGTGCCCCCGGGGTGTACGTCGGGGAGGCCAAGCTTGCCAGTGTCGGAGTGCGCGTGCGCAGGAATGGCAGCTACCACGGGCTGGCGCTGAACGTGGCGCTGGATCTTGAGCCCTTCGCCCGCATCAACCCCTGCGGCTACGCGGGCCTGCGGATGACGCAACTGTCCGAGCTGGCAGGCCCGGTGAGCGTCGCGGCAGCCGCGCGCGCGCTCGAGCCGCAGCTGCTCGAGGCGCTCGGCTTCGCGCCTGTAACCGCCGCGTAACCGCAGCGCGACTGACAGCGCGGGCCTTTCGTGGCTAGATCGCCCGCATGACTGCCCGCAGCCACCGCCGGCCTTTACTCGCTGCCGCCCTCGTCGCGGCCGCCGCGCTGCTCGGGCTGGCGGGCTGCCAGGAGCGCAGCGGGGCTTCCGGCTCCTCGCGCGTGACGCTGCTGAACGTCTCCTACGATCCCACGCGCGAGCTCTACAGCGACTACAACGCCGCCTTTGCCCGCCACTGGAAGAGCACGCACGGCCAGGAGGTGCGCGTCGACCAGTCGCACGGCGGCTCGGGCAAACAGGCGCGCTCGGTGATCGATGGGCTGCAGGCGGACGTCGTGACGCTGGGACTCGCCGGTGACATCGATGCGATCGCAAGCTCCGGCAAACTCCTGCCGCTGAACTGGCAGAGCCTGCTGCCGGACAACAGCTCCCCGTATACCTCGACGATCGTATTCCTGGTACGCAAGGGCAATCCGAAGGGGATCCACGACTGGGACGACCTGGTGCGCCCCGGGATCCAGGTGATCACACCGAACCCGAAGACCTCAGGGGGCGCGCGCTGGAATTACCTCGCCGCCTGGGCCTGGGCGCTGGCGCAGCCGGGCGGGAACGAGGCGAGTGCCCGGGATTTCGTGCAGCGCCTCTACCGCAACGTCCCGGTACTCGACACCGGCGCACGCGGTTCCACCACGACCTTCGTGCAGCGCGGCTTGGGCGACGTCCTCATCGCCTGGGAGAACGAGGCCATGCTGGCGCGCCAGCAGCTCGGAGCCGATCAGTTCGAGATCGTCATGCCTTCGGTGAGTATCCTCGCCGAGCCGCCGGTGGCGGTGGTGGACACCGTGGTCCTGCGGCGCGGCACCCGCGAGGTGGCGCAGGCGTATGTGGCCTACCTCTACAGCAAGGAGGGCCAGGAGATCATCGCGAAGAACTTCTACCGGCCGCGCGATCCTGAGGTCGCGGCGCGCTACGCGCAGCGCTTTCCGCAGCTGAAGCTCGCCACCATCGCCGACTTCGGCGGCTGGGCGAGCGCGCAGGGCACGCACTTCAAGGACGGCGGCGTATTCGATTCGATCACCGCGCCCGCTACTCCACGATGAGCTTGTAGCCGGCGGCTGCCGTCAGCAGCAGGGTCGGCGCCGCAGGATCGGCCTCGATTTTCTGCCGCAGCCGGTGCACGAGCTGCTTGAGGAGCTGGCGATCCCCGCCGCTCCTGTGCCCCCACACCTGCACCAGCAGGCGGTCGGAATTGACGGTATGCCCGGCGTTGGCGAGCAGCATCTGCAGCAGGCGCAGCTCGAGCTTCGTGAGGCGCACCGGCTCGGCGCTGCCGATGCGCGCGGTGTATTCCTCCAGGTCCAGCGCCACGCGCCCGGCGCTCAAGGGCGCACTCGTCTCCATACCGGCGCGCCGCAGCAGCGCCTTGATACGCGCGAGCAGCGTACGCGGACTGAAGGGCTTGTTGAGATAGTCATCCGCTCCGAGCCCGAGCGCCCGCACCAGGTCCTCTTCCTCGCCACGCACGGTGAGCATCATTACCGGCACGCGCGAGCGGCGCCGGATGGCCTCGCACACCTGGAAGCCCGTCAGCCCGGGCATGTTGATGTCGAGCACCACGAGGTCCGGGGACTCCTCCTCGAAGCGCTTGAGCGCGCTGGTCCCGTCGTGCGCCTTGATGACGAGGTAGCCGGCCTGGGCGAGCGTGAAGCCGATAAGCTCGCGCAGGTCGGCGTCGTCATCGGCGATCAGTACCTTCATGTCAGGGGCTCTCCTAGGGGCAGTATCAGCGTGAAGCGCGTGCGTGCGGCGCCCGTGCGCTCGAAGGCGACGCTTCCGCCGTGGCGCTCGATGATCGATTTCACCAGCCACAACCCCAGGCCCATGCCGGCCGGCTCAGGTTCCGTGCCGCCGCGACGGAAGCGGTCGAAGAGAGCCGCGCCTTCGTCGGCGAGGGGGCCCGGGCCCTCGTCTTCGACCCAGGCGCGCAGGGTTGCGCCCTCGGCCACCGCGCCGACGTGCACCGTGCTGCCCTCGGGGGAGAACTTGTTGGCGTTGGCGAGCAGATTGACGAACACCTGGGTGAGGCGCGTCTTGTCGGCGTCGAGGATCGGCAGCTGCGCGGGCAGCTCCAGGGCGAGAACTTGCCCGCGCTGCGCGAGCAGGGAGCCGACCAGTGCCTGCGCGTCCTCCACCACTTCCATCAGGTCCACGCGCTGGCTGCGGATGGCGAGCTGCCCGGACTCGATGCGCACGCTCTCCAGCAGGTTGTCGATCAGCTGCGTCAGGCGCTGCGTGCCGCGCTCGAGGGAGGCGACCAGCTCGCGCAGCTTCAGCGGCGGCAGCGTATCGAGGCCCGCGGACAGCAGCTCGATCGAGGCCAGCTGGGCGGCGAGCGGCGTGCGGAACTCGTGGCTGATGTTGGCGAGCACCGAGTCGCGCGCGCGCCGCACGGCCTCAAGCTCGGTCTCATCGCGAATCACCTGCACCTGCAGGCCATCAACCTGGGCGGCGCTCGTGATGACGGTGGTGCGGGCCTCACCCGCCGCGTCCAGCAGCTCCACGGCGGTGGCGCTGCCGGCCGCGCGCGCGGCGATGATCGGGCAGCGGAACGCGCACGGGCGCCGCCCATCCTCGAGGCGCGGCTTGAGCACGTCGCCGCAGAAGCGGCCGACGGCCGCCTCGGGGGTGACGCCGAGGAGCTTGGCGGCGCGCGGATTCAGGTAGCGGATGTGGCGGTTCTTGTCGACCGCGTACACGCCCTCCACGATCCCGGAAAGCACCGCCTGCGCCTCGGCCTCGCGCCGCCTGAGGGTGCTGGTGAGCTCGATCAGGTTGCGGCGCATATCCTCCATCGTGTGCGCAAGCGTGCCAACCTCGGCCGCGCCGCCCGGCGGAATGGAGGCGGAGAAGTCGCCCGCCCCGAGGCGGCGCGCGGCGGCGGTGAGCGCGCGCACCGGACCCACGGCCATCTCTCCGAGCACCGCGCCGGCCAGCAGCGCGAGCAGCGCCAGCACCAGGGCCGCGATCAGGAGCTTGTGCACCAGGTGCCGCGCGGGTGCGTCGACGGCACTCGTCGGCAGCAGGGCCACGATGAGCGCGATGGCCTCGCCGCTCGGGGCCGACACCGGCACGCTTGCGGCATAGACGTCCTGCGCATCGATGCGCTGCACCGCGGAATGCCCGTCAGCGAGTGCGGCGGAGTAGAGCGCGGTGAAGGCGTTCACCGGGGCGCTGATGTAATCGCGGTAGTCGATGAGGCGCACCTCCGCGCCGACCTGTGCGCCGAGAGCGCGCGCCAGGCGCTCATCCAGGCGCCGCACGACGTAGACGGTGAGGCCGCCGTCGGGGAGGCTCGCGCGCGCCCCGAGCAGCGGCACCCGCTCGGTGGCGGGCAGCGCCATGAACGTGCCGCCCTGCTCGACGCCCGCGGTGACGATCTGCTGCCAGTCAAGCGCAGGACCCGAGACCGCGATCACGGTTTTCCCGGAGAGCACCGCGCACGCATCGACCCCGCCAGCCTCGCACCAGTGCCTCAGGAACGGCGGCAGCGCCTCGCTCTGGCCTTCCGCCAGCAGGCGCTGCAGCGTCGGCCGGTCGGCGAGTGCGCGCGCGGTCGCGTGGGCATCTTCGCCGATGCGCCTCAAGTCCTCGCGCGCGGTGGTGGCGGCGAGCTGTACGCGTGCCTTGCCCTGCTGGTCGGCGAGGTCGTGCAGCATGCCGCTCGCGTACCAGGCGATGCCGCCGCCGACGAACAGCACGAGCGCGAGCTGGATCGCCGTCAGCCACCAGCCGAGTCCGGTGCGCTCCGGGTCCGGCAGGCGGGCTCTGAGCCATTGCACGAGGGTGCGCAGCATGACCCTAGCGCCGCCGGTAGCCGGTGCGCTCCACCAGCGTCTTCACGAGCAGCGTGAGCGCGGCGAGCAGGGTCAGGAGGGAGGCGACCGCAAAGGCGCCGACGAAGTTGTACTCGTTGTAGAGGATCTCGATGTGCAGCGGCATGGTGTTGGTGAGCCCGCGGATGTGTCCGGACACCACCGAGACTGCGCCGAACTCGCCCATGGCGCGCGCGTTGCAGAGCACCATGCCGTACACCAGGCCCCAGCGCACCTTCGGCAGCGTGACGCGGAAGAAGGTCATCCAGCCGCCGGCGCCGAGCGTGATGGCGGCTTCCTCCTCGTCATTCCCCAGCTGCTGCATCAGCGGGATGAGCTCGCGCGCCACGTACGGGAAGGTCACGAACATGGTTGCCAGCATGATGCCGGGGAGGGCGAAGATGATGCTGATGTCATGGGCCTGCAGCCACAACCCGAACCAGCCGTGCAGGCCGAACAGGAGCACGAAAATCATGCCGGAGATCACCGGTGAGATCGCCAGCGGCAGGTCGATGAGCGTGATGAGGATGCTCTTGCCGCGGAACTCGAACTTGGCGATCGCCCAGGCGGCCGCCAGTCCGAACACCGTATTGATCGGCACCACGACGGCGGCGGTGATCAGGGTGAGGCGGATTGCCGCCAGCGTGTCCGGGTCGGCGAAGCTGTGCAGGTAGGTGCCGATGCCCTTGGAGAGCGCCATGACGAACACGGTGGCGAGCGGCGCCAGCAGCACCGCGGCGAGGAAGGCGAGTGAGACCGTGATGCACAGCCAGCGCACCAGCGCCTGCACCCAGGTGTGCTGCCCCGGGCGGCTGACTTCCTCGGCGTAGGTGTCGGTGGCGGCCATCAGTTCGCCGCCCGCACCTGGCTGCGCCGGCCCCAGGCCTGCAGCAGGTTGATCGTCAGGAGCATCACGAAGGAGATGACGAGCATCACGAGACCCAGCGCCGCGGCGCCCTGGTAGTCGAACTGCTCCAGGTGCACGACGATCAGGAGCGGCGTGATCTCGGTCTTCATCGGCAGGTTGCCGGAGATGAAGATGACCGATCCGTACTCGCCCACGGCGCGCGCGAAGGCGAGCGTGAAGCCGGTGAGGAGCGCGGGCAGGATGGTCGGCAGGATGATGCGGCGGAACACGTAGAAGCGCCCGGCGCCGAGGGTCTCGGCAGCTTCCTCGAGGTCGCGCTGCACCTCGAGCAGCGCCGGCTGCACCGCGCGCACCGCGAAGGGCATGCTGATCAGGGTGAGCGCCAGGGTGACGCCAAGCCACGTATAGGCCACCTTGATCCCGAGCGGCTCAAGGTAACGCCCGATCCAGCCGTTCTGTGCGAACACGGTCGTGAGTGCGATGCCCGAGACCGCGGTGGGCAGCGCGAAGGGCATGTCGATGAGCGCATCGACCAGCTTGCGCCCCGGGAACTCGTAGCGCACCAGCGTCCAGGCGATGATGAAGCCGAACACCAGATTGATCGAGGCCGCCAGCAGCGAGGCACCGAAGGAGAGGCGGTAGGAGCCGAGCGCGCGCGCTGAGAACACCGTGCTGACGAAGTCGCTCCAGTGCATGGAGGTGGCCGACAGCACCAGGGCGGCGAGCGGCAGCAGCACGATGGTGCTTAGGAAAAAGGTCGTGAACCCGAAAGTGAGGCCGAAGCCGGGGAGGATGCTCGGGCTCCGGAAGCTCATGCGGCACCCCGGTGCACGATGAGCACCGGCCAGCGGCCGCCTTGCAGCAGCGTGCGGAAGCGCGCGGCGAACTCACCGAGGTGGCTCACGCCGATGATGAGCATCTGCCCCGGACTCTCGGCGAGGCGCCGCGCGAGCTGCTGCTCGGCGTCCCCGAAATGCAGCTCCGTACGCATCTCCAGGCCGTGCGCGGCCTGCGCCTCCGAGCGCGCATCGAGCAGCTCGCGCATTCCCTGGGGCGGGGCGCTGCCTTCAGGGCCGGCGAAGATCCCCACGTACACCGCCTCCGCCGGCACGTGCCGCAGGACGCTCGCCGACACCGCAAGCGTTGCGCTGCGCGCGGCCTCGCCGATCCAATGGATGAGGACGCGCTGCGGGGCGCGGGCGCCATCGGGCAGCACCAGCAGGTCGCGGGCCCCGCGGCGCAGCAGCCACTCGGCGGCCTGCGCGGCCGCGGCGTCGGCTGCGATCACGGTGGTGCCGACGAAAGTGTCCTCCCCCTGGCAGGGAGCCTCGGCGAGCCCGAGCTGCGGCTCGACGCGGGTGGCGATGCGGGTCTTCATGCGCGCGGCGAGTTCGGTGAGCAGCGGCTGACGGCTCAAGGCTTCCGCCTGCGGCGCACTCGCGGCGCAGGCGGTGAAGCTCGACAGCGGCGTCGGCAGCACGTGCACGCGGCGCACGCCGACCGCGACGGTCTGGCCGGGGCGTACTTCGAAGCCGCGCTGCTCGTGCTGGGTGCGGGTCACCAGCAGCGCCGCATTCGCCTCCCCGTCACCGTAGGCGAGGAGCGGGGTGAGGGCGCCATCCTCCAGGCGCAGCCGCAGCCGCTCCAGCGCCCCGGTGAACACCACCTCGTCCGCCACCGCACGCGCCAGGTACCCGGAGCTGAGTTCCTCGCGGCTGGCGGCGACCTCGATCTCCTCCGGGCGTACCACCGCCACGACCTCGTTCTCGCGCGCGCCGGCGGCGCGCTCGGCGGGCGCGACCGTGGTGGCGCCCACTTGGATGCCATCGGGCGTACGGCGCGCCAGGATCAGGTTGGCGGCGCCGAGGAAGGTGGCGACGAAGCGCGTCGCGGGGCGCGAGTACAGGTCGTGCGGGGCACCCATCTCCAAGAGACGCCCGAGGTTCATGATGCCGATGCGATCGGCCATCGCGAACGCCTCCTCCTGGTCGTGGGTGACGAGCACGGTGGTGATGCCGAGTTCGCGCTGCACCTGGCGGATGGTGCGCCGCAGTTCCTCGCGGATCTTGGCATCGAGCGCCCCGAAGGGTTCATCGAGGAGCAGCACCTCGGGCTTGTGGGCGAGCGCTCGCGCCACCGCCACGCGTTGCTGCTGACCGCCGGAGAGCTGGGCCGGCAGGCGCTCATCGAGCCCCTCGAGCGCCACCAGGCGCAGCAGCTCCTGGCGACGCTGGCGGCGCGCGCGGGCGCGCATATGCCGCACGCGCAGCGCGAACTCGATGTTCTCGGCCACGGTCATGTGGCGGAACAGGGCGTAGTTCTGGAACACCAGGCCCACGCCGCGCTTGCGCGCGGCGACGTGGGTGACGTCGCGCCCGTGCAGCGCGATGCGGCCGTGATCGACCCCGGAGAGACCTGCGATCGCCCGCAGCAGCGTGCTCTTGCCGCTGCCGCTTGGCCCCAGCAGCACGAAGAATTCCCCATCACCGATGTCGAGGGAGACGTCGTTGACAACCGGCACGCCGCCGTAGTGTTTGGTGACCTGGTCGAGAGTGATGGACATGCGCGCGATGCTACCGGGCCTTGGCCGCGGCGTCAGTGCTTGGGGTCACTGCCGCCCGGTAACAAAGCGGTTACAGGGGTACGTCTCCTTACAGCAGCATCAGGACCCCGTCGCAGGCCTTAAGCTCCGCCACCAGCGCCTCGATCTGCTCGCGGCTGTGCGCGGTGAGCAGATACGAAATGGAGAGGAAGTTGCCATTGGCGCTCAGGCGCTCGCTGACGCGCGCCGGGTCGTGTGCCGGCGCGTGCCGCAGCACGATCGCGTGCACGCGCTTGCGGAACTCATCTCCAGGACGCCCGAGGATCTTCACCGGGTAGTCGGTGGGGAAGGTCAACCCTAACGGCTCGCTCACCAAGGCGTGCCTGCCAGCTGCGCCTTGTAGCGCTGCAGCTCCCCGTACATGCGCGCGAAGAGCGGCCCGGGCTTACCCTGGCCGACCGCGTGGCCGTCGAGGCGGGTGACCGGCTGCAGCTCGCGCGTGGCGGCAGCGAGCCAGATCTCATCCGCGGCACGCAGCTGCGCCTCGCTCACCTGGGTGGTGCGGCAGGGAATGCCGGCGCGCGCGGCGAGTTCCTCCACCGTCGAGCGCGTGGTGCCGGGCAGGATGCGCTGTGAGTTCGGCGGCACTAGCACCGTGCCTGACTGCACCACGTGCACCGAGGCAGCGGCGGCCTCGGTGAGTTCCCCCTCGCGCAGCAGGAGGGTCTCGGTGGCGCCGCTGTCGGCGGCCAGCTGGCGCAGCAGCACGTTCGCCAGGAGCGCGGTCGACTTGATGTCGCAGCGCGCCCAGCGCGTGTCGGTGGCGGTGATGCACGCGACGCCCTCCTGAAGCACCGCCGGTGAGTTCAGCGGCAGCGGCGCGGCGAAGGCAAACACGGTGCGCGGCAGGTGCGGCAGGGGCGCGTGGTTGCGCCCGTACTCGGCGCCGCGCGTCACCTGCCAGTAAAGGTACTGGTCGCCGCCGCCGTTCCTCTCGATAAGGGTGGCGAAGAGCGTACGCCACACCTCGCGCGGGTGCGGGTTTTCCATGCCGATGCCCGCGAGACTATGCGCCAGTCGCGCCAGGTGCGCATCGAAGCGGAAGGCGCGTCCGCCGTAGACCGGCATCACCTCGTAGACCGCGTCCGCGTACAGGAAGGCGCGGTCGAGGGGTGAGACGCGCGCCTCCCTGAGGGGCAGGTACTCCCCGTTCAGGTAGCAGATCGGCAGCGGCTCACCCATGGCCCTAAGCGCCGACCCGGTCAGTGGAACCAGAGGGCGATGCTGTCGGTCATGCGCGTCCACAGGCCCCCTAAGGGCACGTCGGTGAGCGGCACCAGCGGGGCGCGTGCGATCACGGCGCCCGTGGCATCGGCGACGGTGAATTCACCCACGGGCTTGCCGGCGGTGAGCGGCGCGATCAGTGGCTCGGCATTGAGGTGGGTGGCGGTCTTGAGCGAGGCGCCCTGGCCGCGGCCGACCGTGGCGTAGACCGCGAACGGCACGCCGAGATCGGCGAACTCATTGGGCGACTTGTAGACCCGGGGTTTGAGGATGGTTTCCTTGGCCGCCTTCACGCGCAGCGTCTCGAAGAAGGTGTAGCCATAGTTGAGGAGCGCGGCGCTCGCATCCTCGCGCGCCTTGATGCTCGGTGCCCCCATCACGACCGAGATCAGGCGCATGCCGTTGCGGTTGGCGGAAGTTGCCAGACAGAAGCCGGCGCTGTCGGTGTGGCCGGTCTTGAGCCCATCGACCGTGGGGTCCTTGCTGAGCAGGCCGTTGCGGTTGTCCTGGCGGATGTTGTTCCACATGAACTGCTTGAGGCTGAAGAGCGAGTAGTACTGCGGGAACTCGCGGATCAGTGCGGCGGCGAGCGTGGCGATGTCGCGCGCGCTGCTGTAGTGGTTCGCGGACGGCAGCCCGTCGCTGTTCTCGAAGTTGCTGTTGGTCATGCCGAGGCGATGCGCGTACTCGTTCATCATCTGCGCAAAGGCCGCCTCGGTGCCGCCGACGCGCTCGGCAAGGGCGATGGTGGCGTCGTTGCCGGACTGCACGATCATGCCCTTGATGAGGATGTCGGCGGGGATCTGCGTGCCGACCTGCACAAAGGTGCGCGAGCCTTCCGCGCGCCAGGCGTGCTCGCTGATGGTGATCATGTCGGTGAGCTTCAGACGGTTTTCCTCGAGCGCTCTGAAGACCACATACGCGGTCATGAGCTTGGTAAGGCTCGCAGGCTCGGCGCGGTCGTCCATGTGCGACTGCGCCAGCACCCGTCCGCTCTGGAAGTCCACCAGGATGTAGGCATGCGCATCGACGCTCGGCGGCGGGGGGATCGGCGCGCCGCTGGTGGCGGCAGCGGCGGCGGGTGCCGGCGCCGCGCTGGCGGTCGGCGCGGCGGGGGCGGCTGGCGGGGTCGCGGGGGCCGCCAGGGCGGCGGTGGTCAGGAGGGCAATGAGCGCGCTGAGGCATGAACGAAGCACGGGTGCGGGTTCCTTAAGTGGTCGAAGTCCGAGAACTGCGTATCTTAGCCGAGGCCCGCCGCCGGCGAGGGGCCGGTGCCTGAAGCCTCAGTCACTCGCGAGACGTGCGTCGCGGATGCCGAGTGCCGCGAGGCGCGCAGCCAGCTGGTCGAAGTCCGCAACGCTTGCCACCGGTCCCAGGCGCACGCGGTAGAGATGCGACTTGCCCTCGAGCGGGGAGAGCACGAAGGCGCTCGCGAGTCCGGCGCCGTGCAGCCGCTCGTTCAGGCGCTCGGCGTTCTGCTGATCGGAGAAGGCGCCGGCCTGCACGTAAAGCGTCGGCGGCGGTAGCTGCGATGAGCGCGTGAGGTCATCGGGGACGCCCGGCACCAGGGCGCGCACCTCGACCAGCGTCGTGCCCTCGCGCAGCATGTCGAGCTTGGCCGCCGCGGTGTAGGACAGGTCGATCAGGCGGTTGGCGACGAACGGGCCGCGGTCGTTCACCCGCACCACGACACTCCTGCCGTTCCTGAGGTTCGTGACGCGCACGTAAGTCGGCAGCGGCAGCGTCTTGTGCGCGGCAGTCATGCCGTACATGTCGTACTGCTCGCCGCTCGAGGTGCTGCCGCCATGAAAGGTGGGGCCGTACCAGGAGGCGACGCCGCGCTCCACATAACCATCGGCGCCGGCCAGCACGAAGTAGCGCTGCCCCAGCACGTCGTAGAAGGGCGGGTTGCCATGCGCACTGCGCGGCTCCTGGCGCGGCACCGCATCCGGGATGGCGTCCGGATTAGCAGGCGGCGCAGGCGTGGCAGTGGCGGGGGCGGGCGGCACGGGCGCCGCGGGCGCGCCGCGGCGCGGCCCGAGCGAGCAGCCGCTCATGGTGAGCGCGGCGGCCGCGAGCAGCGCCAGTGTCGCAGCCCTCACGGGGTCGCGGCCGCGTGGCGCACGCGCTGCGCGACCGCCTGCGCCAGGTCATGCACGGCCATGACGTAACGGGCACTCGCGTTGTAGCGGCTGATCACGTAGAAGTTGTGGAAGCCCACACGATAGGCCGGTCCGTCGCGCTGCTCGGCGGAGATGAGCACCACCGGGGTATCGGCGGGCAGCTCCGTGTCGAGCCTGATCCCGCGGCTCGCGAGGCTCGCTACGGTCTCGTTCAGCTCCAGGTTGTGCGGGTCGATCTGGAAGGACGGGTCCGGCTCCAGCGTCGCCTCGGTCAGCACCGGCGCACCGGGCGTCCAGCCGTGCTCGCGCAGGTAGTTGGCGACGCTCGCGATCACATCGTCCCAGTCGCCCCACAGGTCGCGCTTCGAGTCGCCGTCGGCGTCCACCGCGTAGCGCCGGTAGCTCGAGGGCATGAACTGCGGCGCACCGATGGCACCGGCGTAGGAGCCGACCAGCGTGAGCGGATCGAGCTTGTTCTCCCGGGCGAGGATCAGGAACTGCTCGAGCTCGCTTTTGAAGAACGCCTGGCGCGACGGGTAGTCGAAGGCGAGCGTGCTCAGGGAATCGAGTACCCGGAACTTGCCGAGCACGCGCCCGTATTTGGTCTCGACGCCGAGGATCGCGACGATGTATTCCGGGGGCACCTGATACTGCGCGGCGAAGCGCTCGAGGGAGTCGCGGTGCTCGCTCCAGAACTGCACGCCCTCGTCAATGCGCTCGGGGGTCAGGAAATGATCGCGGTACTCGAACCAGGGCGCGGCCTTTTCCAGCGGGCGGTTCATGAGCTCGATGATCTTCGGCTGAGGCTGCGCCGCTTTCAGCAGCGCCCGCACTTCCTTCTTGCTGTAGCCGTCGCGCGCGGCCACCTCGTTGATGAACGCGGCGATCTCGGGGCGCTTGAGGTCGAAGGCCGGCGCGCTGGCCGGCTGGGCGAGTGCCGGCGCGCACCCAAGGGCGGCCAGCAGCGCGAGACGGATTACTTTCACTAAGATCCGATGAGTTTGCGCCGTGAATACAGCGCCATGAGAATACCGAACCCGGCCAGTAGCGTCACGACCGAACTGCCCCCGTAGCTCACCAGCGGCAGCGGCACGCCCACCACCGGCAAGAGGCCCGTCACCATGCCGGCGTTGATGAACACGTAGACGAAGAAGGTAAGCGCAAGGCTGCCGGCGAGCAGGCGCGCGAAGGTGTCCTGCGTCTGCGTCGAGAGGTACACCGCGCGCGCCACCACGAACACGTAGAGAATAAGGAGTACCAGGAGCCCGAGCAGCCCGAACTCCTCGCCGATGACCGCGAAGATGAAGTCGGTGGAGCGCTCGGGCAGGAACTCAAGCTGCGACTGGCTGCCATTCATCCAGCCCTTGCCGAACACCCCGCCCGAGCCGATCGCGATCTGCGACTGGATGATGTGATAGCCGGCACCGAGCGGGTCGGTCTGCGGGTTGAGGAAGGTGAGTACACGCTTCCTCTGGTACTCGTGCATGAAGCTCCAGCCGAACCAGGCGCCGACGGCGGCGAGCACCAGCAGTGCCCCCATGACGCGCAGGCGCAGGCCCGCGAGCACGATGACGAGCGCCCCGCCGGCGGCGATGAGCGCCGCCGTGCCGAGGTCCGGCTGCACCACGACGAGCGCCACCGGCACCGTGATGAGAGCAGCCAGCACCGCGAGCGACGTCCAGCTCGGGGGCAGCGCGCGCTCGTGCAGGTACCAGGCGCACATCATCGGCACGGCGAGCTTCATGAGCTCGGAGGGCTGGAAGCGGAACACTCCAAGGTCGAGCCAGCGCTGCGCGCCGAGGCCAATGTGGCCGATGGCGGCGACCACCAGCAAGAGCAAGCACCCGGCCGCGTACAGCCACGGCGTCGAGCGGCGCAGGAAGTTGGGGTTGATCTGCGCCAGCAACAGCATGGCCGCCGTGCCGAGCGCAAGACGCGCCACGGTGCGCAGCACCGTCGGCATGCTCTGGCCGGAGGCGCTGTAGAGCACCACCAGCCCGTAGGCGGCGATGAGGGCGAGGCCGATGACGAGTGGCCCGTCGATCTTCAGCGCGAACAGCACCCGCGCCGCCCCGGTCAGGGTGCGCCGCGTGCGCGAGCCGGTGGCGACCTCCTCGTACATCATGTGGCGGGTTTCACCTTGCCGTCGGCATCGAGCAGGTAGGCATCCAGCACCTTACGCGCGATGGGCGCGGCGGCGCTGGCGCCCGCGCCGCCATTTTCCTGCAGCACCGCGACCGCGATGCGCGGCTCGTCGGCGGGTGCGAAGGCGATGAACCAGGAATGATCGCGCAGCCGCTCATTGATCTTGCTGGCGTTGTACTTCTCGTTCTGGGCCACCGTGAAAACCTGCGCGGTGCCGGTCTTGCCGGCGAAGGTGTAGGGCGCATGCAGCCCGATCGCCGCGGCGGTGCCGTGCTGCGTGACGCCGATCATGCCGTGCACGACGCGCTGCCAGTCCTCGTCGGAGACCCCGTTGACCTCGCCCTCGGCTTCCGGGGGCACGGCCTTCATCGCGCCGGTGTGCGGATCGCGGTAGGCCGCCACCAGGCGCGGCTTCCAGATCTTGCCGCGCATGGCGATGATGCTGGCGTAGTGCGCAAGCTGCAGCGGCGTTACCGACAGGTACCCCTGGCCGATGCCGAAGTTGACCGTCTCGCCCGGGAACCACATCTGATCGGCGGGCTTGGTGAAGACCTTGGCCTTCCACTCGCGCGAGGGCAGGATGCCCCCCTTCTCACCGCTGATGTCGATGCCGGTCGTCCGGCCGAAGCCGAACGGGGCGAGAAAGGCGGCGATGCGATCGACACCGAGGACGTCGGCGAGCCCGTAGAAGTAGACGTCGCAGGAGCGTGCGATAGCATCGTCCAAATCGACCCAGCCGTGCTTCTCGTTGTGGTACTCGCGGAACATGCGCGAGCTGCCGGGCAGGTGGAAGGCGCCGGCGCAGTACTTGCGTGCCGCCGGGTCGACCACGTGGTAGGTGAGGCCGGCGAGCGCGATGCCGGGCTTGATGGTGGAGCCGGGCGGGTAGGTGCCGCGCAGTGCACGGTTGAACAGCGGCCGGTCGATATCATTCTGCAGGGTGCCGTACTCAGCGGCGGTGATCCCGCGGCCGAACAGCGTCGGGTCGAAGCCCGGCAGCGAGACCAGTGCCAGGACGTCGCCGTTGTTCGGATCGATCGCTACTACCGCGCCGCGGTGCCCGGCGAGCGCGGTCTCGGCGACCCGCTGGATCTTGAGGTCGATCGAGAGCACCAGGTCATCGCCGGCCACCGGCGCCTTGGTGTGGAGCTTGGGCACGAAAGCGCCCTGGCGATCCACCGAGCGGCCCTGGGCATTGACCAGCACTTCGCGCGAGCCGTTGGTGCCATGCAGTTTCTGCTCGTAGGCGCTCTCCACGCCGAGCTTGCCGATGAGCGAGGTGCCGGCGTAGGTGGCGCGGTCGATGTGCTTGAGGTCCTGTTCGCTGATCGCCCCCACGTAGCCGAGCGCATGCACCGCGAGGTTGCCGTTCGGGTACCAGCGCGTCTGGCGGGTCTTGATGTCGAGGCCGGGGAACTCGAAGCGCCGCACGGCAAAGCGCGCGACGTCCTCATCCGACATGCGCAGCCGGATCGGAACGCTGTCGAAGCTGCGGCTGGAGTCGATGGTGCGTTCGAGCTCATCGACGTCCTCGGCGCGGATCAGCCCGATCTCAACCAGGCTCTGCAGCGTCTTGGCGATGTCGGGCACCTCCTCGGGCACGAGCTCGAGCTGGTAGGCCGGCTGGTTGCCGGCGATCACTTCCCCGGCGCGGTCCAGGATCAGGCCGCGCGCCGCCGGGATCGGCTCGGTGCGCACCCGGTTGCCCTGCGACAGGTCCGAGTACAGGTCGTGGCGCGTCACCTGCAGCAGGTAGAGGCGCGCGATCAGGCCCACGGTGGCGAGCGCCATGATCACGGCGCACACCAGCGAGCGCTGATCGAAGAGGCGCTGCTCGCGCCAGTGGTCCTTGATGCGCACGGCCGGCATGGTTTCAGTAGCTCAGAGTACGCCGCCGGCCAATAGTGCCACTCACGCGCGCCGGCCCGCGCCATAGGCGAGGATAGCGGCTGCCACCGGCCAGATCAGGGCCCCGGTCACGGTGTGAATCCAGCGCAACAGGCTCGTCACCGGATGCCCGGTCCAGCCGTCGATGGCGAACAGCACGACCTCGTAGGCCACCAGGGCCGCGAACACGATCAGCGCCTGCTGGAACATGGGCTTGGAGCGGATGCGCTGATGCTCGCGTACGAAAATGTAGGCGGCGAGCGAGAGTGCCAGCGCGTGCTCCCCGAGTACCGGACCCTGAAAGATATCCAGCATCAGGCCGGCGAAGAACCCGAAGGCAATGCCCCCGGTGCGCGGCGCATTCACCGACCAGTAGAGCACCGCGAGCACCAGGAACTGCGGGCGCACCAGATCCGCCCACGAGGGTAGCGGCAGCACCGTCAGCACGAGTGCCACGAGTGCGCTCAGCAGCAGCCTGCCCAGGGAGTTGGCGCTCATGGGGTCTGCCCGGGCGCGGCTTCGGGCTTCGGGGCTGCGGGGACCGGAGCGGCCGGCGGGGACTGCGGTGCGGGCTGCGCCCCGGCGGGTGCGCTCGTCCCTGCCGCGGCAGGGACGAGCGCCGCCGGCGCTGGTGGCGCAGCATGCTTGGCCACCTGGGGCTGCATGGCCGGGTCCCCGCTGCTGAGCTCGCCCAGGGCATTGCCCTTGCCACTGAGCACCGGAGTGGCCGGCGCGGCGGGATGGTCGGCGCGGAACCACACCAGCATCACCTCGCTGTCGGTGTCCAGATGCGCAAGCGGTGCTGCCTTGACCTGGGCGAGGGGTGTGATGGCATCGCGGTTCACGCTCGTGACGCGCGCGACCGGATAGCCTTCCGGGAACACCCCGCCGAGCCCGGAAGTCACCAGGAGGTCGCCGCTCTTGATGTCCGCATTGCCCGGCAGGTAGGGCAGCGCGAGCGAGGTCGTATCGCCGGCGCCGACGGCGATGGTGCGCAGCCCGGTGCGCTCGATCCGCACCGGCACGGCATGCTCAGGATCGGTGATCAGGATGACTTCCGCGCTCCAGGGTCCGACGTGCACCGTCTGGCCGATCAAGCCCTTGTCATCGAGGACCGCCTGGCCCTTGAACACCCCGTTGGTCTGCCCGCGATTCAGCAGCAGCCGCTGCCGCAGGCCATTCACCTGCACGGTCACGATCTCGGCGGCGAGCCAGCGGTCGGCGACCGGCGGCAGCGCGCCCGCGAGGCCCCGCAGCTCGCCATTCTCGTGTGCGAGCGCCTCGTAGCGCATCGCGCGCAGTTCCAGATCGCGTTGCGCGTTGCGCAGCCGGCTGTTCTCCGCCTGCAGCGCCTCGCGGGTCTGGAAGCTCTCCTTCAGCCAGCGCCAGGCGGCGGGCGGGGAACTCACGGCGAGCTGGATGGGGTAGGCCGCGCCCTGCAGGACGTAGCGCACCTGCTCGAGGTAGTGCCCGCGCTGGTCGAAGTACATGCACACGACCGAGAGCACGGCGTAGACGGTGAAGCGAAAGCCGGAGCCACCCCGCTGCAGCGGTCTGCTGGCTCCTGTCCCGAAGGCCGCCACTTTAGGCTTGCGCGCTCCTTGCGCTACTCAAGGCCGAAGTGCCCCGGGCCCAGCTCGTCCATCAGCTCCAGGATGCGGCCGCCGCCGCGCGCCACGCAGGTGAGCGGGTCGTCGGAGACCACCACCGGCAGGCCTGTCTCCTCGGTGAGGAGCTTGTCGATGTCCCGCAGCAGCGCGCCGCCACCGGTGAGCACGATGCCGCGCTCGGCGACGTCGGCGCCCAGTTCCGGGGGGGTCTGCTCGAGTGCCTGCTTCACGGCACTGACGATGCTCTGCAGGGGCTCCTGCAGGGCCTCGAGGATCTCGTTGCTGTTGAGCGTGAAGCTGCGCGGCACGCCCTCGGAGAGGTTGCGTCCCTTGACCGAGAGCTCGCGCACCTGCTGGCCCGGATAGGCGGAGCCGATCTCGATCTTGATGCGCTCGGCGGTGGCCTCGCCGATGAGGATCCCGTAGTTGCGGCGCACGTAGTTCATGATCGCCTCATCGAAGCGGTCGCCGCCAATGCGCGCGGAGTTCGCGTACACGACGCCATTCAGCGACAGTACGGCCACCTCGGAGGTGCCCCCGCCGATGTCGAGTACCATCGAGCCGCGCGCCTCGTGCACCGGCAGGCCCGCGCCGACGGCCGCGGCCATCGGCTCGCTCACGATCGCGACGTTGCGCGCGCCGGCGCCCTCGGCGGACTCGCGGATGGCGCGCCGTTCCACCTGGGTCGACCCGAACGGCACGCACACCAGCACGCGCGGCGAGGGCTTGAGCATGCGGTTGCCGTGCACCTTATTAATGAAGAACTGCAGCATCTTCTCGGTGTAGGTGAAGTCGGCGATCACGCCGTCCTTCATGGGCCGCACGGCGGTGATGTGCCCCGGAGTGCGCCCGAGCATGGCCTTGGCCTCGGTACCGACCGCGACGATCACCTTGCCGCCGCGCGAGGGCTCGTCCTGGACGGCCACGACCGAGGGCTCGTTGAGCACGATGCCCTTCTCGCGCACGTAGATGAGCGTGTTGGCTGTCCCCAGATCGATCGACAGATCGCTGGAGAAATATCCGCGCAAGCGTTTGAACATGAAGCGACCGGAAAGTGTGCGGCGGGAGACCCCAGAAAGTGGCGCGTAATCTAGCAACCGACAGGACATTCAGCAAGGCAACATGTATGATTTTGCGCTGGTTTTCTCAGTTCACCGCGCATATCGCGAACCCCCTATGTCCCTGACCCGCGCGCAGCTCGCAAGCATCGCCACCCTGGCGCGCCTCGATCTCAGTGCCGCCGAGATCCCCGTGTACCAGCAGAGCCTCTCGAGCATCCTCGATTTCATCGGCGCACTCGACGCGGTGGACACCGCGGACGTCAATCCCATGGCGCACCCGCTGCCGGGGCTCTCGCAGCGCCTGCGGGCGGATGTAGTCACCGAGAGCGACCACCACGAGGCCTACCAGGCCAATGCACCACAGGTGGCCGCGGGGCTCTACCTCGTGCCCAAGGTCATCGAGTGAGGCGGCCGTGAGCGATCCGCCCCGCGCCTCACTGACCGAGCTCATCGCCGGTCTGCGCGCCCGGCGCTTCTCGAGCGCCGAGCTGGTGCGCACCTATCTTGAGCGCATCGACCAGCACCAGGGGGCGCTGAACGCCTTTATCTCCGTGACACGCGAGCAGGCGCTCAAGGATGCGCAGGCGGCCGACCGCGTGCTCGCCGCCGGGGGCGGCGGCGCGCTCACCGGGGTGCCGATCGCCCACAAGGACATCTTCTGCACCCAGGGCGTGCGCACCACCTGCGGCTCGCGCATGCTCGATAACTTCGTCTCCCCCTATGACGCCACCGTCGTCGCGAAGCTCAGGGCGGCCGGGGCGGTCATGCTCGGCAAGACGAACATGGATGAGTTCGCGATGGGCTCCTCCAGCGAGACCAGCTTCTACGGTCCGGTGCGCAATCCCTGGAACCCGGCGCTCGTGCCCGGCGGCTCCTCGGGCGGCTCGGCGGCGGCGGTCGCGGCGCGTCTGGCGCCGGCGGCGACCGCCACCGATACCGGCGGCTCGATCCGCCAGCCGGCCGCGCTGTGCGGCGTCACCGGCATCAAGCCCACTTACGGGCGTGTCTCGCGCTACGGCATGGTCGCCTTCGCCTCGAGCCTCGACCAGGCGGGCGTGCTCAGTACCACGGTCGCGGACGCAGCGCTCGTGCTGCGGGAGATGGCCGGCTTCGACCCCAACGACTCCACCAGCGTCGATGCGCCGGTTCCGGACTACGTGGCGCAGCTGGAGCAGCCGCTCGCCGGGCTCAAGGTCGGGCTGCTCAAGGAGTTCTTCGACAAGGGCCTGGAGCCTCAGAACGAGCAGCGCATCCGCGATGCGCTGCGCATCTACGAGGGCCTCGGCGCGAGGCTCACCGAGGTGAGCCTGCCGAACCTGCCGCTGTCGGTGCCGGTCTATTACGTCGTGGCTCCGGCAGAATGCTCTTCGAATCTGGCGCGCTTCGACGGTGTGCGTTTCGGGCACCGCTGCGAGAACCCGAAGGACCTGCAGGACCTGTACCGGCGCTCGCGCGGCGAGGGCTTCGGGGCCGAGGTCAAGCGTCGCATCATGACCGGCACCTACGTGCTGTCGGCCGGGTACTACGACGCTTACTATCTCAAGGCGCAGCGCGTGCGTGCGCTGATCAACGCCGACTTCATCCGCGCCTTCAAGAGCGTGGACGTGCTCATCGGGCCGACGACGCCGACGCCGGCGTTCCCGATCGGGGCGAAGACCGAAGACCCGATCACGATGTACCTGAACGATATCTATACCATCGGCGCCAATCTTGCGGGACTGCCGGCGGCATCCATTCCCTGCGGATTCGTCAACGACCTGCCGGTTGGCCTGCAGGTGGTCGGACCGCACTTCGCCGAGGCGCGCGTACTGGCCGTGGCGCACGCCTTCCAGCGTGCCACCGACTGGCACACGCGCGTGCCGCAGGGCTACGCATGAGCGCCTGGGAGACGGTCATCGGCCTGGAGATCCACGCCCAGCTCGCCACGCGCTCGAAGATCTTCTCCGGCTCTGCGACCCGCTACGGCGCGCCGCCGAACGCCCAGGCTGACCTCATTGACCTCGGCTATCCCGGGGTGCTGCCGGTGCTCAACGGTGAGGCCGTGCGCATGGCCGTCAAACTCGGGCTGGCCCTGAATGCCCGCGTTGCTACCCACTCGGTGTTCGCGCGCAAGAACTACTTCTATCCCGACCTTCCCAAGGGTTACCAGATCAGCCAGTACGAGCTGCCGATCGTCGCCAACGGCGTGCTCGAGATCGTGCTCGAGGACGGCAGCGCCAAGCGCATCGGCGTCACGCGCGCGCACCTGGAGGAGGATGCCGGCAAGAGTCTGCACGAGGGCCTGCCCGGGGTGACGGGCATCGACCTCAACCGCGCCGGTACGCCGCTCGTTGAGATCGTCTCCGAGCCAGACCTGCGCTCCGCCAAGGAGGCGGTGGCGTACATGAAGAAAGTGCACACGTTGGTGCGCTACCTGGAGATCTGCGACGGTAACATGCAGGAAGGCTCGTTCCGATGCGACGCCAACGTCTCGGTGCGCAAGGTCGGGGCCGAGAAGTTCGGCACCCGCGCCGAGATCAAGAATCTCAATTCCTTCCGCTTCGTCGAGCGTGCGATCAACTACGAGGTGGAGCGTCAGATCGAGCTGCTCGAGTCGGGGGGGAAGGTAGTGCAGGAGACGCGCCTCTACGACCCGGACAAGGGCGAGACGCGTGCGATGCGCTCCAAGGAAGAGGCCAACGACTACCGCTACTTTCCGGACCCGGACCTGTTGCCGGTCGAGCTCGACGAGGCCTTCATCGCGGCCGTGCGCGCTACCCTCCCGGAGCTGCCGGATCAGAAGGCGGCGCGCTTCGCCGCGCAGTACGGGCTGTCCGCCTACGACGCCGGGGTGCTGACCGCCAGCCGCGACTACGCCGACTTCTATGAGAGCGTCGTCGGCGAGGTGCCGGGACACTCGAAGCTCGCCGCGAACATGGTTACCGGGGATCTGGCGGCGGCGCTCAACCGCGAGAACCTCGACGTGTCCACCAGCAAGATCTCCGCGGCGCGCCTCGGCGGCCTGCTCAAGCGCGTGGCCGACCAGACCATCTCCGGCAAGATCGCCAAGGAGGTGTTCGAGGCGATGTGGAACGAGGGCGGAAGCGCCGATGAGGTGATTGCGGCCAAGGGCCTGCAGCAGATCACCGACACGTCGGCGATCGAGCGGGTAATCGATGAGGTACTGGCCAGGAACCCCGGCCAGCTCGCCGATTACCGCTCCGGCAAGGACAAGCTGTTTGGCTTCTTCGTCGGCCAGGTGATGAAGGCAACCGGTGGCAAGGCCAATCCGGGCCAGCTGAATGAGCTGTTGAAGAAGAAGCTGGGCAGCTGATCCGCATCGTCGGGGCCCGGCGACAAAGCATTGAGTTGAACGCGGCGGGCCCCATTGTTCCGGCCATGCAAACCGACACTCCCCTGATCAGCGACCAGGTGCGTCGTTTTATCCTCGAGCAGCGTCCGGTGCGCGGACAGTGGGTGCACCTGGACAGTGCCTGGCGCGAGCTGCGTGCGCATGCGAGCTACCCGACGCCTGTGAACGAGCTGCTGGGACAGGCCGTGGCTGCCGTAGTGCTGCTCTCTGCCACGCTCAAGTTCCGCGGCACCCTGACGTTTCAGCTGCAGGGAACCGGCGCGGTCAATCTGCTGGTCGCGCAATGCACACACGACTTTCACCTGCGTGCGGTGGCGCGCTGGGATGCGACCGCGCTTGCCCTGCTGAAGGCGGGAGAGCCTTTCGGAACCGTGTTCCACGAGCTCGTCGGCGCCGATGGACGCGTCACCGTGACCATCGAGTCCGAGGACAAGAGCACGCGCTACCAGGGCATCGTGCCGCTCGCCGGAGATTCTCTGGCCGAGTCCCTCGAGGCCTACTTCGCCACCTCAGAGCAGCTGCCCACCCGCGTGGTGCTGGCGGCCGACGCGGAGCACGCTGCGGGACTCCTGGTTCAGAAGCTGCCGGGAAAGGAAGCGGATGCCGACGAGGACGGGAGGGGCGCCTGGCAGGAGGCGCAGGCCGCCCTCGGCCGGGCCCCAGGGCGGGAATTGCTGAACTCTCCGATGGAGGTCTTGCTGGCACACGCGTTTGCCGGACTCGATCTGCGGGTCTTCCGCGGCTCCCCGGTGAGCTTTGAGTGCCGTTGCAGTCCGGGTCGGGTCGCCGGGGTGCTCAAGGCCCTTGGCGCCGGAGAGATACGGGACCTGCTGCGCGAGCAGGGATCTGTAACCGTGACCTGCGAGTTCTGTCAGCGTCCGTATCAGTTTGACTGTATAGATATTGAAGCCCTGTTCACCGATACACCTGAACTCGGGCAACCGCCCGCCGTTCACTGACAATCGTCTCTCCAGTAAGACAATAGGGCCTGTTTCAGTAATAATAGCATCATTTTGGGTTTATTGAGGTCTTATTCAAAGACTTGTAGAATAATTAGATGAATCTGGTGCATACGCCGACGATGATCGAGTGGCTGCGCGCCGCGGGTGAGCCCACGCGGCTGCGCCTGCTGGCATTGATCGCCCAGGGCGAGTTGAGCGTTTCGGATCTCGCGGCAGCCATCGGCCAGAGCGAGGCGCGGGTGTCGCGCCATCTGCGAATACTCGCCGAGGCCGGCCTGATCGAGCGGCAGCGACAGGGCCAGTGGGTCCACTATCGGAGCGCTGCGGCCCCCGAGGCCACGAGCTTCGTGCGCGGACTTCTCGCGCAGCTCGACCGGCGCGATGAGCGACTCGCGCAGGACCGGTCGGCGGCGCGCCTGGCTCTCGTTGCGGACGGTGCCGGGGCGAGCAGCGAATCGCGGCTGGGACGGGCACTGGCTGCCTTGGTTGCGGCGGAGCCGGCCGCAAGCCGCGGCGCGGCGCTGGTGGTTGGGGTCACGCACCCGGAACTGCTCCAGGCGAGTGCACCGGCGGCCAGATCGTGCGTCGCATTCGCAGGTTCGCGCCGCGCTGCGCAGGCGGCACGTGCGTACGTCGAGCGCTGCGGATTTGTCTGTCACGTGCTCGAGGCAAGCCCGGGCGCGGGACTCACGGACACCGACGTCGCGCGCGCTGGCGGGCGCTTCGATCTCATCCTCCTTGACCGCCCGGCGGCCGATGACGTGGCGCTGGCGCGCACGCTCGATGTGGCGCGGCGCGCGTTGTCAGCCGAGGGACGCCTGTGGCTGTTCGAGGGCTACGAAACGCTCGAGAACGCGCGCGAGCGTGTCGTCGAACACCCGCTCGCGCGCCTGCGGCGCCTTTTGCACGACAGCGGATTCAGGTGCGACCGTATCAGTCCTCTGGAGGCCGACGGCGAACACGTACTGGCCGCGAGCGCGCGCCGCGCCGTGGCGCTCAGCACGCAGCAAGATGGGCGCGGGAGCGCGTCAGCGTGAGTGCACCACTGCGTGTCTCGTTCGAGTTTTTCCCGCCGGCGGACGGGCAGATGGAGGACACCCTGTGGAGTTCCATCGAGCGCCTCGGCCCGCTGGCACCGTCCTTCGTGTCGGTCACCTACGGAGCGGATGGCTCGACGCGCGAGCGCACCCATCGCGTCGTCAGCCGCATCCAGCGCGAGACCACACTCACCGGAGCGCCGCACCTCACCTGCATTGGCGCGACGCGCGCGGAGATCCTGGAGACTGCGCGCGCCTACTGGGATGAAGGCATCCGTCACATCGTCGCGCTGCGCGGCGACCTGCCGCAGGATGCGGGGTATCGTGCACCGGCCGGCGGCTTCAGTTTCGCCTCCGAGCTGGTCGGCGCCCTGGCGCGGCTCGCGCCCTTTGAGATCTCGGTGGCCGCCTATCCCGAGGTACACCCCGAGGCATCTTCTGCGCAGGCGGATCTTGAGAACCTTAAGCGCAAGATCGACGCCGGTGCCAGCCGTGCCATCACGCAGTTCTTCTACGACACGGCGGCGTTCCTGCGCTTCCGTGACCGCTGCGCGGCCGCGGGCATAGCCGCCGCCATCGTTCCCGGTGTGCTGCCCATCACGCGCTTCGCTCAGGTGACCCGCTTCGCACAGCGTTGCGGTGCCAGCATCCCGGCATGGCTGCGCGAACGCTTTGAGGGGCTCGACGATGATGCCGAGACCCGCCGCATGATCGCCGCCAGTGTCGCGATCGAGCAGGTGCAGGAGCTGAAGGCTCACGGCGTCAGTGAGTTTCACTTCTATACCCTCAATCGCGCCGAGCTCAGCTACGCGATCTGCCACGCACTCGGGCTGCGCCCGCGTGCCCGTGAGACTCTTCCGCCCCGGCTGGCGCGCGCATGAGTTCCTGCGGGCACGGTGCGCACGCTGCGGCTGCGCTGCGTGCTGACCGCGAGCACACGGCCGCTGCAGCGCAGGCCACGGCTGCGCCTTACGCGGTCCAGCCCGTCGATGAGACCGCGCGGCGCACGCGCATCGAGCGCCTCCGCGAGCTTCCCGGCGAGCGCGTGGTACTCCTGGATGGCGCCATGGGCACCATGGTGCAGCAGCACCGCCTCGATGAGGCCGGCTTTCGCGGGGAGCGCCTGCGCGCCCACGCTCGCGACCTCAAGGGCAACAACGACATTCTGACCCTCACACGGCCGGAGGTGATCGTCGCGGTGCACAGCGCCTATCTGGAGGCGGGCGCCGACATCATCGAGACCAACACCTTCAATTCGAATGCGGTGTCGCAGGCCGACTACGGTACCGGGGCGCTCGTGCCGGAACTGAACTACCGCGCCGCGCGGCTCGCGCGCAGCGTCGCCGATGAGTTCGCGCAGCGTACCGGCACGCCGCGCTTCGTCGCTGGTGCCCTCGGACCCACCAACCGCATGGCATCCATGTCCCCGGACGTCAATGACCCGGGCTACCGTGCCGTCACCTTCGACGACCTCGTCGCCGGGTACCTCGAGGCGGCGCGCGGGCTGCTGCTGGGAGGCGCCGACTTTCTGCTGATTGAGACGGTGATCGATACGCTGAACGCCAAGGCGGCCATCTACGCAGCATTCTCGCTGTTCGATGAGACCGGTATAACGCTGCCGCTTGCGGTGTCGGGCACCATCACCGATGCCTCCGGGCGCGTCCTCTCGGGCCAGACGGCGGAGGCCTTCTGGAACTCCATCCGCCACGCGCAGCCCTTGTTCGTGGGCCTGAACTGCGCGCTCGGCGGCAGGCTGCTGCGGCCGTACGTGGAGGAGCTGGCACGCGTCGCCGACACCTACGTATGCGCCTATCCGAACGCCGGGCTACCCAATGCGTTCGGCGAATACGACGAGGGGCCGGCCGAGACCGCCGAGATCCTGCGCGAGTACGGCGAATCGGGGCTCATCAACATCGTGGGCGGCTGCTGCGGCACGACCCCGGAGCACATCAGGCAGATTGGCGAAGGCCTGCGGGGACGCGCCCCGCGCCCACTGCCGGCGCGCGTGCTCAAGTGCCGCCTTGCCGGGCTCGAGCCACTGAACATCGATACCGACAGCCTGTTCGTGAACGTCGGCGAGCGCACCAACGTCACGGGCTCCGCCAAGTTCCGCAAGCTGATCGAGGCCGGCGACTATGCCGCGGCGCTGGACGTCGCCCGGCAGCAGGTCGCAAGTGGCGCGCAGGTCATCGATATCAACATGGACGAGGGCATGCTCGATTCGCAGGCCGCCATGGTGCGATTCCTCAACCTGATCGCCGCGGAGCCTGATATCGCGCGCGTGCCGGTCATGCTCGATTCCTCGAAGTGGAGCGTGATCGAGGCGGGCCTCAAGTGCGTGCAGGGCAAGGCCATCGTCAACTCGATCAGCCTGAAGGAGGGCGAGGAGGTCTTCATCGAGCACGCCCGCAAGGTACGCCGCTACGGCGCCGCTGCCGTGATCATGGCGTTCGACGAGCAGGGCCAGGCCGACACCGTCGAGCGACGCGTGGCGATTTGCGCGCGTGCCTATACGATCCTCAGCGAGCGCGTGGGACTTGCGCCCGAAGACATCATCTTCGACCCCAATATCTTCGCGGTCGCGACCGGGATCGAGGAACACAACGGCTACGGCCTCGCCTTCATCGAGGCCACCCGGCAGATCAAGGCGCAGCTGCCGTACGCTCTGGTGAGCGGCGGCGTTAGCAATGTGTCGTTCTCGTTCCGCGGCAACGACTCGGTGCGCGAGGCGATGCACTCCGTGTTCCTCTACCACGCCATTGCTGCCGGCATGGATATGGGTATCGTCAATGCCGGGCAGCTGGCGATCTATGAGCAGATACAACCCGAGCTGCGCAGCGCGTGCGAGGACGTCATCCTCAACCGCCGCCCCGATGCCACCGAACGACTGCTGGAGCTGGCGGCGCGCTTCAAGGGCGAGGGCGGGGCACGGCGCATCGAGGATCTCGCCTGGCGCGAACTGCCGGTCGGCAAGCGCCTCGAGCACGCTCTCATCAAGGGCATCGACGACTACATCATCGAGGACACCGAGGCCGCGCGCCTGAGCTTCGAGCGGCCGCTGCAGGTCATCGAAGGGCCGCTCATGGACGGCATGAACGTCGTCGGCGACCTGTTCGGAGCCGGCAAGATGTTCCTGCCCCAGGTCGTGAAGAGCGCGCGCGTCATGAAACGCGCCGTGGCCCATCTCGTGCCCTTCATCGAGGCGAGCAAGGACGGCGGCGGCCGCCGCAGTAACGGGCGCATCGTCATGGCCACCGTCAAGGGGGACGTACACGACATCGGCAAGAACATCGTCGGCGTGGTGCTGCAGTGTAATAACTTCGAGGTCATTGACCTGGGCGTCATGGTGCCGTGCGAGAAGATCCTCGACACCGCGCGGCGCGAGCAGGTGGACTTCATCGGCCTGTCCGGTCTCATCACACCCTCGCTCGATGAAATGGTCCACGTCGCCAAGGAGATGCAGCGCCAGGGGTTTCAGGTGCCGCTGCTGATCGGCGGCGCCACCACGTCTCCGGCGCACACCTCGGTGAAGATCGCGCCGCAGTACGCCTGCGCTGCCATCTACGTCAAGGACGCCTCGCGCGCCGTCGGGGTGTGCCAGACGTTGACGCAACCGCGGGAACGGGGCGCGTTTATTGCCAAGGTCGGCGAGGAGCACCAGCGGCGGCGCGAGCAGCACGCGGCCAAGACCGTCAAGGTACCGGAGTTGTCGCTGGCCGCGGCGCGCGCTAACCGGCGCGTCATCGACTGGAATTCCTATGCGCCCTTGGCGCCGCGCGTGCCCGGGATCCAGCACTTCGATGACTACCCGCTCGCGGAGCTGCTCGGCTATATCGACTGGATGCCATTCTTCAATGCCTGGGAATTTGCCGGCAGGTTCCCGGACATTCTGACCGATCCGGTCGTGGGTGAGGCTGCGGGCAACCTCTATGCCGATGCCCGGCGGATGCTCAAGACGCTGATCACGGAGCGCTGGTTGCAGGCGCGCGTCGTGATGGGTCTGTTTCCGGCCAATGCCGTAGGGGATGACGTCGAGCTGTACGACGGCGAATCGCGCGAACGGGTGCTCACCACGCTGAACTTCCTGCGTCAGCAGAAGGGTAAACCGGATGGTCAGCCGCACGAGTGCCTCGCCGATTACGTCGCCCCGCGGGCTAGCGGCGTCGGCGACTACTTCGGTGCATTCGCGGTCACCACCGGCGTCGGCATCGAGGAGCATCTGGCGCGCTTCGAGCGGGCTCACGATGATTACTCGTCCATCATGCTGAAGGCTCTGGCGGATCGCCTGGCCGAGGCGGCCGCCGAGCACTTTCACGAGCGTGTACGCCGGGAGTTGTGGGGCTATGCGAGCACTGAGACGTTCACCAACGAGCAGCTGGTGCGCGAAGAATACCGTGGCATTCGTCCGGCCCCCGGCTACCCCGCCTGCCCCGATCACACCGAGAAGCGCAAGCTGTGGGAACTGCTCGACGTAGATCGCAACGCCGGCATTCGCCTGACCGACTCCTACGCGATGTACCCGACGTCCGCGGTGAGCGGCTGGTACATCGGGCACCCCCTGGCGCGTTACTTCGCGCTCGGCAAGATCGATCGCGACCAGGTGCAGGACTACGCACGCCGCAAGGGCTGGAGCAGCGCGGAAGCGGAGCGCTGGCTGGCACCGGTGCTCGGCTACGACCCATGAGTAGCCGGCGGACCCTTCACAGCGGGTGCGGCCGTTCCTTCTCCAGCGCTTTAAGATAGGCGGCGCCGCCGAGATCGCGCATCTGGCCGAGTATCCAGTCCCGGCGCTGCAGTACGTAGCGTGACGGGCGCTCGGCGCGTAACCGCAGCGGATTCGGCAGGACGGCGGCCAGCAGCGCTGATTCCGAGGAGCTCAGGGCCAGCGCGGGCTTATGCCAGAAGCGCTCGGCCGCTGCCTGCACCCCGTAGATGCCGTCCCCGAACTGTGCGATGTTCAGGTACATCTCCAGGATCCGCTCCTTCGGCCACAGTGCCTCGATGAGCACCGTGAAGTACGCCTCGAGTGCCTTGCGCACGAAGCTGTGGCCCGGCCACAGGAACAAATTCTTGGCCACCTGCTGCGAGATGGTGCTGGCGCCGCGCAGGCGCTTGCCGCGCTCGCTGGCGCGCACTGCCTCGCGGATAGAGTTGAAATCGAAGCCAGCGTGAAACGGGAACAGCTGATCCTCGGAGGCGATCACGGCGATGGCGGCACTGGGCGAGATCTGCTCGAGGCTCGCCCAGCGGAAGTCGGTGCGGTAGTCATGCTGCTGCTCGGCCCAGGCGCCGACACGCGCCTCCGCCATCACCGCGCTCGTGAGCGGGTTGAACCAGCGCAGCAGCAGCACCGCGAGACTTGTGAACAGCAGCCACGCCAGCAGCGCCGCCGTCAGCCACTTGAGCAGCCGCACGGCGACGCCGCCTCGCTGGCGGACGGGCAGGCGCAGCGGCTGACGCCGCCGGCACTTCTTGGGCGTGCGGCTCGTCAAGGCAGCCGGTACTGGAACTATTTCTCGGCAAGACGCCGCGCTGAGGTGATCACTACGTCCTCGAGCGGAGCATCGGTGTAGCCCTTGCGGCGCCCGGTGCTGACCTTGGCGATCTTGTCGATCACATCCATCCCCTCGGTGACACGCCCGAATACCGCGTAGCCGTAGTCGCGCGCACTGTTATCGAGGAACGCGTTGTCGGTGAGGTTCACGAAGAACTGCGAGGTCGCGCTGTTGATATCGCTGGTACGCGCCATCGACAGGCTGCCACGGGTATTCTTCAGGCCGTTCTTGGCCTCGTTGCTGATGGGAGCACGGGTCTGCTTATTGCTGAAATCCGTGGTCAGGCCGCCGCCCTGGATCACGAAGCCCGGCACGATGCGATGGAAGATGGTGCCATCGAAGAAACCGTCGTCGACGTAACGCAGGAAGTTCTCCACGCTGACCGGAGCCTCCTTGGGGAATAGCTCGATCGTGAAGGGGCCGTGGGAGGTCTCAAATCTGATCATCTTCGTTGTCCTTCCGTAGTGCGCTCGTGTCCGCCGAGGTCGCGGTGCGAGCGTACGTGACGCAAGCCGGCGAGGACAAGCTCGTCCCGCAGCTGTGCACCCTGAGCGCTTCCGTGTTCCAGGATCAGCCACCCGCCAGGCAGCAGATGCTGCGTCGCGCCCCGCGCCAGGGTGCGCAGGCAGCTTAGCGCGTCGGCGCCCGGTGTCAGGGCCATTGCAGGCTCGTGCCGCAGCGCCTGCATCGCCGGGTCGTCGGCCGCCACGTAGGGGGGGTTGCTGAGCAGCAGATCAAAACGTTCGCCTCCCAGGGGGCCGTACCAGTCGCCGTGGCGAAACTCGACCCGTGCACCAAGCGCGGCGCTGTTGTCGCGCGCCACGGCGAGCGCGGCCAGGGAAGCATCGGTCGCTACTACCTGCCACTGCGGCCGCTCCCGTGCGAGCGCGATAGCGATCGCGCCCGCGCCGGTACCAAGGTCAACGATGCGTGCCGCCGCCTCCGGCCGCAACGCCAGCGCGCGCTCGATGAGCAGCTCCGTCTCCGGTCGCGGCACCAGCACAGCCGGGGTCACGGCGAAATCGAGTGACCAGAATTCACGCCGTCCGGTCAGGTAGGCGATAGGTTCGCCGTCTGCGCGGCGTGCGAGCAGCGCGCGAAAGCGCGCGGCCTCGGCCGGGCTCACACTGCGTTCCGGGTAAGCGCTCAGACGCCAGCGTTCGATGCCCAATACGTGGGCGAGCAGAAGTTCGGCATCGAGGGCCGGCGTTTCGGAGCTGATGTGGAGAGCAGCAGTCGGCGAAATAGAAGAGTGGGGTTGCGCGAGCAGGGTGGCGACATTTAACACTGCGGTCATGGGCTTCCCAAGCGCGGCAGCGCTAAGATACTGGCATGCCTAACATAGCCTACCCGCCCGTCCGACCGCTGTCAGTGGGCGAAGTATTGGACCTTACCTTCCGCATCTACCGCACTACCGTCGTGCGCTGCATGCTGCTCGCTGGCTTGGGCGTGCTAGCAAGCCAGCTGTGGCGCATCTACGCGCTCGTGCGTGGACTGCAGCTGACGAACCTGCAGTCGCTGCTGGCACTAGCTCGGGATCCGCGATTCTTTACGCTGTACATCGTAGGTGTGCTGGTTCAGACGGCGCTGATTTCGGCGGTCATACTGCGCCAGTTCCGCCTCATCAACGGGGCGGAATCCGGGGGCGAGGTGGCTGAGGCTACGCGGCGGCTGCCTGCGATCATCACCCTGGGAATACTCTTCACGCTGACCTGCGGCGCCTGCTTCCTCCCGGTACTCGTGGGTGGTGCGCTGCGTGCGCTCTTCATACTCATCGGGTTCGTGGCGGTGAGTTACGTCGTCGTAGCATTGCTGTCGGCTCACACCATTCTCCTGACCGAGCGCGCAGGCCCACTGATCAGCTACCAACGCAGCTGGCGGCTGACCTACGGCAGCTTCTGGCGTCTGAGCCTCATCTACTTTGTCGCGTCGGTGATACTGCTGGCGATCTACTTCGTTCTCCTGTTTGGCATCGGGATGCTCGCGGTGGTCCTCGGCAGGGGAGATATTGCTGTCATGACGGCGTCGCAAGCGGTGCTGGGAGTTGCCCTTGGCGCCCTTGTCGTGCCGTTCTACACCGCGCTTTCCATCGCGATCCTCGGTGATCTGAAGGTACGCAGGGAAGGCACCGACATCGAGCAGCGAATCGCCGCTGCGGCGTGACCCAGTGCGGCACCGCCTCCCTGGACTGTTGATGCTGCTTTTCGGAACGACCGGCGCGCACGCGAGCGATGCACTTCAGGCCATTGATGACTGCCTTGCCCACATTGACGGCGCCGCCGACGTGGGCTACGAACGCATCTCGGCACGTTGCCCGGCCCTGACGCCGGCGTTGTCGGGGAGCCCGGCCGCAGCATGGCTACCGGCGGATTGGAAACAGCCCGGCAACGCGCTCTCCTCACGCAGCCTCGGCGACCTGCGCGCATTGCTGGTGCGCGAACTGGCCACGCACGCGGCGCGTCCGGCCCCGGATACCCAGCGCGTTGCCGCGGTGCTTGAAGCTGTGACCGACAGCGAACCGACCCACCGCAGCTGGTGGGCGCGGCTCAAGGCCTGGTTGCATGAGGCGCTGACTCCGCATCAGCGCTCGGCCGATGAGAGCTGGCTGCAGCGCTGGGCCGCACAGCTGAACCTGTCCAGGGCGGCGCGCCGCGTGATTGGCTGGACGGCACTCGCGCTCGTGGTGGGGATCGCGGTGAGCGTCATCCTGAACGAACTGCGGGTGGCGGGCCTGCTTGCGCCGCGCGCACGGCGAGCCCGCAGCCGGACGCATTTGTTTGCGGAGCGCAGCGGCGTCGGCCTGAGCGATATCGAGGCGGCGGAGGCCGCAGCCCGGCCGAGCCTGTTGCTTGAGCTCATTGCGACGCGCCTCGCGACCGAACAATGCCTGCCGGCGACAAGAGCGCTGACCGCCGGCGAACTATGGCGCCGGGCCCGCCTTCCCGATGAGGGGGCTCGTGCGCATCTGGCCGAACTCGCGGGGGTGTGCGAGCGCCTGCGATTCTCGCAGGTGGCGGTGCCGCCCGCGAGTATCACAACGGCAGTCCTCAACGGCCGCAGCGTGCTGGCCGCGTTGGATGCGGTTGCAGCTTCCGCCGCCGCGAGCGCCTGAGCATGCGCGAGCGACTGATTACCCTAGTGTGCGCCCTCGGAGCGCTGGCGGTGTTCGTGACTCTCTTCTGGCACGGCAAGGACAGCTCCGAGGAGCGGGTGTCGCGGCCTACGACCGCGGAGCGCGGCGACAACGGGCTCTTGGGGGCCATGAGCTGGCTGCAGGGGGAGGGGGTGCGCACGCTTTCGCTGCGTGAACGCTTCAGCGCGCTGGTCGGCAAGCGCGAGCTGCCGCCCACCGGGAACCTCATGATCCTGACCCTGCCGGCGTCGAGCAGCTACGGTAACCCTGAGGTCGTAGCCCTCGACAATTGGATCCGCAGCGGCAACACGCTGATGGTGCTCGCGGCGCTGCAGGACCGGCCGCGCTGGGCACCCTCGCCGCACCTGATGGACCAGGATCTGCAGCTGCTGACCGGCCTTGAGTCGGTGCGTCACAGCGAGGAAAGAGCGGCGCCCGGCGCCAGGGAACCACCGCTGTCTGACCCCGGGGCCGCCGCGGCACCGGGTGCGGTGGTGCGACTTCCCGATGAGCCGCTGTTGGAGCCGCAACGCCTGTCCCTCGTGCCCAATCGTGCTCACCGCTACTTCGAGCACGTGACCAGCGCCGCTGCGTTTTCCGACTACACCGCGTACACGAGCACACTCGCCGTGCCGCGTGACGGCTTCGCGCTCGCGCTTGCGCGTGCAGCCGCAAGCGGCGAGTCCGCGTTCTGGCTGCGCGCGGACGGCGCAGGCTCGATCATGGTGAGCGGCTTCTCGACCTTATTCACGAACCGGGCGCTCGGTGCCGCCGACAACGCGCGGCTGCTTGCGAACATCGTCGCCGCGAGTCTCGGGCCGCAGGGAGTGGTGTTGTTTGACGATCAGCACCAGGGACTGACCGCCGCGTATGACCCGGTGAAGTTCTATCAGGATCCGCGGCTCTACAAGACCGTCGGCGTGCTCGCAGCCACGTGGCTGGTCTGGGTGCTGGGAGCCACACGCCTGAAGATGGGCGGCGCAAGCCGCAGGGCTCCGCGCGAAGCTGACCTGGTGCGCACGACCGGGCTGTTTCTCGCGCGCGTGTTGCGGCCGGCGGCAGCAGCGCGGCACATGTTCGAGCATTTCTTCCGGCAGCTGCGTCTCGGCGCGCATCTCGGGCGGCCGGAGCCTGGCACGCTGTGGACGTGGCTTGAAAACCACCCGCGCGTGGCGCGTGCCGACGTGCAGCAGCTGCAGCGATGGTACACGGCGGCCTATGCGGATCAGCGAGTCCCCTTGGTGCGTCTGCACAATCTTATCCTCTCGACCGAAAGGCAAATTGCCGCATGAGCACCCCAATCCGCCAGCTGCAGAGTCTGCTCAAGCGTGAACTCGGGCGCGTGGTAGTCGGCACTGAATCAACCGTGGACGCGCTGGTCATCGCGCTGCTCGCGCGTGGTCATGTCCTGGTGCAGGGCGTGCCGGGACTTGGCAAGACACTGCTGGCGAAGACGCTGGCTCGTACGCTCGGCGGAGAATTCAAACGCATTCAGGGAACGGCCGATCTGATGCCCAGCGACATCATCGGCGTGCACGTGTTCGATGAGGCGGCGCGCAACTTCGTGTTCCGCCCCGGACCGCTGTTCGCGGACGTCGTGCTGGTAGACGAGATCAATCGTGCCGGACCTAAGACTCAGTCTGCGCTGCTGGAAGCTATGGAAGAGCGCCAGGTGAGCGTGGAGCGCGCCGTGTGGGAACTGCCGCCTGACTTTCTGGTACTGGCAACGCAGAATCCGCGCGAATTCGAGGGCACGTTTCCCCTGCCGGAGTCGCAGCTGGACCGCTTCATGCTGCGCATCGACATTTCCTACCCCGAGCGCGGGGCCGAGAGCGAGATTATCGCCCGCTACGGCGGCGTGCTCAGCGCCGCACAGAACGCGCTGCAATCCGTCACCGTCATCGAGCGCGCGCTCCTCGGCGAGGCCCGGGCGGAAGCCGAGCGCATCCATGTCGCCGAGCCCCTCAGCGGCTACGTGCTCGATCTGGCGCGGGCAACGCGCGAGCACCCGCGGCTGAGTCTGGGGCTTTCAACGCGCGGCGCGCTGTCGCTCATTCGGGCCGCGCGCGTGGCTGCCGGCCTGCGCGGTGCTGACTTTGTGACTCCCGATGACGTCAAGCAGGTCGCACCGTGGATCATCGCGCACCGCATCGTATTGACACCGGAGGCGGC
>Ga0302324_100000164_pt1 | contig 173792 bp, 131 predicted proteins | sample Palsa_T0_1_FD_201949 | JGI IMG/M metagenome (GOLD analysis project Ga0302324, IMG submission 201949) | Peat permafrost microbial communities from Stordalen Mire near Abisko, Sweden - Palsa_T0_1 | ecosystem: Environmental > Terrestrial > Soil > Palsa > Peat permafrost | place: Sweden: Abisko...
ATCTCGGGCAATACTTCGTGTATCAGTCCGCGTTTTTGAATTGCTCTTCGATCAAGGCGTTGAACTGCTATTTCGCCATGCCGTTCCGGCAGTCCGCGCGCATCACGGCCACCAATGAAAGCTCGCGCAATGTGGGCGCGTTCTACTCGAACATCGATTACCAGATCGTGCCCTCGCTGCCGGATGAGACGCTCTACTTTCACGCGCAGTACCGCCAGGCCACGCCCAATAAGCCCACCATGAACGACTGGCGGGGTAACGGCGACGCCAACAAGTTGAAGAACCTCGACGGCAAGGAGAACTATGTTTTCGTCGAAACGCGTGGCCGCGGGCACCTGATGGGGGTGACGCTGGGCGTGCTGCAGAACCAGGATTTCTGGATGGGCGAAGGCGACGACATGGTGTTCGTGGACGACGAAAGCCAGCCCATCATAACCGGGACCGGTACGGAGGATTATTTTAACGGCGCCTGGGACTTCGGCGGCCGGGACACCGCCGTGCCGTTCGCGCATCTTTATAATGGCGCGCCGCTGATTGTGGCCGGAGAGCGTCCCGGCGGGCGCTATTGCCTGTACCGCTGGCATGCGGACAATCCCATCACCTTCACGAAGTACCTGAAGCACACCATCGAGCACGGCCACGCCGATCACCGCGCGGACAATTACTTTTCCGTGGCTTATTGGTATCAGGCCGCGCCGTATACCGATTTTCCGGCGCTGCCGCCCGCGGAGAGCCGCATTCCCCGGCTGAAGGCCGTGCCGGGCCCGGGGGGCGCGCAGCCGGCATAACCCGCAACGATTGGAGAGATCATGAGAGCATTCGCCATCGCAATTTTGACTGCCGCGGCCGCCTTGCCGGCGGGGTCCAACCCGGCCGGCTTCGAGCTTTGGAAGAGCGGCGACCTGCAGGCTTTCGAGCAGAAGCTATCGCCCAAGATGAACGCGCAGAAAGTGGCGACGCAGCCGCTGGGAAGCTACGGCAACCATAACTTCCTGATGGCCCACCGCGAAGGCAGCGGCGAGGCGGAGTTGCACGAAACCCAGGCCGACGTGATGGTGGTCGAGAGCGGCGAGGCCACGCTGGTGGTGGGCGGCACGGTGGTCGATCCGAAAACCACCGCGCCCCATGAGATCCGCGGACCCTCCATCAAAGGCGGCGAGAAGAAATCACTGGCCGCCGGAGACGTGGTCCATATTCCGGTCAAAGTGCCGCACCAGATGCTGGTCGAGAGCGGCAAACAGATCACGTATTTTGTGGTGAAGATCGACGCGCGTTAGCCGGTTTTCTTCGCCAGCAATGTCTTGATCGCATCGGGCAGCGCGAATGTAGAATCGGGAACGTCGTCGAAGCTCACCGACGTGATAATTTCCTTCTGGGTGCCATCCGCGCTTTTGTGGGCCGCTTGTGTGGGCATCAGCCATCCGTCAAAAGCTTTGTAGTCGGAGAACACTTCGCTTTCGTAGCCCGAGCCGCCCCGCCAGCTCGAATTGAACCGGTATCCATCAGAAGTCCGGTGGTGGTGTCGTAGAAATGCTCGTTGACTTTGCCCCACTTATTGATCCCCTTCAGGTGATAGCAAGTGTGCTCTTCGAGGTCGGTCACTTCCACAACTTCCATGGATTTAAAATAGTCCAGGATTCGGGCTGGATAATACATGTCGGCGTCTCGCTCTTTCGATTTCACCTCATCGCCTTCCGAGATTGCGGGGCCGTTTCGGGGGTGGAGTTGCCACGCGACCTTGCCGTCGAACCCTTCCTGGTAGCGGCTGCTGTCCGGCAAGGTGATCTCATACAGCATCTTACCCCCCTTGTAATAGACGGCCCTATCCATACTCGGGCCTTTGTCAGACTCCTCATACCTTCCCCGGACAGTCATCGATTGATGTTTGAAAACGGCGTCGTGCCCACCCAGGGCGCTCACATAGCGATCCATCACTTGTTGGACCGTGGGCAGCGGTTTAGCCTTGGACGAATCCTGGCTGCAGAGCACAGACGTAATTACGGCCAGACATGCGGCGAGCCTGGCGATGACAATGAAGCTGTGGCATTCGTTAGTTTAGGAACTATACATGTTACACTTCCGCCCATCCCAACAGGCGGGCCGCATTGTTATGGTAGACCTTCTTCAGCATCGAGTCGGGCAGTCCGATCCCGTAGATCCTCCATCGGCCTTGCGGCGGCGTGGGAGTGGGGGCGTAGTCGAAGTATTCGTCCAATGTTTCCAGCCAGCGAAAGTATAGCTGGTACATCTCCGGCCGAATATTCTGCTGCGGCGTGCCCGCGTCGGCGGGGCTTGCGTCGGTGCCGAACATGATGCGGTCCTGATGTTTTTCGAAGAATGCGCGGGCGCGGCGGGGCTGGCGGCCGAGTTCTCCCAGGCGCGCCGCAAATTCGACGCGCAGGTTGGGATATCGATCGAGCCAACCGGAAACTTCGTCCAGATGCTCGGGGTGATTGGCGACGTGCAATCCGACGAAAGTCGTCTTTGGGTGGCGTGCAATCACGCGGTTGCGGGCGGCCAGCAGCTCCGCCTTGGGCGGAAAATCCTTCCCATAGAAGGACCAGTCCGGATGATGGCCCAGCTCTTCCCAGCGTTCGTTAAAGCGGTCGGTGGGGGTGAAGAAGGCGTCCGGATCGGAAATGTGAATGAACACAGGGAGACCCAGTTGCCCGGCGGCGTCCCACATGGGGTCGAAGCGCGGATCGTCGATTTTGACCAGCGGCCCTTCTTTGATGTTCTCGCGCAGGTATAGGCCGAGAGTCTTCAGCACCTTGACGCCTATGGCCCCGGCCTGTTTTCCGCGCTCGATCTCGTCAGCCTGCCAGCGCGGAAAGTTGGGCTCGCGGATGCGATTGTAAGCCGGCTCGACGCAATTGAAGAAGCGGCCCTTGTAGCGCTCCTGCAAATCGGCGACGTTCTGGCGCAGGCGGTCGCCGTAGCTGCCGGTCAGGTTGATCATGGTGCGGACGTTGATGCGGTCCATCCAGGCGACAATGTCGTCGATACGCGCGAAGGTTTGAGGGCTGTCCCGCGAGAGCACACGCGATACGTGCGTGTGGACATCGATTACCGGGTATTTGGCGCGCTCGACGGGGTGCTCCGGTACGACGAGCATGCTTTTCGGCTGGAAGTCCTCGAGCGCCAGTTTGGGTATCGTGGGTGGCTGCGCAGGCGTTTGTGAACCGGCCGGCGTGGCCGCGAGGGCAGCGGTTCCGGTCAGAAAGCTACGGCGAGAAGTTATACGGGCAGGCATGTGGCCGACATATAACATGCGGCCCTGCTGGCGGTCAAAGATGCGCCCAGCCGGCTATATCGCCGATCAGCGGGGCGGCGTAATCCACGAACGCGGGCAGAACATCGTTGCCATCCGGGTGAATCCACTCGGGCGGCAACAGGCGTTCGACGCGCGCTACGGTTTCGAGCGGAGTCAGGAAGGTGGCGACGCGATAGGGCGCGTTCGATTCGCGGCGTAGCGCAACCATAACTTCGGAATGGCCTTCGCCTGCCGCCGTAGCGGCCGCGCGCCCGCAGGCAGAGGCCTCCGCGCGGTCAAGCGGAGAGGCGAACGGACCGCAGCAACGGCCCAGCAATCCCGGCTTTTCGGCGCGCGCGCGAATGCCCAGCTTCTGGCTGAGGAGGCCGGCCAGGGTGTGTCCGAGATTGGATGCCAGCCGGTGCGCGGCGTTATCGGCGCGGTCCACATCGGCGCCGAAGGGCTGGCCGCGGTCGTCAAGCTGGCCTTCGCAGACCGCGATCACGACCCGGCCCAGGCGGCCATATACGCGCTCCACGTCCGCGGCGATGCGCTCCAGACTCACCCGCCGTTCGGGAAAGTAGATAAGGTGCGGAGCGTCATCCGCATGGCGACGCGCGAACGAGGTAGCCGCTACGATCCAGCCCGCATTGCGTCCGAGTGTTTCGAGCACGCAGACCGGGGCGGGCAGCGAGCGATTGTCTTCGCCGACATCGCGGGCGGCGCAGGCGAAGAAGCGCGCGGTGGAGGCGTAGCCGGGGGTGTGGTCGGTGACAGAGAGATCGTTGTCGATAGTTTTGGGTATACCGACCACCTGCAAGTCGTGCCCGACGTCGCGCGCATAGCGGGCCAGGCGCAGGGCCGTTTCCATGGATCCGTTTCCGCCGGTGTAAAAGAAACAGCCGATGTTGGCGCGGCGGAGAACGTCGAGGATGCGGGCGTAGTCTGCGTCCTCCAGTTTCAACCGGCTGGACCCGAGGGCGGAACCGGGCGCTTCGCCGATGCGGCGAATTAGTTCCGGGTCGACGGCGAGCAGGTCGATAAAATCGCCGCGCAGGAGGCCGGCGAGTCCGCCACGGGCTCCGTAGAGGGCTCCGGTCGAGCCGCGGCGCCTGGTCTCTTCGACCAGGCCGGCGAGGCTGGCGTTGAGGACAGCGGTCGGCCCGCCTCCATGTGCAACGACCGAGTTGGCGCCCATGTTATAAATCAGGATACGTGAATCGAAGGGGCTTTCTCACGGGCTCGACCGCCGCGGGCGTGGCTTGGCGGGCGGCTGCGCAGCCGGCGCCAGGCGGCGCTGGTCCCGGATTTCTTCTCGGCGCGGTCACTTACAACGTGTTGAAGGACTACGATCTCGACACGGTCATCGGTATGTTACAAACCGCGGGCTTCGCGGGCGTGGAGCTGCGCACCGGCCACCGGCATGGCGTCGAGCCGTCGCTCGGACCGGCGGGGCGCGCTGATGTCCGGCAGCGCTTTGAGCGAGCCAAAGTGCGGCTGGTCAGCTTTGGGACCACCTGCGAGTTCCATTCTCCCGACGCCGGGGAGCGGCGCAGGCAGGTGGAGATCGGCAAACAATTCGTGGATCTGGCGCGCGACACCGGCGCGCGGGGAGTGAAAGTTCGCCCCAACGATTTTCCGGACGGCGTGCCGCACGAGGTCACCATCGGGAATATCGGGGAGTCGCTCCGCGAGCTGGGCGATTACGGCGCAGGAGAGCGAATACAGATCTATCTGGAGATTCACGGGCGGCGAACGGCTTACCCGGGGGTGGCCGCGGCCATCATGAAAGCCACCCATCATGCGCAAGTGGGGTTGTGCTGGAACTCCAACCCGACGGACGTCGTGGACGGCTCGGTCGCGCGGAGCTTCGAGCTGGTCAAGCCGTGGATCAAACATGTCCACATCAACGAGCTCGCCAATAGCTACCCCTGGCGCGAATTGTTCACCCTGCTGCGCGGCATCGACTACCGCGGATACACGCTCTGCGAAGCGGCCGAAAGTAAAGAGCCCGCGCGGTTCCTACAATGGTACAAGAGTCTTTGGACGGAGTTGAATCGAAACTGCGCATGACTGACCCATTGAACGCTCGTGAGCTACTGGCGGCGCCCGAGCAGGAGCAACTGAGCCGCGGATATTTCCATACGCTGCGTGAGATCCTTCAGCAACCTGCTACGTGGCTGGACACTTGCGCGCGCGTGCTGGCGAACGGACGGGCGCGGGGCGACCTCGCGGATGGCATTCAAAGCCTGGCGCTGACCGGCTCGGGAAGCTCGCTATTTGCGTGCGAGTGCGTAGCGCCGGTGCTGCGGAAGGAATTGGGCGTGACCGCGGAAGCCATCGGCGCGGGCGCGCTGGTGACGCAAGGCATAGCGGCGCTGCCATCCGGGCGGCCGGGTTTGCTGGTATCGGTGGCCCGCTCGGGCGATAGTCCGGAGAGCGGCGCGGCGGTTTCGCTGGTGCGGGACACGGAGCCGCAAATGCGGCAGTTGGCGATCACCTGCAATGCGGCGGGGCATCTGGCCACCACTTACCGCGACGACGATCGGGTGCGGGTGATCCTGTTGGACGATCGCGTTAACGATCGCAGCGTGGCCATGACCAGCAGCGTCACCAACATGGTGCTGGCGGCGCGATTCCTGGGAATGTGGCGCGCTCCGGAGCGTTACCGGCGGCTGTGCGAGCGGCTCAGCCGGGCATGCGAAGAGATTCTGGAAAGCGGTCTCGCAGCGCTGCCGCGCGTAACGGCCACGGGCTTCCGGCGGGCGGTTTTCCTGGGCAGCGGATCGCGCTTCGGAGCGGCTCGCGAATCCGCGCTCAAGATGCTGGAGATGACGGCCGGGCGCGTGAGCACCTTGTGCGAGACTTACCTGGGAGTGCGCCACGGCCCGCTGAGCTATGTGGACGAAGACACCATCATAGTGTGCTTTTTCGCTTCCGATCCGCTGTTGCGAGCCTATGAGTCGGACCTGATCCGCGAGCTCAACCGCAAGCGCCTTGGCATGGCGAAAGTGATCGTCGGCGAGAACGTTCCCGCGGAGCTGCTGCGGGATGGCGATACCGTCATCGAGTGCCGGGGACTGGCGGAGATCGGCGACGAAAATGCCCCGGTGCTGGATGTGGCGGTGGGCCAGTTGCTCGCGACGTTTCGCTGCCTCGGAGAAGGGCTTCGTCCGGATTCGCCTTCCGAGCACAACGTGATTAACCGGGTGGTGGAAAGCTTTCCCATACATCGCCGCGCGGGGAGCACGCAGCCGTGAGGTTCCTGGTTGCGGGCGAGCTGAACCTCGATTTGATCCTGCGGAATTACTTGTCGTTCCCCGCGCTCGGTCAGGAGACCCTGGTCGAAGATGTGACGCTGACGCTCGGCAGCTCATCGGCCATCTGCGCGGCGGGTCTGGCGAAGCTGGGCAACTTCGTGGCATTTACCGGCAAGCTGGGCGTGGATTCCTGGGGAGATATGTGCGTCGAATCGCTGACCCGCCTGGGCGTGGACACGGCGCGCGTGATGCGGGATGCCGGAGTGAAGACCGGACTTACGGTGTCCATCACATCGCCGCGCGACCGCGCCATGTTGACGTATCTGGGTGCGATGGCGACTATGCGCGCTGCCGAGATCAGCGCGGGGGGGCTCGACGGCTTCGACCACCTGCATGTCTCATCCGTTTTTCTGCAGCGGGCGCTGCGGCCGGATTTGCCGGGATTACTGGCGCTGGCCCACGAACGCGGATTGACTACGTCGATCGATCCGGGTTTTGATCCCGAGGAGAAATGGGGCCGGGACGTAATCGACATGCTGGCCGAGGCGGATTTGTTCCTGCCGAACGAAGTGGAGCTGAAGGGACTCACCGGATTGAGCGATCCTGAGCAAGGCTTGCGGGCGCTTGAAAATGGACGAACACTGACTGTGGCCAAGCTGGGCGGCGATGGCTGCGCCGCGCTCAAGGACGGCAAGCTGGTGAGAGTCGCCGCGTTTCCGGTGCAGCCGGTGGACACCACCGGGGCGGGCGATTCGTTCAATGCGGGCTTCCTGCACGCGTGGCAGCGCAAGGCGCCTTTCGAAGATGCACTGCGCTTTGCCGCAGCTTGTGGAGCGATTTCGACGCAGGGCGCCGGCGGCACCACCACGCAGGCTACGGAAGAGCAGGCCAACGAATTCCTGCAACGCCGGTATGCGGCAGACGGAAGTGGTATTAACCTTGAGCAGCTTTAGCTTGCCTGGCTGCCAACTGTTCGCGGATTCCTTTCATGCGTTCGCGAAACGCGGCTACCTGCTTCCGGCCGTCCGGTATCGAGTCGATCAACTTTTCGAGATTAACCGCAAATTGCGGTCCAAAGCTAGCGCGGATTTCACCCAGCAGCGGCTCAACTTTCGCGAAGACACCGACGTGCTCCATGTTGGTGCTGGTAAACATGTCCAGGCTAATGGCTCCGCTATCGACGAGCGCTGCCACCATGTCCCAATAGCTGACGACCATGCGCAAATGGCCGCTGTGTTCACCCATCATCGCTTCGGTAAATTCACCTATCGATTGTGGATTAAAATCTCGAAAATACCAGTTTCGCGCTTGGCGCATGGTCTCTTCGCGGCGTAGTTCGTACAGCTTTAGTATGAGACCGGCTTCCTCGTGCTTCGACATAGAAATTGTGCTCCTCTTGCCATGCCAGTGTAGCACTTCGACAAACTGAAAATAGTGTCGAATTTTGTCGAATTGTGTAGAACCGCTATTCGTCTTGAAAGCTTTTTGGCACCCAACAACACGGTAACACATAGGCCCGCGGGCGAAGGCTAGCCGAAGCTTGTTTATGCTTTGTTTTCAGCGGCGCGCGGGGTAGCGAAAGGTTGTGAACGCAGTTCGGCGGCTCAGAAGCGGCCTTCCCTGGCGTCAAAGTGGGTAGGTTTGTTCCAGGTGGGGCCGCTCGATCGAATCCAGTGGGCGGTCCACTCAACGAGCTGAACCGCTGTGACCGAGGGATAGCCGAAGAGGCGATGACAGCGCCCGGCATTGTTGAGCAGCGCCGTATCGGCCGCCTGCCCTTCAAATACCGGCGTCCGGCCCAGCAACTCGCCGAAGCGCAGCGCGATCTCGCGAACGGCCAGCACTTCCGGCCCGGTCAGATTGAGCACGTCGGGCGGCGATTGGCACAAGGAAAAGCTGCGCAGGCAGACCGAGTTCGCATCGCCCTGCCAGACCGCGTTGACATGGCTCATGCTCACGTTCACGGGCCGGCCGACGAATACATTGCTCCCGATATCGAGCAGCACGCCATAGCGCAAATCGATCGCGTAATTCAGCCGCAACAGACAGACGCGGGTTCCATAGCGCTCAGAAAAGAATTCGAACAGGCGCTCGCGCGCCAATACGGACTGCGCATATTCGCCGATAGGCCCGGGCGCGGTTTCTTCGGTGGCGCCGCCGCCGGCCACGGGGACCAACGGGTAGACATTGCCGCTCGAAAATGCCACGATGTTCGACTTGCGATAGCGCTCGGCCACGCGCGCGGGCAGGGCGGCGTTGGTGGCCCAGGTCAGGTACGGGGCGCCCGCCGACCCGAACTTGCGGCCCGCCATGAAGATCACGTTGGGAGCGTCGGGAAGCGCGCCGAGCCGGTCGAAATCGAGCAAGTCGGCGTGGATGGTTTGGACGCCGCTTTCGCGCAGAAGCTTTTCCGCGGCCCGGTCCGAGAAGCGGGATACGGCCACGATGTTCTTCGATACGCCCGCCTGATCGGCAGCCCGGCGGGCCCGCCGCGCAAGGCTCGGACCCATTTTGCCGCCGGCGCCCAGAATCAGCAGGTCGCCGTCCATGGCACTCAAGGCAGCCTGGTCGGCTTCGCTGGGGCGGGAAAGCAGGTCTTCGAGCTCCGCTTCAGATCGGATGAGAGTCACGCTGCTACTGAGCGAAGGATACTACACCGCGCGCCGAAACTGCGGCCGGGCTTTGGGCGCGAACGACCTGACGCGCCCTTGCGGCCGGGGCGAAGGCGAGGGAATGGCGATGACCGGAGCCGTAGTCTTCAGCTCGCGGCCCACGCCGGGCGAAACCGGGCGGCGTACCAGCCGGGTAGCCAGTATGCGCTCGATGTGAGCCACCTCGGCGCGCTCGTTGCGGGTAGCGAAGGTCGAAGCCGTTCCGCCCGCGCCCGCGCGTCCAGTGCGGCCCACCCGGTGAATGAAATCCTCCGGAACTTGCGGAAGATCGTAATTCACCACGTGAGAGATGCCTTCCACGTGAATGCCGCGAGCCGCAATGTCGGTCGCCACCAGAACGCGATAGTAGCCGTCCTGGAATCCGCGCAACGCCTGGCTGCGCTGGCTTTGAGTGCGGTCGCCATGGATTGCCGCTGACTTTACGCCGTCGCGCGACAGCTTCTTCGAGAGCCGGTCGGCGCCGTGCTTGGTGCGCGCGAATACCAGAAACGATCCGGTCTCCTCGCGCAGCATCAATTGGAGCAGACCCAGCTTACGGTCCGGCTCGACTTCGTAAAGATGCAGATCGATTTTCTCGACCGGCTTGGTGGTGGAGCCGACTTCCACGCGCACCGCATTGCGGACGTGCGTTTCTACCAGATGTTTGACGGAGCTTTCGATGGTCGCCGAGAAGAACAGCGTCTGGCGCTCGGCGGGGATGGCCTCCATGATCCGTTTGATGGTCGGGAGGAAGCCCATGTCCAGCATGCGGTCGGCCTCGTCCAGAACGAGCATGCGGACGTGGCCAAGCTGGATGAGCCCGCGGCTGAGAAAATCGCACAGCCTGCCGGGAGTGGCGATGATCACCTGCGCGCCCTTGCGAATGGACTGCAACTGCGATCTCTCGCCGATGCCGCCGATGACGACCGCGGCGCGAATAGACGTGCCCGTGGCCATTTTGGCGAAGGTCTCGTCGCTTTGGATGGCGAGCTCGCGGGTGGGACTCAGGATGACGACGCGTATGCCGGAATGCGATTTTTCATTTCCGAGGAGGTGGATGATGGGAAGGACAAACGCGAGCGTTTTGCCGGTCCCGGTTTGGGCCGTGGCAACCACATCGCGTCCGGCCAGGGCGGGCTCGATGGCCTGGGCCTGGACGGCGGTTGGTTGCTTAAAGCCGTGTTTAAGCAGGTTGCTCTGCAGGAGTGCAGAGAGAGGGAATTCAGTGAAACTTTTCATTTAGATTTTGGCGGATGAGAATCGACGAGCCGACTACCGATTAGGGGAGTGGGGGTTGCGGATCAACTTCCAGTAGTCCTTATTATAGCGCACCATTTGGGTCCGCGGCGTCTAGCTGGTTGAGATGGTGGACCAGGTGTGTAAGATAGTCGGTCACCAGGAAACCAAGGGTGACGGGCTCTCCCGAGCCGATGCGGCAAACGACGTCCAGCTTGGAGGCAGGCAACTGAGCGATTATATGGGCGAGATAGCGATTGTAACCCGACCAGAGCGCGACCAGCAGCGGCCAATCGGCTTCCTGAACCGCTTGCACGCGGATGTTTCCGACCTGATCGTACGCGGGAAACTCCAATGACGGCTGAAGAGCCGCCCGGACGAATCGTTGGTGGTTATTTGACGCTGAATCGATCAGATGTCCGATCACTTGTTTGCGCGACCAACCGCCCGACAATATGGGTTTAGCGCTTTCGAGCTCGGTTATTTCGCGAAGTCTGGGTTCGGCTGCGTCGACGAGCTGCAGCAGCTTTTCGCTTGACTCTTTCATTTCACTTTCCTCATGGCAGCACGCGGAAGGGCACGTTGCTCGACAGCGTGCCGCTTTGTGTTACCACCTGGATTTTTCCGCTGGTTGCGCCGGCGGGTACGGTGGTAGTGATCAGGGAACTCGAAATCACGTTGAAGACGGCTGTGGCGCCGTTGAAGCTGACGCTGGTCGAGCCGTTGAGATCGGTCCCCAGAATCTCCACGAGCGCACCCACCTCGCCGTAAGTACGCCGTGTTTCTACAAACCGGCCCAGACCCACAGACAGGCTGAAGACCGTCCCATCGTTGTTGGCCCCTCCACCATTCGTTGTCCCATAGAAGTTGCCGTCGGTAGCCTGGACTAGCCCCGCCCAAGGATTTTGGCCGTCCGTGCAGCCGCTCTGGGAGCAGAAGTTGTATAGCGTCGTCAGCGTGCCACTCGGAGTGATTTGGAAGATCGTGCCACCGCCGTTCGCCCCGCCATACGCGGTTGTCCCATAGAGGTTCCCATCAGTGGCCTGGACTAGCCCTGCTGGCGGGGTTTCGCCGTCCGTGATGTCGAAGCTGTATAGCGTGGTCAGTGCACCAGTCGGGGTAATTCTGAAGACCGTCCCATCGCCGTTGGCACCGCCGCCGACCGTTGTCCCGTAGAAGTTGCCGTCGGTGGCCTGAACGAGCCCCGCGTAGGGGTTTTCGCCATCCGTGCACCCGCTTTGGGAGCAGAAGCTGTATAGCGTCGTGAGCGTGCCACTCGGGGTGATTTTGAAGACCGTGCCGCCATTATGACCGTTGGCACCGCCACTCTCGGCTGTCCCGTAGAAGTCCCCATTGGTGGCCTGAACTAGCCCTGCGAAGGGGTCTCCGCCGCACCCCTCAAAACAGAAGCTGGATACTGTCGTCAACGTGCCACTCGGGTTGATTTTGAAGATCGTCCCGACGCTGTTCGCCCCGCCCCCCAGGGTTGTCCCGTAGAGGTCCCCATTGGCGGCTTGGACCAGCGTTCCGTAGAGTGGGTATTCGCCGTCCGCGCACAGAACACCTAGGGAGCAGAAGCTGTACAGCGTCGTCGGCATGCCACTCAGGGTGATCTGGAAGACCGTACCACCGCCGTTCTCCCCGCCATTCTCCGTTGTCCCGTAGAGGTCCCCATTGGCGGCCTGGACCAGCCCCGCACGGGGGTATTGGCCGTTCACGCCATCGAAGGTGTGTAGCGTCGTCAGCCTGCCGAACGGGGTGATTTTGAAGACCGTGCCACCGCCGTAGGTCCCGCCCTCGTCCGTTGTCCCGTAGAGGTACCCATTGGTGGCCTGAACCAGCCCCCCGGTGGGGCCTGCGCCGTCCGTTTTATCGAAGTTGAACAGGGTTGTGAAGGTCTGCGCGGGCAGGGCAATCACAGTCGTTGCGCACAGCACAAAAACGGCGTACGCGCGCTTCGTCCGGCTAAGTTTGCGCAATATATTAACGATTTGTTTCATCGATGCGCTCCTTTCTCCAGAATTTCCATTTTTTCATCTTGGCCAGCGTCGATTATATATCCTACCGCGCACGGAAGGATCCGGAAGTGCGCTCACGGCGTGCGTCGCGTACCTCCAGGTGCGTGCACGACCACGGCGCGGGAAGCGACTGGGTTCCTATGGCAACACGCGAAACGCCACATTGCTCGACAGCGTGCCGCTGGGTGTTGTGACCTGGACTTTTCCGCTGGTTGCGCCGGCGGGTACGGTGGTGGTGATCGCGCTTGCGGAACTCGAAGACGATTCTATGACAGCCGGAGTGCCGTTAAAGGTAACCCTGGTTGCGCCGGTCAGATCGGTCCCCAGAATCTCGACGACTGCTCCCACCTTGCCGGAAGCAGGCTGTGGTTCCACAAACGGCCCCAGACCTACAGGCAGCCTAAAGACCGTGCCACAGCCATAGTAACAGGCCGCGTAGGATCCGCCATATGGGACCGTCCCGTAGAGGTCGCCATTGGTGGCCTGGACGAGCGGCGCTAAGGGGGTTTGGCCGTCCCTCTTATCAAAGCTGAGTAGTGTCGTTAGCGTGCCACTCGGCGTGATTCTGAAGATCGTCCCACTGTTGTCGGACCCGCCTAGCTCCGTTGTCCCGTAGAGGTTCCCGTCGGTGGCCTGGACGAGCCCTGCGTCGGGCTGTGAGCCGTCCGGGCAGGGTGATCGGTTGCAAAAGCTGTATAGCCAGGTCAGCGTGCCGCTCGGGCTGATTTCAAACACGGTTCCACCGCCTTTGGCCCCGCCCAGGCTGGTTGTCCCATAGAGGTCCCCATTGGCGGCCTGGACTAGCCCCGCGTAAGGCTGGTAGCCGTAATCAAATAGATATGGCGTCGTCAGCGCGCCCTCCGGCGTGATTCTGAAGATCGTCCCACCGTCGTTCCCGCCTAACGACGTTGTCCCGTAAAGGTCCCCGTTGGCGGTCTGGACGAGCCCGGCCCAGGGGCTTGCGCCATCGTCCCCGCCACTGAAGGTGTGCAGCGTCGTCAGCGTGCCACCTGGCGTGATTCTGAAGACCGTCCCACAGCAAGAGCTGTATCCGTAGGTTGTCCCGTAGAAGTCCCCATCGGTAGCCTGGACAAGCCCCGCAATGGGGCCTTCGCCATCCGTGCACGGGGGGCCGAGGGAGCAGAAGCTGTAGAGCGTCGTTAAGACGCCACCGGGGGTGATTTTGAAGACCGTGCCGCAGCCAAAGGCACAGGCGTCACTGGCTCCGCCACCCCCAGTTATCCCATAGAAGTCCCATCGCTGGCCTGGACGAGCCCCCCAGACGGGTTTTCGCCGTCGGTACACGGCAGGCCTTGGGAGCAGAAGCTGTAGATTGTCGTTAAGGCGTCACTCGGGGTGATTTTGAAGACCGTGCCGCAGCCATAGTCGCAGGCGTTCCCGGCCCCGCCGTTCAGGGTTGTCCCGTAGAGGTTCCCATCGGTGGCCTGGACGAGCCCCGCGTAGGGCCGTTCGCCGTCCGCGCACTCACCGCCTTGGTTACAGAAGCTGTACAGCGTGGTGAAAGTCTGCGCAGGCAGGGCAATCGCCGCGGCGTACAGCACAAAAATGGTAACGATTCGTTTCATTGATATGCTCCTTACGGCAGCACCAGGAAGGGGCCGCCGCTGAAGAGCGCACCGCCGGGAGTCGTCACCCTGATTTTGCCGGTAGTAGCCCCGGCTGGCACGGTGGCCGTGATTTCCGTGGCCGAGACGACATTGAAGGCGGCCGGTGTTCCGTTAAAGCTCACACTGGTGGCGCCCGTCAGATCCGTTCCCAGAATACGAATGACCTCTCCCACCGTGCCGGAGTGCGGCAGGGTTTTCACGAACGGGCCCAGACCTACAGACAGCCTGAAGACCGTGCCGAAGCCTTGCCCGCCGTAGCCCATTCCCCCATTAAACGTTGTCCCGTAGAAGTTCCCATTGGTGGCCTGGACCAGCCCCGTCGTGGGCTGGTAGCCGTCCGCACACCCGGGTAGGGACGAGCAGAAACTGTATAGCGTCGTCAGCGCGCCACTCGGGGTGATTTTGAAGATGGTCCCTCCGTAGTTGGCCCCGCCAGCAATGGTTGTCCCGTAGAAGTTGCCATCGGTGCCGTGGACGAGCTGCCCGTAGGGCCTGCTGCCGTCCGTGCACCCGCTTTGGGAGCAGAAGTTGTATAACTTGGTCAGCTTGCCAGTCGGGGTAATCTCAAAGACCGTCCCATAGGCGCCGGTCCCGCCCCCCGTCGTTGTTCCATAGAAGTTCCCATCGACGCCCTGGACGAGCGCCCCGAGTGGCTCGGAGCCGGATGCGCAGCAGAAAGTGTATAGCGTCGTCAGCGCGCCGCTCGCGGTGATTTTGAAGACGGTTCCAGAGGCGGCCGCCCCTGGCGCCGGGACTCCGCCAAATCCGGTTGTCCCATAGAAGTCACCGTCGGCTGCCTGGATCAGCCCGTTGGGGGAGCTGCCATCCGGGCATCCGATTGCTGAGCAGAAGCTGTATAGCGTCGTCAGCGTGCCGCTTGGGGTAATGGTGAAGATCGTCCCGGAGTTGGCACCCCCGCCCTGTTGGGTGGCGCCATAGAAGTCCCCATTGTGGGCCTGGACCAGCGACGCCACCGAGGGGTTTTGGCCGTCCGTACAGTTCCCATCGCCTTGGGGGCAGAAGCTGTACAGCGTCGTCAGCGCGCCGCCCGGGGTAATCTTGAAGACCGTACCCGAGCCGTAGGCCCCGCCATACTGGGTTGTTCCGTAGAAGTCCCCATTGGTGGCCAGAACCAGCCCGGCGTAGGGGCTTAGGCCGTCCGTGCATCCGTTTTGGGCGCAGAAGCTGTACAGCGTTGTCAGCGTGCCACGCGGGCTGATTTTGAAGACAGTCCCGCATTCGCCGCCGCTACAGACGGTCGCGTTGCCGCTGGTTGTCCCGTATAAGTTCCCGTCGGCGCCCTGGACCAGTCCGGAGAAGGGAAGTTCGCCGTCCGTGCCATCGAACCTGACGAGGGTGGTGAAGGTCTGCGCGGGCAGGGCAATTGCCGACGCAGCGCACAAAACAAAAATGTTGGCGATTCGTTTCATCGATATGTTCCTTACGGTAGCACCAGGAAGGGGCCACCGCTGAAGAGCGGGCCGCCGGGTGTGGCCACCCGGACCCTGCCGGTGGTAGCTCCGACTGGAACGGTGGTCGTGATTTGGGTAGCCGAAACGACCTCGAATGCGGCCGGTGTCCCGTTAAAGCTCACGCTGGCGGCGCCCGTCAGATCCGTTCCCAGAATACTAATGGTCCTTCCCACCTCGCCGGAGTGCGGCAGGGTTTTCACGAACGGGCCCAGACCTACGGACACGCTGAAGACGGCGCGCAGCCATTGTCTGACGGGCAGCCATAGATGGTGGCGCCGCCAAAGTACGTTGTCCCGTAGAAGTCCCCATCGGTGCCCTGGACGAGCCCCGCCCAGGGTTGGTTGCCGTCCGCGCAGTTGCTTTGGGAGCAGAAGCTGTAAAGCGTCGTCAGCGTGCCAGTCGGGGTGATTTTGAAGACCGTCCCACCGCCCTTGGCCCCGCCAATAGTCGTTGCGCCGTAGAAGCTGCCATCGGTGGCCTGCACCAGCCCCGCGTAAGGGTTTTCGCCGTCCGCGCAATGGCTTTCGGAGCAGAAGCTGTGCAGCACTGTCAGCACCCCGCCCGGAGTGATCTTGAAGACCGTGCCATGGCAGCAGCCCTCCGCCCCACCATTGAACGTTGTTCCGTAAAAGTCGCCATCGAGGGCCTGGATCAGCCCTGCTTGGGGGTTCACTCCACTCGCGCTGTCGAAAGTGTACAGCGTCGTCAGCTTGCCGGCGGGGGTGATTTTGAAGACCGTCCCCGCGCTGATGTCGCCGCTCGTGGTGCCATAGAAGCTGCCGTCGGTAGCCTCGACCAGCCCCCCGGTGGGTCCCGTACCGTCCGTGCAGCCTGGACTAATTAAGCAGAAGGTGTGCAGCGTCGTCAGCGTGCCACCGGGGGTGATTTTGAAGACCGTACCACCACCCTTCGCCCCGCCCCCGGACGTTGTCCCGTAAAAATCCCCATTCGTGGCCTGGAGCAGTCCCCCTATGGGGACTAGGCCGTCACTGCACGCACTTTGGGCGCAGAAGCTGTATAGTGTCTTCAGCGCGCCGCTGGGACTGATGCGGAAGACCGTACCACAGCCGCTGCGACAGTACTCCCAGTTGGTGTTCGCCCCGCCGGAGGACGTTGTACCGTAGAAGTCCCCATCGGTGCCCTGCATCAGCCCTGCGTAGGGGGCTGATCCGTCGGTGCAGTCCGGTTCGGAGCAAAAATTGTACAGCGTCGTGAGCGTGCCACTCGGGGTGATTTTGTCCCACAGCCGCCCACTGGTGGAAAGCATACGTTGGCTCCGCCAGCCGTCGTTGTGCCGTAGAAGTTCCCATCGGTGGCCTGTATCAGCCCCGCGTAGGTGTTGCCGCCGTCCGGGCCATTGAAGCTGAACAATGCGCTGAAAGACCGCGCAGGCAGGGCCATAGCCGTCGCTGCACATAGCACGAGGACAGCGCTAATGATTCGTTTCATCGACGAGCTCCTTTTCTCCAGAATTTCCGTTTTTTCATCTTGGCCAGCATCATTGTACATCCCCGGCTTTTCCAGCACAGCATCATTAACATGGCGCGGTTTGAAAACGGCACTACAATTAATGATCGGACTCATGAAGCTGAATCGACGCGACTTTATCGTGGCGCCAGCCGCCACACTCGCCACTTCCTTTTTCGCCGCCGAGCCCGCCGTGCCCTGGCAACGGAAGATACGCCGGGTCGGCCAGACCAATATGACCGAACACGATCCCGCGGTGCTCGACGTGGAGCAATGGGCGGACTACTGGGCCAGTCTGAAAGTAGACGCGGTGATGGTCAGCATAACCGGCATTCTGGCGTTTTACCAGACGAAGGTGCCGTACCACCGGAAAGGCAAGTTCCTCGGCGAGCGGGATTTCTTCGGCGAGTGTTGCGCGGCCGCCAGGAAGCGAGGCCTGCACGTGATCGCGCGTATGAGTCCGGACCTGAATTGGGAAGACGCCCTGGGGGCCCATCCGGAATGGTTCCAACGCGACGCGCAAGCGAATGCCGTGCATCACACCGAGGACCCCAGGCTGTTCCGCACCTGCATGTTCACCACCTACATGACGGATTACATGCCGGCCATCATGCGGGAGATTAACTCTCTATATGACGTGGACGGCATGTTCACCAACGCGTGGCCGCCGCTGGGTGCGCTGCCGGTCTGCTATTGCGAACAATGTAAGAACCTGCCGCCGCCGGGGACCATAGCCTACTGGGACAAGTTCAACGAGCGCACCATCTATCTCTGGAAGCTGTACGATTCCATCGCCAAAGAGAAGAAGCCGGCGAGCTTCTACTTCGCCAATCTGGGCGGCGGCATACGCAGCACGGCCAACCTGGTGAAGCTCGGCGAAGTCTGCGAGTGGTTCCAGTGCGACAACCAGGGGCGCGGCGGAGATGATACGCCGATCTGGGGATGCGCGCTGCAAGGCCGTGTGTGCCACGCCGTCCAAAAGGGCAAGATGGCTACCAATGTGACCGCGGCATGGTCCACCGGCACGCCCCGCTGGCGTAACGTCTACAAGTCCCCGCAAGAAGAACAGATGTGGTTCAACGAGACGCTCGCCTCGGGAATGGCGCCGTATCACCATATTATCGGCGGCGAGAACGGTATGGGAGAAGACCGCCGCTGGTTGGAGCCGGCTCGAAAATATTTCAATTGGATGGCCAGGCACGATGCCCACTTCGTCAACAAGCGCTCGATCGCGAATCTGGGTGTGGTGATGGGCCAGCGGACGCACCTGTTCTACAAGCCCCCGCGTGGAGCGCTCATGCACGAGTACATGGACGGGATGTATTACGCCCTGCTCGAAGGCCGCTTCCTCTTCGATTTCGTGCATGAAGACAAGCTTGCGCCCGAGGATCTGGCGCAATACTCCGCGCTGGTGCTGCCAAACACCGCTCTCCTGAGCGACGAGCAGTGCCGCCAGTTGCGCGCCTACGTGGACGCCGGAGGCTCGCTGCTGGCAACGTTCGAGACCAGCATGTACACCGAACGCAACGAGCGGCGATCCGATTTCGGACTGGCAGACGTATTCGGTATTCGGGCTTCCGGGGACGTCATTGGCACGGTCGGTAACGCGTATCTTGCCCGTATCGAGAAGCAGCACGGCATTCTCAACGGTTTTTCAGGCACTAACTGGATCCCCGGGGCGGAGAATCGGATACCCGTTGCTCCGGTGGACGACCCGATTTTGACCGTAGTGCCCGGCTTCGTGGCTTACCCTCCGGAACTGTCGTATCCGCTCCAGCCGCGGACCAACGAGCCGGCCATCGTGGTGCGGCAGAAAGGCGCCGGCCGCCTGATCTACTTCCCGGGCGATATCGAGCGCACCATGTGGCGATCCGGCCATACCGACCTGGCACGGCTGCTCCAGAACTCTATCCGCTGGGTCGCGGGAGCGAATCCGCCAGTCGCGATCCAGGGCGACGGCGTGATCGAGACTTTCGCATGGGAAACGCAGGCCGGCTTTGCCGTTCACGTCCTCAATTACACGAACCCCGCCATGCACCGCGGATGGATCCGGAATTTCTATCCCATCGGTAGCCAGAAGGTGAGGATGTCACTTCCCCAGGGCAGGCAAGTGACCCGCGTGGAACTGTTGCGGGCCAATACGAACATCCCGTTTACCGGAGGCTCCGGCGCCATCGAGTTCACGATTCCCAGAGTTCTGGACTACGAAGTGGCAGCGCTCTATTCCGCGTGAGCAGGCGCCAGCCGCTTACTCCGACATGATCGGCTCGGTGTGGTGCTCGGACGCAGGCTGCAGATGCGGGTGGCGCATGAGCAGGCGTGCGCAGGTGTTCCAGCGCAACAGCGAGTCGTCAAGGGCGGGCGGCCGGATGGCTTCGGCCTGATCGTACCAGGTCATGGCTTCGCGGATCCAGTCATAGACGACCGCGCCCGAGCCATGGCTGCCCTGGCGTAACAGCGCCTTGGCGCGCCGCTCGCAGATGATGCCGGAATAGTAAGCGCGCTCATATTCATCGCGCATACTTGCCACTACTTTGCGGGCTTCCGCCACGGTGACGCCGTCCTGAAACTGGTCGGTGAGGGCCAGCAGCAGGGTGACCAGCGCCGCGTGGTTGTCCGCCTCGATGCGCAGTACGTCCTGGCAGATGCTTTCGGCCTGCCAGGGCTCGTTCAGCAGCCGGTAGCGCTCGGCCTTGGCCAGCGCGGCCGGGATGGCATCCTTCGACAGTTGTTTCAGCTCAAACATGTGCGCCCCCTATTTCATCAGGATGTTGAAAAGCTTGCGCAGCGGATCGTAAAATTCATCGACGACCCGCTCCTTCAACGGAATGATGGCATTTTCGGTGATGGTGATGTCCTCCGGGCAGACCTGCCGGCAGCAGGTGGTGATATTGCAGTAGCCCACGCCGTGGGCATCCTTCAGATCGGCGACGCGGCTTTGGGTGTCGAGCGGATGCATCTCCAGCGAGGCGATATGCACCAGCAACCGCGGCCCCACGAAGCCATCGAACTTGCGGTGCTCGCGCAGGACGTGACAGACGTCCTGGCACAGGAAACACTCGATGCACTTGCGGAATTCCTGGATGCGGTTGACGTCCTGCTGGCCCATGCGCCAGCTTCCATCGGGAGCGTCCGGCGGGCGCGGAGCGAATGCGCGGATGGTCTTCTTCATCGCAAAATTCCAGGACACATCCGTGACCAGGTCCTTGATTGGCGGGAACGTGCGCATAGGCTCGACGGTGACCGGTTTTTCCATCGGCAACTCGCTGAGGCGCGTCATGCACATCAGTTTGGGCCTGCCGTTGATCTCGGCGGAGCAGGAGCCGCAGCGGCCGGCCTTGCAGTTCCAGCGCAGCGCCAGGTCGTGGGCCTGCTCGGCCTGAATCCGGTGCATCGCGTCGAGGACCACCATACCCTCGGAGACTTCGGTGGAGAAATCCTGGAATTTGCCGCCATGCGCATCGCCGCGCCAGATGCGGAAGGTTGCGCTGCTCACTATTTCATCTCCTCGATGACCTGCTTCAGTTCGGTGGACATTTCCGTAATGGGCTCGCGGTGAATCTGCATCTCGCCGGCGGGACCCTTGCGCAAGATGATATTGATTTTGGCGAAGGCCGGATCTTTGGCGGGATAGTCTTCGCGGAAATGCGCGCCGCGGCTCTCCTTGCGCTCGAGCGCGGCGCGCGCGATGGCTTCGGAAACCGTGAGCAGGTTGGGCAGGTCGAGGGCGGTGTGCCAGCCGGGATTGTATTCGCGATTGCCGTAGACTGCCACGTGCGCGGCGCGTTGCTGGAGCTTGGCGATTTCCTCGAGGGAGAGGGCCATTTCCCGCTCGGTGCGCACAATGCCGACCAGGTCCTGCATCATCGCCTGCAGGTCGTGCTGGATCTGGTAGGGGCCCGCGGCGCCGCTGCCATCGGCGCGGTTGAAGGGCTCGAGCGCGAGGCCAGCCGCGCGTTCGACCTGGCCTTCATCGATCCTGGCGGCGGCATTCTGCTGCGCGAAGCAGGCGGCGTGGCGACCGGCGCGCTTCCCGAAGACCAGCAAGTCCGAAAGCGAATTGCCGCCCAGGCGATTGGCGCCATGCAGCCCGGCGGCACACTCTCCGGCGGCGAACAGGCCGGGCACGGTGGACATCTGGGTTTCGGCGTCCACCTTTACGCCGCCCATCATATAGTGCGTGGTCGGCCCGACTTCCATAGGCTCGCGGGTAATGTCGATGTCGGCCAGTTGTTTAAACTGCTGATACATGCTGGGCAGCTTGCGTTTTATATACTCGGCGGCGTGCGGCAGCCTCTGCTTGATCCAGGCGATGTCCAGGAACACGCCGCCATGCGGACTGCCGCGGCCTTCCCTGATCTCTCGCATGATGGCTCGGGCGATGTGATCGCGGGTCAGCAGCTCGGGAGGGCGGCGGGCGTTCTTGTCGCCCTGCGTGTAGCGCCAGCCTTCTTCCTCGTTGTCGGCGGTCTGCGCGCGGTACGCTTCCGGAATGTCATCGAACATGAAGCGGCGGCCCTCTTTGTTGGTCAGGATGCCGCCATCGCCGCGCACGCCTTCGGTGACCAGGATACCTTGCACGCTGGGCGGCCAGACCATGCCGGTGGGATGGAACTGCACAAATTCCATGTCCATCAGGGCGGCGCCGGCGTGATAGGCCAGGTTGAGGCCGTCGCCGGTATACTCCCAACTGTTGCTGGTGATTTTGTAGGCCCGGCCGATGCCGCCGGTGGCCAGCACCACGGCTTTGGCGGGGAAGAGCAGGAATCGGCCGCGCTCGCGGTCATAGCCGAATGCACCGGCGACTCGGCCGTCGTCCAGCAGCAAGGTGAGCACGGTGCATTCCATGTGTACGTCGATGCCGCGGTGGATCCCGGCATCCTGGAGCGTGCGAATCATCTCCAGGCCGGTGCGGTCGCCCACGTGCACCAGGCGCGGGTATTTGTGGCCGCCGAAATTACGCTGCAGGATGCGGCCGTCGGCCGTGCGGTCGAACACGGCGCCCCAGGCCTCCAGCTCGCGCACCACGTCGGGAGCCTCCCTGGCGTGCAGTTCCGCCATGCGCCAGTTGTTGATGTACTGGCCGCCGCGCATGGTATCGGCGAAGTGCACCTTCCAGTTGTCGCGGTCGTCCACGTTGGCCATGGCGGCGGCGATGCCGCCTTCCGCCATCACGGTGTGCGCTTTGCCGAGCAGCGATTTGGTGACGATGCCGACGTTCAATCCGGCCGCCGATGCTTCGATGGCGGCGCGCAGGCCGGCGCCGCCCGCCCCGATCACCAGCACATCGTGCGCATACGTCTGATATTCCGGCATCAGAGGATTCTCCAGTCTCTCCAGATGCCCATCGCGCACATCCGAATGTAGAGGTCGGAAAAAGCCACCGAGCACAGGCTCATCCAGGCCCAGATTTTGTGGCGGTTGTTCAGACAGCTCACGCAGGCATAGGACTTGAGGCGCAGCGGCGAGAGCAGATCGAAGCGGCCGCCGATCAGGTGCCGCATCGAGTGGCAACCGAAGGCGTAGCCGCCCAGCAGCACCACGTTAGCGGCCAGCACCAGGGTGCCTAGCCCGAGGCCGAAAGATACGCGGCCGGTGGTGGGGTCGGCAAACCACAGCGCCTTCCAGACATCGTATGACAGGAAGCCCAGGAAACCGATCGCCAGGTATAAGAAGTAACGGTGCACGTTTTGCAGGATCAGGGGAAAGGAGCTCTCGCCGCGATAATGTTTGCGCGGCTCGCCCACGGCGCAGGAGGGCGGGTCGGCCCAGAAGGACTTATAATAGGCGCCGCGATAGTAGTAGCAGGTCAGGCGGAACAGACCGGGGGCCCACAGGATCAGCAGGGCCGGCGACCATGGCATCCAGGTCGGCCAGAAGCCGGGCTTGGGGCCAAACCAGCTATGCGGCGACTCGCCGAAGATTTCCGGAGAATAAAACGGCGAGACATAGGACCCCGAGTAGTAATACTTGCCCTGAAAAGCCGCCCAGGTGGTGTACACGACGAACGAGGACAGGCCCAGAAATATCAGCGCCGGCTGCACCCACCAGAGATCGCGCCTGGCGGTCTGGCCGAAGCGGCGTGGGTCCGAAGAAACGTTGACGAAAGCCATAACGGCTCCTCCGTTGCGCCGGGGTGCGCTGGGTACAAATCATATCGTGACCGGAGAGCGAATTCAACCGGCACGGGCCATCCTTATTCGGCGTAGATGCTCTTCACGAAATTCGTCACGTTGTTGATGGGCCAGTCTGCATATTTTGTTTTGAACTCGGCGGTGAGCTGCTTGCCGGCGTCGTCGGCGTTGACGCCCTGCCGCTTGAGATCGAGAGCCCGTGTCCGCAGATCGACAATGAAGGCCTTCTCTTGCGCCACCAGCGAACCGTCGCCGATGGCGCTATGATCCGGCAGCACGTGGAGCGCCCCAAGCTTCTCCACTTGATCGAGTACCGCGATCCAGCTCGAGGGTGTGCCGCCATCGCCGTAAATGTTCGGCACGACCTTGTTCTGCACCACATCGCCTGAGATCAGCGTCTTATCGGGTTCGACAAAGGTCAGCTCATCGCCCTTGGTATGCGCCCCGCCGAACCACAGCAGGCGCGCCGTCACGCCGCCTCCGAGATCCAGTGTTCGTTCTTTGTCGAAGGTCTCGTCCGGGGGACGCAGCTTGACGTTGGCGAGCAGCTCTTTCTGCTGATCGTTGCGGCTCGCGAACAGATTGATCATCTCCTCTCCGTGCTTGTTCATTTCGTCCTGCTGCGCTTGATCGCGGATCAGTATGGTTCCCGGTGGAAAGCCTGGCTCGCCCGCCGCATGTTCCGGATGAAAGTGTGTCGTCGTCAGATAGAGCTTGTTATTGGGCGCAAGCTTTTTCGCCACTTTCGCGACTGTGGCGCCATTGCGCGGCCCCAGGCCGGTGTCAACAACCAGCGTTGCATTCCCGCCCACCACGATGCCGATGTTGGGGAAACCCATGATGGCCCAAACGTGATCGGACACCCTCACTGTGTCTTCGCCTAGGATGGGCTGGTTTTGCGCGTAGGACGCCGCGGCGGTCAGGAGATCCAGAGCAAGCAGGTATGGGATGGTCTTCATGCTGTAAGTTGTACCACTTCTCGCGAACGCCGGACATTCAAGATTTTGCCTCGTCAGAGGAATCTGTGGGTCACTGATGCGTTCGAATGGCGGCCGGAAGTTTGGCTCGCGGCCGGGTTCTCGGGCGTTGAATGCCCACCCTCGCCAACTCTAGGATATCAAGCCTCTCGAAGCAAAGTCTAACGATATTAAAATACACAAGTTAAAGGTGCGCAATGCCTGCCTCGAAGCCTTGTTTGTGGTCGAAGTATCTGAGTACGATGAGCTCATGATCCCGCAAGAAAAGAGTGCCGCGGTGTGGCGTGGTTTGGACGAGGCCTTTGGCACAAGATCGATCGAAGATATTCGCAGGATGACTCGAGGCCTCAGTTCGGATCTCGTGTTTCGCATCGTCGTCCGGGGATCTCCATACCTCTTGCGGATCATGACACGTATGGACGAGAGGAACGATCCGGCCCGTGTCTTCGCCTGCATGAAGGCGGCGGCGGAAGCGGGTTTGGCGCCTCGCGTCCTGTATTCCAACGAGGCAGAAGGGATCGCAATCATTGACTGGATCGAAATCGTGCCCTTTCCGACGGCACAGGCGCTAATCTATCTTCCCGCAACCCTACGCGGCCTCCACCTACTGCCGCCTTTTCCCAAGACGTTCAACTACTTCACCGCGCACAAGTTCTTCATTTGGAGACTCCGCACGGCGAGTCTGCTCCCTGAAGCTGAGATCGAGGAGGTCTTCCGTGGCTACGAACGAATCTGCGCGGTATACCCTCGGCTCGATGCGGATTTGGTGTCGTGCCACATGGACCTGAAGCCGGAAAACATCTTGTTCGACGGCCGCCGCGTCTGGCTCATCGACTGGCTGGCGGGGTTCCTGAACGACCGCTACTTCGACCTGGCAATGGTTGCCAACTTCATAGTCACTAACGAGGCGGACGAACGAACTTATCTTGCGAAGTACTTTGGCCAACCGCCCGATGAGTACCAACGGGCGCGATTTTTCCTTATGTGTCAGGTGATGCACATGTTGTCCGCCGCAGTCTTCCTGCTGCTTGGTTCGGCGGGCAAACCGATTCGAAAAGACACGAATCCACCCTCGTTCCGGGGTTTTCACGAGCGGATTTGGGCGGGCGAGATCGACCTCTCGGAAAACGAGCGGAAGATCGTCTATGGCCGGGTTCACTGGGAACAACTTCTGCAGAATATGCGGCAAGCGCGATTGGCTGAGGCGCTCAGAGTCGTCGAAGAGCGGAATGCGCGATCGGACGGTCCGCATCTGCTGTTGCCAAGCGCTCCGTAACTGGTGGAGTAATCTCCCGACTTGTCGCGCAGCGTTACCGATCCAGCGGCTCCCGCCGTGGTTCACGTCCTCGCCCAGAACTTTTCGTCTTCCTCCTGTACACCATGCGTCGGGTCGACTGTCGCCGCTATGGCGTTGTCACCGTCGAAGAAGTCCCTTGGGGCGACGGCAAACGCACACTGACCAAAACCTACTTGCTCTTCCTAGCCCGTTGGGCGCGGCGGCTGTCATGGATTTCCATATCGCCGCGAAAATGAACAAGGCGCTGGACCAAGTCCGGACCGGAGAATCGCGCCGTAAGGCGAGCGAATGCCGGAGACCGATACTGAAGAAGTCGCGATGGCTCCTGCTCAAGCGCGAAGAGAATCTGAAGGCCGATCAGCGCTTCCGCCTGCGCGACCCCCTCCGGTATGACCTGAAGACCGTCCGGGCTTACCTTCTTATGCGGAGGACAAGACCAAGACAGCGTTTGATTTTAATAAAGATTTCCCTACATGTAGCAGGAAACAAGTCCGACGTAATTGGTCTGTCGGTGCCGCGCACCGCGAAGAAGGGAGAATCCCGCAGCGTTCTCCACACACGCTCTTGACACTGACGTTGGTTTCTTGATATATCTTCGACAAGATTTCAACTTCAGGGCCTCCGTATGCGAGAGCAGCGGCCCATAGAGGAGCTGGTATATGTATACGAATCAAGGGCAGTATACGTGTCTCCGGGCTATCGAACCGGCGCGGTCATCCTCCAGGGAATTGAGAACTGCCGGTTGGCTTTTGCCGGCTTTGTTTCTGCTTCTCCCCACGTCGATTTGGGCGCAGGCCACCGGCACCATCGGGGGAACCGTCACCGATCCAACCGGAGCCGTGATTCCTGGCGCGAAGATCACAGCGAAGCGCATCGAAACCGGGGTTTCGCAATCCACCGTGACCGGCGGCTCCGGGACGTATACGATTCCGAATCTGGTGGTGGGCACCTACGACGTCACCGCCGAGGGCGGCGGTTTCAAGACGGCGAACGCCACCGGCATCACGCTGGACGTCAGTCAGCAGCGCCAAGTGGATTTCAAGCTGACGGTTGTAGGAGTGGAATCCACCGTGGAAGTGAATGCCGCTCCACCGCTGCTCAATACCACGGATGCGACGATCGGCGGCCTGGTGTCGGAAGAGCAGGTGGAGAATCTTCCGCTCAACGGCAGAAACATTTCAGGACTTGTCATGATGCAGCCGGGCATGGCCCAAGACACCGGTGGAATGGGGTGGATGGGCCCGCAGTGGATCAGCAATGGCAATCGCGGCGAGACTATGGTGGGAACGTTAGATAATGCGGACATCAGCGATGCGGAGATGGGTACGGTTCAGTTTACGAACTTCAACCTCGACGCGATTGCCGAATTCAAGGTCCTTACCAACAATTACTCCGCCGAATACGGGCAGGGCGCCGGCACCATCACCCAGATCGTGAGCAAAACCGGCACCAACGGGTTTCACGGCAGCGGGTTTGAGTTCTTGCGCAACAACGCCTTCGACGCGCGCAACTTCTTCGCCACCAGCGTGCCGCCTTTCAAGAGAAATGAATTCGGCGCGACTTTCGGGGGCCCCATCAAGAAAGATAAGACATTCTTCTTTGTCGAGTATGCCGGTCTCCGGCAGCGGCTGGGCGAGCCGGACATCGTCGCCGTCCCCACCTCGGCGGAGAGGACTGGCATCGTTACGGACAACGGCTTTACCTACCAGGTACCCTTGAATGCGGTGGCCAGCCAGGTCCTCGGTAAGTATCCGATGCCGAATCAGCCGGACGGAATCTATGGGGCCAACACCTACAACTTCATGTTCTCGCAGCCGACGACTGATGATCAATTTTCAGTGCGGCTGGATCACCACTTTGCAAATGACACTCTCTTTGTGCGCGTCTCTTACGCAAACCAAACGGCCCTGGAAACGGATCCATGGGCTGCTACGCTGGGCGGCTCGAACTTCTCGACGAGTAATGTCGGCGACGCGCGTAATTACGCGATCAGCGATACGCACCTTTTCTCGCCCGTCCTGGTCAACGTCTTTACCTTCACGCTCAACCGGGGCATCGAGGGTGTGCCGGAGGCTACGGCGGAGGAAGACACTACGGCGACCAACTTCCTGGACGGCAGTCTGCAGGGCTGGGGACCTGACACATTCGAGACCAAGTATGTCACCACGCTGTTCGATTACAAAGATGACATCACCTGGACTAAGGGCCGCCACTCGTTCAAGTTCGGCGGGCAATTTCGGCGCGAGTGGGACAATGGCACGGGCGTGACCTCGATCGGCCCAAGCGGCATCTTTAACTTCAACGCCGGCACTCCCCTTACCGAGGCGCTCACCTCAACCGATGGGGGCCCCGCCTTGCCCGCGGGCACAGCCAGTCCGAGCGGGCTGGTCAGCATGATGGAGGGTGATGACGTCAATTATGCCCGTGCCACGACGGTGCCCGGCTACGGTCCGCCCGGAGGCGGTGGCGCCTGGTGGGGCCTGCGCCGTTTTACGCTGGCCGGCTACGTTCAAGACGACATTAAGGTCAGTAGGCGAATTACGCTGAACATAGGTCTGCGCTACGAATACGCATCCGTTCCCTCGGAAGTCGGCGATCGCTTCGCCGGGCCTGCCGACTATGGCGACTTGTACGGTCATTTTGTTGTAAACCCCGAGCCTCTGTGGAAGCCGGACCGCGTTGCCGGGGATTTCGCCCCCCGGTTTGGCTTGGCGGCTAACCTTGCGAAGAACACGGTACTGCGGGGCGGGTTCGCGCTTTTCACTAACATGATCCCCACCGTTTATCCGGACCAGGCTTTGGTGAATTTCCCGCTTGCCTCGCTCAACTATTTGCCCAATGCGACGTATTCCCTGACCCCGCAGTCCGTCTCCCTCCCGGTGTTGACAAGCACTTCGGGGCAGCCGATCGCGGCCAATGGGAACACCAAATCAATCCCTCCAAATACGCCGGTGAATATCGCGCCGTACGCCGCCATCCTTGGCCAACTGGGTGGGGATTATCCGTCTGACCAAATGAAAAACGGTTATACCATCAGTGCTAACGTCACCCTGGAACACGAATTTGCCGGCGGCATTGCGGCCCAGGCGTCCTACGTCATGAATAACGGCGTGGGCCTTTATAACCAGGCCTATCCCAATTCGTTCAGCGGGGCTGAACCGCAGTATACGCCCTATAGCAATATAACCCCGGGCCTTGGCGAGCTCCAGGTATTCTACAATGGCGCCCACTCCACCTACAACGGCATGCAACTGCAGGCGCGCAAGATCTCGCCGACGCACGGCCTGCAGTTCCAAGTTAATTACACCTGGTCAAAAGACATGACCGACGCCGACGCCGTGTGGAGTTCCGGAGGACAGAGCGGCGGGATCAGTCAGAACAATCCCCAATGCGTGAGTTGCGAGCGTGCGCCCGCAAGTTATAGCGTTGCCCAGCGGTTTGTCGCCAACTTCGAGTACGACGTTCCCTTCGCTCACTGGTCGGCGCTTCCGGGGCGCCTGAGTCAAGGATGGAAGTTGCTGGGAATCCTCAGCGCCCAGTCAGGTTTTCCGTTCACGGTTGTCGGACCCTATGGCAGCCTGCAATACGGATATGACATTTTTGACGGCTTCGGCGCGAGGCCCTTCTTGCTGCAGACGCCAACGCAGGCCCCCAGCGGCGGCCCGCAATTTTTCTCCAACGCAGTGATTGCAAATGGAGGGGTCGGCGACGGGTTCTTCGGTCTACCCACCGTCACCAGCCCAGTGAATGGTCAGGCGGTGCTGCCCACGCCGGGAAATTTAGGGCGCAATACCTTCACGGGCCCGGGTTGGTCGAATCTGGATTTTTCGCTTGTCAAGGATACCAAAATCACCGAGTCGAAGCAGGTGCAGTTCCGCGCTGAGTTCTTCAACGTCCTTAACCAGGCCACTTTTGGGACACCGGGCAGTTCGCTCGGCTCGCAGAGTTTTGGCGTTTCCACCTCCACTGCGACCAAAGAGCGGCAGATTCAGTTCGGGCTTCGGTTTATGTTCTGACGCTATGATAGTGGTTCTTTTTAGCTCCAAATGGATGGCCATCTCTCAACTCTCAGGTGCCGCAAGTGGAAACTCTCTCCTCTCAGGTTGGCGACGGCTTTGCTCTTGAGCGCCAACTTGAAGACTTCCTACTGGAGAACTGGGACCGGACGTCACTTGCGAGCGAATGGCCATCTACAGCACGAGTGAAGATCCAGAGGCGGGGAATCAGTTTCCGAAAGATATAGGTCCGGTCGATATTTTGGCAGTCCACAAGAAGCAACCCCGTTTTTTAGTGGTAGAACTCAAACGAAACCAAACTTCCGACCAGACCGTCGGCAAGGTACTTCGTTAGATGGGGTGGGTTGAGAAGCACCTCGCAAAAGAAGCGGGCAAGACAGTGGAAGGGCTAATCATCGCGCACAAAGTTGACAAAGGTGCATCCTATGCGCTCTCAATAGTGCCTCATGTCAGCATGATGACATACGAGATTGAGTTTCGCTTGAAGCCCTGGGAAGCCCTATGAGCATTCTTTCTGCTCGCGCCGATCCTTTCGAACCGCGCGGCTTGAAAATCAAGGCACGAAAACACCCCGGCGTGGGGTACCGCGTTGGACGGACCTGGTTATTCGATGAGAATCTTCGCAGCTCCAACGCACAAGCAAATATGGCGGACCTTGAGCGTTCGCACGCTGAACTGAGAGCCGCCATGATCCTGGCCGGAAATCGGGTTCGTCAATTGAACTCTGGCAGGCGAAAATGATCCGGTCTTGCAAATCTTGCGCCGGGTGCTGCGGGAAGCTCGGCTTGTGGCAAAGAGCGGCGGGGATGCCCACGCCGTGGTACTCTACTTTACGGCAGAACCTTGGGAAAACGTTGGGAAGCCCCAAAAGAGTGTTCCGACATCAGCGAGACTCCGATGGCCGACTCGACACGACATCCTGTCACATTGTTGACAGCTTGGCTTCTGGTTTTGATCGGTCTTCCATTGCTCCGCGCGCAGGAGCCGGACCGAGCAGCGAAAATTTACGCTGACGCATCGAAGAGTGTTTTTCTCCTCCTCGTGAAATCTGAGGCGGGGGATTTCGTAGCGCAAGGTACTGGATTCGTGGTAGCGGGCGGAAGGATCGTTACGAACGAGCACGTAGCCCGCGAGGGTCGCGTCTTCCTTGACCTGGGCGCTGCAAGGCTACCCGCAAGCGTCGAGCGAGTGGATGCGTTCAATGATTTGGCCTTGCTGACGGCCAGTGCCGAATTGTCGGTGAAACCATTGATTCTTGCAAGCGGCCTTCCCGTACCGGGCGCAGCCATCTACGCGATCAGCAACCCTGAGGGTCTGGAACGAAGTATCAGCACGGGTGTTGTTTCCGGCATCCGGAAATTCAACGGGCGAGAACTGATTCAAATAAGCACTCCGATTTCCCATGGGTCATCTGGCGGGCCGATCCTCAATGGCCGGGGAGAGGTTATCGGGGTCGCAGTCGGCATGTTGCAGGAGGGCCAGAACCTCAACTTTGCTGTTCCGGCAACGCAACTCCAGAAGTTCCTCCAAGGTGAGGTTGCAATCAGCGGCGATGTGACGGCTCTTTTGGAGAAGGCTGCGGGGTTGAAAAGCGCACGCGATCAATACGAATATTCCCAAGCACCCGACTCCGATTGGCAAAAGACTGACCGGCAAATCGACTCGACGCTACAGGCTGCGCTTGAACAAGTTGGACGTGACGGGGACCTCATGTTGAAGATTGCCAAAGAAGCCGAGGGACAGAACAATGACATTGCCATCGAGGCGTCTGAGCGGGCCGTCCGATTGAATCCATCAGCAGATGCGAACTTAATTCTGGCCAAGGGACTCAGTAAGAAGACTATCTCTGCGCCTGAAGCGGATAAGCCTGCCCTGTTGGAGCGTGCCGAAAAAGCCGCGCGCGCCGCGCTGCGATTGTCCAAGAAGCCAACGCCAGAGACCTATTATCAGCTTGCCGACGTGCTCGAAGACCGTGCCTCTTACGTCGAGGCCGAAGTGAATTTTCGCCACGCCTTCGATTTAAGCAAGGCTAGCGGCGATAAGGATATCCAAGCGGATAGCCTTCGGGGCTTGGTAAGGACGACTTATATCTCCGGGAAGGCGGACCAGGGCGAGAGTTGGTTTAACATGCTGGTCAGCTCAGATTTAGGAAATGTCTGGGACTGGCAGGAACAAGGTGCTCGTCTCGATAAACTGGAACAATATCGCAACGCTGGGCGAAGTTACCAGCAGGCAGCTTTACTTGGGCCGTCCCTCCACCTTGGAGGGTTTTGGACAAATTGGTGTGAAGCTGCATGGTCATTCGTTCTCGCCGCGACGGACGAGTCAGACTCAGTACTCTCTACCGCTCGTCAGTGTATCAGCGAAGGAGCTGGCAAAGCAGACTCAGAGCAACGCCTTGCGCGGGCTCATCGCCAAATTGCCGCCATACTAAACGCTCGTGGTGTATATCAGGAGGCGCTCAGCCATGCGCGCGAGGCCAGTACCCTTGACTCATCTGATCCTTGGGCTTTCAACTACCAGGCCGCTGCCCTTCTCGGTCTGCGGCGATTTCAAGAGGCCATCAACGCAGGTACTCAAGCGATCCGGTTGTCTGATGGAAAGTACTCGATAATGCACTTCCACTTGGGCACCGCGTATTTCCAGGTCGAGAACTGGGAGTTTGCAAAGCAGAGCTTCGAGAAAGCTGCCCAACTAGATCCGAAGGACACCGCCGCACCGTACAACATTGCCCTTTGCCTAGCCCGGCTGGGCTTCTACCGAGATGCTGCGAATTGGTACGAGGAAGTTCTTCGGAGAGATCCGAACTACCCTGAAAAAAAGGATATCCTTGACCAGATCGAGAAATGGCGGCACTGATTTCGTGTGGGAACGTGCCTTTGGCCCGAGTGACGAAACTAGCCTTTAGGGTTCCACATGCGCTTAAAGATCGATCTGAACTCAATGCGGCTGTGACCAAACTACTGAAATAGCGGGCGTTAAATTCGGGCGTAACCGCAACCATTTCAAAGTGCAATCCATGAAGGGCGCCGCGCGGGCTTTTGGTATTCAGGCCTTTAAGACATCTGAAAGGTCACATCGACCTCGGTTTGCACTTCGACCGGGTTTCCATTCAGGATGGTCGGCTGATAGACCCATTGGCGGACGGCCTCCATCGCCGACGAAATCAGCAATGGGTGTCCGCTGATGACTTTGAGATCCTCCACGCGTCCGTCTTTGCTTATCACCGCACTTAGCTTCACGACCCCTTGCACGCGCGCCTGCGCGGCCAACACCGGGTACACCGGCAGGACCTGGTGTTCCAGCTTAGCCGCTTCAATGTTGCCGAATACCCGAACGCGCTCTGGCGCCGGCTTGGGAGCTTCCGTCTGAGGAGGCGGCGGCGGTGGTGGTGGCGCCGCCTGCGGAACGCCGCCAATCACTCCACCGAGCACGCCGCCAATTTGGCCTCCGGCGATTCCGCCCGGAACTCCCCCTGGGACACCGCCGGCGCTGGGCAGCGCCGCTAACTCAGGTTGCGGCAGATCAGCCGCTACCTTTGCAACCGTTTTCGGCTCCGTCAGCGTGTTCGGATTGAATACCTTTGGAGTGAGCGCCTTGACGACTTTGGGCTGCAACGTCCGTCCAGCGGCTGGTGGCGGCGGTGGGAGCGGGAGCGGCGGGGCAATCAGGTAACTGACCGACCGTACCTCCGGCAAGTTCTGAACGAACATCGTTGGGATAATTACCAACAACGCCACGGCGATCGATTGTAAGATCATGGCGAGAACAACGCTCCGAGTCGTTTGGGTCTTGCGTCCCGTGACAAAAGCCTGCTCGAACATGTATCTCTCCTCAATCTGATTGATGCAAGGGTCACCCCGAAAGGCATGGTGGAGGTGTACGAACTTACAAATCCTTACGAACCCGCATCGGCTGACAGAAAACTATTCCGTCCTAACTCTGACGCGCAATGAACCCGGCACTGGCTCTTCGGAAACCACAATCATGTACCCGCCGCCGCACCCCGAGTACATGGCGCCGGGGTACCGGCATTGAAACCAGTCAAGAATCCCTTTCAAATCGATGTTGATCGCCGGATGTTGCACGGTGTGAGGCAGAATAGCTTCCCAACACCGCATGCAATGGTTCATGGCGGCGGCGAGACGGCCGATGTCGGTGTTTAGGATCGCGTCAAAACAGTCTTTGCCAGTCCTGCCCAATTGCGCGATCCACCCCGGATCGAGGTTCCTGATGTCCAAGGGACTGTAACCGGCGGGACGTTGGTTGATAGGAACAAGATAAAAGACCTCCTCGACCCAACGTGCGAGCTTCGGGTCGCAGTTGGATTCGACGTGCGCGGGAAATCGGCCGCCTTCCACGCCGGCATCATAATCGAGCCGGCTCACACCGGGATAGAGCAGGCCGATCATGTCCTGCGAGCCGGAGGGTTCGGCCTTTCCGGCATTCTCCGCCCAGTATAGTTCGCGGACGAGTTCCTCCCGGGGCCGGTCGGGGAGCGCGCCGTTCCACAAACTGGTCGCAATGCGGCGAGTGCTGCTGGCCATGCCGCAGCGATCCATGAACCAGAAAGCCGGTTCCAGCGCCACGACGACCATGGACCCGGGAGGATCCGGATTGTGCCTGGAAATGAACGGCTGGTCAATCCACCCTCCAGCCAGCGCCATGCGATTTGGGATGGCACTGGCGATGAAAGCGACATCCTCGCTGCGGCTTAGGTTACCCCGGCCTGTCCCGACGGTTGTGGGCGGCTGCACGGCTAGTCCCTCACCACACGCTTTCCCGCTTTGCGTCCGCGTACTGTTGGTCGTAAGTGTGCGGGAGTTTCACGCCCGCGATTTCCTCCACCATTGTTACCACGAGCGCCGCATCGAGGAGCAAATTAACGTTGCAGTAATCGTTTACAATCGTGGGCCGGAGATCTTACTTCCGTCAATCCGCGGGGCTGCCGGCAGCCTGCTTCCGCCCGACCGGCGTGATCCTAAACACCCAGGCAAATTCTCCGGTTCGCGCGGCGGGCATCTCGATCTCCAAGCCGTCATTATCGCGCACCCATTTCAACTTGCCACCGGACCCAAGCAGTTGAACGTCCGCGACTTCCGATTCCATAACCTTGGATCCGCGGGCCAGGGACTGGATCTTGATTTTGCCATCCTGCGGCCAGGCGAGCGCGATGGCATACAACAGGCCGTCGCGAGTGGTGAACCGGATATCGCGGCTGGTATAGGGCTTTGTAGCCGTATCGTGGAACGAACCGCCAACGACTTTCGTGGGACCCTCGCCGGAGATCTTCCAGGGCCGCGTGCCGTAAATCCCCTCGCCATTGATGGAGAGCCAATGGCCCATCGCAAGCAATACATTTTTCGCCTGCTCCGGAATGGCGCCGTCGGATTTGGGCCCCACATTGAGGAGCAGAGCGCCATTCTTGCTGACAATATCCACCAGTTGCTGGACCAGGGATTCCGGCGAGCGGAAGGTATCGTTGTCGATGTATCCCCAGGACTTAATACTTACCGAAGTGTCCGTCTGCCAAAACCGCGGCAGTATTTGCTCCGACTGGCCGCGCTCAATGTCCAAAACGGCGGCGCCTGGCGGAAAGGCTTCGAGCTTGTAGTTGATGGCGGCGGTGGAGCCACGGCGGGCGGCATCGTTGTAATAGAACGCCGCGAGACGCTGCAGGTACGGCTCGAACTCCTTGGTCTCGATCCACCAGTCGAACCAGACAATCTCCGGTTGATACTTGCCTACCATCTCGGCTACGCGGGCTATCCAATCGTCCAGATATGCTGCGTCGGGATGCCCTCCCTGCCAATGCAGGCCGTTCTTCTCAGTGACGCCAACGTGCGCGGGGCCGTAGAAAGCTGCAAATTGCGGGCCGCGAACATCGGAGGCGATCTCTCTGCCAGTATTGAGGAAGAAGTAGTGCTCGGCGCGGTGGCTGGAGACGCCGAAATGGAGGCCGGCGGCTCGCACGGCCTGCGCCAGCTCGCCGGTCGTGTCCCGGTGGGGGCCCATTTTGGCCGCGCACCAGTCGCTGAGGTCCGAGTTATACATCGCAAATCCGTCGTGGTGCTCCGCGACGGGGATGACGTACTTCGCGCCGGCCTTGCGGAACAGATCCGCCCATGCTTTCGCATCGAAGTTCTCCGCTTTGAACATGGGGATGAAGTCCTTGTATCCGAATTTTGTCTGCGGCCCATAGGTCGCGACGTGATGGGCGAACTCCTTACTTCCCTGGCTGTACATGTTTCGCGGGTACCATTCGTTGCCGAACGCCGGAACCGAGTAAACGCCCCAGTGGAGAAAGATGCCGAACTTGGCGTCCTGATACCAGGCGGGAACCTGATAATGCTTCAGGGAATCCCAGTTAGGGCGGAACGGCCCGGTCTGTCCCCCCGCATCGACTTGGTGGAGAAGGCCCGCGCGCGCGGCGTCAAACTTGTGCACGGCTTTCTCCCATACCACATCATCCGCGTTGGGGGTCTGCGCCGAGGCGGCGGCGAGCAGACTAAGAAGGAGTAGCGCGTGGAATCGCATGAGGCACCGACAGAACTATAACATCCACCCAATAAAAACGCAACAGTTATCGTTGAAGGGGCGTGCCGGAAGCCCGCTGAAGCGGTGCCGCTCGACGATTCCCTTGCCCTCGCGCACGACAATCCACTGATTGCCTTCTACGTCCTTCAATGTTTCCACGAGGCCCTGCGGCCAACGGATGCTGACGTCTGCCCTGGTTGCCTGGCCCAGGCCGAAGTGGACACGAAAGTCGCCCTGGGAAATGTGATACCCGCCGCTGGGCACCTCATCGATCTGTCTACGATGTCCCGACGTCACGGTGATGCGCGCGCCGACCGCATCGCGGCCGGATGCGGTCACCGCTCTTACCAACAGAGCGTTGCCCCGCGGGCCGAAGTTCTTCAGCAGCGAAGGAGGCTCAAAAAGATTGACGACGACAATCTCCTCGGATCCATCGTTATCGAGGTCCCCGACAGCGATGCCGCGCGAGGAGTGCTTTGCGGTGATACCGGGGCCCGCGGTTAAGGACATATCGAAGAACTGCCCGTCTCCCCGGTTCCAGAACAACTGGCGCGGCTGGTGAAACTCTTCGCCGAGGTTGTACTTTTCAACGAAGGGATAGACGTGCCCGTCCGCAATGAACAGATCCTTCCAGCCGTCGTTATCGACATCCAGGAAGGCGGCGCCCCATTTTACGTACTGTGTGTGAATGGCCAGACCGGCGGGGCTGGTGACGTCGCTGAAAGTCCCATCGCCCAGGTTGCGGTAGAGAGTGTTTGTGTCACTCGAGAAGTTGGTCTTGAATATGTCGAGGTAACCATCGCCGTCGTAATCGGCGGCTGTCGCTCCCATACCTGCCTGCTCCCTGCCGTCCTCATTGACAGCCAGGCCGGTGGTCAGGCCGATTTCCTCGAACGTCCCGTTTCGTTTGTTGTGGAAGTAGAGACTGGGCGTTGAATCGCAGGTCACGTAGAAGTCCGGCCATCCGTCATTGTCGAAATCGCCGGTCAGCACGGTGAAGCCGTAATACTCGCGGGGTGTCTCGACGCCGGCCTGTTTGGTTACGTCGGTGAAATGGCCGTGACCGTCATTGTGGTACTTAGTCATGGTTTCGCCCTTCAACCCCCGCGGGCCGCACGGGACGGGAATGCCCTTCCAGGTGCAGCCGCTGCGGTCGCGCGGCCGGGGCGTCTCCTGGGCGTTGAAATCGATGTAATTGGCGACCACCAGGTCGAGCCAGCCATCCCGGTCGTAGTCGATAAAAGCGCAGCCGGTGCTCCAGCGGGAGCCGGGGCGGTCCAGGCCGCGCTCGCGTGTCTCGTCGCGGAAGGTGCCGTTTCCCATATTGTGGAGGAATACGTTGTGGCCCCATTGGCCGATGAACAGGTCTACATTACCGTCGTTATCCGCGTCGCTGGCGCACACGCCCTGCCCCCATCCGGTGTGTCCGATGCCGGCCTTCTCGGTGACGTCCTCAAAGCGCAGCCCGCCGAGATTGTGATACAGGTGCGGCGTGAGGGGCACTGGACCTGGCTTTAGGCGATCCCCCTGGACTAGAAAGATGTCCGGCAGTCCGTCGTTGTCGTAGTCGAAGAGGGCCACGCCAGTGCCCGTGTTTTCGACCACGAAGGTCTGGTCCAGGTCGCCGGAGACGGCTACGGCGCTAAGCCCGGCTTGGGCGGCGAGGTCGCGAAAATCGATGGCCGGAGCCTTCATGCCCGGCGGGAGCGGGCGCACGGGCTGATCCGTGGCGCCCGATGAGATCATCTGCGACAGGGCTTGGCGCTCGAGCGACACAAAGAAAATGAGGACAAGGACTGCGGCGGCGATAAACAAAGTGGAGCGGTGCGATGGGCGGCGCGATGCGCAATGCATCACGGCCCCTTCTCGGGATTAGACGCGGCGCGCTGCCGCTGCGCGCGGGCCAGCGCGATCAACTTGAGCGCACGCTCGATATCCGGGTCCGCGGGCTTCGCCGCCTGGGCCAACCGCAGCTCCTTTTCCCCACTGGCGATGTCGCCCATCTGGCAATCAATGAGGCCCAGATTCTTGTGCAGATCCGCCTTCACGGCGCAGCCGCCGCAGACTTCGATCGCGTTGCTGGAGTTGGCGGATGGCTTCGGGCCAATCATGCGCCTCGCTGGCCGCTCGAGCGTCGTTGGCGAGGGTGCCGGCCTGGTCGACGATGAGGCGCTTCTTTTGCACCTCGCCATAGCGGGCCAGCAGGCGCGCGGCCTCGTCAGGATCCGACGGCTTGATGGCGTGCGACAGGCTCCACAGGGCCTGGCTGTAATCGGGGTCGATGGCCACCGCCTGCCTCCAGGCCGCGATGGCTGCCTGGGTCTGCGACTCGTGTTCGAGACATTGTCCAAGCAAATGCCACGCCATGACATTGCGCGGCTGCAGCTTGACCACAGTCTGCAACAGTGCGGCAGCCTGCTGGAAGCGGCCGGCTTGCTTCTCGATTACAGCCAGATAATAGTGAGGCTCCGCCATTTGGGGAGCGATCCGGCAGGCGGATTCGAAGTCGGATTGCGCCTCCGCGTTGCGGCCGAGATCGAAGAGCACGCGGCCATGGTTGAAGCGGGCCGCGGCCGAGTCGGGCGCCAGCCGAACCGCTTCGCCGGTTTCAGCCAAAGCGCCCGGCAAATCGTAGCTGTCGGCCAGGGCGATGGCCAGATCGAGATGGGCCACGGCGGATTGCGGCTGGAGCGCCACAACCTTGCGTAGCAGAGCAACGCCTTCGCCGCTTTTCCCGAGACGGGCCTTGACCTTGCCGGCTGCCGCAAGCGTGGCGGCGTCCTCAGGCGCCAGCTTCATGGCGCTGTCGAGCTCCGTTTCGGCATTGGTAAACTTCTGCTGCTGGGCGAGAATCAGCCCGAGATTGAGATGGCCCTGGGCGTAGTTCGGGTCGTCTTCAATCGCCTGGCGAAACAGCTTTTGGGCCCCATCGTTATCGCCCTCCATGGCGTGAATGACGCCGAGATTTCCCAGCGCTGAGACGAGTTGGGGGTCGTCGGCAATCGCGGCCTCGAGCCGCTTCTCGGCCTGCGCTGTATTGCCGGCGGCCATGTCGAGCCTGCCGAGCTCGCCCTCGACGACCGCCAGCTTCGGATCGATGCGGGCCGCCCGTTCGAGCGCCTCCCGCTCGCCTTTAGGATCGTGCGCCGCTTCAAGCGCCAGCACCAGATTGTACTCGGTGCGTGCATTGCCGGGCTCGATCTCCAGCATCTGGCGATAGACTTCCGCCGCCCGCGCCGGCTGCCCCGACTGGAGCAACTCGTTGGCCTGGTTGCCCTTTGCCGCCAACTGATTGACCTTGAATTCGTCGGATTTGCTCGCCTTGAATCGATCCGCGGCCTCGCGCGATTTGGCGTCGTCGCCCACCGCGCGCAGAACCGCCGCAAGCTGGAACTGCGCGGACGAATCCGATGGATTGATGGCGACCGCCTTTTGCAAATAGGGCAGCGCCTCCTTCGGCTTTTCGTTGCGCGCCAGCACGAACCCGAGTTCGTACTGCGCCTGCGCGTCGTTCGGGAGTTCCGCCGCGGCGCGTTTGAGCTCCGACTCCGCCGGCGCATACTCGCCCAGACCTCTGTATACCGAGCCGAGCATCAAATGGCCTTCGGGGTCGGCTGGCTTCCCGCGCACGTATTCCCGTGCGTCCGCCAGAGCATCCTGAAACGCAGACACGGTGACCAGAGCTTTCACCTTCGCCAGCAGCGCGACATAATCCTGCGGGTCCAGGCGGACTACTTCTGTGTACTCGTCCGCGGCTTCGCGAAACCGCGACTCGTGAGCATAGATGTTCCCCAGGCTAAAGTGCGCCGATTTCATGTCCGGGTGCGCCTTGACCAGTTCAACCAGCATAAGGATGGACTCGTTCGGGTTGCCACTCTGATAAACGGCGACGCCCATCGATAGCACCATTTCCGGTGAATTGGGCTGCAGCGCCAGCGCCTGTTTCCAGGAGCGGATCGCGGCCGCATAACGGCGCTGGGAAGCGAGCGTCTGCGCCAGGTGGTCCAAGGCAAATACGGAGTTCGGGTCCCATTTCAGCGCTTCCCGAAACTCGGCTTCGGCCTCGGTTGTCTGCCCCATATCCATGCAAACGGAGCCCAGTGAGTTATGCGCCACCGTCATATCGGGCTCATACCGCAGCGCCAGACGAAATTCGCCGGCCGCGGCCGGAAGCTGCTGCGCGCGCACCAGCGCCACTCCCAGGTCGTAATGGGCTTCGGCGGATCGTGGCTCCAGCCGCACCGCTTCTTCAAAAGCGGCCAGCGCACACTTCAAATTGCCCTGCTCCGCGAACCAGGCGCCGACCGCATCGTACACTTTGGCGGAAGGGTTGTCGCGGATCGCTTTGACGCCGGAAGCCGGGGGCTTGCACTCCTCCGGCAGTTGCGCGGCGGAGACGAAAGCACAGGCAAGAGCCAAACCACAACCCAGCTTGATCTTCATGGCCGCCTGGTACCAGTATAAGGTCTCTTCATTCGTTAACGTCACCGATAACTGATCACTGTCCGGACTCGGGCTCCGTCACGGCGACAATACGATCGGCCTTCACGTCCCGTAGCGACTGTCGTATTCCGGAAGGCCAAAGGATCTCGATCTCGCGGGCTTCCGGGAAGCGGCCAAGCCCGAAATGTACCCGAGGGTCGCTGGACGCGGCGTAACCGGTGCTGGTGGTCACCTCGTTATATTGGCTCTGACTGTCGCCGGTCGAGACCCGGATCTGCGCTCCGATTCCCATACGGTTGCTCTTTGTGCCAGTGAGTTTGAGCAGCAGCCAGTGGTTGTGGTTTTCCGAAACATTGCGGAACAACTGGACGGGGCCGCGCAATTGGGTTACCACAAGATCGATGCGGCCATCGTTATCGAGATCGCCATACGCCAGACCGCGATGGGGCGCCGCGCGCGTAAAATCCGGACCGGCGCCGGCACTCACATCCTCGAACTGTCCGTTGCCAAGATTGCGGAAGACCGCGTTCGGTTCCGCGTAGTGAAAATGTTTCGAAACGGCGTCAATGTCGTCCATCACGTTGCCGCGCGCCACAAACAGGTCCTTCCAACCATCGTTATCCAGATCGGCGGCTCCGTTCGACCAGCCGGACATGGCCCGCGTCAACCGGGCGAGCCTGCTGGTCTGCGTGGCATTGCTGAATTGTCCCCCGCCGCGGTTGCGGAAAAGCGGAAACGTCTCGTTCTCAATGGCCGTGTGCCAGATGTCCGGCAGTCCGTCGGCTCGCCGCTCCGCGCGGAAACGTCCTCGAAACGGCCCTGCACATTGCGCAGGAGCAGAAGCGGCTCAAGATAGCGCACATTGCCCTGGAAGTATTCGATGTTGTCCATGACGTGCGACTGCGCCACAAACAGGTCTTTCCAGCCGTCATTGTCGTAGTCGAACAATGCCGTTCCCCAGCCGGAGTGCGCCATGGTCATCCGGGCTACGCCAGTCGTGTTCGACACGTACTGGAAGGCGCCCTTCATGTTGCGAAAGAGGGCGTACTTCTGGTTGGCCAGATCGTCGATGAAGATGTCCGGCCAGCCGTCGTTGTCGTAGTCCTCGAATGCCACGCCCATTCCCGAGAATGCATGCCCGTCTTCGTCGTAGGCCAGACCGACCGCCAGACCGACCTCCGAGAACGTTCCGTCGCGATTGTTGTGGAACAGTTGCTCCGCGATCGCGTCATTGGCCACCAGGATGTCCGGCCACCCGTCCTGGTCGTAGTCGTTGAAGGCGCTGCCGAGGCCCCTCCCCGGAGCGGCGGCAATCCCCGATTTCGCAGTGACATCGGTAAACGTGCCGTCTCCGTTGTTGTGATAGAGAATGTACGTCGCAGACTTGAAAACATCGGGATGGCAGTACGCTGGTTGCCCGCGGTCCGGCGCGCCGCACGGCATATTCTTCGAAAAATCCCAGTCCAGGTAGCGCGCCACAAACAGATCCAGGTAGCCATCGCGATCATAATCGACAAACAGCGCGCTGGACGACCAGCCGCCTCCGGCAACACCCGCCTTTTCGGTGACGTCCGTAAATGTGCCGTCGCCGTTGTTGTGGTACAGGATATTGCGCCCGAAATCGGTGACATACAGGTCCGGCCGGCCATCGTTGTCATAGTCTCCCACCGCAACTCCCATTCCGTAAGAGTGGCCCCGGAGTCCGGCCTTCTCGGTCACGTCGGTGAAGGTACCGTCGCCATTGTTGCGATACAGCCGATTCCAGTACTTTGGGTCGGACTTATCGGGCGCCGCGCCGCCCGGCATGGGATTTTGCAGACGCGCGCCGTTGACGAAGAAGAGGTCCTCGAAACCATCTCCGTCATAATCCAGCATGGCGACGCCGCCGGGCATCGATTCGATCAGGTATTTCCGCGGTGTGCGGGAGGAAAGAAGCTGAAAGGTAATGCCCGCCTTCGCCGTCAAGTCGAGGAAGACAGGCAAGGGTGCTGGCTCCTCGGCCGCGCCAAACAGGGCAAAGCCGAGGAGGCAGAGAACCGGAAACGAGCACAGGGCCGTGAGGAGGACGTTTGGGCGGCGCATACCGGTATACCACAAGCGTATCCTCTAAACTCGCGGGAACGAAAAGACGTCAATGCCGCTGTATGGGTGCGCGGCATTGACGTCGAAGAAAAACAGCTTGGGAGCTTCCTTAGAAGGTAGAACTTCAAGCCCATCTGCAATTGACGAGGTAAGGTAGCAGGCGCCGCCGACGTCACCTGGCCCGCGTTCACGTTGTCTATGTTGTTGTTCGGATAGCCGAAGATAATGTTGTTAAAAACGTTATATGCTTCGGCTCGGAATTCAAAGTACCTGCTTTCGCCGAGGCCAAGATGGAATTGGCGGAACAGAGATATATCCAGATTCCTCCCCCAGTCCGTAACCCAGGCGTTGGGCTTCGAGTTACCGTATGTGTATGGCGCCGGATCCGCGAAGGCCGAGACGTTGTACCATTCCGCCACCGATCCGGCTCCGGAGCCCGCATTGCCCATGAGGTTGGCTCGCTCGTTATTATAGCCGCCGTTGTTCAGGATCGCGATATCGGAGACCACCGTGTACGGCAGACCCGAATGGAGGCTCAGGATGCCGTTGAGCGACCATCCGCCCGCCAACACGCCCACAAACTTGTTGCCGCCGGAACCCGGCTTCCCGAATGGCGATAGCACGGTGAACGAGGCGGTGAAGTTGTTGGTCTGGTTGGTATCGGACAACTCCACATCCGAGGTGCGGTGAAAAATGATCGATCGGTGACAGGGCCTGGATTTGGCCCAACTTCCCCTCTGAGATGGGCTCGTTTGCCGGGCTTTCCTTTAATGTTTCAGCCACCGTTGACACCCTCGCGATGCTGTGCTTTATTCAAGCATTGAGAGGTCTTTCGTGCATGGCTTTGGCGCGCGAGCAAAGCGCGTTCGCGCCCGAGTGGGGGGCCTTCATGCCGTTCTACCGGCCAGGCGCCGGGGTTCCGTTTCGAATGTACTCCGATGTGACGGTATGCCCCGGCCAAGCCCGGCAAACGCGCCTCCTTCCGCGGCGCCAGGGTACATAATGGTAAAAATGGCGGTCACGATGAAGGACATCGCCCGGGAACTCGGGCTGTCCGTGGTAACGGTTTCCAAGGTCATTCGCAACCACAGTGATATCGGCGAAGAGACGCGGCAACGCGTACTCAAGCGCATCAAGGAGTTAAACTACCATCCGAATATGGCCGCCCGCGCTCTAGTCACGGGACGGACCTATTCGGCCGGGTTGATTGTTCCGGATCTGATGAATCCGTTTTTCGCGGAAGTGGCGACAGGGCTCTCCGATGTGCTGCGCCGCAAGAATTACAGCCTGCTGATCTCCTCCTCGCAAGGCGACCCGGACCTGGAGCGGCAGGAGATCAAGCGGCTGCTGAGCCGCCGGCTGGACGCCCTGATGATCGCCTCGACGCAGTGGACTGTCGAGAGCTTCCGGCGCATTGAAGAGCAGAAGGTTCCGTACGTGCTCATCGACCGCGCTTTTCTGGGGATGCCGGCAAATTTTGTGGGCGTAGACGACATCGCGGTCGGCCGTCTGGCGACCGAGCACCTGATATCGATCGGATGCCGGAAAATCGCGCACATACGCGGCCCCGCCACGAGCACGGCGGTGGGGCGCCAGGAAGGTTATCACCAGGCCCTCGCGTACCACGATCTGAGCCAATTCCAAGGCTATGTTCTGGCGGGACCTGACGTGGATAGCTGGATCAGTGGCAACGAGGCAATGAAGAAGCTGCTGGCTTTGGCTCCACGTCCCGATGGAGTGTTCTGTTATAACGACCCGATCGCTATTGGAGTGATCGATGCGGTCCTCGAAGCCGGATTGCGCGTCCCCGACGATATTGCCGTGATCGGCTGCGGCAATCTCCATTTTGACCAGTCCCTGCGCGTGCCTCTTTCGAGCGTGGACCAACAGAGCCGGGCCATCGGCGAGCGCGCCGGGAAGCTCGTGCTGTCACTGATCGAAGCAAAGGTCCCCCCACAGCCAAAGAGCGTTATACTCCAGCCGTCTATTGTGCCGCGCGAGTCCACACGAAGGCTACCGTGAAAACGATTTCAGGTCCCGAAAGGCGGTGGTGGCTTTTTGCGGACGGAGTGGCGGGCCTGCGCGAGCGCGGCAGTGCGCCTCCTTGCTGGTGACTACATGCGGCTTCAGAGCCCAGCTACGCGTTTTGCAAGATCGCCCTCGAAGGTGGGATCAGTCTGCAATCCACGGTGAATCAGTAGGCCGATGCGTCGCTGAGCGCCGGGCCACGAGAGAGTCTCGCGAAATCTCTAATAAGATGATTCGCTTCGCCAGCGCGATTGCTTCTTTGTCGAAGCGAACATGGCCTTCTCTCGACTTGCGAAACGCATGTCAAACGCCTGAAGGAACTCGCTTCGGACACTGGGAGCGCGAGGTCGAGTACACCAACTGGATTCCTCGGTTTGGGAATGGTTTCGCGCGCATGGTTGGCCGAGGACGGGCGATCGAGATCATTTGCGGAGCAGACGACTTCGACGCGGATACCACGGAACTGTATGGGTGGATCAACTGTTCGCTTCCCGACGCCGAGTTGGATTCTTTTGTGGAAATTTCGCGATCCGTATTGTTCGCATCGGCGTGGCGCCCAAGCCACGGAGCCCTGCGGCGTTGAAGGCGCTTATCTGCGAGACGCACCGGAAAAGGCCGGTTGCTAACAACGGCTAGCTAGCTAGCGGGGGCAATCTGAAGGATTTCTGTACCTATTGAAAAGAATGCTTGCGGGGAGGGATTTGAACCTTCGACCTTTGGGTTATGAGTTCAACACTTGGTTCTTCCTGCTATTGTCTGTTCCGAACTATCAATAGTTTACGCCGATCACTTACTGTCTGTTTTCGGTTGTTTCTGGTTGTCATGTCAGCAATTTGTTAGCAATTCTGGTTTCCGGTTGGCGCGCCTTCCCTGAATCCCGCTGTCGTGCCACCGGTCCATTTTTTGCTTTCCGATTCAACAGATCTGAACATCAATCGATCTCGATAGTCTTCGTAGTCGAAAGTTGAAGGCCGGCACGGCCTTAAAGCAACCTTGCCCCGCCAGCGCCAATATTCAGGGCACGACGTCGGGCGCGCCAGAGCGCCAGCGCTTTGAATTCGCCCTCGGTGACGATGACAGGCAGCGCGGGATCTTTAAGCAGCGATGGCCCGATACCGGGCACAACGTAGAGCATATTGGACCGGCCTGGGGGACTCAAGTACTCTTGTCTGGGCTTTAGGTTGCCAGCGGCATCATATTCGAGATCCGGTTGATCGCGCCGCAGCCAATACTCGCGCACCCGGTCCGAGCCAGGCAGGCAGTAGGGAATGAGGATGCCGGCGTAATTGCCGCCTCTGCGGCCGACGATTTCGCAGCCGGTCAAGGAATCCACTCGTCGCAAATGGGCACCATCGGCCAGACCTCGGTCGATCCAACGGGCCTCCAGAGCGGAATAATCGGCGGCCGTCAGGTCGGACCCGACCAGGTTCGCAGGCAGCAGGCGGTGTGCTTCGGGGATGTGTGCGGGCTGACATCGGCATCTACAACATCTTCTCCTGTTGCTTGCCAGTCGTCTGGGTGTATACTTCCATTTGAGAGAATTCAATTTTCACCACTCCCGGTTCAAATTTGCACTTGCGCATGCCGCTGTATAGTGTTCAACGGGTTGCTGCCGGACTCGCGGAAGGCCGGTGCGCGACCTTGTGTGTCTAGTCCCGCCTCAATGGCGGCGGAGGCGCCGGAAAGGCGCCGTGTTGTTCGATCTCGATCCAGTTTGTGAAATTCCGCCGGGGTTATCCGTTTCGCTCGAGCAGGCGGCGCGCGACGGGACGAAGTTGTTCGACTTGTAGCGCGGTGACAGCGGAAACGAACGGGGGGACGGGGCCGGTCTCGGCCAGTCCGGCGGCTTCCACGCCGGCGTGCAATACGGGCGCGGCACCCCAGGCATCGCGCAAGTCTTCCAGTCGAAGAAACGCACGCCGGATCTCCTCGGCGACCGCGTAATCCTTTCGCACACAGGCATTGAGTAAGTCGAGACTCAGACGCGGAGCCAAGACGCCGGAGCCGGTGGTGAAACCGTTAAGGTTGAAGTCACGCAGGTGCACGATGGCGGGCCGCTCCCCGATGCCGCTAATGACATGGTCCGCGGGAACGCGACGCAACAAACTCGCGAGATAGGTATCGTCCTTCGGATCTTTGCGCACGACCGCGTACTTGATGGAGCAACAGATTTTGCCATCCACGAGACGGCCGAGGCCGTCCAGGCCCGCGTCGCGATCCGGCCCGAAGTCGGTTTCGTGCTTGATGTAAACCGAGAGCGGAACGCCGCACGCTTCCGCGATTTCGCGCAGACCGATTTCGAGTCCCGCGGCATCGCGCGGATCGCCGCAGGGCAATACGAGTACGGACGGGAATCGATGCTTGCGAACGATCGGAGCTTGATCCATGGCGCGGCCATAGGATGGTCCGACGGCTGGAACGATGGAGAGCTTGCCAGTGAAACTGCCGGCCCATTCGATGAGCTCGTGGTACTCGGACAGGCTGACGTGATAGAGGAAGGCGTTGCCGCCGTAAACCACGTTGGTGATCCCGTGTTTTTGCAGATGTCGGAGAATTTTCTCGTTTTGGACAAAGTCGAGAGAGCGGCGGGAATCGCGCTTCCGCGCCAAAGGCGGTACTGGGTACACGCCCGGCGGCTCTCGGGAGCCGGCCGAAGCGGTCATGCCAATATTGTCGATGCTTGTTGCAATGACTTTGTCGCGGATTTCCATGTTAGCTTCCTGGCAGTCTTCGATTGTATATCCTGCGGACTGACGCCGAGCCGCGTCCGTGTTCCCCATTCCTGATACACGCCCGTGCAGCCGAGCAACCGCGCCGTTGACATACCGACAGGTAATACTGATAATACCTACTTGTGAGTGTCAAGCATCTGTACCGCACGTTGACGTGGCCCGAAGCCCGCGAGCGAGCCAAACAGAGATCCGTCATCGTGATTCCTGTCGCCGCGATAGAACAGCATGGCTATCACTTGCCAGTTGACGTAGATAACGTGCTGGTCGAACACGTCACGGAGGAAGGCGCGCTTCGCTCTGATGGCGCGATTCTGACCGCTCCGATGATCCACTATGGATTCAACGAGCACAACATGGGTTTTCCCGGGACCATTTCAATCCGCGAATATGTCTTCATAGACTTCTGCTACGATGTCGCGCATAGCTTTGTCCGCCAAGGCTACGATCGGATTGTCTTCGTGAATGGGCACGGGAGCAATCAAATGCTGTGTAACCTGGCGGCGCGGCGGATTGTGAATACCACGCCGGCCCTGGCCGCCGCGGTCGCGCATTGGGCTCTGGCCAAAGAAGCCGTCGATCAGATGCGTGAGTCGGAGTTTCCGGGTGGAATGGCGCACGCGGGTGAATTTGAGACCGCCATGTATCAGTATTTGAAACCGGAATTCGTCGACATGAGTCTGGCGACGGAACGGGAGACGCCTTCCCGCCTGAATCAGTATATGTTCGACGATTTGTTCGGATCCGGGCCGGTGCATATGGTCAACCGCTGGAGTCGAGTGACTGAAAGCGGTGTCGAGGGAGATCCGAAACTGGCAACTCCGGAGAAGGGTAAGGCTTTCGCCGAAGCTTCTATCCGCAATCTGATTGAATTCTGCCGGCTGTTTCGCGAGTACAAAACACCGCCTGACCGGGAATTCAACCATAAGATCTGAACCGATCCGGCATGATCTGGCAAAACGGCTGGCAAAGCTGGGAGGCGGTCCCGGGCGTCACGCTCGACGTATTCCACTGGACAGGGTCTCCCATGGGAAAGAATGCGGTCATTATTGCCGGCATTCACGGCGATGAGTATGAAGGTCCAGCAGCCATCGCCGAGTTTGTCGCCAGTCTCGATCCCGCCAGATTATGCGGGTCGTTGACGGCTATTCCCGTGGCGAACCCACCGGCATTCGCAGCGGGTACACGGACTAATCCCGACGGCATGAATCTTGCGCGCTGCTTTCCAGGGGATTCAAAGGGATATCCTACAGAGCGTCTTGCAGCGGCGGTGTTCAACCGGCTTACTCATGGCGTCGACTATCTCATCGACCTGCATAGCGGTGGAATGGAGTACGTGTTTCTTCCAGTGGCTGGATTCTACGGTGAGCCATCTCCAGAGAACCGTTCGTTTTGCGCGGCGCGCCAGTTTGGATTACCCGCACTCTGGCAATTGCCGGAAACCCCGGGTGTTCTTTCATGGGAAGCTTCGAAGTGCGGCGCAGTGGCGATCGGCAACGAGTACGGCGGCGCCGCTCAGCTTTCGGCGGAAGGCGCGGCGGCGTATCGCGAAGGCATTATACGATGTCTCACCGCTTGGGGCGTCTATGAAACACCGATGCCGTCGCCTGCCCGCCAGCGCCTTCTGTTTGGCGATTGGCGACTGGCCAAGGAAACGGGACTCTTCCGAAGCCAGGTCTCCCTTGGCCAGCGAGTCACCGCGGGCCAACTCGTTGCCGTAACAGTAAGTCCGACCGGCACGGTGATCGAAGAGTTCATCGCCGTTTCGGAGGGCATCATCGGGGGCCTTCGCAGCAAGGCATTCATTCGTGAGGGCAATTGGGCTGTTCTCGTCCATAAGGAGAGCCATGTCGAATAACTGGCTCGAGTGCGATTGGTGTCAGTCGCGGTTCGACGTCGCCCCAATGTTTTTCGGCTGCCCTCGTTGTGCGCGGGAGGGCAGGAAGCGCCCGGTCGAGATGAAGTACGCCATCGACGGGTTTCAGCCAGAAATCTCTCCGGGTATCTGGCGCTGGGCGGGCCTGCTTCCGCCCGCGGCGTTCGATCGACGAGTCACTCTATACGAGGGCGCGACACCTCTCGTACCCATTGACTTGCCTGGTCGCGACGCCAAAATCTTTCTAAAAAACGAGACGAGCAATCCGACGTGGTCGTGGAAAGACCGTCCGAACGCAGTATCGATCTCGATGGCGAGACAGTTCGGATTTGGGCGGGTAACTGCCAAAAGCACAGGCAACCACGGTAATTCGGTTGCGGCCTATGCAGGCGCGGCCGGCCTGGACGCCACGATATTGTGCCATGAGGATACCTCGGAGTTGCAACTTGCGCTGATGGAAGGCTACGGAGCGCGAGTGATTCTCGGCGGCAGCCAGGATAAGATTATCACTCGAATGGTGACGGCGCAAGCTTACTTCCCCTGTACGATTCTCTGCCCGGGGGCTGGTTACTCAAATCCTTTCGGAGTCGAAGGCTTCAAGACTATCGCGTTCGAAATTGTGGACGCTCTGGCGGGAAGCGCGCCGGATCGAGTCTTTATTCCCGCCGGAAGCGGGGATGGTACTTATGGCATCTGGAAGGGGTTTAGGGAGATGGCGGAACGAAAACAGATCTCCGCGACGCCGCGGATCGTGGCGTGCCAGCCTCACGGCGCGAACTCAGCCTCGCGTGCCTGGAAGGAACGCCGAAATCATGTTGAGCCATTGCGACAGGTGAAAACAGCGGCGCTATCGCTTGCCGAGCCCGTAACCGGCGACCATGCGCTGCGGGCCGTCTACGAGTCAGGAGGCGAGTTTTGCGAGGCTTCTGAGCTTGAGATTCTGGAAGCTGCCCGGGCTCTTGGGCGAAGGGGCTTTGCTCTGGAGCTCGCCTCAGCTTTGCCCTATGCGTGCGCGCTCCAGACGGAGCCTTCGCCGAAATTATCGAAGCGCGAAATCTGGGTCCTGGTTGGCACGGGAGCCGCGGTCAAGTGGCCGAAGACGCTTCTGAGAGGCTACTCTAAACCCGTAATATTGGGCAGCGAAGTGGAGGAGCTCAGTGCACTCGCTGGTAATCTGAAGGAACCAGAAATCTGATCGCCGCAAACAGGACCAGCGCCACCGCAACCAAGAGCAGCGACGCGTAACTCATCATCCTGTGGATTCCGATGCTCTGCTTCCAGACTCCGGTGACGAGCGGCGCAAATCCAGATGTCAGGTAGCCTGCCAGATTCATGAAAGCCACGGCCGAGGCGCGGGTATCGGCGGGAACTACATCGAATGCGGATATATAAAGATTAGCCAGCGCCAGTCCACCCACCAGCCCGAATGCGACCGCGGCAAGCTTGGTGAAGAGTAAGGAGTCCGAGTTGCCAATCAGATGAACACAGGGCGCGGCCAGCACGAGCCCGATTGCGATCAGCCAGAAACGGACGGCCTTCATCCGCCGATACAGAGAGTCGGCCAGGGCGCCGCCTACGAGTATTCCCGCCAGACTCGCCGTTTGCAGATAAACGGTAGCCGTGTACCCGGCGCCAGCCAGGCTCAGCGAGAACTTTTCGTAAAGAAAATCGGGCAGCCACGTATACAGCAGCCAGAGGGTAAGGTTGAATACGCCGGACACCAGGCATAGCACCAGGTAGGTTGGAATTCTTGCCAGCGCCGTAACGGCCAGGATGCTTCCCGACTTCTTAGTCTCCACGCTGGCCTCTTCACTGAAGCTATTCAGGAAACGGAAATAGGGAAAGCAATAGACCATCCCGGCCAGGCCCAGCGAATAGAACGCCAGGCGCCACTGGAACTCCTGCGCCATAAACCCGCCATACCAACCGCCCACCACAATGCCCGCCAGTTGCCCGGTGGCGTAGAGCGCGAAAGCGCGGGAGCGGTTTTCCGGACGGTGCGCGTTAGCCAGCAGCGCCACAGCCGCGGGCACGAACAGTGACTCCGTGACGCCGGTCAGCGCACGGCAGGTCAAGACCATCCCCACCGAGTGTGACAGTCCCATAAGCACGGTAACCCCGCTCCAAAGCAAGAGACTCAAGGCAACCAGTCGCCGTTTGGAAAACCGATCGCCGATCTGGCCGGCGATGGGCGAGCACAAACCGTAGACCCAGAGAAACATGGAGCCCGTGAGCCCGAGCTGCGCGTCGGTAAAATGCAACTCGGACTTCAGAATCGGGAAAATCGAAAAGATGACTTGCCGATCGCTGTAGTTCAGACAATAGGCCACCCAGGTAAACGCGACCAGCAGCCACGCTTTCCTTTCGAGGGCCGCAGTCATCATACAACAGTCATACAACAGTCTGGCCCGGAAGAGCTTTCTTCCAGCATTCTGGACGGTTTTCGAGAATCTCTTGCACCGAGCCGCGCTCCACGTCGACGATAATGGTTCGGAGACAGGTGAGAATATGGAGCATCCATTCGCTTCGTGCTGGGCGCCGCTGCTCGCGCTGTTCACCGCCTCGGCGATGTTGGCGCCCGCCCAAAGCCGCACGGTAACGTTGCGGTTGAACCTGAGCGACACCGCGGGTCCGCTCGAAATCGATCGTTTCGCTCTCGGCCAGGGCGGCCTGTCCGAAGAGCCGATGTGGGCCGATCGGGTCAGTGAAATTCGCGATCTGCATCCGCGCGTGATCCGTCTCTTCATCCAGGAATATTTCGACTTGCTCCCTGAGCACGGCCACTATCATTGGCAGACCCTTGACGAATCCGTGGACCTGATCCGGAAAACCGGCGCCACGCCGCTGATGAACATCGATTTCAAGCCAAAAGTTCTCTATCCCACCGTCGATGAAAAAATTGTGGATCCGACCAGTTACGAGGAATGGGACCAGCTTATCTACAACATGGTGCGCCACTACAAAGAGCGCGGCTCAGGCATTCGTTATTGGGAGGTCTCGAACGAGCCCGATATCGGTGAAAATGGCGGCTGCCCGTATCTGTTCACGCCGGAAAACTATACGCGCTACTACCAGCACACCGTCGGAGCCGTGATGCGGGCCGACCCTGACGCGCGCGTGGGAGGGCCGGCTCTGGCGGGCTCAGGCTCAGCGATCTTGCCGGCGCTGCTCTCGTTCTGCGAGGACGGCAAAGCTCCGTTGCATTTTGTCTCGTGGCACATCTACAACAGCGATCCCGCGCGCATTCGGGGAACCATCGATCGCGTGAAAACGCTGCTCGCCAAGCACCCCTCGCTCCATCCGGAGACCTTCCTGAACGAGTGGAATATGGCGCTGCGCGATCCGCCGACCGATCCCCAATTCCAGCCGTGTTTTATCACTGAAGTCGCGTACCAGATGAAAGCCGGCGGGCTCGATTATTCCTGCTATTACCACATCAAGGACTATCACGTGGACCTCGATCGTTTCGCCAAATTCATGTCTCCGGTGGGATCCGGCCTCATGGCGCGCTGGTGGAACCGGACTTCCCAATGGGACGGACTATTCGACTATCAGAACCACGTGCGGCCCTCGTATTACGCTTTCAAACTGCTTTCGCGGCTCACTGGAGAGCGGCTGCGTTTAGATTCGCCGGACGCAGCAGTGCACGGCTTTGCCACGTGGGATCCCAGGATGCTCGTCTATAACGTGCTTCTTTGGAATTATTCGACAGCAGCGGCGCAAGTTGATCTGGCGGTGGAAGGAGCGCCGGCCGATCTCACTTTGCACCAACTGTTCCTGGAAGCTGCTGCTCCGAGCGACGATGAAAACGCGCGGCTGCGTCCGGCGCCGTCACAAAAGCTCAATCAGGGCGCCATCCGGATCAAGGTTGATCTGGGCGCCTACGGGATCAGCTTTCTAGGTCTCGAGAAGAGCCGGTAAAGTTCGTTATCGGTTGGCGGCGACCTTATGCGACGGGGTTTGCTCGCCCCTGCACTTCCCGGAGCATGTCGGCAACTGACATCGACGAAGGGAGATCCCGCGGCTTCTTTCCCACGCCCTCGAATATCTGGGTGGCATTCCACTTCGAATAGAGCAAAGGCGGCAGTAGCGGATCGGTCTTTTGATACAACCGCTGGGGAATGTCAGTCCACTCGGTATACCTGGCCTGATCGCTGCGAGCATAGTAAATGTACAGCGTCCGTCTTTGCCGCGAGCCGGGCTTGAGTTTTCCCGCATGAATGCAACGGCCATCGAATATGACTGCTGTTCCGGCCGGGCCGATGACATCGAACTCAGAGCCGGGAGTGACCTCGGTTGGCTTGAGATCAACCAGGCCGAAGTGACTTCCCGGAATGATGCTCAGGCAATGGTCGGTGGCCGATACGTCGGTCAAGTAATACACCAGGGAGACATATTCGATTTCCATGCGCCGATTGTAGTCGCGGGTCGCGTCGCGGTGCCAGGCCTTTATATCCTGCGTCTTAGTGGTCGGATTACGAATCATGATTTCGAATTCTTCGAAGGTAATGAGCTCACCGATCAGGCTACGAAGAATCGCCAGCGTCGTTGGATTCTCGATGGCCAAATCAAAGTCCGCGCAGCGCGAGATGACATCAGGCGTCTCAATCAGCGATTCATCGAACCTAACCCATTCCTCGCCATGCCCGGCGAGATCGCGATCCACCGCGCGGTTCAGGAATAACAACTGTCCGGCGGACAGAGCATTGCGGACGATCAGAAAGCCTCGCTGGTGAAATTCGCGAGCAGGCGACTGCTGGTCGAGAACTGAACTCTCCAGATTCGTAGTCATAAGTGCTCTCTCAAGTAGCGATCCCGCCGCAGACATTGAATGCCTGCCCAGTGATGGCGGCCGATTCGCCGGAGGCCAGGAGGACCGCCATGGGTACAATCTCCTCCGGCTCGAGGCGCCTGCCAATCGGTGTAAGACGCGATTCCAGTTCCGGGATGGATATTCCCAATCGCCCGGCATCGTACGCGACGCGGCGGTCGTTCATTTCGGTATGAACCGGGCCGGGACAAATCGCATTCACGGTGATGCCCTCGCGCGCGACCTCCAGCGCCACTGTGCGGGTCAGACCGAGCAGGCCGTGTTTGGAGGCGGTGTAGGCGGCGCCGTGGATAGCGGGGAGCTTGCCGTTGATCGAAGCGATATTGATAATTCGTCCCCACTTTTTCGCGAGGAGTACGGGGAGCACGGCCTTGGTGAACAGGTATGGCGCGGTGAGGTTCAGCGCCAAAGTCCTGTTCCAGAAGGCATCGTCAAAATCGACCACGGGCCGTGGACTGGAGCTGCTGCCGATACCGGCGTTGTTGACCAGGATGTCGATCGTGCCGAAGGTGCCCAGGACCTGCTGGACGACTCGGGCCGGGAGCGCGGCATCGGTAAGATCAGCCGGTATCGCAACCGCTCGGCCGCCGCCTTGCCGAATCTCTTCCACGAGCGATTCGAGATCGGCCGCTGTGCGGGCAGTCACCGACAGTGCCGCACCTTCGCGCGCATAGCCACGCGCGATGGCGCGACCGATACCGCGGCTGGCCCCCGTAATTAAAGCTACACGTCCCTCTAGTTTTCGCTCGTTCATGCATTCACCCCGGCCGCGCCAACGCACGTATGAATGTAACGCCCATCGCCATTGCAATCACGCTGGAGGCGATTGCAAGCCGGAAGTTGCCGCCCATGACCGCGAACAACGCCAGCACCATCAGGAAATAGAATGCCACGCCCCAGCCGCAAGCGGCGAGTTCAGAGCGGGCGCGTTTCCTGATGGATTGACGCTCTTGGGGCGGGAGTTCAGCTTCGACCGGGCCCCAGAATCCGATAGGCCGCACATCCCGATAGAACCGTCGGAGAACGTCCATGGATTCCGGTCGAGTCAACAGCGTTGCGAGAAGAATTGCGATCCAGCCCATCCCGAAGATCATGGCGAAGCCCGCCCAGAAGGGAAAGCGATGGAGGTCGCCGAATGCCGGCACGATGCCATTCAGGTTCGCGCCGCAGACCCGGTGAACCCAGTCACGCAATGTGTTTGGGAGTATCGCGTCGGATCCGAACCAAACCGTGTATCCGACCGGGAACGCGCCCAAAATGCCAACCATTTCACCGTAAACGTTGGTGCGCCACCAGAACCACTTGAGCCAGGCGAGCGGCAGTGGAAAAACCACCAGCGCCGAATTGATGAACAGCACCCAGCGGTCCAACTGCCTGACATCGATCGACCAGGCCCAGACCCCCGCTATGACGAGCATGAGAGCCGAGCACAGGCGGCTCACGAAAAGATATTCACGCGTGGAGCCGTGCGGGCGCAGGCTCAGGCGGTAGAGGTCGTTTACCAGGTATCCGGCGGCCCAGTTCATGAAGGCCGCGAGCGATCCCATATATCCGGCGAGCGCAGCCACCAGCAGCACGCCGAACAGGCCGGGCGGCGCGTACCGTCGCACGAGTTGCGCCCACAGTTCCGCGGGGATAGCAACTGACGAAGGGGTGTACAACGCTGCAGCGGCCAGCCCGATCAGTATGAATGGAACCAGCCGTACGGCCAGCGCCAGAACGCCGTTGAGCGCCTGACCCATCACAGCGTGAAATTCATTCCTGGCGGCCATGTAACGCTGAGCGGTCCAGCCTTCGCCTGCAAACGGAGAGCCGGCAAAGAACAGGCCCTGCAAGCACAGGGCGATAAATGAAATGGGGCCGAGGTTTCCAGCTACCGGCCATGGGCTTAAAAAGTCATGGGCGTGGGTGGCCATGATCTGGTCCCAGCTACGCGCCAGCCCACCCGATTTCGATAGCAGCAACAACCCCAGCGCGCCGTTGCCTGCCAACACTAATACAAATTGCAGCGCATCGTTATATGCCACTCCGAACAAGCCGGAGAGCATGGTGTAGGCGAGGGTGGCCGCCCCGAACACAACCAGCACGCGACCTCCCGGCCATCCCAGCAGCGGCGCCAGCGAGGCTGCCATCCATGCGGCGCCGTAGGCCAGGACCGTGAGCCCCCAGGCAGTGCTAGCGTAAACCGCGAAGATGTTACGGAATACGCGCGCGGTGTGCCCGCCATACCGGCGCTCGATGAACTCGCCCGTGGTGACGACACCGAGGCGCCGCCACATCTTTGCCCACACAACCGCGACCAGCGGCATCCAGATGACCCAACTGATCCAGCCCATGAGCCAGAACCCGCTGAAGCCGCCGAGAAAGAACACCATGAGGAATGCCTGTCCTCCGCCGGTATACGCGGCGGTATCGGACAGACCGATAATCCACCAGGGCAACCTGCGATCGGCAACGAAATACGCATCAACGCTGCCGCCGGCCTTGCGGTGGAAGGCCCACGCCACTGCGATCAGTAAACCGCAGTAGAGCGCCACGATGATCCAGTCTATGACGGCCATATGCAGACAGGCGCGTGGATCTTCAAGTTTGATCGACGGGCAATACCAGGTGCGAAGGCCGCCGGCGATCCAGGTAAACGGTGTTTTGGGCGATCACCGTGGTCGTCGCGCTGGCGCTGGATTCTCCGGTGCCGGGGTTAACGTCGAATCTTGGAAAACTGCTGCTGTTGATTACAGCGCGGAGCCGATGACCGCGCCGGAACAGGTGGCTGGTAGCCCACAAGTCGACGGTCAACTCGTAGATTTTGTCCGGCTCAAGCAACGACGGCTGGTAGTTGGACTCGCGGTAGCGGACTCGCTGGATTCCGTCGCAGACCAGCATCGACCGGCCGTCGGGCAGGACATCGGTCAGCCGGACGACGAAATCCGTGTCCACGGCGCTCGATGAGATAAACAGTTTCGCCACGACGGGGCCGGTGACTTCAAGGTCTGCGTCGAGGGGTGCGGAAGTGAACGTCAGGCAGCGTTCCTCGATCTTCCTTTGATCGCGCGGCCCGGCTTCGGCATTCAGTTCATTCCAGCCCAGCGGGTCTCCGGGCCGCTGCGCGGTAAGAGAATACAGCGTGGCGCCGCCCACCGTCTCAACGGGTTGGTCCGGGTCATGCACAAACCGCGCCGGGAGAGTATCCTCCGCGGCGGGCGTCCATGTAAGGCCTCCGTCATAAAGCGAGCGCGCGCAACCGCTGGGCCGGGAATCAAAATAGATCTGCCGGCAGACGACGGACTTCGGCGGCCAATCGTCCGAAATACGCCAGCGGTTGAGTCCCGTGACGAAATAGCGTACAGCCGGGCTGCTCTCGAAATCGCCCGGTACTTTTTTCAGGGTGTAATCGAACCATCGCAGCATTTCGCCTTTGTAGTCGAAGCGCGCGTCCGGGCCGAAATCCACCTCGCCGACTCGCTGTCCGTCCGGTTCGGAATCCGTGCGCGGCCCATGCATCCACGGGCCTATGGTCAGGCGATGCCGCCGGCGCGCCTCTTCCGACTTCGCGGCGTTCCGCATACCAGTAAAGTTTCGCAGGCTGCCCCCCAAAAACAAGTCAAACCAGGATGCCAGATGATAAGTCGGCACCGCAAATGTCTGATGGAACTGAGCCACGTCAAACTGCTTCCAGTAGTTCTCGTCGTCCTGCAGCCGCAAGTAGTCCTTGATCCAGTCGAAGGGATCGGAGAAGAGCGGATTTTTCGCGAGCGGGCGGAAGCGGAAGAATTCCAGTTGACGCTGCAAAGCCATGCGTTCCAGTTGCGTGGCGCGATTCCGAAGGGCTTCGAGCGACTGTCGCGCGGCCCACTGGAACATGAAGCCGAGCTCAAACGCGCCTCCACGATAGACCCACTCGTCGCGCAGACTGCAGGGCGCCTGGCGGACAAACATGGATGCAAGATGCGGGCCCGGATTACCGGCATGCAGATACTGATTGAATCCGGCGAAGGAACCGCCGAATGTGCCCACGTTTCCGTCGCACCAATCCTGGCGCGCCAGCCACTCGACGGTATCGAATCCATCCTGCTGCTGGCCCCAAGCCTCATCCCGGAACGGATACCAGAGTCCTTCGGAGGCGTAGCGCCCCCTGGCGTCCTGAACCGCCACGACATATCCGTTGGCGGCCAGAAATGCCGGAGCCCCGATGCTCACCATCACGGACTGATGTTTCCCATAAGGAGTTCGCTCCAGTAACACCGGATACCGGCCCGGTTGTGGTGGAAAGTAGAGGTCCGTGGCGAGCCTGTTCCCGTCACGCATGGTGACGGGAACATCCCGACGGAATGTGTGGTTCCCGGGTTGTGACTGTACAAAGTTTGGTTCGAAGTCTGAAGAGATCGGCATTCCGGGTAAAGATAGATGATAGTACCGACTCCGTCCGAGGAGTTATACTGTCCAAACGGCTGGACACAAAACGGCGGCCTACTGTCGGTGGGACGTGAGCGAACCAATCACCCGAAGACAAGCCCTGATGACCGTGGGACTGGCTCTGCCGTTTCGTGGTGAAGCGAGTGACTCCCCCGGATTCCGCCACCGCGCCTATCTGGGCTGGATCACTGACCTCGATTCCCGGCCTGACGCGCATGCGCCCTGGCCCTCCATGCGGCTGGACGCTCCGTTACTGGAAGACTATCGCCGGACCTTTGCTCTGATGAAGCGGCTGGGATACAACGCCATCGTCATCTGGGGCTTTTATGTCTCGCGAAGCTGGCCGCTGGATATTACAAGCGCCGTTTCGACCGGGCGCGGCGCGCAGGTTGAGCGGCTCATAGACGCCGCACACAGGCAGGGCATTCGCGTTTACACGGGGCTCGGCGTGTATAGCTGGGGCTTCGAAGAAATCATCCGGGCAAATCCCCAGCTCAGCCGTGGAAACCCGAGCGCGATGTGCGCCAGCCAGCCGGAATCCTGGGACTGGATGCGCAAGGTGATCGACTTCGCGATGACGCGATTCCCGGTGGATGGCGCCAGCCTGCAATCCGCCGACCAGGGCCGCTGCCGATGCGATCAATGCCGCCGTTGGACGGACACGGAGTACCATACGCGCCTGGATATTCGCGTCAGCGAGCACATTCGCGCGCATTGGCCGGGCAAAACCGTAGCGGTCAGCGGCTGGGGGATGCGCTTCGACGATCCGGACAGCTTGCCCGCGCTGGTAGATCTGAGCCGCCATATCGACTATCTGATCGACGTGCGAGATTCCGCCCGGCAGCGCGATCCCGGGCTGCGCCGGAGATTGATTCACGAGCTGGCATGTAGTTTTGGAGCGCTCGGCGGCCCGCAGGTGGAACCGCCGCAGCACCTGCCGCGCGACCGCTGGTTCCTTCCAACCGTGCGCCGGGATAGCGAGCACCTGGCTGAGCTTTCGGGCGAAGGTGGCCGCGCTTGCGAATATTTTTTCCACATTCTGGAAAATCCTGGCGATGAGATCTCGTTTTGGGTGGCGGGCAAGACTCTTAGCGACCCCGCCGCTTCCTGGCGCGTCCATCTGGCGGAGTCGATCGAGGAGTTATACGGCACCTCTCGCCGGTCCACTACGGATGCGCTCGCCGAAATCTTCCTACGGGCAGAGGACGCCTACCTGCGGCATCTGCCGGCGCTCCGCAGTGGAACGATTTCCATCGAGCCCCTGGTGGAAGATCACGCCGGCCCTCCGGTCTACATCACCAGGCAGTTGACCGCCGGACAGCGGGCCCAATACGGGGACGATCTGAAATCCATCTCAGCGGACATGCGCAAGCTCGCTCCGGCCATACCGGAAGCAAACCGGGTGCAAAAAATCCTGCGTTGTCTGGACCATGCGCTTGGCGACCTACTTTGAGGTCCAGCCACCATCGACCGGAAGCGTCGCTCCCGTCACGTAGGAGGCCTCGTCCGAGGCGAGAAACAGGGCGGCATACGCTACTTCGCGGGGATAACCGACGCGGCCCAGGACTGTGTTGTCGCATTGCCACTGGTAGTGCGGGTCGCCGGGCTTAGGCGAAATACGGGTCTGGATGGGGCCTGGACACAACGAGTTGACGCGAATGTTTTGGGGACCGTAATCGTAAGCCGCGCTCAGCGTATAACCCAGCAGAGCCGCCTTGGTTGAAGTGTACGCGACCGTAGTCATCATTCCCACCATTGCCTGGATGGAGACCACGTTCACGATCGATCCCTTCTTCTGGCTGATCATGTGAGGCAGAGCCGCCTTGGTGAAGTTGTGTGTTCCCAGCAGCGCGATATTGATGCATCCGGCCCACTCTTGATCGGTAGACCCGAGGATGTCGTGGAACTCCACTCCCACGTACGCGGCATTATTGCAAAGGACGTCGATGCGGCCGTTTCTGGCGGCGGACACTGCGACGGCGCGAGCCGCATCAGCGGCCAGGGATACGTCGGCGTGACAGAACTCAGCAGTACCGCCCTTCTCGCAAATACCCCGTACGGTCGCATTCCCGGCCTCATCGTCGATATCCGAAATCAGAACCCAGGCGCCCTCCTCGGCGAACAACTCGCTGATGGCCTTGCCGATTCCATTGGCGCCGCCCGTAACGATAGCGACTTTGTCTTTTAGTCTGTCCATGGCTACTCCAGGGTGTCAGGCGCCGGCAGTGCCGGTCCCAGCCGGTTCCTCCGGGTGACGAAGAATTCTGTTGGCGGCCTGAGTTACGTAGCGGACCAGTTCGTCGATATTTTCGTCCCGAATCTGGCCCACGGTTCCCGCGATGGCCAGCCCCGCGATGAATTCGCCCAACTGGTTGAAGACCGGAGCCGCCACGCAGCGCGCTTCGAGCTCCTCTTCTTCGTCGTCGATGGCGTATCCGCGTTGCCGGACCTTGATCAGTTCCTTTCTCAATAGATTGGGCGAGGTGATGGTTTTGTTGGTGTAGTGCGCGAATGATTTCCGGTTGAGAATGTGTTCCTGCTTTTGCTCCGAGGCATAGGCCAGCAGCACTTTCCCCACGCCGGTGCAGTGCAGATTGGTTCGCTTGCCGATGTAAGAATCAAACTGAATCAACCCCGGTCCTTCGACCTTCTGGATGTACATGGCCTGATCGTCAGCCAATACCGCCAACTGGGCCGTGCATCGGGTGACTTCGACCAGCCATTGCATGGGCCGCAGCGCCCTGTCCGGCAGACTGAGACTCTTCATCAGTCCCCGCCCGAGGCCGGACACTTTGAGGCCGAGCGAATATTCACGCGTGTGCGTGTCGAGCGTCAAGTACCCGAGCCGTGCCAGGGTGAGAACGATGACGTGGGTGGTGCTCTTGGGTATTCGCAGCTTCCGGCTGAGCTCGGAAATGTTCCACCCGCGGCGCGATCCATCCAGGAATTCCAGAATCGCGAGGGCCCGTTCGACCGACGTTGCGTGAAGATCTTTCCTAGCCGTCACCCAATTCTCCGGCGGCACACCGTCCGGCGATCATTGCTGTGCCGCCACATCATGATACACCGGGACCCCGCTCTCCGGCTTTCGCTTTTGGCTTTCGCTCTTTTTCTTCCATCATTCTGGACACGGCAAGAAAAATCCCTTGAGTTGTTTCCAACCCCACACGTCCGCACAAGGTACAATCAAGGGCGTATCGGCGGCTGAAACCATGCTGGTAGACGTTCACAGTCACTTTTTTCGGTATCCGGAGCACTTTTCAAAAGACTTCGTCGAACAGGCGCGCCACGCCAGGAACCAGGAAATCGACCTGACCGTCCGCTGGGAGGAATACCACGCGAGGGCTCTCGGGTGCGACAAGACCATCGTCTTTGGCGGCAAGGCGCGGCTGGCCGGGCTTTGGGTGCCGGACCAGGAAGTCGCCCAATACGCGAAAGACCACGCCGACAAGGTGATCGGGTTTCTTTCCGTCGATCCGACGCAACCATTCTGGCAGGAGGAGCTGACCCAGGGGCATCAGGATCTTAAGCTCAAAGGCATCAAGCTTCTGTCGATGTACGCTGGCTTTTATCCCAACGACCGGAAGCTCGATTATTTATGGGAGTACGCTACGCGTCATCATCTCCCCGTCCTGCTGCACACCGGCACTACATTCGTCTCACAGGCGCCGCTCGACTGCACCATACCGCGGCACCTCGACGATGTGGCTATCCGTTTTCCGAAGGTGAAAATCATCATGGCACACCTTTCGCATCCCTACGAGGGCGAGTGCACCGTAGTCATACGCAAGCACCCCAATGTTTATGCCGACTGTTCGGCTCTGCACTACCGGCCGTTTCAGCTTTATCACTCGCTGATGCTGGTGCAAGAGTATGGCGTCTGGGACAAGGTTCTGTTTGGCAGCGATTATCCTTTTACTACCGTGGATGCCAGCCTGGATGAGATGCGCAAATTGAACTGCATGCTCGAAGGCACCTCGCTTCCCCGCCTGGACATCGGCAAGATGGAGCAGATGTTTCATCGGAATACGCTGGAGCTTCTGGAGATCGACGCCTGATTCAACCGAGCGAGCCGTTCATGCCGGAGCCCACCGTTGTTTATGATCCTTCCAAAATAGATTTCGAGAAGCCGGGAAAGCATCACTACCACGTCGGGTTCCATCACGATTCCAGTTGGGGATATTCACTGGTCCCGCTGACGGTGATCAACGGCTTGATGAAGCCGCATAAGCATTCCCCCGGAGTGGCCGTCTTCGGAGGAACGCACGGTAACGAATGGGAAGGGCAAGTCACGGTCAAGCGTCTGTGCCACGATCTCGACCCCGCCGAGATGAGCGGCCGCTTGATTCTGACGCCGCAGTTGAGTGAGAGCGCCTGCACCGCCAACACGCGCATCTCCCCGCTCGATGGCGTCAACATGAATCGCGCGTTTCCCGGCAACCCGCGCGGCTCCATCTCTTATCGCATTGCCAGCTTCGTAAAGACGAGGATCTTCCCGCAGGTGCGCGTGGTCGTTGATATACATGCCGGCGGCAGCGAAGGCGGCTTCGCACTCTGCACCTCGTTCCACCCCATTGCCGATCCCGAGCAGCGGGCGGAAATGGGCCTGGTCGCGGCGCTGTTCGACACGCCGTTCGTGCTGGTTTACTCGAGCGCCATGGCTTCCGGTCTGCTCCCGGAGGAAGCCGAGCAGGAGGGCAAGATCGCCATCGGCGGCGAGTTTGGATTTGGCGAATCCGTCAGTCTCAAAGGCGTGCTCCATGCCTATGAGGGCGTGAAGAACGTTCTTCGACACTATCGTATGCTGCCCGGCAGGGTGGTCAAGATCGATCCAGAGCGCCGTTCGGCGCCGCGCCTGGTGGACGCCTCCAATCTGGAAGACTACATACCGGCGCCGCGTACGGGCATTTGGGAACCGCTGGTGGAACTGGGAGCCGACGTCAAAAAAGGCGACCTGGTGGGAAGGCTGCATGATTTTTCGGACCACTCTTCGGATCCGTTTGAAATTCGAGCCCATCGCGCCGGCGTGGTGATGATGATGCACTTCCCCGCGCATATCGCGAAGGGCGTGACGCTGTTCGTAATCGCGCAAGACGCGACACCCTAGCGCATGGCATGGCCGGCCAGCCCGCTCGAAGCCGCTCCGGATCACGGCGGTGTCACTGCGCGCCTCGCCTGGACCACCGTGGCCCTGCTCTGGTCCGCGTACCTGCTGAACTATCTGGACCGCCAGGCAGTGTTTTCGATTTTTCCCGTGCTTCGCTCCGAGCTACATTTCTCGGACACGCAACTCGGGCTCGTCGGCACCTTGTTTATCTGGGTATACTCGCTGTGCATGCCGCTGACGGGACGGTTGGCCGATGTGTTTCGGCGCGACCGCCTGGTAATCGCAAGCCTGGTATTGTGGAGCCTCGCGACGCTCGGCACCGGGCTGAGCACCTCGGCATCGGCGTTCTTATTCTGGCGAGTGGTGATGGGAGTTACGGAATCGCTATATGTACCGGCCGCCCTGGCCACCATCGCGGCGTTGCACCCGGGAGCAACTCGCTCAAAGGCCTTGGCCATTCATAGTACCGCGCAATTTGCCGGTATCATCGTGGGCGGCTGGTACGGGGGCTGGGCCGCAGATCATATCGGCTGGCGAAGGGGCTTTGCACTGGTGGCGATGGCAGGCGGGGCTTATGCACTGGTGCTTTGGAGGGCCTTCGGCGGCACGCCACATTTTGGAAACCGGCTGGGAACCCGGCACGCAGATCAGGGGGCTAAGCCGACGGATATCCTCAAATCTGCCTGCTATTGGGCGCTGGCGCTGGCTTTCTTTGCATTCTGCACCATGCTGTGGATGCTCTACGCCTGGTTTCCGAACTTCATTTACGAGCGCTATCACCTGTCGATGACTGAGAGCAGCGTCACGGCTACTGTCTACATCCAGATCAGTTGCATGGCGGGAGTCCTTGCGGGCGGCGTGCTCGCCGATTGGCTGGTGCAACGGATTCGGTACGGCCGCTTTCTAATCGCGGTCGTGGGTCTCGCCGGTTGCGCCCCCTTCGGTTATCTAAGCCTGGCGGCCGGGTCGCTGGCGACCGCCAAGCTGGCGGCGACAGCATTCGGCCTTTTCGCAGGCGTGTTCGTCGCCAACACTTTCGCCGCGGCCTATGACGTAATCTCCAGGCAGAATTACGGTCTTGGAACAGGGCTTCTGAACCTCGTTGGAGGCCTGGCGGGCGGGGCCGCCATACTAGCCACCGGGCTATGGAAGGCCTCTCTGGGAATGGCAGTGCTGATGAAGTGGCAGGCAATCGCGTCGGGCGCCGCCGCGGTGCTGCTGCTGTTCGTGGTGGTGACGCGGTTCGCCTCGGACCGCCGGCTAGGAACGCTGGTCGCGGAAACGCTGCTGTAATTCGTAAAGAGACTTCGGCACGCCCTGGTAAGTCGGAATGGGTATTTCCTGCATTCCGAACCGCGCTCGCGTCAGCCGTTCGCCGCGTGCCAGGCGCACATGGCTCTCGGCGTGAACCGTGGTGTCGCCTAGATAGACCGGATATGCGTCGGCTGCGCGATAACTCAGAATCAGCGTTCTCCGCGGGTAGGGCGACTTATTAGGCGCCGAGGCGTGCGGAGTCATCCCGTGTAGAAAGATTGCCGTGCCCGCCCGACCCTCGATCGCCACCGCACTCGATCCATCCACCGGCTCCGTGATCTGGCCGCGGAAAAAGCCTTCCCTGGTATGGTTCAGAACGCCGTTTCGATGAACTCCCGGGATCACCTGTAGACAGCCGTTAGTCCGGTCGGCATCGTCGAGATACAACAACACCGCCAGTGAATCCGTGTTGGTGAGCGGGTAATATGCCAGATCCTGATGCCACTCCACCACGGAACCGATGCCCGACGGTTTCATATTGATCTTGCTGTAATGGAAAAGCAGGTTCTCACCCAGCAAATCCGCCACACTATCGAGCAGCTTAGGACACTCCGATAGCGCTCGGAAGTCCGGGTAATAGGTACACGGCTCGTAGATCCGCCGTACCCGGTTTCCCTCCGGGGCCTGATCCGGTTCCATCTCCAACCGGCCCGCATCATGATGGGCCAGTGTTGCAGAGGCGCAAACCGATTCGATGCCGGCTAGCAGTACGCCGATTTCCCCGGCGGCCAGGAAGCCCGGAACCGAACAAAAGCCATCGCGTTGAAATTGATCGACGAGCGCCGCAGACAGCATATCAAGACCATACTAACGCACGCTCGACTCCGGCCAAACATCGTCACAGCTTCGCCCCATCATCGTCCAGTGGCTTGGACGAAAAACTACGCGAGCGCGAAGGTTGGGTACCATGGGTCAGTGGGGGGCAAGGGTAATGGTGTGAGTATGGTCAGGAAAATCGCCGGCGCGGTGCGAACGACTCTCGCCTGTCTCATGGCCCTTTCAGCTTTTGCTCAACGGAACTTCTACCAGGAGGCTCTCGAGAAATATCAAAGCAAGCAGTACGAAGAAGCTTTGCCTCTCGCTGAAGCGGCCCTGGGGGCAGATCGAAAAAATCCCGCCTACTCTCACTTGTACGGTTCCATTCTGGCAGCCCTCGGCCAGTTCTATCTAGCGGAAGAATACCTGGGCAAGGCTATTGCGCTGGCTCCCGATCGGCCGGAGTTTGAATACGACCTCGGCGCCCTTCTCCACCAGGAAAGGAAGTACAGCGAGGCCGTACCGGTGTTGAAGCGCGCCATCGAGCTGGATCCTGCAAATCTAACGGCGCGTCTGATGCTGGCCCGGTGTTACGTCTTGAGCTATAACGAACTGCAGCTTCCGAATTTTGAAGAGCTCACGCTGGAACAATTGAACTACATCGTCAAGAAGGACCCCCGGTTCCCGGGCGTGCATCATCACCTGGCCCTGGTTTACATCAATACGGGAGAGCTCACCAAAGCGATTGTCGAACTGAACACCGAATTGCAGTACGATCCTGGAGATTCACAGGCCCGGCTGGAGCTTGGGGAGACGCTGCTGAAGCTGAACCAATATCGTAAAGCGGCCGACGAGCTGCAGATAGCCGCCAAACAGGCGCCGCGGATGCCAGCCATTCGATTCGGGCTGGCGAAGGCGTACAAGGCGGATGGACAGGCCGCCAAGGCGCTTGCAGAAGCCCGCAAGTGTGTCGAGCTCGATCCCCAGTTTGCGGCCGGCCATTATTTGCTGGGGCAACTCTACCGCGACGCGAACCAGCCAGACCTGGCCAGGCAGCAATTCGAGCTTTTCCGCCAACTTGATAACTCAAGGGCGCCGTCTCCTTGAACTCCCAGGTTTTTTTGGCCAGCCTACTGGACAATCGTCCCCAGGATAGCTGCTCGCCTCTTTCCCTCGCTGGCAAGCGGCTTTACTATTCAATTTCGTAGGAGGTTCTCGATGGCGCCTTTTCAGGGTCATTCGAATCACAGAGCGGATTGCGGTCGCCGCCATGCCTGCCCGCGCGGCCCGCGTCGACAAATATTGGGCGCCGCGCTATTGGTGCTTGCTTCCGTGGCTACGGGCCTGGCGCAGGAACGCGCCTCCATCTTCGGAACTATCTCCGATGCGAGCGGCGCGGCGGTTCCGGGAGCGACGGTGCAGGTGTACGCAGCCACCACCAGCGTAACCAGAACAACGACTACCAACTCCTCCGGCTACTACATCGTCGGCGACTTGATTCCGGACGACTACTCTGTCACCGCGGAAGGCAAAGGGTTCAAGCGGACCACGCAGCCTCCGTTTAAGCTGGATGTCGCACAGGCAGCCAGGGTCGACTTACGCCTCGAGGTTGGGGACGTGACGGAATCCGTCTCTGTACAGGCCGCCGCGCCTTTGCTGGCGACCTCCGACGCGACCGTCGGACAGGTGATTGGTCCCGTGATGATGAGCCAGTTGCCATTGAACGACCGGAATTACCTGCAGTTGGCCCTCATCAGTCCCGGAACGGGCACTTATGGCAAGAGCAGCTTCTACAACAGCGCGCTCACCGACGATGCCGGCTCCATCATTTCCGGCAGCGCGGGCGAGGACCGCAACGCCTTCTCGCTGGACGGCGCCGACATCAAGTCATATCTGATCAACGGGTCATACGTGCCGTCTATCGACGCCGTCCAGGAATTCAAGATTGAGACCACGCCTTACTCGGCGGAACTCGGCACCAGTCCCGGCGCACAGATTTTGCTGGTCACTAAGAATGGAACGAACCAGCTTCATGGATCGGCTTATGAATTTCTTCGAAACAGCGACTTTGATGCCAAAAACTACTTCGACAATCAGAGCCTGCCGATTCCGGAGCTGCGTAAGAACCAGTTCGGCGCGACAATCGGCGGCCCGATCGTAAAAGACAAGCTTTTCTACTTCGGGAACTATGAAGAGACCAATGAGCGGGTCGGCGAGACCTTTTTCGGAACGGTGCCCACGCTGCTCGAACGCCAGGGCAACTTCACAGAGATTGGCCAAGATATTTTCAACCCCTTCACGACCGCGGTCTGCTCTGCGTGCTCCAACGGATATTCGCGATTGCAATTTCCGGGCAACACCATTCCCGCGTCGCTTATTAGTCCGGTAAGCGAATACTACGTGCAAAACCAGTTCCCGGTTCCCACCTCTCCCGGCCTTATCAACAACTACGCCGCCAGCGACGTGGATCGCATCACCCGGCGCCAATTCAATACTCGCATCGATTATTCGCGCCCAAAGGATTCGATTTTTGGCAGGTTCAGTTTCAACAATTCGACGCTTTCGCTGGCGAAGGGAACGTTCAATTCCGGGGCTCTGCCGGGTTTTGGCGACAACGACGTGATTAACACGCGGGACGTGGTAGTCGGGGACGACCACACCTTCAGCCCGACGACCGTTTTGACCCTGCGAATCTCGTTTTTCCGCCAGTTCTTCAATCTGCTGCCGAAGACTCTAGGCGACGATGTCAACTCGAAGCTCGGAATTGAAGGAGTCCTGGGGAGCGAGCCATTCAATACCGGCATCGCCGGCATTTCGAATCCCGGTTCCAATCCATATGACCCGGAATTCCGCGCGGACAACCAGTATGAATATTCAGGCGCGCTCAGGAAGGTTGCCGGCAGTCACTCGTTTACCTTTGGAGCGGAGTACGACCGCTGGCAAGTCTTCATGAATGAGGCGCCCAGTTTTCCGCAAGGGCAGTTCAACTTCGACGGAACACTGACCGCCGATCCCAACAACCCGGGCGGGTCCGGCAGCGCTTTCGCCGATTTCCTCCTCGGCTATCCGGAGTCCGCGCAGGTGCAGTCCGGAGACAGCGGCGGATATCTATTCCGAAATAATGCCCGTTGGTATTTCAACGATCAGTGGCGGGTGACTCCCAACCTGACTTTGAACCTGGGTGTCCGGTGGGAGTATGACGGACCGTTCTATGAGAAATTCAATCGCCTGTCGAACTTCGATCCCAGCACCGGACAATTGATCATTGCGGGCCAGAATTTCGTCAGCCGCACCGCCAATGTTCGTTCGGACTGGAATAACTACGCGCCGCGATTCGGCTTCGCCTATTCGCTGCCGGGCCATCGCAACACGGTGCTTCGCGGCGGATATGGAATTTTCTATGACGTCCTTCAGGAGAACAATACGGAGGGGACGCGGACGAATCCGCCGTTCTCTTCTTTCCCGTTCTATTTCCTTTCGGGCTCGCTGACCGCAATTCCCACAGTGCCCATCCAGACAGTATTCGGGGCTAACTCCGGGGCCAGCCCGCCGACTCCTTCCATCGAAGCGTTCGATGAAAACCTGAGAACCGGATATCAGCAGCAAGCCTCGTTTGGTATCGAGCATCAGTTTGGTTCGACATTTGTCGTCGAAGCTGACTACAACTGGCAGAAGAACACGAAATTCGCAACGTTCCGAAACTTGGACGCGCCGATGCAACACGGCACGTTCATCCTTCCGTATCCCCAGTTCAGCTACATTACCTATCTGACCAATATCGAGTACGGGAATTACAACGCTCTGCTCGTGAGGGCGGAGAAGCGCCTCTCGAAAGGTCTGTCTACGATCACGGCGTTCACATGGTCAAAGAACCTGGATAATATTTCCACAGGCGATGCGGCCAGCGCGCCAGGAGATCCCGGTTTCCAGAATCAATATTGTTTCCGCTGCGACTACGGGCCTTCGGCGTCCGATTTCGGACAGCGCTTTGTGCAGAGCGTAGTCTACGATTTTCCCTCGCTCGGCCAGAGCGCGCTGCTCAAGAATCTTACCGGGGGCTGGGAACTGTCGGGCATATTCACTTACCAAGGCGGATTCCCGGTGACGCCGCTGGTCTCTGGCGACAATAGCGAGACATTAACGTACGCGGACCGGCCGGACGTCATTCCCGGCGCGCCCCTGTACGTCGCGGGAGACCACGATCCCGCGCAATGGTTCAACCCCGCGGCGTTTGAGCTTGCTCCACTGGGGCAATTTGGAAATGCCGGGAAGGGGATTATACGAGGGCCCAACCTGATCGATCTGGACTTTGCCATGATGAAGAACATCCGCTTTAGCGAGCGATATAAGATGCAACTGCGCGGCGAAGTCTTCAACGCCGCGAACCACCCGAATTTCGCAAGCCCGAACCCATACGTGAACACGCCTTCCGCGGGTTCCATCGGTTCGACAACCACAACCTCGCGGCAGATACAGATAGGCGCCAAGCTGACGTTCTGAAGCGGACAGTGCGCCGTTACTGTGGCTGCCTAAAGACCCCGGAAGTCGCAGTCCAGCCTCCGTCCACGGGCAGCGTGACTCCGGTTACATAGGACGCCTCGTCCGACGCTAGAAACACCGCCGCCCAAGCCACCTCCTTCGGGTATCCCACGCGGCCCATGGCAGTCTGCTCACATTGCCACTTATAGTGAGGTCCGCCGGGCTCCGCACCGATGCGCGTTTGAATCGGCCCGGGACACAACGAATTGATGCGGATATTCTGCGCGCCGTAATCGTAAACGGCGCTCATCGTATATCCCAACAGAGCTGCCTTGGTGGCGGTATAAGCCACTGAGGTCATCATACCCTCCATGGCTTGAATGGACACCACGTTGACGATCGAGCCCTTCTTCTGCCGGAGCATATAGGGCAGCGTCTCCCTGGTGAAGTAGTGAGTGCCCATCAGGGCGACTTTGATGCACTTATCCCACTCTTCATCCGTGGATTCCAGAATGGCGTGAAAGTCTTCCGCGAGATAAGCTGCGTTGTTGCACAGGATGTCGACGCAGCCGTTCTGGGCGGCGGCGACCTTGACCGCCCGCGCCACATCGTCTGGCCGCGAAACATCCGCGCGGCAAAACTCCGCGCGGCCCCCCTTTTCGCGGATACCGTTCACGGTTTGCCGTCCGGGCTCTTCTTCAATATCGGCGACCAGGACCCAAGCGCCTTCCTCGGCGAAGAGTTCGCCTATGGCCCTGCCAATACCGTTGGCGCCGCCGGTCACGATAGCGATCTTATCCTGCAGTCTGTTCATGATGCTTTCAATTGTTCGCCGGTTCGCAAGCCCAGTCAAGAACCGAGCTGATATAATCTCCGCATTGTCCGATATAATGGACAGACCGTGTTGTGAGGTCCTCGATGCTCGCCGCGAAAACCCAATCCGTTCCGGCTTTGGAGCGGGCCTTGTCAATCCTGGAATCGCTGTCGAAATCGAAGCATGGGCTGACTCTCTCGCAGTTGAGTCGATCTCTGGAACTGCCCAAGAGCTCGGTGCATTGTCTCCTGCTCACATTCAAGCGCCACGGCTACCTGCACCACGACGATAGTTCGGGCCGATATCGTCTGGGTCTGCGTCTATGCGATCTGGCCAACGCGGCCATGAGCGGCGCCATGCTGCGGGATCAGGCTGCGCCGTTTCTGAACCAGTTGCGGGAAAGCACGCACCTGACAACGCATATGGCCGTGCTGGAACAGGATGAAGTAGTGCTGATTGAAAAGGTAGAGCCTCTGACCGCGCGGGTGAATTCCTGGATCGGTAAACGCATGGATGTCCACTGCACGGCGCTGGGAAAGGCGTTGACCGCGTACCTTCCAGAGGAACATATCGAGGCGCTGGTGCGCCGGCACGGCTTGCTGCGCCACAACGACAACACCATCGCTTCTCTGAAGAGGCTGAAACAGGAACTGGAACAGGTGCGGAAGCAGAGCTACTCGATCGACGATGAAGAGGAGGAAATCGGAGTCCGCTGCCTCGGCGCACCCATTCTGAGCGCTAACAAACAAGCTCTGGCGGCCATCAGTATCGCCGGTACCACCGACCAGATCAACGCCGACAGCCGCGACGCCCTAGTTGCCGAGGTAAAGGCGGCGGCCGGAGCAATCGCAGCCGCGGTGGCTCGGGCCCTGGCGCCCACTGACACTATCGTCTAGTAACTCGTCAGGATCGTATACTGCCCGGCATGCGGATTTGCGATCCTGACCCACTCCTTGTCGCGATCGAAATCGGTCCAGTTTTGACCATCCACAGTCACTGAGCGGATCGGTTTTCCGTCGGGGTGCCGCAAACGGACCAACAGGCTCGACGGAGGCGACTGGCCATCGAGCGAAATCGTTGCCAGAATCCTGCCGGAGCGGGCCTGGCTTTCGAAGCGATAAGAAAGCTTGCCGAAGTAAGTCGGGGCGTCCCGGATCTCGATCTTCTGGCCGTCCGCGAGCCATTTTCGAGGAGTTGCCTGGCCTAGCAGCAAGGTGTGGTCGTCTACTTCGCGCACCAGCATATTCCGGTAAAGCTCGACCCAGGCGCCGTCCGTGCTGGGCGGTCCATAGTATTGGCCCCAAGTCCAGCGATGCTCCACGGACTCGAAAACACTGTGGCTGAAGGCGCTGGCCATGTAGCTATAGAAAGCGCGGATCACGGCTTTGGGGTCGTCCCGCAGAAGGTAAGCCGTGGCTTGCTGGTTGTAGACCGGCTCGTTGGCGATGCCCCATCCCTTCAGGAACAGATTGTCTTCGTGGTCGTTCAAGAGAGAATCCGCCATGTCTCCGTCGGGAGCCAAGGCCTTAAGGCGCAGCAGGTGCACGGCTCCGGTATCTACGTCGGCCGGATACCACTGACTGAGAATACGGCGATAAGTGTGAGCTTCCGAGGGGACATACGGAATCCAGGTGTGATCGCGTAACTCGACGAGCGTGGAGCGCGCGGTAGCGGCGGCGAAGTTCCGAGCGATCGCATCGCGAATCCGATCGGCGGCGGCGCTGGCTTCTTTCGCGCGCGGATTGCCGATCTTCTCCAGCACTCTGGCGAACCGCTCCAGGCCAGCATACAAATAAGCCTGATTGAATGCCCAGACGCCTTCGCCGGTTCCGTCATTGAGAGGTCCCGTGACCAGACCGCTACTGTCACGGATCTCGTTCAGGCACCAGTCCAGCGCCTTGATGCTCTGCGGCATCACGCGATCGAGCGCCTGGCGGTCGCCAGAAAGCAGGTAGTTCTGCGCCACGGCGTAAAGCATGCCGGGCGTGTACGCCAGCCAGTTTGCAAACCCGTTCACATGGCCGATGTACTCCTGGTTGTTGCGGTATTGGGCTGCCAGTTCCTCGGTAGATATGGCGTGATAGCCGCGCAGGTCATAGAGCATGTAATCCACGTAAACCGCCTGATTGATGGGCCACGGCGTGCCCGTCTGGCTATAGGCGAAATTGGAGTATGGCAGATCGATCCGGACGTTTTCCTCTGCGCCGCCGTGTCTCCGCGGCAAGCGCAGGGCGTGCCACAGCGTGGCGTGAAACAGGTCGTTCACGGCTTGCTCCGGAACGCGGAATTGCGCGCCGCGCTCTATATAGCCGGACCAGAAATTCAACGTTGCGGTACGGGCGGATTCGTAGTCGATGGCCTGCAATTTGGCGGCATCTTCCGGCGGGACCATCGGAGAGGGCAGTTTCACAACGAATTCGCTCGAACCGTGGGCGGGCAGATCGATGAACACATTCGCATTTAAGCGCTTCTGCTCGCGCTGGGTATCATGAACGCCGCTCCATTGCACCTGGAGACCTGCGCCCTCGACGCCCAGCACCACCTGGCGATAGGCGCTGTCGCGGAACAGAACGCCCTTGTCACTCGTTTCGGCGATAAATCCCGTGTTGAGTCCCGACGGGAAAAGGCGCCGGTGGCTCAGGCTCACCGGCAGTCTGCGCGCTGTACCCTGCAGGTCAGTCACTCTGACTTTTTGCAGGAGGACCATGGGGATATCACCGCGTCGCTCCGTGGGCGGTCCGTCCAGCGGATAGGCGAACTGTTCGACGGCATAACGTGTTCCCTCTTTTTCGAAGACCGTGGTAATCACCGGCAGGCCGTCTTTCAGGCTCTGGCCCTTCCAGGAATCGAGGATGCCGTGGGTGAGATCGCCGAATCCGTACCAGAACTGGAAGCGATCGGGGTTGCCGTAGTCGTTCCAGACTCCGGCGCCGCGATCTATCCCAAATTTGGCGACGGCGCTGTCCCAGGTGAGGCAGACAATATGACCGGGCGCCGGCTGAGATGGATGGATGTAAGAAGGACTACCCATATCTTCCCAGCGCGATTTGTATAGCTCATAGGTCGCCTCGGGTTCCGCATGCACGCGATCAAGAATGCGCTGCCCTTTCCAGACGGCAAGCTGCTCCAGGTGCTTTTGAAACGGGATGGGTTCGTCGCCCGCAGTCAGGTAGACGTGCAGGGATGGTATCCACAACGCTTTGTGATCGCGTAACTGGTCCGCGGTGACGGTGAATCCTTTGGTACCCTGTGGGTCCATGAAGACGGTGAACTTACTGGCATTCAGGTGGAACGCCGGATCCTGGCTCAGCCGGCGAGCCGTATCGGGGTCGCTATTGGCAATAAGGTCGGCCCAGATAATGTGCAAGTCCTGCAGGCGTTGTTCGGGTTCCTCGGGATAGGCCAGCGTGAACCGGATGCCGTTCGCGTCGCGAGTGACATCTCGAATCTCGACGCCCGGCGAGGCCGGCTCCAGCCGGATGTAGGGCGCGGCCTTGGCACTCGCCGGTTCCCAGGAGAGCTGCACCTTTATCCCGGACATTTCGGCGCCGTAGAGCGCCAGCGAAGCCGACAGTGCGGCGCACAATATCCATGTCATGCGTGTCATGGAATTCTCTCGATACGGTCCCGGTCGCCCCAGACCGATTCGGTGTGCTGCAGAATATCGGCCGGAGTGAGCCAGAACTGCTTGGCCCGCCGTTGGCTGTGCAGCTTCGCCTGGTCGTTATAGTGCGGCGACGAAGGATGCTGCGATTCGCCGTAAGGCAGCAGGCTCCAGACCTGCTTAGGACTGCCTTCCATCACGATCAGTAAATGACCCCAGCCGTCGTTACAGTACATTTGACCATTGTCCTGCTCCGGGCCCTCGTCCGGGTGCAGGATGTCGTAAAGCCCGCTCCCATCCATCGGGAACTTTCCGCCACGCGCAACCACATTGATGTCGCCCCACTGCACTTCGGCCTTGCCGTAAGTCTTCTCGATATGCGCTACGGCTTTCTCCAAAGCCTGGAGAGCCCTATCCTGTTCCTCCTTGGAATTGACGTCCACCTTCTCTCTTCTCTTGTAACTGATGAAGCGCGCGAAGTTTTCCTCGGAGTAGAGTTCCTGATACGACTTACCCCAAAAATAAATGTAAGTGTAGGCGACAGATTGTTCACCGGACCGGCGGTCCCACGCCTTGATCAGCTGCATGGCCCGCGCCAGCTTGGGGTGCTCGCCCGCGGCGCGCTCCCATGCGTTTTCGAGCAGCGGTACGATCGCCTCGGCTGGAACGATGTAGGTATCGAAGGCCAGTGTCTTCATGTCATCGAGCGTGAACTTCTTGTCCTGGGTCAGCACCTGGAAGAGCCTCTCTCCGCGTGTATTGAGGGCTTCCTCGCCCGCATCGGCCTTCGGGGTGGACTGCAGATAGTACGGCACGGGGTCGAGCGGCTTCAACCCCGAGTTGCGAGTGACCACCCACGGGGGATTGTTGCAGTTTTGCAGAAAGCCCGAAGACGGATTCAGAATCTGCGGATACAAATCGAACGGCAGGTAAGGCCCCCATTCGGTCTCTTTGGTCCAGCCTGGCACCGGCTTGCTCCAATCGTATCCCTCCGCCCGGCGCGCCACGTTGCCGTTGTGTACCCAGAAGATATTTTCCGCATCGGAGTATAACAGGTTCCAGCGCGGCATCAACTGGAGCGCCAACGCCGCCTTAAACTCGCCCAGATTCCGCGACTTCATGATGCGGTAAAGCCCCGTGGCGTAATTGACTCCATCGTAATTCGGCAGCTTCACCGAATAGGCCCGGTTATGTTCTTTGTCGAAGCTCACGATGGGCCCGTGCTGCGTATAGTAAAGCGGCAGCGTAATCGAATCGGTCCCCTTCGGCCCCTTTATGCGGAAAGTCGCGTACTCCACGCGGATGTCCCGCCACTTGTCTTCATAGCGGTACTGCAGATGGTTTTCCGGGTTGACCTTCTCCTCATATACATCGGACATGTTCGGAGTGTTCCAGGTGGCCGACCAGGTGATCTTGTCGTTGAAGCCGTCCAGAAACACCGGGCTGCCGAACCAACTGATTCCCGCCGCATCCAACTTACCCGGAGTGATCAGGTGCGCCTCGTAATTCTGAAACCGGTTGGCCCAGGGCATGTGCGTGTGCTCGACGTGCAGGGTGCGGCCATTGGCGGAACGGTTCGGCGCAAGAGCCCATTGGTTCGAGCCGAAGTTTGGGAAGTCATAGACCTTTTCGGTCATCTTCAGCATCGCATCGTGGATACTGTAGAACCGCATGTAGTGGCTGCGCTCGAGCGCCTCAACGTCTTCCGCCGTCACCGAATCGATCCAGGCCGGAATTTCGCGACGATGCGCCGCAATATAAGCGTCCACGCCGCGCGCGAACCCGTCCAGGATCTTGTAAGTGTCCGGGTCGATCCTGGCCCGATTTTCCACCACGGCGGCCTTGGTCCGGAGCAGGCGCTGCAGGTAGTCACCGTCCCAACGGTATTCATAGGGGATGAAGTGCAGATAGCCATCGCCCAACGCCTCCATGCCCTGCACTTCCGCCCGCCGCCCTTGAGCGTCGCGGTACTGGATCATCATGTCTTCGAGGTGATCTTCCGCCTGCGCGTAACCATAGCCGAAGAAGGTGGCTTGCTCGGTTTCGCCCACGATGTGGGGGACGCCGTAGTTGTCGCGATAAATGGTGACTTGGCCGGCAAGCGGATCGGGGGCCGCAAAGGCAGGCGCGGCGGCATATGCGACGGCAAGGGCAAGGGATAACAGGAGCTTCAACTCTGTAACCTCCTTCGCTGGACCTCCTTAGTTTAGAATAAGTTACTGAAGGCGACCAAGATCCGGAGAGCGCCTGGTCTGTTTTTATGTCCAGCCAGTCGGACAAACTGCCCCCCAGCAAGAACACCAAGCCGTAACCTCCGGCGGCGGTATTGCTACAGTATCTGTTTCTGTTCAGGGCCCTTCCTTTGACCGAGACCACGCAAAAGTACGTCGATTGGTTCTGGATCGTGGTCGCCAACTTCATGTGGGCGACACAGGTAGCCGCGATCAAAATGATCGGTGACAGACTGGGCGCGGTCGCTATCGCGTTTATCCCCATGATACTGAGCGTGGGAATGTTCCTGCCCCTGCTCTGGTGGGAGAACCGGAAACGCGGCGCGGCCTTCCATTGGCACTGGGCCGATGCACGGCACTTTCTGGTGGCAGGAATCTTCGGCCAATTCGTCATTCAATTCTCATACACCCTGGGCGCCCAGCGCACCCTGGCGGCCAACGCGGCGATCATCACTTTGAGCATCCCCGTGCTGGTGGCGATAATGGCCTCGCTGATGCTGCAGGAGAAGTTCAATATCGTCCGGATCGGAAGCTTCGTGATGGCCCTGGCGGGCGTTCTGCTGACTTCCTTGTCGGATATTCATGGCGCGAACTTCGGGCAAAGGACTTATCTGACCGGCAACCTCCTGTTTCTGGTGGCTTGTGCCGCCTCGGCCTTCTACAACACCTATTGCAAGTTCCTGGTAGAGAGGAAATACACTGAACTGGAGATTCTCGTTTACACATCCGTGGTTGGCTGTCTCGCGAGTATTCCCCTGTTCATCTGGCTGGAACCGCTGCATCTGAGCACACTGCAGGGCCTGGATCGCGTGGCGATTGTGGGCATTCTAGAGCTGGCCTTTATTGTTTACGGCGTCGCCATGCTGCTGTTCTTTTACGTGCTGAAGCGCCTGGACGTGACTCAAGCGACCCTGGGGAACTACATGCTGCCGTTTTTCATCGGCGTGCTGGCGGTATTCGTACTGAAGGAGTCGATCACCCCGGTGATGTGGACAGGCGGCATTATCGTGCTTGTAAGCACTTTGCTGGTGACTGTTTACGAGAATGAGATCCTAAAGTGGATCGGACGGCGGCGGGGCCTGGGCAATGTCCAGAACACTGGACGATAATTTCGTAGCCTGGCCTCGCTCTTGTTGAGATTTTGGGGCGCTTTTCAGTACCCTTAGTCCATGACCACGTCCGCCATTCGAGTTCCGGCCACGCCATCCGATATCGAGTTATTCACTAATATTGAGAACAATCTATACACCGCGGTGATCGCGGACTCGCTCGACGAGCTAGGCTACCGGCAGCAGGCCATGCGCGAGGATCTCCGGCCGCTGTTTCCCAACGCTTGTTTTGCGGGATGGGCCCGCACGGTTGCCTGTGTGGATATGTTTCACGTGCCGGAAGACCCCTATGCCAAGGAGATCGAGGCGGTTGACAGCATCCTGGCGGGCGAAGTGGCGGTAGTCTCGACGGCCGAGTCGAAGCGCAACGCACCTTGGGGAGAACTCCTTTCGACCGCGGCGCGAGCGCGAGGGGCGCGGGGCGCGGTGGTGGATGGGCTGGTGCGGGATGTGCGGAAGATCGAGGCGCTCGGTTTTCCCGTGTTCGCCCGCGGCATCAAGCCGGTGGATTCCAGGGGCCGCGGAATCGTAGTCGACTACAACGTGCCGGTGGATTGCGGCGGGGTCCTGGTCAACCCTGGCGATCTGATTTTTGCGGATTACGATGGTGTGATGGTGATTCCAGCAGAAGTCCTGCCGGAAGTCATCCGGCTGGCGACCGACAAGGTGGCGCGTGAAAACCACACCCGCGACGACCTGATGCGCGGGGCTTACCTGCGGGATGTCTATGAAAAGTACGGCGTGCTATAGAGGCGCGCTGATCGGTCTATGCTGCGTCGCCGCGTTGGCCGCTTCCCCCGTGCGGCTACGGATAGATCTGAATGGCGCCTGGCAGTTCCGCCTCGACGCTGGGGAAGTGGGCGAGCGGGAACATTGGTACGCTCCACAGGTCGTGTTCCCGGACTCAATTGAGGTCCCCGGCTGCTGGCAGGCCCAGGGATTCGGCGAGCCGTCCGGCATTCTGCGGCACCAATATTCGGGAACCGCGTGGTATCGGAAGTCGGTTTCGATCTCGAAGTCCTGGAAGGGGAAGCGAGTCACGCTGCGGATCGGGGGCGCGCTGCGCATCGTGGCGTTGTTCGTCAACGGAGAGCCCGCCGGCCGGCACGACGGGATGAGCGCACCATTCGAGTTCGATGTCAGCGAGGCGATACGTCCGGGCGCCGGCAACTGGATCGCGCTGCGGGTCTCCAATCCGGAAAACACGCCCAGCGAGTCTCCCGATAAGCAGATCCCCAGACAGCCTACCGGGTCGCTCAACTATATAGGGAACTGGGGCGGCATCTACGGACCGGTGGAGTTGGACGCGACCGACCGGGTTTGGATCGATCAGGTCTGGGTCCGCTCCAACGGCTCTCAGAGCAGCGCCCGGTTCGGTGTTGAGGTACACAATACCGAAGGCCAGACATTCCAAGGACGGTTGCGGGTTGCGGTAGGCTCGCACGAGAGTACCGCCTCGATTATGGTCCCGTCAGGGCAGAGCGTGGAGACGGAGCTGGGGATTCCGATGTCTGGCGCGCGCCTATGGTCCCCAGAGCATCCCGACCTATACACGGCGGCCGTTTCGATTTTGCGAGAGAACGCCGAATGCGACCGCATCGAGCAGCGCTTCGGAATGCGCGAGATCAAGACGCAAGGCAGTGTGCTGCTCCTGAACGGCAAACCTCTCTACCTGAGGGGCTATGGCGACGACGATGTCGAGGTGCTTACCGGCGTGCCGCCCGCTTCGAAAGAAATCTATCTGACGCGGCTGCGCCTGGCGCGCAGCTTCGGCTTCAATGCGGTGCGCTTCCACTCGTTTACGCCGGTCTCCGAATACTTCGAGGCGGCCGACGAAGTGGGCATGCTGGTGATGTCGGAGTTGCCGGTTGCGTATACGCAGTACCTGCTCCCCTTCAAAGACTTTGTGCGCAACGAATTGACCAGCGTGGTGCTGGCCTACCGCAATCACCCCTCCTGGTTGTCGCTGGCGCTGGGCAATGAATTCAACCTGGACTGGATCAAAGATGAAAACAGCAAACGCGAGTTCCAAGAGACGGTAGGCGAGTTTTACCGGCTGGCGAAGTCGCTGATGCCCGACCGGATGGTGCTTTCGAATGACGGCCTTCGTATGGAGCCGACCGACATGCTGAGCCTGGGACGGGGTGCATCGGCAAATCATCCGACCGTGCGTCACGAATTCGGCGGGTACTATTGCTCGCTCCCGGATCTGTCGCTGATTCCCAAGTTCACCGGTGTCATGATCCCGGCATGGCTCGAGGCAAAGAGCCGATGGGTGGCTGAACACGGGCTGGCCGGGGAATACCCGGCGTATCTCAGGAACTCGCAGCGGTTGCTGGAGCTGGGGCACAAATTCCAGATCGAGCGCGTCCGGCGAGCAGCCGACATCACCGGTTACGACTATTGGCTGATCGTGGATTATCCCGGCGGCACCGGCGAAGGCGATTCGTGGGAAGAAGGCTGGTTCGATTCTTTCTGGCAGCCGAAGCATGTTTCGCCGGAGGACGGACGCGAGATCAACAGCCCGGTGCTGCCGCTGATCGAAGGTGGGCCGGGTGAGCGGGACCTATGGACCGACGGCGCCAAAGATCTGAAGCTGCTCGTATCGAACTATGGCGACCGGGAGATTAGGGAAGGCGCCGCATCGTGGCGCGTCAGTTCCGATGGCAGGACGCTCGCCGAGTCGCGCGTAGAGCATGTCGTCGCACCGGTCGGTAAGATCAGCCCGGTCTCCACGATTTCAATCGGACCCTTCGGCGGGGACACTGCTCGTAAGCTGGAACTGGCGGTGGATGTAGACGGGCACGTCAATCATTGGAACTTCTGGGTCTTTCCGAGGCTGCCCATCCAGTATGCGAAAGCGTTTGTCCGGGACGTCGGGCACGCGCCGGTCACTGGCAGCGTCTGGATAACACCGGCGTTGGATGAGGCTGTCATCGATTTCCTACAATCGGGCGGGCGCGTCTGGCTAGCACTGGATAAGACCGGCGATGCGACATTTTTTCCCGCTTCCGGAGGAGCGCTGGGTACCGTGGTGCTGGACCATCCCGCGCTGAAGGGCTTTCCGCACGATGATTTCTGCGATCTGCAGTTCTACAGCCTCATGGAGCATGCGATGCCGTTCCCGCTGGATCACCTGCCCGGGATCACCCCGATCGTCGGAGGTGTCCGCACTAAGGCCGGCTTCCTGAGCAAGACCAAGGAGCTCTCCAGGGTAGGCTATATATTCGAAGCCAAGGTGGGAGCGGGACGGTTGCTGGTGACTACACTCCGCATCGGTGCTCAACTGAATGATGGCCACCCCGAAGCTGTATTTCTGTGTGACAGGATGCTGCGCTACTGTGACTCCAGCGAATTCCGGCCGCAAGCCGAGATAACCGCAGGCCAGTTGAGCAAAGAGGTCGCCGAGTATCTACGCTGAGACCCCATGAAAATCACGGATGTCGAAGTTCTAGTCTTGAAATCTCCGGGCCTGTACGCTAACCCGGCAGGACCCGAAGAGCCGCCAGGTCCGACCTACATGGGAGTGGTGCGGGTCACGACCGACGCGGGCATCACGGGTTACTCCGACATGGAGACGGCCGCAACCGTAGCCAAGGCGGTGGTGGAGGCCCCCCGCTGGAGCGAACCGGGCGTGGAATGTTTCGACGGACTGCGCTCGCTGATCGTCGGCGAAAATCCCCTGGAGGTCGAGAGGCTCTGGTACAGGATGTACCGCGGCAGCATCTATTACGGCCGGCGCGGCGCGGCATTGCAAGCTATGTCGGCGATCGATATCGCCCTATGGGACATCTTGGGGAAGTTCTATCAACAGCCGATCCATATCCTGCTCGGCGGCAAGTGGCGCGACAAAGTCCGCGCGTATGCCAGCACGCTGTTCCGGCCCACTCCGCCAGCGATGCGTGAGGCGGCGCGGCGGTATCTGGACGAGGGTTTCACGGCTATCAAGTTTGGCTGGGGCGTTTTTGGCAAAGACCGAAACCTGGATGTGCGACTGGTGGAGGCGGCCCGCACGGAGATTGGCGATGGCGTCGATCTGCTGGTGGATACCGGCTGGTTCGTGGAGCGCACGCCTAAACAGGCCATCCAGGTGGTACGATCGCTTGAACCATTCCGGCCGTTCTTCATCGAAGAACTGCTGCACCCGGAGGATTATGACGGTTACCGCCAGGTGGCGGAAGCGGTGGATACGCTGATCGCGTGTGGCGAACAGGAATCGACCGACTGGGGCTTTCAGCAACTAATCGAGCGCGGCAAAGTGGATGTCTTGCAGCCGGACCTGACGCGCTGCGGCGGCTTCACCGTGGCGCGCAAGATCGTACACATGGCGGAGCGCGCGAATTTGCTGGTGATCCCACATTCCTGGTCGTCCGGTCTGCTCACCGCCGCATCACTGCATTTGAATGCCTTCCAGCGCCGCGCCGAGTTCGTGGAGTTCAACACGTCGCAAGGGCCGTTGAGTCGAGAGTTGGTAAAGGAGCCGCCGCGGCTTGTGGATGGCTATGTCCAGGTTCCGTGCGGGCCGGGCCTGGGAGTCGAGGTGGATGAGGCAGCTCTGGAGAAATATCGGGTGCGATGATGATTCCTTAGCCACCTTCGTGTGAGTAGTGGCGCGCAAACCGTGAACCGCAAGTGTGTTGTTTTTCCAGTTTTTCTGACGTTGATTGCCGGCGCTCAGGGCGCGGCACCCGCCTCGGCCATCGTCTGTGCGTCCTGCCATCGCGCCGAGTCGCTCACCCAGCCCTCGACTTCCATGGGACATGCGCTCGAAGCTGTCGCTGACTGCACGATCTTGCGTTCCAATCCCAAACTCGCTCTTCGCCACGGCGCCTATTCCTACCAGATCGTTCGCGAAGGCGACCGCAGCATCTACAGTGTGAGTGACGGCCATCAAACCTTGACCGTACCCATCGCCTGGGCGTTCGGACTGGGCTCCGCCGGACAAACCTACGTGTATCAGTGGAACGGGCATTGGTACGAGAGCAGCATCAGTTACTTCAGAGTGCTGCGCGGTGCGGACCTGACGCTGGGGTTCCGGAGCCGCTCGCCTCGGAACCTCGAGGAAGCGGCGGGCCGGATCATGACCCTGCCGGAGACCCGGGATTGCTTTAACTGCCATGCGACCAACGCGGTCCACCAGGGCCGGTTGCAGTTCGAACGGCTTTTGCCCGGAGTGCAGTGCCAGCGGTGCCATGGTGAAGCCGCGACACACATGGAAGCCATGAAGACTGGAGACGTCAAACGGGCCGCCATGCCACAACTGGGCAAACTGACGAACGACCAACTGTCCGACTTTTGCGGACAGTGTCACCGTACTTGGGCGCAGATCAATATGAACGGCCCGCACGACATTAACAACATCCGCTTCCAGCCCTACCGGCTGACCAATAGCAAATGTTACGATGCGTCCGACCGGCGCATTAGCTGCACGGCTTGTCACGACCCGCATCGCGAGGTGGAGCACCGGGCTGAAGCCTACGACGCCAAATGTCTGGCATGTCATGGCACGGCAGGGCGGACCGCCGGCACGAAGCCCGTCATGAATCATTGTCCGGTCAGCCTGAAAGATTGCGTGACGTGCCACATGCCGAAATATGAATTAGAGGGGGCGCACAACCGCTTTACGGATCACCAGATACGGATTGTGCGGACGGGAGAATTGTATCCGGGGTGAGATCGGCTAAGATAGGGCTAGCACCAATACTGTTCACTTAACGATCCTTATCCGCTTGGAGAAGTCGGAGCGCCGGGTGCGCTGGCGTTTACGTGGACGCAGATTGTAGTTGCTTACTTTGCGTTTCGCGCCATAGCGCCGTAGCGGGCCATGCGCCGCTGGACCACGCGCAGCCTCTCCTTTATCGACCGGGAAACTGCTAGTTTTGATCGCCCAGTCCGTGTCTTTGGCGGCAGAGTTTGCATAGAGTCGGTGGCTCCGTGTTGTCCACCCGGTGGTGCACTGGCTTGAGCGTTCGCAGATACGCGAACACCGCCTTCAGGTCGTCGTCGGTCATATTGCGAAACGTCCACCAGGGCATGTGCTTCAGTTTGCGCGCGCCCACAGAGCCGATGCGCATGGCTTGGATGAACAGCGCCTCGTCGTAGTAGACGATCCCGGAAGCGTCCGGCGTGAGATTAGCGGACGCCACTCCCTTTGCCATCGGAGAACCGCCGGCCATCTCCATGCCCCGGATAGGCTGAAATCCGGGAGGCGGGCCGATGGGTGTGTGGCACCCGGTGCAATGTGCCATCTCCGCCAGGTACGCGCCGCGCTTGACCGGCGTAGAGAGGTCCGGCTGCGGCACGGATTCGGTCACCGGGCGTGGGGCCGTCTGGATCAGACGGGCGATCAGGAACGGAACTCTTGACGGAGGCAAATCGCTATGCACCGGCGCCAGACTGCGCAGAAAGACCACGACGGAAGCCAGGTCTTCGTCCGACAGATGACGGAAGTGTTCGTAGGGCATGACAGGAATCAACGCACTGCCGTCGACAGCGATGCCTTCGCGGATAGCCCGTGCGATGGCGTCGTCGCTCCACTTCCCGATGCCGGTTTCCGGGTCGGACGTGATATTGGACGCGACGATACGAATATTCGCCTCTTCATACCCTACTGCGCCAGCGCCCTCCTTGGAAAGGAGCACCGGCGGGTCCGCGTTCTCATCGTACTTAGAGTGGCATCCCATACAGTTGATGACGGCATGCACCAAGTACTCCCCGCGACGCACGCGCTCAGGCGTCGGTTCGAACCTGCGCGCAGTCAGCGGACGCTTCTTCGCGCCGATGACCGGTCGCCAGCCAACGGTGAAGGTCAGCGCAAGAGCGGCCAGCGCCAATAAAACCAGAATTGCATAGCCGCCAAATTTTGCCAGGCGTCTTCCCCAAATGCGAATCATAGTCCGTCTCTTCGAATCGCAGTCTCGGGAATGGATCAGATTCCCGGCGCTGCGAAATCCGCAATGCAGAGGCATCCTTACATAATTCGGTGCGAGATACCAGTCTCAATCGGACCGTGACGTCACAGGCTTTTGTTCTCAGCGTGATACACTGGCCGGATGGCAATAGGGGGCGGGCCCGCGCACGTACCGCCTGCGCTTGATTCCGCTCAGCGGGACGAGATCCGCGGCCAGCTTGCCAGGCTTCTTGCCACTACCGCCTTCGCCTCTTCATTGCGAAGAGGCCAGCTCCTCCGTTACTTGGTGGAGCGCGCCCTTGCCGGGGAGGGCAACGGTATCAATGAATACGCCATTGGGTTGGACGTCTTCGAGAAGCCAGCTTCGTTCGATCCCCGCATCGAGTCTATCGTACGGAACGAGGCGGGCCGTCTACGCCAGAAGCTGAGGGATTACTATTCGGAGAGTGGCCGCCAGGATCGCGTCCTGATCGAACTTCCTCCGCGGGGCTACAAACCGGCCTTCGTGTTTCGCGAGACGCAGGCCCCGCCGATCAGTCCGCCAGCCGGGGAGCACCCAACCGGCGTAATCATGTTGTCCATGCCGGACCGGCCGCTCTGGTTGCTGCTCTCCGGTTTGCCGGTGGCGGCGGCTCTAATAGCCGGCCTCTGGCTCAATCGGGGGCGCATCTGGCCGTCGTCGCTGGCGGATTCTCAACCTATCCGCTCCCTGGCTGTTTTGCCGCTGCAGAATCTGTCCAACGATCCTAGCCAGGAGTACTTTACAGACGGCATGACCGACGAGCTGATCACTGACCTTGCACAGCTTCACGACCTGAAGGTGGTCTCGAAGACCTCCATCATGCAATACAAGGGTGCCCGTAAACCGCTGCCCGAAATTGGCCGGGAGCTAGGAGTGGACGCGGTCGTCGAAGGCTCTGTATTGCGGTCCGGAAGCCGGATGCGAATCACCGCGCAGCTCATTCGGGCCGCTACCGACCGGCACTTGTGGGCGCATTCGTTTGAGGGCGACTTGCGGGATGTCTTGACCTTGCAGGCGCAAGTCGCCGAGGCTATTACCGGTGCCGTGAAACTCAATTTGACCTCCGCGGAACGCCAGCGCTTCCGGTCTACGCGCACAATGGATCCCGAAGCCTATGACGCCTACCTTCGCGGGCGATACCACTTGAACCGCAGGGACCCGGAAGGGTTTGAACAAGCCATTGGTTATTTTAACCAGTCGCTGGAGAAGAATCCCAATTTCGCCTTGGCCTATGCGGGGCTGTCCGATTGTTATACCCTGCTGTCTTTCGAAGGCGGCACTCCCGAGGCCTCCGCCAAAGCCAGGACCGCGGCACTCAAGGCGGTGGCCCTGGACGATTACTCGGCGGAGCCGCATACGTCGCTTGCCGGCATCGATGTCTTTGAATGGAACTGGCCCGACGCGGAAAAGGAATTTCAGCGCGCGTTAGCTCTGAATCCGAACTACGCCCTGGCGCACCACTGGCGCGGGAACTTGTATCTGTCACCCCTGGGACGCCACACGGAAGCTATTGCCGAATTGAAGCGCGCGCAGGAACTGGACCCGTTGTCCTTGATCGTTCAGACCGATCTAGGCTTCGCTTACTTCTTCGCCGGTCACTACGACGCTGCGTTCTCCCAATACCAGAAGGTTCTCGCCGCGAATCCCTCTTTTGCTCCCGTCCATTGGGTTCTCGGACAATACTACTTCGCGAGGGAAATGTACGGTCCGGCGGTGGAAGAGTTGGCGCAACTTTTGTCTCATAACGGCGATTTGGAAATGGCGCGGAAGACTAGGGCGTCCTATACGTCCGGCGGACCGCGGGAATTCCTGCGATTCATAACCAGCGCGAAAGGCGCTCGTAGCCAGCTCTATTTCGGCTTCGAGTATATCGCGAAGGCCTACATGCGCTTGGGCAAAAAGAAAGCCGCGCTGGCGGCCTTGGAACAGGACTTCCGTATACACGACGCCGATCTGATCCGCCTGAAGGCCGACCCCTCCTGGAACAGCCTGCGCTCCGAACCCGAATTCCAGGAGATCGAACGCCGTATCGGCTTGCGATGACCTTGCTGGTGCTAGCCCTCGGCTAAGATAGCGTCCTGAAATCAGGACACTGCGTGGCGGATTGGCTCACTTATCCATAAAATATAGAACGATGCCTTTCCGTCTGAGAATCCCCGCAGCGTTGATGGCAGTTTCCGCGTGGTGCGCGGTCGCCGGTGAAAAGCCCTGGACGCTGGATGCGCTGATGAATCTCAAGACCATTTCAGACGTCGAGCTCACCGCCGATGGGACTAAGGTAGCTTATGTTGTCCACAGGGTGGACAGCCAGCGGAATGCCTATGATTCAGAGATCTGGGTGGTGCCGGCTTCGGGCGGACAGCGCCGCCAGCCAGCCGTGCCGCACGTTTCCGACAGGCAGCCGCGCTGGTCGCCCGACGGGCAAAAGCTGGCGTTTCTTTCCGGCCGTGAAGGCGTTACGCAAGTGTACGTGGTCAGTGATGCGAGCCGTACTCCGCGGAAGGTCACCGTCTCGCCCACCGATGTGGAATCCTTCCAGTGGTCGCCCGAGGGAGGGCGAATCGGTTACCTGGCATTGGATCCCATCCCGGGTGACGACCCGATCGTCGCCGGCGAGGGCTACCGGTACATGCGGTTGCATGTGGTTTCGCTCAACGGCGGTCAATCGCAAGTGGTCGAGGCCGGCAGGCGGCACGTTCTCTCGTTCAACTGGGCTCCGGACGGTTCGAAAGTGGTCTACGCGGCGCAACCAACCCCCAAAGGCCGGGACCAGTTCAATGTGGACATCTATGAAACCGATCTGGCTTCGGCGCGCGAAACGCCGCTGGTAGTTCAGCCCGGCCAGGATCTTTCTCCGGCCTACTCGCCTGACGGACGCTGGGTTGCGTTCCATTCCCAAGGCGGCAAGCTGAGTTGGTTTGGAGAAAGATACGTCGGTGTGGTGGCTTCGGGCGGTGGGCCAATCCGTTACGTCACAGAGCGCCTGGATGGCGATGTGTGGGCGGGTGGCACGCGCTTCTGGTGGTCCCCGGACGGGTCCAGGCTGATGTTCGGGGCGGGAAGAGGAACCAACAATTACTTATACGCCGTCACACCGGCGGATGGCGGCTCCGAGCGCCTTGCCTATCCTTTAACCAGCACTTCCGGATTCAGCGTCAGCCGCGATGGCGACCGCCTCGCCGCAATCAAGAGCTCCGGCAGCGCACCGGGCGATGTCTACCTGGAGGATCTGAGGAGTCACAGCGAGATTCGTCTCTCGAATGTGAATCCGGAAGTCGCGGATTATTCCACCGTCGCAAGCCGGACCGTGCATTGGCAATCGAAGGACGGCATGGCGGTCGAAGGAGTGTTGCGACTGCCCTTTCACTACCATCCCGGCAGCCGCGTGCCCTTGCTGGTAAGCCTTCACGGCGGTCCGACGGGCGCCGAACTCGAAGGCTTTCCGGTTCCACGCACTTATCCCACACAGTTATTTCTCGAGGCGGGCTTCGCCTTGCTCGAACCGAATTTCCGAGGCAGCATCAATTACGGTTCTAAGTTCCGCATCGCGACCATTCAGCAGCAGGGATTTGGAGACCTGGACGACATTATGACGGGCATCGACGCACTAATCGAGCAGGGCATCGCCGATCCCGACCGGCTGGGCGTCATGGGGTGGAGCTACGGTGGATTTCTTTCGGCCTGGATCATCGGACACTCCAATCGATTCAAGGCCGCGTCGATCGGGGCCTGTAGTACGGATTGGATGAGCTGGTACGGCGCTTCGGTAGGCGGAAGAGAGGGGGCGCCAGAAGTGCTCTGGGAATATTTCGGCGGCAAGCCGTGGGACCACCTGGAGAATTACAATCGACACTCGCCGCGCTACTTCCTGAAGAACGCCCGAACACCGTCGCTGGTGTTGCACGGTGAGCTGGACGCCGATAGCGGCCCGGAGGTGAACGCGGCGCTGGTCGATCTGAATGTGCCGGTCGTCTTTGTGACTTACCCGCGTGAGGGGCACGGCATCGCGGAGCCGATGCATCAACGCGATTTGATGACCCGTAATCTGGAGTGGTTCAAGAAATGGGTACTGGCAAAATAGCGGCGATGCTGGTGTTTTGCGCGGTCCCAGCTATCAGTGGGCCGGCGGGTGGTTTTAAGAGCATCGAGGCGAAGGCCCATTACGAAAAGGCGCTCGAGTATGGCAATCAGGATCTGTGGGCGCCCGCCGTCCTGGAACTGAATCGGGCCCGCGCCGTGGAGCCTGGAAATCCCGAAATCCTGATCGAGTTGGGGATAGCGCACGGGGAGCTCAAGGACTGGAAGAATGCCATCGCGACACTGCGCAAGGCTGTTGAACTGGCTCCCGGCTCGGTGCGGGCGCATTATAACCTGGCGCTGACGCTGGACCGCGCCGACCCGAGCAAAGGCGCCGGAATCGCCGAGTATCGGAAGGCGTTGAAGATCGACCCGGCCGATGTCGATTCTCTCATCAACCTGGCGGTTGACAGAGGCGAGGAGGATGCCCCGGAGGCAAGAAGCCTGTTGGCCCGGGCGCTCAAGGCCGACCCCAAGAATGCCAATGCTCACTTGAATCTCGGGTTACTCCTCAAGAAAAACTCGGAAAACGAGGCCGCCGTTTCGGAGCTGCGCGAGGCAGTTCGTCTCAATCCAAAACTCCTGGAAGCCCACCGGCAGCTCATTCCGATACTCGCCTCTCAAGCGAAGTGGGAGGAGGTGGTCGCACAGTGCCGCAAGATGCTGGAATGGTATCCGGACGATGCTGGCGCCCGGTACACCCTAGGGCAGGCGCTGATACGAGAGCACAAGACGGAGGAGGGCAAAGCGGAGCTGGAGCACGCTCAGGAACTGAGGAAGCGCCAGCAGCAGCAACAGCAAGCCGATCAGAGCCGCGAGGAAGGCATTGTCAGCCTCAACAAAGGAAATACCGCGGACGCTCTCAGTCAGTTTAAATCGGCAGTGTCGCTTGACGACTCTTCCGTGAATCACATGTATCTCGGATTGGCGCTGGGGGCTTCGGGCGACATGGAGGCGAGTATCCGTGAGATGAGCGCCTCGATCCGGTTGGATCCGAAGAATGCCAAGGCCCACTTGAATTTGGGAAGCGTGTATATGCAGACAAATCAGGAGATAAAAGCTCGCAGCGAATTCGAAAAGGCGGTGGAGCTCGAGCCCTGGTTTCCTGAAGCTCACAACAATTTGGGATTAATCCTTGCCCAGAACAACCGGCTCGACGAGGCCATGGAACACTTTCGCCGGGCGTCGGAACTGAGCCCCGATTATCTCGAGGCGTGGTTCAATCTCGGATTGGCGCTGCGCACAGCGAATCGGCTGGATGATGCGGTGGAAGCGTTTCGGCACGCGGCGAAAGTCGCTCCGGACAATGCTCAGGTGCAGTACGCGCTGGGTACGACATTACAAGATAAGGGAGATATCGCGGGCGCTCGGGCGGCGCTTGACCGCGCCCGGGCGTTGCAGCAGAAAGCGAAATAGCATTCGACACGTTGGTTATTGTCCAAAAAGTGTCCGACATCCTGGAAGGTCCATTGGCTGACGCCATAACCGCGTGGGACAATAGATCACGCGATCGGTCGGACGGCAGACATGTTAATCCGCTCAAGGTCCTCCCTTCTGGTGTCGACACCGGCTTTCCTCGTCGCCTTGGGCACCTGTGGGTGGGCGCAGGGCCCCGGGGTGGCTCCCGACGCAACCACGACGGGCGCGGCAATTTTCGCGTCGCAAATCAGGCCGGCGCTGGTCCGGCAGTGTCTCGCCTGCCATAACGGTTCGGTGCGAAAAGGCGGGCTGGATCTTTCCACGCGGCCAGCGCTGCTGCGCGGCGGAGACAGTGGGCCTGCCATAGAACTGGGCAACGCCAAAGATAGCCTGCTGTATAGAGCGATCACGCACGAGCAGGAACCTGGGATGCCGTACCAGGCAGCCAAGCTTCCTGATGCGTTGATCGCCCGGTTCGCGGATTGGATCAACGCGGGGGCGCCTTACTCGGACGCAGCGCCTTCCCCGGAAGCGGCGCCATCTTCCCTATCCAACGTGCCTGTACAGCCGGTCGGCAGCGAGGCGGGCAGGATCCTGTTTACCAGGTACGTCCGTCCGCTGCTCGAAGCGCAGTGCTTGAACTGCCACGGGGCGGGCGAGGTAAAGAGATCGGGCCTGGATCTTTCCACGCGTGAAGGCCTGCTGCATGGCGGAGAGAACGGACCGGCGATAGTCGCGGGCAACGCTAAGGAAAGCGCGATCTATAAACGCATAAAGCATGAAATTCAGCCCGGCATGCCATTTCGAGGCGCCCAGCTTTCCGACGAGCAGATCTCTCGAATTGGCGATTGGATCAACGCCGGCGCTCCCTATGATGGGTCGCTCGATCGGAAAGCGGCCCGGCCGATGAGCACGCATTGGGCTTTCCAGGTACCTAAGAGACCTCCGGTACCGGTAGTGCAGAATGCCGCCTGGGTACGTAATCCTATCGATGCGTTTATCGCCGCCGAACAAGAAAAGCGCGGGCTGCATCCGGCGCCGCCGGCGGATAAGCGCGTCCTTTTGCGGCGTGTGTTTCTGGACCTGATCGGCCTGCCTCCCACGCCGGACGAAATGACCGCGTTTCTGGCAGATAATTCTCCGGACGCGTACGAAAAGGTGGTAGATAAGCTACTGGCCGATCCACGGTACGGGGAGCGCTGGGCGCGCCACTGGATGGACATCTGGCGGTACAGCGACGTGTACGGCAGTGCCGACCGCAGCAGCCGGCCGCACATCTGGCATTGGCGCGACTGGATCGTCGACTCGCTGAATCAGGATAAAGGGTACGGCCGGATGATCGAGGAGATGCTGGCCGGCGACGAGATCGCGCCTACCGATCCGAAGGTCCTGGCGGGCACCGGCTTTCTGGCTCGAAGCTATTATCTTTACAACCGCGATCTCTGGCTACAGGACACCGTGGAGCACACCGGCGCCGCGCTTCTCGGACTCACGCTGCGGTGCGCGCGCTGTCACGATCACAAGTACGATCCCATAGCCCAGGAAGAATACTACCGGTTCCGGGCCTTCTTCGAACCGGAAGATATTCGCATGGACCGGATTCCCGGATCCCCGGACCTGGCCAAGGACGGGCTGCCCCGCGCCTTCGATGCGGAGCCAAGACTGGCGCACTTGGACCCGCCGAAATTCCAGCACGTCATAGTCGAGATTTACCCGGCGACTTATAAATATATTCGAGGAAATCCCGACTCACCCGACAAAGCGCACGCTTTGTCCCCGGGTGTCCCAGAGGCATTGGGCGGCGATCCGATCAAGATTCAACAGGTGACCCTTCCCCTGGAGGCCGCATATCCCGATTTCAGGAAGTTTGTGCAGCACGATTTGTTAGTCCAGGCCAAACATGAACTGGAGCAGTCGGAAGTGGCTTTGGTAAGGGCCAACCGGGTTCTGGCGAAAGCGAAGGCGCGGGTTTTGGATGCTGCCGCCAACGCCAAACCGCCGTCCGGCGACGCGCCGAAAGCCGCTGCCGCTAAAGCGCCCTCCGACGGCGTGAGTTTCGAAAAAGTAATTCATCCGATCTTCGAGAAGGATTGCTTCGCCTGCCACAACACGCAAACACAGGAAAGCGGTCTGGTGCTCGAGTCGCTGGAATCCATCGCGCGGGGCGGCGTGATCAGTGGTCCCGTCGTGCAGCCTGGAAATGGCGCCGAAAGCCCGTTGCTGCTGTACTTGAAGGGCGACAAGAAGCCCAGGATGCCTCTCGATAAGGACCCTTTGCCTGCCGAGCAAATCGCCCTGATCAGCCGGTGGATCGACGAACTACCGGAGGAGGAGCCGCAGATCGAGCTGCAAAAAGCGGAAGCGGGCGCGGCGATGGCCGAGAAGCATTTAGCCTGGGCGCGCGCCAATCTCCCGGCGCTCGAAGCCCGCATCGCCGCGGATAACGCGAAATATGCTAACCCACCCGATCCTCACGCGGAAGACCTGGCGGAGGTGGCGCGCAAAGCGGATCGGCAGGCCAATCTCCTGAAGGCCGAAGGGGACCTCTTTCAGGCGCAGCAGAAGCTGACGGAGGCTCTGAATGCCAAGGCCGGCGACGATAAAGAAGATCGGGCCCGGGAGAAACGGGTTTCCGCGGCCAGCGACGAACTGGAGAACGCGCAAGCCGCGCTGGGTGTTGCGACGGCCGCTTATACCCCCGTAGGCACGCTCTATCCAGCGACCAGCAGTGGCCGCCGGCTGGCCTTGGCGCGGTGGATTGCAAGCCGGAATAATCCGCTCACAGCGCGCGTTGCCATCAACGACATCTGGCTGCGTCATTTTGGAAAAGCCATTGTACCGACGGTGGCCAATTTCGGCATGAACGGCAAGCCGCCCATCAATCCTCAATTGCTCGACTGGCTGGCAGTGGAGTTCATGGAGAAGGACTGGAGCATGAAGGCCATCCATCGCCTGATGGTCACCAGCAACACTTACCGATTGCAATCGTCTGTCGGCGATCCCAAAGATCAAAATCTCTCTATCGATCCCGACAACAAGTATTTGTGGCGTATGAATCCGCAGCGCATGGAAGGTGAAGTCGTGCGCGACAGCATGCTGTATCTGGCCGGCGTGCTGGACCTTACCAGGGGTGGACCGGAGATCGACGATACCAAAGGCCAGGAATCGCGGCGGAGGAGTTTGTATTTCCGCCAGACACCGGATAACCAGATGGTGTTCCTGCATGTGTTCGACGGGGCTGACGCCATCGAGTGCTATGAACGCAGCGATACGGTCGCCCCGCAGCAGGCATTAGCTCTCGCCAACAGTAAAATGAGTTTCACGGTGGCGGGTCTGTTGGCTAGTCATCTGGGGGGTGAGACCCCGCCGGAAGCGACGTTCGTTGCGAAGGCCTTCGAAACGGTGTTAGGCCGGCCGCCCTCGCCGGAGGAACTCGACTTGAGCCAGAAATTCATCGAGCAGGAGCAGGAGCGCTTCAGCGACCCCGAAAAACCGGCGTGGCAGCAGGGCGGGGCGGCCGCTGAGCCTAAATCGCCCGTGTTGCGCGCGCGTGAGGACCTGGTTCATGCATTGTTGAATCATAATGACTTTGTGACGGTTCGTTAAAAGGAGCGATATGAAACAGACAAACGGAATCTTTGGCAGTTGCTGTGGAAGAATCAACCGCCGAACGTTTCTGGCTGACTCTGGGATGGGGTTTACGGGTCTGGTTCTGGGCGCGATGCTCCAGCGTCAGGGAATTGCCCGCGCCGCGACGCTTCCGGAGTGGGCTCCGCCGGATGGCAAGCCTCACTTCCCCCCTAAAGCCAAGAGCGTCATCTGGATTTTCATGCTGGGCGGCGTCAGCCATGTGGAGACGTTCGATCCCAAGCCCGCCCTGAGTCGATACGGTGGAAAAACCATTGGCGAGACCCCCTATCGAGGCGTGTTGAACTCTGCTTTGGTGAAGAACCACGTCAACGCCACGATGGAAGAGCGCAAGTTGATGCAGACGCTGCTTCCCTTGCAGGTTGGATATCGGAAGCAGGGCCAGAGCGGCATCGAGATCAGCGACTGGTGGCCGCATTTTTCAAAGTGCGTTGACGATGTGGCGTTTGTTCGTTCCACCTGGACGACCGACAACGACCACGGGGCTCAGTTGCAGTTTCATACGGGGCGTAATTTTTTTCAGGGCTACTATCCGTCGGTCGGCTCCTGGGTGCATTACGGTCTGGGCACTCTGAACGAAAGCCTTCCGCAATTCGTGGTGCTGGGCCCGATGCCCATGACCAATTGCGGAGGATCGGCGGCGGTCAGCGGCAATTACCTGGGTCCCGAGCACAACGGCGTTCCCCTGATCGTGGACCCCGAGCATCCGCTGCCATTTGCGCGGGCGGAGCGCGAAGCTTACAAGGGGGAGCAGGAGGACGAGTTCAAATTCCTGCAGAAGCTGAATGGCTTGAACTCGGTAGTGTATCCCGACGATGCCGCCATGCGGGCGCGGATCAAGTCTTATGAACTGGCGTTTCGGATGCAGACCACGGTTCCCGAGCTGTTCCATTTTGAGGAAGAGAGCGCGGCCACACGAACCATGTACGGCCTCGATCAGGAGGACACCAAACCATTCGGGCAAATCTGTCTGACGGCCCGGCGACTGGTCGAGCGCGGTGTCCGGTTTGTGCAGGTCTTTCACGGCGGCGTCGGAGCCGAAGATAATGGCTGGGACGCGCACTCCGATCTGAAGGAAAATCACAGCAAACTGACCGCCAGGGTGGACCAGCCGATCGCCGCCCTGTTGAAAGACCTGAAGCAGCGAGGCATGCTGGATGACACGATTGTCGTCTGGGCCACCGAGTTTGGAAGATCGCCAGGCGTCGAGATCCGGGCGAATGACACGGGTCTGAAGGGCGGGCGCGATCACCATCCGTTCGGGTTCACTACGTGGATGGCCGGGGGCGGCATTAAGGGCGGCGTAGTACATGGCGCCACGGATGAACTAGGCTTCCATGCGGTGGAAAACCGGCACTACGTTACCGACATCCATGCCACCGTGCTGCACCAACTCGGACTCGATCCGCGCCGGCTCGAAGTGCCGGGTCAAAAACGGCTGGAAATCGACTTTGGCGAGCCGATCAAAGAAATCATCGCTTAAAGCGTTAGAGGCGGGTCCGGGGCGACCCGCGCGCCGAACAGGGTTCTGCCGCACAAAGCCGGGCCATAACTGCGCCAAGCACGCGTAAACTCTTGATTTTGTGTAATTGAGCAGCTTTCAGCTTTTTCGTCCTGAATGCTGTCCGGACTTGGATTTTTTCTTGACACACCAACGCTTTTTGAACTACAAATTGTCCAAAGCCTAGTTGTTTTGCGTTAGTTTCCGGCGCCACGCGGCGACCGGATAGATCTCACCAGGGTTGGTGAGAAGGGGTCGGTGAGAAGCGGTTAGTCTGCGCCCTGATTAAAAACTCGGGCTGCAAATCCGATACGTTTCGGGGAGGATACAGTGAGACGAACTTTTCAATTGCTGGCTGTATTTGGGTTCCTGGCTCTTGCGGGAGCGAGGGCGCAAACTGGAATTGACGGGGCAATTCTGGGAGTCGTTACCGACGCGAATGGCGGCATTGTGGCCGGCGCGACGGTCACCGTGACCAATCTGGACACCGCTATCAAAAAGACTGAGGTCACCCATCCGGACGGCAGCTTTGAGATCACCGCCCTGCCGGAAGGGAACTATTCCGTTTCCGTATCCTTCGCTGGATTCAAGACCTGGGACCTCGCCAAAACCGATTTGACCATCGGAGAGCGCAAGAGGGTGTCCCCGACTTTGCAACTGGGCGACGTGAACGAGAAGGTCACGGTCGAGTCGACAGCCGAACTTCTGCAAACTGAAAAAGCCGATACGGGCGGGGTGGTCGAGCAGCGCACGATCGAGGAACTCCCGTTGAATGGCCGGGACGTGGTCGAATTGACGGAACTGGTTCCGGGCGTCCTGTATGAAGGCAGATCGTTCACGAGCTCTTGCGCCGACGGGAATATGTCGAACGTTCAGGGACTGGGCCACCGGGACGATCAGACTGAGTTCCGAGTCGACGGGGTAGCCTCGAATTCCGTATGCGATGAGGGCGGAGCGTCAATTCCAAATCCTGATACGATTGCGGAGTTCAAGGTGCAGACCTCGAACTTTAGCGCGGAAAATGGTCGTAATCCCGTGCAAGTCAGCATGGTCACCAAGTCCGGCACTAACGAATTCCACGCGACGCTGTGGGAGTTCCTGCGCAACGACGACCTGGATGCCCGCAACGCCTTTGCGTCGACTAATCCGAAGTTGATTCAGAATCAGTTCGGCGTAGCGGGTGGGGGACCAGTCTGGGTGCCCAAATTGTACAACGGCAAGAATAAAACCTTCTTTTTCGGCAGCTACGAGGGTACCCGGATCAGTCAGTCGCAGATTTACAACGAGAATACCGTAACACCCGCAATGATGCAGGGTAACTTCGCCGGCTTACCGACGATCACCGATCCTCTCACCAAGGCGCCGTTCCCCGGGAACCAGATTCCGGCATCCCGATTCTCCGGGGCCTCCGTGTTCTTCTTTCCCTGGATACCGCAGGCGAATTCTCCGGGCGACTTCTACCGCGCCCAGGGAGCCAGTCCGCTCAGTAACAACGAATTTACCGGGAGGATTGACCATCAGTTCACGCAAAACCAAAGGATCTACTTTCGCTATCTCCATATCGACACGCCTCAGACGATCCTGGGATCCAATGAGCCGAGCATTCGTGCGGGCGAGGACACGCATTCCTACAGCCTGGCTCTGAACTACGATTACAGTATCACTCCGACTACTCTGCTGAATGTGAGCCTGGGTACAGTAGGCACCGACAATACGACCCTTCCGGAATGCGGTTCGCCGGGCCCGTGCAGCGATATCGGGCAACAAAACCTGACGGCCGAAGCCGGAATCCAGGGCTTCCAGACGGCGGGACGCGAGCAATGGATCGGGTTGCCGGATGTCATCTCTTTTGCGGGTTACACAGGGATTTCCAATAGAGCCGGATGGGGAACGCCCTCCATCTTCAAATCACAAAGCATCAACGGCAACGCCAGCTTGAGCAAGGTCTGGGGCAAGCATACGATCGTGGGCGGTTATCAATACGATCACCTCTATCTGGTTGCATCTCACGGCTCCTGCTGCTCGAGTGGCACCTTCGACTTCAACGGGCAATACACCGGCAACGGGTTCGGCGATTACCTGCTCGGGTACCTGGACAACAGCAACAGGAATTACCCGATCCACGATTTTGGGATGAAGTCCAATCCGTACGGCGCGGCTTTCGTCGACGATTCCTGGAAAGTCACGTCCACCTTCACTCTCGAACTCGGCGTCCGCTGGGACTATTGGTTTGCGAAATCGTTCGTGCGGGGCGCTGGCGGCACGTTCGACCCAGCCATCGGAAAGGCTATCGCGGGCCTGGACAATGCCGGCCAGGTGGACTTGACCTCGCAACCCGTGGCGCCATTCCTTGCCGCGGCGACCGCGGGGCTCTGGGTTCCCGCCTCACAGGTCGGCGTTCCGGGGGGGTTGTTCGAACCCTCAGGCTATGTTTCTCCCAGGATCGGGGGCGCATGGCGACCCATGAAGAACAGAGACCTTGTGATTCGGGCGGGGTATGGAACTTTCGCCAGCAGTTTCCGCGGCAACATCACCGCGTCATCTATCATAGCGCCACCCTATTGGACCTATGAGTCCCAATCATGGGGCCCCTCGCAGCTCCAGCGATGGGAGACGGCGTGGCCGGTGAATCCAACCTCGTTTGTGGCACCCTCGGTCAGCGCCGCAGCCTATAACGTCAAGCCGATCATCGATCACGAATGGAATGTCTCGGTACAGAAGTCTCTGCCATTCAAATCGGCTATAACCGTTTCCTACGTGGGAAGCTCCGGGGACGACCTGATTGCCGAGAACTCTCTGAATGAAGTGCCTCCGGGCTCATATGCGGATCTCCAGGCAGCTAAGCCCTATACGGCATTCGGTGCGATCGATTTGTACCAGAACACCGGACATAACTGGTACAACTCGGGCCAGGTAAAACTGGAGCGGAGCTTCGCTCAGGGCCTCTCCTTCATGCTGTCGTATGCCCTCTCGAAAAACATGGATGAAAACGGAGCCGATAGCATTTGGTCCATACCCACACCGTTTGCGCCGGAGGGCTACAACCGTGGGCTCGCGTCATTCGATCACAAAAACATTCTTTCCGTGTATGCGGTTTGGGATGTTCCGATCGGAAAAGGTCATACCTTTGGCGGCAATATGAATTCGGTTGCCAATGCGGCTATAGGGGGATGGGAGGTCTCAGCCATTTACCTCTACTCCTCTGGCCTTCCCCTCTCCTTCAGCGTTCCCGGCGCCACCTTGGGCAACGGCTGGGGTACCCGTCCCAATCTGGTGGGCGATCCCGCACTCCCAAATCCGAGCGCTACTCTTTGGTTCAACCCTAATGCCTTTGCCGCTCCGGGGCCATATCTGTTCGGCAATTCCGGCAACGGAATTCTATTCGGACCCGGTTCGCAGGTCATGAACCTTGCCCTGATGAAGAAATTTTATTTCAAGGAGAGTCGGTATCTCCAGTTCCGCTGGGAGGCGTTTAATGCGTTCAATCACACGAATCTGCTCGCTTTTTCAGGCGACAATCCTAACAACGGATCTACCTTGAATACAACCATCGGTCAGAGCACAACCGGACAAATTACGGCGGCTGGACCTGCCCGGGTGATGCAGGTCGCCGTCAAATTGGTCTTCTAAATCCGCTGCCGAGCGATGCTCCGGGCTTGTCATAGCACGCCCGGAGCCATAGCCTTGTGATTAACCAGACGAATACACGTAATCTCACTTGCTGATTGATTGCCATACCCACGTGATGTGGTACCCAGACCATCTGAGCGAGCAGTATGCCAGTGAAGCGCTGGCCTCCAAGCTGGTCAAACTCAAAAGGTCGGGTGGGTTAGCCTATTCCGCAAAGTTGGATAAACACTGTTATGACTCGACACCCGCGGATCATTGGAAGGCTTCGGCAACCGTGGATCGAGTGGTTGTGTTCGGCCTTCAGGCCAAGGCGAGTGGCATTTGGGTGCCCAATGAGGTGATCGCCGAATATGTGGCGCAGCGCCCTGAAAAGCTCGAGGGTTGGGCGTCCGTCGATCCGAACGAACCGGACTGCGTCGAGCAACTAGAGTATTGCGTGAAGACTCTGGGCTTAAGGGGTCTCAAGCTTGGGCCGGTATATCAACACTTCGATCCCCAGGACCGCCGCCACTGGCCGGTCTTCCGGAAATGCCAGCAACTGGGGTTGCCCATCATGTGGCACCAGGGCACAACCTTCCCCAGTGCGGCGCGGCTAAAGTGGGGCCTGCCGTTGCAATTGGAGGACGTGGCGATGGACTTTCCCGATTTAAAAATGATCATTGCCCATCTCGGACACCCGTGGGAGACCGACGCCATCGTCCTGATTCGCAAGTGCGCCAACGTATACATGGACATCAGCGCGGTTCACTATCGCCCGTGGCGATACTGGCAGGCCATGATCACGGCCATGGAGTATGGCGTGGAGCACAAGATCCTGCCGGGTTCGGATTTTCCGTCCGCCACGATGGACAACGTCATTGCCGGCCTGAACAATATAAATGATATCGTGCAGGGAACGCGGTTACCTCAAGTCCCCGCGGAGGTGCGGGACATGATTCTGCACGAAAACTGGAAGCCCTTCTTTCCCAAGTGGGCAGACGAGTCGGCGCGCGTGTAACAGAGGCAATTGCCTGCCAAACCCGGAACCATATGGCATCGCCCCGCGCCGCATTCCGCGGCTCAATCCTGCGTGGCTGCTGATCGGGTTTCTCTGGTTCTCCTATCTGCTGAACCACGCGGACCGGCAGGTGGTTTACACGCTCTTGCCCGCCCTGCAAAAGGAGTTCGGCTACTCCGATGCTGTGGTGGGACTCACCGGCGCTCTGTTCCTCTGGGTGTATGGTCTGTGCTCCCCGGTTGCCGGGATTCTCGGCGATCGTATCTCCAAACGTGTCCTGGTCACAGCTAGCATCGCGACGTGGAGCGTTTTCACGGCTCTCTCCGGACTCTCACCCAGTGGCGTATTCCTGCTGGCGTGCCGAGCCCTGCTGGGTGTTTCCGAATCGATGTTTATGCCGGCGGCCTTCGGTCTCATGGCCAACGCACACGGTCCCGAGACGCGGTCCCGGGCGATCAGCATCTTCGCCACCAGCCAGCTTGCCGGAGTCGCTTTGGGCGGCTCGCTCAGCGGTTACATCGCCGAGAGGTATAACTGGCGCGCATCGTTTCTGGCTCTGGGCCTGACCGGAATTCTGTTCGCTGGGCCTATGTGGATGTTTCTGCGGAGCCTGCCCGAACACTTCGATCACCCCAAGGGAGACACACCAACCGCGCCTGCGAGCGCGGCCAGTTTCTTTGCGTTGCTCCGGATTCCCACTCTTCGCATTGTCACCATATTTGTGTCGATCGCGACATTTGGCTTATATCTGGTTTACACCTGGCTGCCCACATTTCTCTACGACAAATTTTCTTTGGGACTTGCCCGGGCAGGCTTCGAAGCCAGCGTCTATCCGCAACTCGGCACGGCGTTGGGGCTGTTGACCGGCGGCCTGATAGCGGACCGCTGGTACCGCCGCGCCAGGGCGGGCAGGTTTTGGGTAGTCAGCTTAGGGTTTCTGCTGGGTGGGCCGTGCATCTTCTGGCTGGGCGCCGCTCCTACTCTCAGGCTGACGCGCATGGCTGCGGTCGGCTTCGGCTTCTTTGTCGGCTTCATCACGGGCAACCAGGCGGCGTGTGCGTTCGATGTAGTGCCCGCGTCGCTGCGAGCCTCGACAACGGGCGTGTTGAATCTGGTCGGAGCGATAGTGGCCGGCTTTGCGCCATTTCTTGGCGGGCTCAGCCGCAAGACCATCGGTGTGAATCGCCTGATGAGTTTTAGCGCGCTGCTGTTCCTGGCTTCGGGAATCTTAGTTATCTATGGGACGCGCCGGCACTTCGACACAGATCATAGGCTTAGAGGCGCATGAGGTGTGATCAATCCGCTTGGGCAAACTCCACAAGTGTCTGGGCGACCGCGCCAATCACCGCATCCCGATAGATGTGTCCTTTCTCGGCTGAGCCCCTATCCGGACTATCCGAATAGCCGTCAATCTCCTTCCACGAACCGTGCCGTTCGTGGCGATAGGGTGAATGGAAATTTTTTGGGTCAGTGTCGCGCCCATAGTCGCGATGTGGCCGCTGGACAGCGACCAGCTCCGGCCTGAGGGCCAGCATCATGGAGGTCTCAAAGATCCCCGCGTGCCCTGGAAGGCGGCAGCCGAGATGTGCCTGTAACTGGACCAGCGCGTCCCAGGCGATGGTCCAATAGGACCCGGCAGCCACACGGATGGGGAGTTCAAGCGCGATGTCCCGCGCCGCCAGTTGAGCCAGCTCGTGATTGCCGCCATGCCCGTTCAGCAGGAAAATCCGGCGGAAGCCATCCGTCGCCAAAGACCGTATCAGATCGGTGAGGACGCGGTAGTAGGTTTCAGTGCCGAGCGAAAGCGTGGCGCCGAAGATCAAGTGGTGGTCCGAGGAGCCGTACGGAAGCGGCGGCGCCACAATCACTGAAATTCCGGCGGACGCCTGGGCCGCGGCTTCACGCGCCAGGTGGTTGATGGTAAGGAAATCGGTTCCCGCCGGAAGGTGCGGGCCATGCTGTTCCGTTGCTCCGAGCGGTAGCACGACCAGCGTGTCGGCGGCGATGGCGCGAAGCTCTTCGCGCGTCAGTTCCGCAAAAAGCAGACGAGTAGGTTTCATGAATTTAGAGTTCGCAAGTGAGTTCCCGGACTACATCCCAGTTCAGCTTTACGCCCAGGCCTGGTCCTTCCGGCGGCGTGAGATATCCTCCGGCAATCGGAATCGGATCCTCGACGATATCGCGAAGGTAACGGATCGGACCGAAACATTCGCATGCATAAGGCAGGTTCGGCACGGCAACCCCGAGGTGAGCGCAGGCGGCCGTCCCGATCCCCATCTCGGCCTGGCTGCCGATAATGCAGGGGATGTCCAGTTCCGCCGCGAACGCAAAGATTTGCGATGCAGCCAGCAGGCCTCCGGCCTCGACCACATAAACGTTGAACACGTCAGCGGCCCCGGCCCGAGCCAGTTCGTAGGCGTCGCGTAAAGTCTGACAGCTTTCGTCGGCCATCACCGGCGCCGCGCTCATCTGACGTAAGGCTCGCAAGCCGTCCAGATTTCGCCGTGGCAACGGCTGCTCGATCCAGGCGACAGGCGCCACGGCGGCAAATGCCTTCATTGCACGGGCCGCTTCCGGCACCGACCGCCAGGCGCCATTCGCATCCAGCCGCAGGGGGACGTCCGGCCCGACGGCGTGGCTAACTGCTTTCACGGCTGCCACATCATCCGCCAGTTGCCGTCCGACCTTGAGCTTGATCACGTGATAGCCGGCCTCCCGGCCTTTGACTGCATCCGCCGCCATTTCCTCCGGCGATTTCTGATAGATGCCCCATGCCAGCGGCACGCGATCGCGCATGCGCCCGCCCAGAAGTTGATAAACGGGAATGCCATAGTGCTTGCCCGCCAGGTCCAAGAGCGCCATCTCAAACGCAGCGCGTAAATACGGCGCGCTGAGCTCGCCTGCTAGCAAGCGGTCAATCTCGGCAAGAATCCTGGGCGTCTCCAGAGGATTTCGTCCAACCAACGCCGGGGCGATCATGCGACGGGCCGCGTGACACAAAGAATGCGCCACGCGTGGAAACGTAATCGAGATTTCCCCTAACCCTTCCGCGCCATCCAGCGTTTCAATCCGGACGATCCCAAATTCCGAGGCGGTAACGGGATCGCCCGCGTTGACACCGGATTTGACGGCCTCTTTGCGCAGTGCGCGAATGGGAATCACCTCCACTCGCGCGATGGCCGGAGTCGTGAACATTTCACCCTCCGGTCATGATATCCAACATTCGGGACAATCTGATAAACAACGCCCTGAACTGTATTAGGCTTGCTGTATGCGGCGGATTACCCGCGACAAGCTGACTCCGGTATTCGATCGCCGGACGCAACCCGTTGCGCGCGTGCAGCCTTGCGAGATCTTTTTGGTTGAGACCGAAGACTCGCGCGGCGGTCTCACACGCATTCCCGAACATACCACGGCCGAATATCTGCTGTCGATACGGAAGCGGGGTTACTACGGAAATCCGGTCACCGGGCCGATCTTTGTGGAGGGCGCGCAACCCGGCGATACACTGGCCGTGCACATTATTGGGCAGACCTGTGACTCGCTCGGCTACATGGGCTATTGGCCCATGCTCTTTCACCTGGAGGACTTCTTCGATAAGCCCAGCACGGTGCTCTGCGAAATCCGGGACGGCAAGACCGTCGTGTTTAGCCCGGACATCGAAATACCGGTACGGCCGGTAATCGGCACCATCGGTGTGGCGCCGGCGATGGAGGCGATCCTCTCCGGAGGTATGGGGCGTCATTGCGGCAATGTGGACGTCCAGGAGATCCGCGCAGGCTCCACGATCTATCTCCCGGTCTACGTGGAAGGCGCATTGCTGTGTCTGGGCGACTGCCATGCCGTTCAAAGCGACGGAGAGATCGGCAGTGTCGAGATCCGCAGCGAGGTCACGTTAAGCTGTGAAGTCATCCAGGGACGCAGCTCGAACATGATCTGGCCGCGCATCGAGACGGAAGACACACTGGTGACGGTCGGGGTGGCAACACCACTCGAAGAAGCCGTGCGCCAAAGCCTGCGCGAGATGATTTTCTGGCTCGAAGAGCGGACTGGCATGAGTAAGCATGAGGCGTACTTGCTGATCGGTTGTGTGGGCGATGCGCGCCCAGGCCAGGCTCAGATATCGCACTATTCGATGCGCTGCATCTTTCCCAAAAAGTACTTGCGACAGAGACAACCTTCATGAGAATCCTCGGGTACGTGAGCGATGAGATGTTCGTTGCGCTGCCGGAAGTCCTGGCCGAGTTCCAGTCGCAAGACAGCGGCGCTGTAACTATAGTGCGCTCTTCCCCGCGGGGCGCATTTTATGACGAACTGCCGGATGGCGCCTACCGTGTCACATTAGCCAAGCCCGGTTTCGGCTCCAAGATAGTCACCGTCAGGCTCCAAGGCGCGCCATACCAATTCCGGCTCCTCTCAGACGGACTGCTCGGGTATATGTGGCCAAAATGGATACGCTCGGGTGAACGCTCTGAATTTCGAGTTCATTCCGTGGAGCAATATCAACTGAGTCTTTGGCGGTATGGCTGGCGAAAGGAGTGCAGCGGGGTTCTGGGTTGGTACGACGAACACGGCCCGCGAGCCACGATGCAACTCACTCCGGATGGCGACTATACCCAAACCGGCGTGCAGTGGAACAAATCGGGTTACGGCAGCCCGTCACATACGCAATTTGTGACTGCGCCGGAACGCTCGGGGCTCTATTATTTGTGGGCGAAGACGCCGTCCGGAAAGGTGTTTTCATTCCCGTGGGTGGTAGCTCCTGCGAAGCCGCAAGCGAAGGTCGCGGTGCTGGCCTGCACCAACACCTGGAATGCGTATAACAACTTCGGCGGCCGCAGCAATTACGTCAATGCCAATCGGCTCCCTGATGAACCTATAGTCAATGCGCGGCAGGAACTGGAGCGATATCAGCAGCCCTCGGCGTTCGGCACGTGGCGGTACCGTGACCAGGAGTTTGCGCCGCTTTCCTTCGACAGGCCGGAACCGCACAACCACGTTCTTGAATCGGGCGAAGTAACCGATCCCGTGCGAGGCCGCGTGCAGTGCGGACAAGCTCCCGGCGAATGGCGCCTGCTCGGATGGCTGGAGCGGGAAGGCTACGATTACGACCTTTATGCCGAAGCGCAGTTGCACGATGGCACGCTCGCGCTCGACGCCTACCGGGTTCTGATCCTGCCGATTCATCCGGAGTACTGGACTCGCGAAATGTACCTACGGGTAAAACAGTGGGTGTTCGAGCGGGAAGGCCGGTTGATGTATCTGGGAGGTAACGGCTTGAACTGTGAAGTCACCCTGGCGTCAGATGGTGCGATGCGGTGTCTCTCTCATCTGAATAGCATAAGTGGAGAGATGGGTGGGCACTCACTCGATCATCCCGAGGTCCAGTATGAGAGCAGGATGCATCGAACACTCGAATCGGAGGCTAATCTGTTGGGGGTGGTGTGCACCTCGGAAGGCATTATGACCGCCGCGCCCTACCGCGTGATGGAAGAGTCACACTGGGTTTTCGACAACACCGGGCTGCGGAACGGAGATCTGTTCGGGGAGAAGACTCTTCACGAGCGGATTCCCGGTGGCGCTTCCGGTCATGAGACGGATAAGCGCAGTGCGTCCTCCCCGGCGAATACCGTGCTGCTGGCAAAAGGCGTGAATCCGGATAACGGCGGCGCCGAAATTGTTTATCACCAGTCCGCAAAAGGTGGTGCTGTTTTTTCCGTGGGATCGATTACCTGGGTGCCTGCATTGTTGGTTGATCAGAGTGTGTCCAGGATCACCCGCAATGTGTTGGACCGTTTGGCGAAATAGCAAGTGTCCGCATGAAAATCACGTGCGTTGAGGCTTTTCCCATTCATGCGCCGCGCTCTCAGCGGTTCGAAGCCGCGCGCGCCGTGCTGACGCATTCGGATTTCGCGCTGGTCACTATCGAGACTGACGAAGGGATCACGGGATATGGTGAAGTTTCGAGCGCGCTGTTCTACTATCGGCTCGGAACGTCTCACGCGTATGACATCAACGCCTATTTAGGCCCGGCGCTGGTGGGCCAAGATCCGCTTATGATCCCGGCGCTGGTGGAGAGTATGGACCAGGTATTGAGTGGCGGGCGGCAGGCCAAATCAGGCGTCGAAATGGCATTGTGGGACATCGCCGGCAAGGCGGCGGGTTTGCCGGTCTATCGGCTGCTAGGCGGCAAAGCGCGCCCCGCCGTGCCACTGAACTGGACGGTCGGTTTCGGTCAACCGGACGAATCGGCAGCGGAAGCGGCTGGCTATGTGGAAAGGCATGGCGTGCGAAGCGTCCGGCTCAAAATCGGCCGCCCGGGCGATATCGACTCTCGCTCGTGTGCCGCGGTTCGAAAACGCCTGGGAGCAGACTTCCCTATCCGGGTGGACGCAAACGAATACTACCGGCTGCCCAAGGACGCGATAAGGGCGATTCGCCGGCTGGAGGAGTTTGACCTGCAGTTAGTCGAGCAGCCTCTGGCGGCCCACGACTTAGCCGGGCACTCCGAGGTGCGTGTCTCAGTGAGCACTCCTATTGGGCTAGATGAGTCCATTCAATCCTTGCGCGATGCGATTGCGGCGGTGCGTTTGCGTGCCGGAGATGTCTTCAACGTATACGTGAGCGAATCCGGCGGGCTGTTGCGCGCACAGCAGATCATCGCGGTAGCAGAGGCTGCCGGCATCCCATGTCTCATAGGTACCATGGGGGAGCTGCAGATTGCCTCGGCCGCGGGCGCACACCTGGGTGTGGCTTGTCTCAACCTTCCGTTTACGTGCGATCTGGTCGGGCCGCTGCGGTACGATGAGTCCATCATACGGGAGCCTTTGCGGATTGAGGATGGGCTATTGTATCCGCCGGAAGCCCCCGGGTTAGGGGTTACTCCCAACTGGGAAGTGATTAACCGTTGGCGAGCGCCTGCATGAAAAACCAGTCAATTCGCTTATCGGACCCGGTAGCGCTGTACCTTGGCGTCGTCGAGATCCACTCCCAATCCCGGCCGCTCGGAGGGGCGCGCCCGGCCTGCCTCAATGAGCAATGGCTCGGCGAGTACGTCGTCTTCGTAGAAGAATGGCCCTAGAATGTCGCACGGGAACTCCTCCGCGCCGATGCCGGGCGAGGCCATCGCCAGGTGGATCATGGCAGCACTGGCGACGCCCATTTCCAGATTGCTGCCCACCGTACAAGTGACACCTGCGCCTTCAGCCACCGTCGTGATTTTTCTGGCCGCGCCAAGACCGCCGCCCTTGCCCACATATACGGACAGCACATCGGCGGCTCTTGCTCGCACCAGAGCCATGGCGTCTTGCAGCGTGTTGACACTCTCATCAGCCATAATCGGCACCTGCACCTGACTCCGAACATCCGCCATCCACGCGGCATCCAGGGCCGGTACGGGCTGCTCTACGAAATAGATCCCGTACTCATACAGCCGGCGGATGGTCTGTATGGCCACGCGGGGCGACCAACCGCCATTTGCATCGACGCCAAGCCGCACGCCAGGACCGATGGCATCACGAACGGCCCGGACGCGCGCGACATCGGCTTCGGGCTCGATTCCCACTTTAACCTTCATGGTCCGGAACCCTTGGCTGACCGCCCAACTTGCGAGATCGGCTGCCTTGGCGGGCTCCTGCCCTGAAACTGAGAACTTAGTCGGCACAAAGTCCCGCACCGCTCCTCCCCAAAGCCGGTATAGCGGTAGCCCCGCCGTCTTGCCGAGAATGTCCCAGAGAGCCATCTCGAGTCCCGCCTTGGTAAAGGGATTCGCAGCCACGCGGCGCATCTTCGCGAACAAGCGCTCGACCTGAGTGGGATCCTCACCTTGTAAGAGTGGAAAGAAAAAATTTCGGATCAGGTGCGCGGCGGTCACCTGGTCTTCACCGCTCCAGATTGGGGTGCAAGAGACTTCACCCAAACCGGTAACAGCGTCGTCAGTACGAATCTTGAGTAACAAAAACGGTGACACAGTGTGACCACCTAACGCACCGCGGATGGCGCGCTCGGGGTTAATGGGTACTTGGACAGGAATGGTTTCGATCTCAGTGATTTTCATGCTCAGTCAGAGCAGTTCTTTTAGCGGCTCACCGGTTCGGTCGTCCAGCGCGTTGGCGATCTTGATAGGGCGTCCCGCGGGGCTTGCGTATTCCTTCTGCCAGTCGATGCCAAATGCTTTGTAAATCGTCGCGAAGACATCTCCCATGCTGACTGGGCTTCCCACCGGATTGAAGCCGCGTTCGTCGCTTGCCCCCACTACCTGGCCTCCGCGAATACCGCCGCCGCCCAGGACTAGAGACCAGCAGTTAGGCCAATGATCGCGGCCCAGCGCTGGATTCAACTCAGGCGTCCGTCCAAACTCGCCCATGGCGAGCACAACCGTCGAGTCCAGCAGACCTCTTTCGTCGAGGTCCTCCAGAAGCGCTGAGAGGGTTCGGTCGAGCGGCGGCGCGAGACGGTCCCGATGCCCGCTATCGTTGGCGCTGTGCGTGTCCCACGAGTTGGCATGATAGCCGGCGGCGGTAACGAAACGGGTTCCAGCTTCCACTAGTCGCCGTGCCAGCAACGCGCTCTGTCCCACGGAGTCACGCCCGTAACGATCGCGAGTCTTGTCGGATTCCCTGGAGAGATCGAATGCATCGCGAACCGTTGGTGTAAGCAGCATCTGCCATGCCTGCGCACTGAAGTGGTCCATGTTGGCGTGCTCGGCGGCGGTGGTGAGATTTCGATAACGCCGGTCTACCACCTTGAGAAATTCCTGCCGGCTCTCCACGGCTTGCTGCGAGACGGATTTCGGCAAGCTGAGATCGGCCACGGAAAAGTCTTTCCGGCTGGGATCCGAGATGCACATCGGATCGTAGTCCGATCCGAGGAAGGCGGCGCGAAAATACTCTTCGTACTGACGACTGTTTTCCCACCGCGGCGACAGCACGTTCGGCGGCATGTTATTGCGAGCCCCGGCCTCCTTGGCGACGATTGAACCGAGACTTGGGAAGGTCATGGCCGCGTTGACTTCGTGCCCGGTGATCGCATAGTGCGTGCCCTGCGGATGGTCGTTACCCTTGGTGTGCATGGAGCGCACGATGGACAGCTTGTCCATGTGTGTGGCTACCTTAGGCAGCAATTCAGAGATCTGAATGCCCGCGACGTTGGTGGAAATCGGCTTGAAATTGTTGTTCGGCTTCGGGTCCCAGGTATCGATGTGACTCGGTCCACCTTCGAGCCACAACAGAATGCATGCCTGCGCCTTGGATTTCGACTTATTCACCGAGGCCGCCAGCGCGGTCTGTACAGCCAGAAACTGGCGCAAGTGAATACCCAGCAAACCCAGAGAGCCGGCTTTGAGAAAGTCGCGGCGTCCGGCCTGCTCTTGGGTTAAGTTCAAACAGCCGATCTTAGGCATGGCATTCTCCTTGGATTATAGCGCTCAATGATTTTCGGCGAATTCCCGGGACGAAATCAGGGCCCAGACAAGATCCTTCAGACCCTCTTCCCGCGAGCCTCTTTGCTCAATCAATTTCATCAGATCCGCGGTCTCTTCGCGCGCGGGATATCGGCCGAGAGCGGCGAGATAGAACTCCACGATGATCTTCTCTTCGGACGTTGCCGACTCTGTGAGACGACTCAGGCGGGACCCTGGGGCCATCAGCTTCTCGTTATAAGTGGAACCAGCCAGCATGTCGAGAGCCTGTCCAAGGTTCGCCTTACCGTTGCGCTCGGGAACAGTCAGTCGGTTCGGCCGTCCGTAAATATCGAGGAAGCGCGAGAAGTACACGTCCGGTTGATGCAAATTTATAGCGCGGGTTCCGAGGGGCGCCTGCCCGGACTTCTCCGCGCCAGCGTCAGACACGGCCGTGCTGAATATTTCAGGCACGACCACGACGCTGGAAATAGCATCCAGGAGCACTTCAGCATCGAGTTCGCGCGGGATTGCATGGGAGTAGTTGATACGGTCGTCACCGTTGGTCGCGTTCGGAATACTTGAGAGCTGATAGGCGCGGGAAGACACAATGAGCCGCATGAGGTAGCGAAGGTCGTAACCATGATCGCGGAAACTCCGAGCAAGTTTGTCGAGCAACTCCGCATGAGTAGGCGGGTTGGTAGAGCGGAAGTCATCCACAGGATCCACTAATCCACGGCCGAAAAACCAGCTCCAAACCCTGTTTACGGCCGCCTCCGCAAAGTAGGGATGCGACGTCATCCAGCGAGCCAACTCCACCCGGGGATTGACACGGTCGGAGCCAGGCACCACGGTGCCATCGAGCAGGGCCGGCTGCACTTCGGCCTTAGTGCGCGGATGATACAGCTTGATGCTGCCTTTGACGTCGGCCGATCCCAGATCTTCGTTGATCGGATGGTCGAAGATCACATATTCCAGGCCCGTATTGCCGAGCTTGAATTGGCGATCGAAGAAAGCCGCCAAACCCCAGAACTGATTCTGGCTCCAGTTTTCGTACGGATGATTATGACATTGCGCGCAATCGAGGCGGCGACCCAAAAAGACCCGCACTTCTTCGGCCATAGTTTCCGCCGGCGGCGCGATCACGTCGTATGGAAGGTAGTGACGTGACGGGCCATTATAACCTTGCGCCACCAGACGCTCGCGCGCCATCCGGTCGTACGGCTTATTGGTCGTGATGCTGTCGCGGATCCATTCCCAGTACATCTCACTCCACTTGGGCTGGATGCCATTTGAAAATACTGCAACGCGGAACAGATCGGAGAATCGGAAAGTCCAATAGTCTACAAATTCCGGGGAAGCCATCAGGATGTCGATGACTTTCTCGCGCTTCTTTAGATCCCGGTTTAAGACAAACTCGCGGACTCTCTCGGGAGGCGGCAATGTGCCGGTCAGGTCCAGACACACTCGACGAAGGAATTCGGTGTCGCTCGAAAGATCGGAGGGGACCATCCGCATTTTCCGCAGCTTCGAAAAGACATATTCATCAATGAAGTTGAAGCTGGGCACGTCCGGATAGCTGGCCACAGGCGCGCCGATGATTCCCACGGTACTGCTGGCCGCATAGCCGGCGGCCCATACCAGCACGTCAGTCTCACCCGGCTTTCTGGCGGAAACCACGCCATCGCCCGAGACGGAAGCCACCTCGGGGTTGTTCGCCTGATAGATCACTTGATGAGTGAAATCTTCCTCGCTGCCATCCGCCATGTGAGCCGTCACCAGCAGGCGGTGCCGGCTGCCGGCAGGAACTGCCACCAGGCGCGGCGCAACTTCGAGCGACACCACCTGAGCGCTCGGGTCCAATGGCTGGCCGAATGGCACTCCTTTTCGCACCCAGTCCAGAAGTTTCCCGTAATCTTCCGAATCTTTCGGAAGCTGGAGGCCGCCGCCGTGAGCGACAGTCATCGATGGCTTTAGTAGTAATAAACTCTTCGTGGGATCCTTAAGATCGATGCGTGGTACTCTGACACCCGCCACTGCGTCGGTGAGCACCTGGTACACGCCTCCCTTGGTGATCCACTCATAATCGTCACTCGGGTTGACGGCGTGCGCCGAGAGCTTGAATCCGCCACGCCCTTTCACGCTGCCATGGCAAGTCGTGTTGTTGCAGCCCCGGCGGGTGAAGATGTCGGCAATGTCGCGGGCGAAACTGAACGGCCGCTGCGCCTCTGTGCGCTCCAGCCGCATCGATGACCTGGCAGTGTGACCTTGCACCGTGGCGGTGAGCGACACGCTCCCGTCTGCTATCGCGAACAGACGCGCGCTATTGTCGATGCGCGCCAAAGCCGTGTCGGAAAGCCGCCAGGCCGCCTGGTCCGTGAGGTCTTGTTCGCCGCCATCCGAAAATGTGCCGATCACCAGGAGCTGCTGGGACGCTCCCGCCCCGGCGAGCGTGCGAGTGGCCGGCTCGATGCGGAGGGAGAGCAGCTTAGCGGGTCTCTGTGACGCGGCGCCGGCCACAGCCGTGACGATTGCCATCATGGAAACGATAGACACGATAGAAACGAGCGGCAACCTCATGGCTTCCCCGCGGGCACTGATGGAGTGGCGGCAGTGTCTGACGAAGCCGCTACAACCATGACCGGCACAAGCACCGTGTCTAGCGGTTGGGCGACTTTGTTTTCGACAATCGCCCGCACAATCACCCGCGCCATTTGTGGCATAGGCGTCAGCGGGGCGTCGGGCGCAACCATCATCACCAGCACGGATTTCTGGCTCTTGGGAAAATAGCGCTCGACTTTGCCACCGTTCATCAACGGCGGCTTCTCTTCTTCAGGCGCCGATCCGGTCACAGCCTGCACCCCGGGCGGCAGCCCTTCGACACTCACCGCAACCAGCCCGTTGTAGTCCTCCTCACGCTCAGTTACCACGCTTGCCTGCTTGGCTGAACCGGGCGTCAGGTTCATGCGCTCCTCTTCGACTTCTACTTTGCCGATATGCGGAATTTGCGGGCGGATGAGCACCCGGTAAGCGAAGCTGGGGTCGGCGTTGTCCGTAGTGATGTCGTGAATCTGCAAGATGTAGTCGCCGTCCGCGTGAAAACCTACAATCGCTTTCGGCTCGATCATCTTCATCATGTAGCCGCCGCAGTTATTGAGTTGCGTGTAGACGTTGGTGGCCACCTCATTGCCGGCGGAGTCGAGCACCCGAACGACGGGATTAAAGAGCGGCATGGTAGCGTCGGGCGTTTCTATTTCCAGAACAAGATCCTGCGCCCCCTTCACGTGAAAAGCAATCCGGTGTACCTCGCCCGGTTGAGAAATAACGCCTTCCACGATGCCCGGTACTTTCATTATGGGAATGACGGGCGGCGCCTGCGCCGATTCCTTAACGGCGCGAAAGGTTTCCAGATCCTCGCGCGGCCCGGCGGGAGCACCCCGTTCGCGGAGCCGCTCAAGCCAGTCCGCGGTAACGTGCCGGGTAAACGTGCGTTCCTGCCAGCCGGGCTTGGGGAGAGCGCGCAACAACGCGGGGGCGCTTGGCCCCGTCGAGATACGCAATTGATAGACGTCGCTCGGACTGCCCCGGCCGTCAAATCCTTCGACGCGCACCAGGAAGCGCCCGCCATGTTCAAAGCGATGCACCAGCTTCGTATCCGTGGAGAAGTCCGGATACCAGAGTGGCTCGTCACTGAAGGCGATACGATTCAGCCGGTGCGGATCGAACCAGCTGCCGGATGGCTCGAGGATGGTCAGCGAGGGGTCAAAAGGCGAGAAGCCGGAGAAAACTTCGAAACTCAATTCCTCACCCGGCTGCGTCTCAAACGAATAATAGTCCACCTCGCCTTTCTTCGCGATGCGCCCGTTCACTACTAACGGGAAGCCCGACAATCGCGGTGGGTGTTCAGGTTCTCCGGTCGAGCCTTCGATCCCCATGACGGTGCGCTCGCTGGTCACGCGCATCGAAACTGCATTGGAGACGCCCTGTTTAGTGACTACGCGGAACGGGTAACTGCCCGGCTTGGCGGTGGAATCGAGAGTCACGTGAATATGGACGACATCGGTCGGCGTGGATGCGTTCGGATCGGATTCGGGATCGCGATCCACCTTATCGACACGCGCGTGAATGCTGTCCGTCTCGAACCAAATTGCCTGCGCCTCGCGAAGCGCCACGCCGCGTATGTCCGCTTCGTAGATAGCGCCGGGCTGGTCGCCTAGCGGATAGACGCTGAATATTCGCGGCTCCACTTTGGGCTTCGGCGTCTCTGCCCAGATGGCCGGGATCCACAGAGCCAGCACTCCGGCCCGCCAGAGACGGCTTCCGACATGGCGCTTCGACATGGCCCCATTTTCCGAATTCATTTCGTCGCAACTTATTGATAATACTATGGTGCCGCTCAGTTAACAAGGATGTCAATCGACCGTCCAGTATGCTGAAAACTATTTCGGATTGGTACTATGGGGTGCGATCATGCTTGGGAAGGCAGTGAGAATTACCGCTACCATCATGGCCCTCTGTTTAACCGCTCTTGTAGTCGGGCGCACCTTCCTGGCCGGGATACCGGCGCAGACGAAACCGTCAAAAACAGCGTCTGCCGGATTTCAGTTCCGTGAGATTGGGGCAAAGGCCGGCATCAAAGGAGTCACTGTGTGCGGCAGAGCGGCGAAATCGGCGGTGGTAGAGGCTAACGGTTCCGGCGTATGCTGGCTCGACTACAACAACGATGGCCTGCTGGATCTCTATGTGGTGAATGGCTCAACGCTTGAATATCTTAGTCCGGACCCGTCGGCCCCGAAAAGCCCCTATCATAATTATCTTTACCGGAACAATGGCGACGGTACCTTTACGGACGTGACAGATAAAGCCGGTGTAGCAGGTCACCGTTGGGGAACGGGATGCGCGGCGGCGGACTTCAATAACGATGGCTTCGTAGATCTTCTAGTCACTAACATCGGTGAAAATTTCCTATATCGGAATAATGGTGACGGCACCTTCACTGACGTAGCCCAAAAGGCGGGTGTTGCCGGAGCGTTCGACTGGCACACCGGCGCCGCTTTCGGCGATTATGACGCCGACGGATACCTGGACATCTATATCGCCGCGTACCTCGACCCTATGCAGATGCTGGGCCCGCAAAAAAAAGGTTCGTGGAAAGGCATGCCGGTTTTTGTGGGCCCTAAAGGCTTAAGAGGGGCGATGGACCGGCTCTATAGGAACAACGGAAATGGCACCTTTTCCGATGTGACACGGGAGGCGGGAGTTGAAGATCGAAACCGGCTTTACGGCCTGACTGTTTCATTCGATGACTTCGATAACGATGGCAAGTTGGATATATTTGTCGCTAACGATCTGGGGAGAAACTACTTGTACCACAACCTCGGGCACGGTAAGTTCGAAGAAGTCGCGGAACGATGGGGCGTGGCGTATCCCATCGAAGGCGCGGCCCAATCGAACATGGGCGTAGCGATTGGAGACTACGATCATAACGGATGGATGGACATATTTGTCACTACATTCGCCCAGGATCACTACACTCTGTATCACAACGCGGGCAACCACACCTTCCTCGATGTCTCGGATGAGACCGGGCTCGCTTCGCCCACGCATCCGTATCTTGGCTGGGGGACTTTTTTTGCCGATCTGGATAATGATGGCTGGCTGGATCTGTTCACTGCGAATGGGCACGTTTATCCTGAAGTCGACAACGCCAAAGGTGGAATGGAAAGCTTTGCGCAGCGCGTCCTGCTGTTCCGCCAATCGGCTCCCGGAGTATTCACCGAAATAGCGAAACGCAGCGGCCTGGCGAACGTTCCCATTTATTCTTCCCGCGGGGCGGCTTATGCCGATTTCGACAATGATGGAGATATTGACATCGTATATACCAATCTGGATGCTCCGCCAACGCTACTCGAGAACATTACCAAGCCCGTTAACCAATGGATCACCATCAAAACTGTTGGGACGCAAAGTAACCGCGATGGGATCGGCGCGCGGCTGAAGCTCACGGCGGGCGATCTGGTTCAATATGCTACTGTCCGCTCGGGTGAAAGTTATCTGTCGGGCAATGATCCGCGGATTCATTTCGGACTTGGGCAGAAAAAGAAGATCGACGAACTGGAGATTCGTTGGCCAAGCGGTCACGTAGACAAAATACCGAATCCTCCAATCAATGTGATAGCGACAGTTCAGGAAGGTAAAGGTGTTATTCGAGTTCTTCATTAGGCGCACCAGGAGCATACTACATAAATGCCGACGGGTTATTGGTTCATGTTAACTGGGCTATTCAGCTTTGCCGCTATGGGGGTGATTCACAAATTGGGCGACCGCCAAAAGTGTAACGCCTTGAACATCGCCCTATTCACGATGGCGACATCCTGCGTTTTCAGCTTCATATTCACTGCCTTCTTTCAAAGGGCCTCGTTGTCCTCGTGGAATTTTTCCGTGCCGCTCATCGCAATCCCGTTCGGAGCCGGCGCGGCGGTGGCCTTGTGGCTCTTTCAGCGCGGTCTTCGATACGGCAGGATAGCCACCAGCTGGCTGCTGATCAATCTCTCCGCCGGGGTTCCGACGGTACTATCAGTGGTGGTCTATCATGAGCCGCTGAGCACCAGAAAAATCCTGGTCCTGCTGCTCATCGTACTCTCGCTCGCGCTGCTGTGGTGGGACCGCAAACAGGACATGAACAAAGCGCAGAGGCGCGATATGCTCCCTGTTCCCGGTTCCATAGGGGAGGTTGACTAGCGATGTGGTTCCGACTAATGATGTTGGCCTTCTTCTTCAACGGCCTGTGTCCTTTCGGCTTGAGAATCCTGGCGGGGCTTGGCCTTGCCGCGCGCTATACGGCCCTTTACCTGGTCTTTTGGTACCTCGCCGGCGGGTTATTCATGTTGGCTCTTTTTCTGCGCTCGCCCCGCCGGCCAGGCCGTTCCGATTTATTGGTTGGCGCCGGCCTCGGATTCTTCAGTACGTGCGGCCAGAACTCGATGGGACTGGCGCTGGCGAACGGACTTCCCGGCAGTGTCGTGTTCCCTGTCACTCTCGCGGGTGGCCTATTCTTGGTCGTTCTAGCGGCCATTTTCATTTTTCGAGAGAGCATCGGTCCCGCCGGAATTGCGGGGATTGCGTTGGGCATTATTTCTATCGCGCTGCTGAGCCTCAATTGATGCCGGGCCGCCTATGAACTAAGAATGCTTCACGCAACCGCTGCCCAATCACCGCCGCCTCTCCGGGCCGCAAGGCCTCCGGATACACGACGATTTCGCCTGCGCCTGCGAACTTTTCAAAAACGCAGATGGGCGGTTCTCCGGCCTGTAGCGCGTTGATCGCGGCATTGGCGTCGATCCCAGCGCGCGTCGCATCGACGGTCACTACGGCACTGGGCACTTCACGGCCATTCGGCTGCGGATACACGATTCTGGCGGAAACCCCGGGGATGTCGCGTACCGCGGAGGCCACACACTGCATGTCCGCGGTCCAGCGCTCTCTCTCGGCCGCGAAGTCGCGAGTCTGATACAACTCCAGCGCCGTCAAGAGACCCACGATCTCCTCTTTGCCCACTTTGAAGCCGCGGCCGATCCCGTGATGCGGCGGCCCGGCCAGGGTTCCGTTCTCGATGAGGGAGCGCAACGGCCACGTTTCCGGAAACACATCCATATCCTGATGTTGTAGCGCCGCGGAGAGAATGAGTTCGCGGCGGCCGCACAGGATTCCTGTACATTGAGGACCCTGTATGTGTTTGCCGCCACTGAACGCGACCAGGTCGGCGCCGGCGCCAATGAAGCCTTTGAGATTGCAGGCCGGAGGCATCTCGGCCGCGGCATCCACTAGCACCGGAAGGCCGTGGCGATGGGCGATCTCCACGTAACGGTCCAGCGGGAGAACCCCCTGGTCCGCTCCCGCCTCATAGTAGAGCGCCGCGGTCCGGGCGGTAATGGCCGCCTCTACCTCGTATGCAAACGTATAGTAACCGAATCCGACCTCCACAAACCTGGCGCCGGCGGCCCGCACTGCATGGTCGTAGTCATTGCGATGCGCGCGGTGCGCCACAAACTCGTCCGGCATTCCGGCCGTATCCGGCAGACGATTCATGCGAGTGACATCCAGATGAGCCAGGCATGCGGCGGCGCCCAGCGTCAGGGCGGCTGCCGCGCCGCTGGTCACAATCCCAGCTTCAGCGCCGGTAGCCGTCGCGATCGCTTCGCTGGCGGCTGTTTGCAATTCGTCCATACGCACGCAGCACTCTCCAGCATGGCGCATGGCGTCCAACACCTCCGTTGGGAGCGGACAGCCCCCTGCCTTGGTGCTGAAGCTCCTGCCGTTGATGAGCCGCCGGACTCCGAGTTTTTCGTAGACGTGCATTCTAGTTTTGCTCCTGCTCCACCGCGGCGATGTCGAGCATGCGCGCGGGATTCACCACGGTCATCTGATGCGTAGCCTCTTCAGTCACTCCGTTTTTGTGAAGCAGCGGCACGAAGCGGCGCGGGACATGTGCGTAGCCCTTTCCACCGTAGGCGGCGAGATGAGTCTTTTGGCATATGTCCCCGCTCAGCACGATTTGCGCTAAGTGACCTTCGCCTGTCAGCAAGCCTACATTTCGCGCCCGAACTTCGTCGGCGGGGTAACCCTGCCCGACATAGCCGATGTTATCCACACTCATGAAAACTCCCCGTTGTGCGATCTTCAGCAGGTCTCGAGTATCGTGCCGGTCTCCCAGATGGCTGACCACGATCCGCTGCGCCGGCACCCCTTCTTCCTGCAAGAGCGCAATCTGCTCTAAGGCGAGCTCGCCGAAGTGGGTGGTGTGAGTCATGATACAGGCGCCCGTGCGGCGCTGCGCCCGTGCCGCTGCGCGAAACACCCGTTCCTGTGCCGGAGTAATATGCTTTCTCTCAGTCCCGATCTCTCCGATGATGCCTGCCCGGACATCCGTTCCATCCGCGCCCTGAGTCACTTCGCTCACGATCAAATCCGCGAGGGCGTTGGTGTCCTTCTCGAACACGATGGCCGGATAAAAGCATTCGCGGTACCAGCCTGCCCCCATAACAATTTGGACGCCGGTCGCTTCCGATATGCGCCGCAACGCGCCCGGATTACGTCCCAAGCCGCAACTGGTCGCATCGATGAGAGTACGGCCGCCGGCCTCGCTATATTCCGCGAGCTCGCGAATGGCAAGAGATTCATCGTCGAGAATGCTGTCATAGCTTCTGGCGAGGTCCCACAAATCGCACAATAGGTGTTCATGCGAAAGCGTGTAGCCGGCTTGCGAAGCCGGTATCGGCCCCTTGACAGTGACGATAGCCATCCCGTCCTCCCTACCCACTTGCGTCGAGTTTTCATTTCACCATACAATTGCTCGCGGGATCATGAAATCTATTTCAGTCGAGCTGTTCGCCTACCCGTGGGACATCCTGGACGAAGGTGAAGCACCTTTTCTGGACCAGTGTCTCAAACTGGGCGTCAATCGAGTACATGTCGCGGCCAGCTATCACAGCGGAAAGTTCCTGCTCCCGCGGAACACGCGCGCCCGGGTCTATTTTCCGGAGCCGGGCGTTTTGTACTTCAGGGCTCCGGCCGCGGCTTGGAACGGGGGCCTCGATCAGCCGGTAAGCGATCTTGCCGCAACCGGTTGGCTCGAGCAGTTAGCCACGGGCGCCTCCGCGCGCGGAATTGAACTGTCGGCGTGGACGGTGTTCTTCCACAACTCCGCGCTGGGCGCCCGCTATCCTGAATTGACTGTACAGAATGCTTTTGGCGATCGATACCCGTTCGCCCTATGCCCCACCCAGCCGAGAGTCCGGGACCATGGCGCGGCCCTCTGCCGATCGCTCGCCGCCCTGGGATTCTTCGCAGGCATCGATCTGGAAACCATCGGATACCTCGGCTACGTCCACGGCTACCATCACGAGGTAACGGCGATACCTCTTGGACCCATGGAAAAATTCCTGCTTTCGCTGTGCTTCTGCCCTTCGTGCCGCGCGGGCGGAGAGGCCGCCGACATTGAAATGGAGCCGCTGGCCGAGGAGGTTCGCCGCCTTTTGATGTGTCGAATGCGATCCGACGATGCCGCCGGCAGTAACATGGATAGCGCCGAGCATCTGGCAACATTGCTGGTGATGCAGCCGTCGTTGCAACAGTTGATCCGGTTCCGCATGGACATGGTTACGGCCCTGGTGAAGCGCCTGTCGTTCGAGAGCGGCACGATGCGGCTGGCAGGCTTTACGTCGAGCTTCGTTGGCTCTCCCTCGAACATCTGGATGGAGGGAATTTCGCCCGCCGGTCTGAAACAGATGGTGGAATGTTTTCACCTGCTCGCTTACGCTCCGGAGGCCGACGACGTCAACGCGGACCTGGTCTTCTTTCTCGCTATGATGAGAGATCCGGATCTGCTGAACCTGACGCTTAACCTCGGGCTGCCCGTCACGACCACCTTGGCTCAGGCGGCCGCTAAAGTTGAATTTGCGCGCCGGCAAGGCGTCCGCCGTTTCTCGTTTTTCAATTATGGTTTCCTCGGGGAAGGCCGGCTCAGGTGGATTCAGGACCTCGCAAGATTAGTTCGGGAGGCGAGCTAATGACTCGGCTCCGGGTTGGAGTAATCGGGTACGGCTATACCGGGAAGATCCACGCGCAGGCTTACCTCGCGCAAGCCGGTGTTCGGTTGATGGCGGTGGCGGACTCGCAAAGCGCCCGGCTCAACGACCTCCCGCCGGGCGTGCGGTCCTTCGCTCACCACCGGGACCTGATCGAGAGCGATATCGACGCGGTAAGCATCTGCCTGCCGACGCACCTGCATTGTAAAATCGCGATCGAGGCGCTGCAGCGCGGTAAGCATGTGTTAGTCGAGAAACCCATCGCGATGAATCTGGAGGAGGCGCACTGCATGCTTCGCTCGGCTAAAGCCGCCGGCCGTACGCTGTACGTGGGGATGACGCACCGCTTTTATCCCGAGCTGCGGGAAGCCAAGAAACTGATCGACGATGGAGATATCGGAAGCATTGTGGCCTGCAACGATTGCGCTCTGGAAACTCTCGGATTCCTGGATCTGCCCCCCTGGTACTTGGAGAGAAAATGCGCCGGCGGCGGTACGGCGCTCACCTCAGGCATTCATCTCGTCGATCGGCTGCGCTGGTTCACGGGCGATGAGGTGAGCGCTATCGCGGGGACCGCCGGCAACCCCTATTTCGGCGACGATGTGGAAGATGCCGCACAGATGTTCCTGCGCTTCCGCAGCGGTATTTCCGCGCAGATTACGCTGGCGTTCATGCGTGAACCGCATCCACTGGTCTGCGATCTACAGGTGATCGGCACTCGCGGGAGCATTACGGTCCATACCTGGCGCGGATACGAAGTGTGGAGCGAATCTGGACGACGCGAAAGGGTCATCTACACCGGCGAAGCGCACCGCGACAAAGTGCAGGTGGGCATTGCCGGCGAAATCGGCGAGTTCTGCGCCAGCATTGCCGAGGGCCGCGCGCCATGGCCTTCCGCTGAAGAAAGCACGCGCGCGCTGGAGGTGATCATGGCCTATTATCGGGCCGCCGCGAACGGCCACACAGTGGAACTGGGAGAAGCCAATGCTCTTTGACTTGTTACTCAAGGGTGGACGCGTCGTCGATCCGTCGCAATCTCTAAACACGCTGATGGACGTGGGTGTACGGGATGGATACATCACGCAAATCGCCTCGAACCTCGATGCGACGGGCTGCCCGGATGTTCGCGACGTGAGGGACAGATACGTCTGCCCTGGCCTGATCGATCTCCACGGCCACTGGTACGAAGGGGGCCTGTACGGCGTCGATCCGCTTCTCTGCATCGATCACGGCGTGACCACGGCGGTGGACGCCGGCAGCACCGGCTATGCAAACTTTCCTGAATTCAAGCGAACCGTGCTGGATCGTTCGCTCACCGATGTTTTTGCTTTCGTACACATATCGTTCATGGGTCTACATGCCCCGTATGCCGAGGAACTCGTGGATCTCCGGTATGCCCGTCCGCTCGAAACCGCCGCGGTAATCGACAGGCACCGGGATCGTGCCGTGGGGGTAAAAATACGGATCGGAACCATGACTGCGAATCATGGACTCGCAGCGCTGGACAAAGCGCTTACCGCCGCGAGGGACGCCGCGGTGCCGCTGATGGTGCATGTCAGCCGCGGCGCCGAAGAAGCGGAGATTCTCCGCCGCTTGCGCCCTGGGGATATCCTGACTCACTGTTTCCACGGACGGAGCAACCGTATGATCGGAGAAACGGTGATTCCGGAGGCGCGTGAAGCAAAGGATCGCGGGGTCTTCTTCGATGTGGGCCACGGCGCCGGTAGTTTTTCATGGGAGACCGCTCGCCGGGCGTTCGAGCATCACTTCTATCCCGATACTCTCAGCACGGATCTCCACAGGTACTCCGTGTCCGAGCCGCTTTGCATTACACTGCCCCAGGTAATGTCGAAGATGCTCTGCATCGGAATGAGCCTGGAGGATGTTATTTCAAAGACGACGACGGTCCCCGCCCGAGTACTCGGCCGGGAACGGGAGACCGGCAACCTCAGGCCCGGGTCGATCGCGGACCTGTTGATTTTCGATCTCGAAACCGGTGATTTCCCATTCACCGATACGCATCTCGAGGTATGCAGGGGCTCCAAAAGGATCGTTCCTCACCTGGTGGTCAGAAAGGGTCGAGTACATGTGCCCGGCTCCTTCTCGATCGATCTGCGAGAGTTGTACGAATCCGATTTGGAAGTATTGCGCGCAATAGGGTGACCACTAGCTTTACAAAAAGTTTCACAAGTGCTCGGAGGTAGTAGTGCAGCTTTTCACGCATCACCTGTCGGGCCTGCGATGGGGTCTCTAACGGGATGGCGTCCAGAATTGCGCGATGAATTTCCACTTCGTGCGATAGCTGTTTAGCATTTCGGTATGTCCGCATCACGTAGAAACCAAATAAGGGCGCGACTATGTTCTCGAGGAACTGAATCGCGTATCGGTTGTTACCAAGTTTCCATACGGTCCTATGGAACTTGAGGTCACACTCATAAAACCGTTCGAGGTTGCCGCTACCCGCGGCCGACTTCATCTCGATCCAGCGCGAGTTGAAGCGGCTTAACGCTCAGATTCTCCCGTTTTTCGGCCGCCAATTGGCCGAGAGGCCCTCCAGTTCCATACTCACCGTGTAGATCTGACGTCGACCCTCCGGGCTCAACTCGGTGACATATGCCCCCTTGTTCAGCACTCGAGTGACATACCCCTGTCGCTCGAGCTGGAATAGAGCCTCCCGGATCGACGTCGTGCCAAGCCCGTGGTGTTTCTCGTTTCCGGCTTGGCCTCGTGGATCACTGGCCAGGTGCTTGCGGTGGATGGGGGTCCGTGGGGCCGTCGGAGATAGCTGAATGGTTGTGTGGCATCTATATGGATGACTCGTAGTACAGAGAGGCTCCCTCAAAAGCTCCTCGCCAAGCGCCCGCCCTTCGATGACCAGTGCGTGGCTCTTTGCTCGAGCGCTGTACTTTCCATTCCTCGGGCGTCTCTTGCTCCACCTGCTGAAACACATTTGCGACTGGAGCTATGAGGAATTGGAGTGGGAGGTGCGCGCCAATTTCGTCTACCCGCATCGGCATCAGTGGCGGCCAAGTCCCCGATGATAAGTCGATGTCACGATTCAGCCGACAATTGAGTGGGGCGGTCATCGAGAAATTGCATCAGCGAGTGGTCGCGATTGCCCAGGAGAAGAAGGTCATCCAAGGACGCAAGCTGCGCGTCGACACCACGGTGGTGGAGACCAATATCCACTATCCCACCGACAGCACGTTGATCGGCGACGGCGTGCGCGTGCTCACGCGGGTGATGAAGAAGGTTATCGCAGTTGCCGGCAAGGTTGGCCTACATGTTGGCTGATCGCATAACCAACGTGCGGCGTCGCCCTCCGTCCAATGGCACTCCGACGTCCCTTAGCGTTTCGCGCCACGTGCGGTGTGACGTTCATGTTCCGTGCCTCGGCTACGAAATCTTTCGTGTCGCATGCCTTGTCGGCTCTTACCCTAATGGTCTGAGTTCCCGGCACCTCCTCTATCATCACCAGCGCCGCATCTCGCTCCGCCGTACCATTGGGCTGCAACACCCCTCCGCTGGCAATTCCAAAAATGTTAGCAATGGGAGGTGAAGAGAACGGGATACCGCGTAAGTAATTGAAAAGAGTGGTTGCGGGGGAAGGATTTGAACCTTCGACCTTTGGGTTATGAGCCCAACGAGCTACCAGACTGCTCCACCCCGCAATCACATCCTACCCCACCGTAGCGGCGACGTCAAATCGCGGGTCGGCAATGGCGGCTATCGCGGGCCCGCTCGGCCGGCGCCGCGCCCATAGTACAATGGTGATAACGGAGCCACTGAAACACAATGAAGCACCCACTTGTCGCGATCCTGCCGTGTATCGCGGCCCTGGCTTTTCCCCTGTTTGCCGAGGATGCCTCGCTCGACCGTCCCCACATCGGCAAAGTGGAAATTTTTAAGACCTCCGACCTGCGTCCCGGTATGAAGGCCACTGCCTGGACGGTCTTCTCCGGTACGGAGCCTGAGCCCATTCCCATCGAGATCATCGGGCTATGGAAGAATCAGTGGGGACCCAGGCAGGACATCATCCTGGCGAAGATGGGCGGCAAAGCCGTCCGTACTAACGTAGCCGGCGGGATGAGCGGCAGCCCGGTCTACATCGATGGCAAGCTCTTGGGCGCGGTGGCGCTGCGGCTCAGCGTTTTTTCGCCGGACGCCATCTGCGGCATCACTCCTGCCGAGCTGATGCTCGAGATCAACGATTTCGATCAGTCGCGCCCCGCCGACGCGCGAACGCCCGATAAAGTCGCCTCTCGCGGCGCCATTAGCAGCCAGGCGTCCGTGCCTGGCGAGCTTCTGGCGCAAGCCGTAGCCGCGGGGGCCTCGCCCAACCTGCTGCAGCAGGCGCCCTTGATGATGCCCATCGAAACCCCTCTGATGTTCGCCGGCTTTCACGAAAACGTTCTGCGCAATTTCGGACCCCTGTTCCAGCAACTGGGCATCACGGCGGTCCAGGGCGGCGGTGCCGCGAGCGCGACTTATACGGCCAAGCCCGCGGCCGGATGGCAGAATTCACTGCGCCCGGGCGATCCGGTGGCCGGCATTCTGGTTTCCGGCGACATGAGCATTTCCGGATTGGGCACCGTGACTTACAACGACGGCGAGCACGTGTTGGCCTTCGGGCATCCTTTCTTCAATCTGGGCCCCGTCGACATGCCTATGAGCAAGGGCGAAGTCTTGATGACGCTGGCCTCGCAATTCCAGCCCAATAAGTTCGCCAATGCTACTGACATCGTGGGCGCGCTGCGTCAGGATCGCCACAGCGGCATCATGGGCGTGATGGGCCGCGAATCCGAGATGATTCCGGTCACCGTCAACGTGCGCTCGTTCGGCGAGAACAATGCCGTGCGCAGCAGCAAGGCCCTCCGCTTCAACGTCTTTGTGCAGCAGAAGTGGACGCCCTACCTGATGATGATCACGCTGTTCAATTCCATCTCCGAACTGAACGAATTCAAGGACGAAGCCACTTACCGGCTGAGCGGCGACGTGGAGCTGAACGGCGGGCCTAACCTATCGCTCTCGACCATGCAAGCCTCCGGCGAGATGCCCATGCCGGCGCCCATGCTGTTGGCAGGATGGTGGGGAGACAAATTCAACCGCCTATACCTGAATGCGGTCAATCTGCCCAGCATCAAGCGTGTAAGCGTGACCGTGGACCTGCTTCCGGAGCGCCGCGTTGCCAGCATTGAAAATGCCTGGGTGGCCACTCCGGAGGTGCGCGCCGGCGATGACGTGCCCGTGAAGGTCTTCCTGCGCCCCTACCGCGGCGAAAGCATCGAGCGCGAGTTCAGCGTCAAAATACCGGCCGGATTGGCGAAAGGCGAGCATCGCATCGTGCTGAGCGACGCCGAAACCATTAACCGCATGCAGAGCATCGCCGGTTCGATGGACCATTACATCGATCTGCCGCAGACCGTCTCGCTCATTAATCAGGAGCGCAGTAATAACAAGTTGTATGTCTCACTCCTGGAAGCCAGCCCCACCGCGTATTACGACGACAAGACTCTGCCCAGTCTGCCTGCCTCGGTCTTGAACGTGATGCAGGCCGGGCGCGCCTCCAACCGTTCCCTGGTCACTTCGCCGGAGAGCGTCTCTGAACAGATGGCCCTGCCATTCGATTTGGTCATCACCGGCAGTTACTCACTCAAGATCACCGTGAAGTAAGAAAGAGCGGACGCCACTTACAATGCAACATAAATCGCCGGGCGGGCTTGGGGGCTTGCCCGCTTTCATTCTTGGGCTAAGCATCCTGGGGCTGGGCGTTCTGGCGCTTCCGGCGGTGGCCGGCCAGACGCGCACCTGGACCCAGAGCGAATATGCCGATTTTGAAAAAGGCGTCATGAAGGATGTCTCGCTGCGTAGCGACGGCCTGCTGACACTGGCGCCCCGGTTCCGGGAAGTCTTGGATACATCGTCGGCCTACTTATGGGCGATCGCGCGGGATTCCAAAGGCAACTTATACGCCGGAGGCGGTCCCGGAGCCAAGCTCTACCAGCTTTCTCCCGGCGGCGTGAAGAAAACCCTCGCCGAACTGGACGGCCTGGATATTCCAGCCATCGCCATCGATGCCCAGGACCGCGTTTACGCGGCTTCCTCGCCCGACGGCAAAGTCTATCGGGTCTCGCCGGATGGTAAGTGCGAGGTTTTCTACGATCCCAAGACTAAGTACATCTGGGCTCTGGCTTTCAATAAGGAGGGCGATCTCTTCGTCGCCACCGGAGATCCGGGCGCTGTCCACCGTGTGACACCGGACGGCCGCGGCAGCGTATTCTTTCAAAGCGACGAGACGCACGTGCGGTCGATGACCATCGATGCGGCCGGCAATGTCTTGCTGGGCACCGATCCGGGCGGGCTGGTGGTGCGTGTCACACCTTCCGGCCATGGCTTCGTGCTGTACCAGATGGCCAAAAGGGAAATCACCGCGGTGGCGGTGGCCAAAGACGGGTCTATTTATGCGGCGGGCGTGGGCAGCAAGCTGAGTCCGTCGGCGCCGCCTCCGCCCGAGGCTCCCGCGCCGGCGCCTTCGCCCGCTCCGCCGGGCGCCCAGGCGATGCTCCACGCACCCACGCCGCCCCCCGCCAGTCTGGCCCATTCTGGTAGCGTGTCGGTGACGGGCTCCGATGTCTACCGCATCGACGCCGGCGGCAATCCGGAGAAGGTCTGGAGTCATTCGCAGGATATTGTCTATGCCATCGCTTTCGATGCGCAGGGCCGCGTGCTGCTCGGCTCGGGCAACAAGGGTTACATCTACCGCCTTGATTCCGATGTACTGTACACGGCGCTGTTGAACACTCCCTCCACACAGATCACCGCTTTCCAAACCGCTCCGGACGGCGCGTTGTACGCCGCCACGGCCAACGTGGGCAAGATCTACGAAATCGGGCCCGGCTTGGCGGGCGAGGGCTCCGTGGAAAGCGACGTCTTCGATGCAGGCCTGTTCTCCCAATGGGGCCGGCTCAGCTTCGAGGCCCGCCTGAACGGCGGAAGCATCTCCGTGACCACGCGCAGCGGTAATCTCGACGAGCCGCAGAAGAACTGGAGTCCATGGTCCGCGCCGATCACCTCTCCAAAAGGCGCTCGGATGGCCTCCCCTCCGGCGCGTTTTGTCCAGTGGAAAGCCACGCTGGCGGCCGGCAGCGGCCCATCGCCCGAATTGGAATCGGTGGACGTGGCCTATCTGCCGCGCAACACGGCGCCGCGCATCGAGGCCATCGAGATAACGCCGCCTAACTACAAATTTCCGGCGCCGGCGATCGGCCTGCCGCCCTCGCAAACATTGACGCTGCCGCCTATCGGCAAGTCTTCGTCCAGCGCTTCACCGTCTCTTTCGCTCGACCTGGGCGCGCCGTCGTCCATGCCTTACGCCAAGGGCTTCATCGGCGCGCGCTGGGCGGCTTCAGATGAAAACGGCGACACCCTCATGTACAAGGTCGAGATCCGCGGAGCCCCCGAGACCAACTGGAAGCTTCTCAGGGACAAAGTGAAAGACAAATATCTGAGCTGGGATTCCACCGCCTTCCCCGACGGAGAGTATCGTATCCGCGTGGCGGCGTCGGACCTGCCGAGCAACCCCCCCGCGGAGGCTCTGTCCACTGCGGCCGAGAGTGACCCTTTCCTGATCGACAACACGCCGCCGCGTATCGCCAACCTGGCGGCAACCGCGACCGGCGGTAAGCTGCACGCCACCTGGAGCGCCTCCGACGCACTGAGCAATATCAAGAAGGCCGAGTACTCGGTCGATGGCGGCGACTGGACCATGGCCGCCCCGGTCACCAAGCTTTCCGATTCGCACGATCTCACTTACGACCTGACGCTGGATAACATTTCGCCCGGCGAGCACACGCTGGCAGTGCGGATCGAAGACGATTACGACAATCAAGCGACGGCCAAAGCCGTAGTGCGCTAGGCTGGTGCATTGTCCAAGTAATAACTGGACAGTCGGTTGAGTGTCCGGTCACCGACCACGGTATGGATGGCTTGGAAAATCCGTGTTCATCTGTATTCATTCGCGGCTTATTCTATTTTGCCCGATGAGACCGCTAGGACCGCTTCAGACACAGGGATTACACTCGAAGTGTAAGCGTTGCTTGGATGGTCGCGAAGCGCTGATCCGACGCCTGAGCCGGAGGGTCGGCTCTTAAGAGTCGCTATCGATGGTCGCCAGGCGCACAAGGCTCGAAGACGATCGCCGTGATGCCCGCAAAGTTGCCCAAGTTCGATACCCGGTAGTTCTCGCTGCTGATCCGTCCCTGGAGCCATGCGTCAGCCGGCGGCCCTTCCTTTGGTGATACAAACACAAATCCGGCGCGACGCACGACCAGGCCGGAAACTATCGCCTCCCACCGGCGCCGATCGGCGTTCTCCAGCCAGTACGGGACCGCTTCCGCGCGACCCGGCACGGGGTACATGGCGAGCGGAGCCATCAGGGGTGATTCGAGGCTCGATTTCGTGCCCAGGCCCTTGAGCGGTCTTTCTTGAAACCCACTTCGCAAGAGCAAGGTGTCGTCCGACCGTGCGACCACAACCCTGGCGGCCTGCAGGACGCCGCGCCAGTCCTGGCCGCCATGGGCGGCGGGGCCCGTGGGAATACGCCGTGTACAGAATGCCAGAAGGATGATCAGGCCGGCGGTTCTGCGGGCTGGGAGGGGATCGATGGCAGACAATGCAGAGGCCACTAGCATCGCTAGTCCCGGGATGCCCCACAAATAGTACCTCGGTACGAAGAGCTTGGCTTCGCTGACCAGCGAGATCGCGAGAAGAAAGAGAATCGGACTCAGATACCAGGCGAGAAGAAACAAGTGGCTACGGGTGAACCATGTCTGCGTTCGCAGCGAAAAGTCCGGCCATACCCAGCGTGCCACCGCGAGGCCGGCCAAGATACCGGCCCCCAGCCGGTAGTAGAACAAGGCGTCGATCACTCTGCGGAAGGAAGGCGTGCCCGAAAAGGAATGTTCCACGCGCAGCCGCCAGAGTTGAACGGCGACCGGCAGGAGTAGCAGAACGAGCGCTCCGAGCAGCACGCCCAGGCTTCCGATGTGGCGCCACTTTGGACGGGACGTGGGGTCCTGACGGATGAGATACCAGGCATAGAGTGGGAGCATGGTGGCGCAGAGATAATGAGCGTAGATGCTCAGCGCAACCAGCCACACGCAAGCGAAGCCGTAAGAAAGCTTCCCAGTCTCACACCACTGGATCAGCATCAGGACCGACCAGACTACCGCCATCAGAGCTAAAGCGTAAGGGCGCGCATCCGCGGCGGCGAATTCCACCGTGCCATATGTAGCGAACAACGCACAAGCCAGCAGGCTTTGGTGTGCGTCGCAGAATCGCCGGGCCAGCAGGTACACGCCGCCGGCGGCGATCGACGACGCAATCAGCGACGGCACGCGAAGTGTGATCTCGTTCAGGCCGCCAATAGCGGTCGCCCCCCAGGTGAGGATCGAAAAAAATACCGAAGGCAGCCCGGGATGGATTGCCCGCTCCCAAGTATCTCGCAGCGTTCCATGGACGGCCCAAACCGTTCCGGTTTCATCCAGCCACAGACTGGACCGGAGGGGAGCCAGCCAAAACACCGCAACCGCTAGCCCCAGGATGGTGGCGGCCAGGGCTGTTGCGGAGCTGCCGGCCAGCAATAGATCCAATCGGCTGCGGATGGTTCTCATTCTGTACGAAGGCGATGGGAGACAAGTAATTCTAGCGAAAACCATCGACCGATGGGGGCGCGCATTGCGCTCCAGCGTGCGAACTGCCGCACGTATGCGCAGGGCGCGGGAGGTAGGTTAGTTAATCCTGCCGCAGCGTCTCCGCGGGATTCACGTGAGCCACCCGAAGCGCTGGCAGGAAACTAGCGGCGGCGGCCACACCGAGCAGGCCCAGGCCGACAGCGCCGAAGGTAAGCGGATCGCCGGGCTCGACACCCCAAATGAGGTGGCGCAGGAGTTGGGACGCAAATCCGGCCAGCACGGAGCCCGCCATAACTCCCGCCAGTGCCAGCGCCACGCCCGGCAGGGCGATGGCGCGCATGGCCTGCGCCACGGTAGCGCCGAGCGCCAGCCGGATGCCGAGTTCGCGCGTGCGTTCCGCTACTGAGTTCGCGATCAAGCCATAAATTCCCACCGCCGCCAGCAGCAGCGCCAACGCGGCCAGAGCAGCCAGCAGCGCGGCCTGAAAGCGTTCCTGCGCCAGCGAGCGATAGCGGATATCTTCCATGCTGTGAAACCCGGCGAAGGGCAATTGCGGGTCGACGGCTTGCATGGCGCGCTGCATGCCCGCGATCACCCCCTCCGGCGGTCCCGTCGTGCGCACTACCCAGCTTGGCGAAAACCAGGCATGCACCATTTGCAGGGGCTTGTCGCCAGTCTGCGCCGCGGGAATGTAGACGTCCGGCATGGGCGCCAATGGGCCGAGAGCCTCTCCCCAGCCGCTCTTCTGCTGGATATCCCCGACCACGCCCACGATCTCGCGCCGCCCGCCGCCGCCAAAGTCCACATGCCTGCCCAGGGGATCGTCATCGCGCAAATACATCTTCACAAATGCCTCACTGACGATGGCCACCAGCGCCCGGTTGGCGTTGTCGGCATCGGTGAACAGGCGGCCCCGCAATAACGGAATGCGCAGTACCGGGAAGTAGTCCGGCGTGAGATAAAACATATTGGTGATCTGATCTTCGGTATCCACGTGCCGGCCATCCAGACGCCGAAAGCTCGTGTTGAGCGCACGCTCGTAGGGCAGGCTGAGAACTACAGCCGCGGACTCCACGCCTGGCAATTCGCGGATGCGGCTTAAGCTCTGCTCAAACAGCCGGTTCACATGCTCGCTCGTAGCATATCGCGCGTCCTGCAGCGAGAGGCTGGCGGTGATCACATTGCGCGCGTCGAAGCCGGGATTCAGTCCTTGCAGGTGGGCGAACGTGCGAACCAGCAGCCCGGCACTCACCAGCAGCACCATTGCGAGCGCCACTTCGCTCGCTACCAGCAGCCGCCGCGGCCAGGGATTCCGCCCGCCGGCGACGGCGCGCCCGGCCTCGCCGAGCGCTGCCCGGATCTCAATGCGGCTGGCCGCCAGCGCAGGGTACAGGCCGAACAGGATGCCGGCGGCGATCGATGCGCAAGCCGTGGCCGCCAACACGCGCCAGTCCAGTTCTACGGTTTGCCAGACGTTGAGACGATTGAGTGCCAGAAGCTTGAGGCCCTTCACCCCTAGCCATCCTAGGACAGTTCCCGCCGCGCCGCCGCAGAGTCCGAGAAGGATGCTCTCGGCCAGCAGTTGGCGAACCAGGGCCGCACGCCCGCTGCCCAGCGCCATGCGGGTGGCCAGTTCGCGCGAGCGTCCGGCGGCGCGGGCCAGCAGCAGTCCGGCGATATTCACGCAGCCGATCAGCAGCACCAGACCCACGGCCGCCCAGAGCGTCAGCAAAGGCCTGCGAAGGTTCTGCGTCAGTCCCCGCTGGAACGGCATCAGGCGCAGGCGGGCCGATATGTCTTCTTCCAGGGCCGCCACGATGGGCGCGCCGACAGAATCGATCTGTGCGTCAGCCTGCGCCCAAGTAGCGTCCGGCCGCAAACGGCCCACCACGGCGTAATTCGATCCGCCGCCCTCGCCGGTGCTGGAGGGCCGCAGCGGCGTCCACAAATCCGCCGGAATGCTGCTTTGGAAATTCGCCGGCAGCACGCCGACGACAGTGTGCGGTTCGCCGCGCAGACGCACAGCCTGCCCAACCACCGAAGGGTCCCCGTGAAAAACGCGCTTCCAGAGCGCGTAACTCAGCACCGTCACGGCCGGACCGCCCGGGTGGTCTTCCGCCACCGAGAACTCGCGCCCGACTAGCGGTGTAATGCCCAGCACGCGAAAGAAGCCGGCCGATACGCGCTGCTGCCTGACATAGTCGACTTGGCCGCCCGCAACAAAGTTGACGCCCATCGAGAATTCGCTATATACGGCCCTGTCCAGGTAGGTAGCATTGTCGCGGATCGCCTCCCAAATGAGGCCCGTCAGATTGGTCTTGTCGCCGGAGATGCCTTTGCCCTGGAAGTGCGCGGTGATCTGAGCCAGCCGCTCCGGCTGCGGATAGGGCAAAGGGCGCAGCAGGACCGCGTCCACCACGCTGAAGATGGCGGTGTTGGCGCCGATGCAAAGGGCCAGCGTAGCCATGGCCGCGGCCGTGAACGCCGGGCTCTTGCGCAGCACCCGCACGGCATATCGCACGTCGCGGGCTAATTCGTCGGGCCAGCGCAGGCCCACGGCCTCGCGGCATTCTTCGACGGCCGCGCCCATGCTGCCGAACTCGATTCGCGCCAGGCGCCACGCCTGCCCGCTGTCCATTCCGCGGGCCTCCAGGTCCGCCGCGTAGCGCTCAATGTGGCCGCCCATTTCCGAAACCATCTCGTCTTCGAGGCGCGACCGCCGCGTCAGCGCGCGCCACCAGGAATGCATTCGCGCCATCACGTCACGCCTCCTCCGCCTCCGCCGCCAGCACGTCGGCGATGGCCACCGCCAGACGCTTCCACTCTTTCCGCTCCGATTTCAACTGCTTGCGCCCCGCCGCCGTCAGCCGGTAATACTTGGCCTTGCGTTTGTTTTCGCTTTCCCCCCACTCGGCGGCGATCCAGCCGCGATGCTCCAGCCGGTAGAGCGCCGGATACAGCGATCCCTGCGGGATCTGCAGCGCGTCTTTCGAGATCTGCTGGATGCGCAGCAGGATGCCGTATCCGTGCAGCGGCCCCAGCGAAACCGCCTTCAGGATCAGCATATCGAGCGTGCCCTGCAGGATGTCTACCTGTTTGCCCATGTCTCTCCTAGATATTCTAGGATTAGAATATTCCGACTCTCCTAGAATGTCAAGAGGAGCGCCGTAGCGCGGCTTTAGCGGCCCTGCTGCGCCTCCCGCAACTCCCGTATCCAGATGTTGCGGTAGCGCACCGGCTGCCCATGATCCTGCAGCCTGAGAGGCAGCTTGGCCGGCGTCCGCGCCTTGTATGGCGGACGTTCCATGTAACCCGTCGGCCCGGTCAACGCAGCGTGATCCTGGGCCAGCACGCCGTTAAAAAGCAGCGTCACCGTGGCAGGCGCTGCCAACGTCGAGCCGGAAAACCGGGGGCCATGAAACACGATGTCATAAGTCTGCCACTCACCCGGCGGAAGGCTGGGATTCACCAGCGGCGGATACTGGCAGTAGACGGCCCCCGCCTGCCCGTCGGCGTAGGTCTTGTTGCGATTGGACTCCAGAACCTGGATTTCGTATAGCGAATGCAGATACACGCCGCTGTTTCCAGGCTCCTGATCGACGCCCTGGGGCGTTTTCGGCGTAGCCCACTCAACGTGCAGCTGGCAATCGCCGAAAGGCTGCTTGGTCACAATGTCGCCGGCGCCCGGGGAGACTTCGAAATATTCGCCCTCAGCCTTCCAGGCCATCGGCTTGCCGTTCAGCTGTATCCAGGCGGAGAGATCCTTGCCGTTGAAAAGCTGCACGGCATCGGATGGGGCGGTGCCCGCGTGTTCCTGGGTGCTGGGTACACCCGGCGTCACCATCGCCGGCAAAGGCCGGCTGCGGTCTCCGGTCTTCCATTTGATCACCGGCGCTGTCGCCGCGAGAACCGTGGCAGCCAAGGGCAAGAAAAGGCGGATTTTCATTTGCGCTGATTTTAACACCCGTTCGTGGACCAGGCGTGCCAGCCTCCGTTTACAACTTCCTTAGATCGGGTTTATGGGTTCCTTAGGTGAGTTTGGATACGATTATAGTGAATCGCATTCGATCATGTTACGGAGCGATGGCGCCCACGGAGCTGCTTGGCCGAAAGATAGGTTGACTCCGCCTAAAAGATAGATGTCCTCCAAGCTGAGGACCAGTTAAGGTAGAAATTGGGTATATTGGGGTGGCCGGGGTGTGGAGTCGTGGGAGGCCCGTCCGCCTCAGGAGCCCGTCCTCCCCGTCCGCAGGCATGGCCTTCCCCAGTTTTTGTCGTCTTGTTACCATTGAAAGAAAACGCCCAATATCTTGGTCAGGGAGATGGAATGCGGCACTCGGTGCGGCGGCTGTGGATCGGGTTTCTGTTTACGGGTTGCGTGACGCAAGCCGCCTTGGCGCAGAAGATCATGACATGGCAGGAAGTGCGAGACGAATTCGAACGGTCTAACCCGACTTTGCGGGCTGCCCAAATCGGTATCGACGAATCCCGGGCTGAGGAGGTCACTGCATTCCTGCGTCCCAATCCGGATCTCACCGTGGGCCTGGACCAGCTCGACTTTTTCTCGAATAATCCGACCTATTACCGTCCTTTCGCCTACACCGAGCCGGAGGTCTCCGCCAGCTACCTGCACGAGCGGCGGCATAAGCGGGAATTGCGTCTCGAGAGCGCGCAGAAGGCCACTACCGTCGCTCAATCGCAGTTGGCGGACCAGGAAAGAAATCTGATTTTCAATTTGCGCAATGCATTCGTTCAAACGCTCCAGGCCAAAGCAGTCCGCGAGCTGGCTCAACAGAATCTGGCTTACTACGATCGTGAGCTTTTGATTGGCCTTGACCGCTATAAAGCCGGCGATATTGCGCGCGTGGATCAGGACCGTCTCGAGCTGCAGCGCGTGACCTACGAATCCGATCTGCAAACCGCGGATGTGAATCTGCGTACGGCGAAGATTCAGCTCTTGCAGTTACTGAATGACCGGACGCCGGTCGAGCAGTTTGATCTGTCCGGGCGATTTGACTTCAGCGAGCAGGTTCTGGTGCTGGACGAATTGCGCCGCAGCGCAATGGAGGGTCGGCCGGATTTAAAGGCCGCGGTAGAAGCGGTCGACAAGGCCCAAACCGATTACAAGCTGGCGGTTGCCAACGGGTCCACCGATCCGACGTTCGGCGTGGATTTTGGACGCAATCCGCCGATCCCGATCTATATGGGACTCAATGTGACGATTCCCTTGCGCATCTTCGATCGGAACCAGGGTGAGAAGGCGCGTGCCCGCCTGGACATCACTAAGAACGAGAAGCTGCGGGATGCAGCGCGGGCGCAGGTCTTTAGCGACGTTGACTCAGCCTACGCCACGCTGACCAGTACAATCACTCTGCTGCGGCCTTACAAGGCAAAGTATCTGCAGCAGGCCGCCCGAGTACGCGATACCATCGAATTCTCGTATCAGCACGGGCAGGCCGCACTAGTGGACTTCCTGGATTCCCAAAGAGACTATCGGACCGTCCAGGTGACTTATCTGAATCTGGTGGGCTCTTACCTGACTGCCGCGAGTCAATTGAATCTTGCCGTGGGCCGCGAGGTGATCCAATGAAACGCATTCTCGTGACAGAGGCAGCCCTGTGTGCCGGCGCATGGCTGCTGCTGGCCGGCTGTAATGCACAGGGAAAGGGCGATCCGAAGGCTGAGGCGCCGCCCCCGACGCAGGTCGAGCAGGTGCAGAATGGCTTCTTCACGGTAGACGACCCCAGTAAGTTTCCGCTGGCGACGGCGGGCGAGCACGACGCGGCGCCCGAATTGAAAGTGACGGGAGTGGTCAGCGCCGACGTGTCGCGAAACATTCCTGTAATCACGCTCGCGTCCGGCCGCGTCACGGAGATCCACGCCCGCCTGGGCGATACCGTGACCGAGGGTCAGCTCCTGATGAAAGTGCAGAGCGCCGACATCTCCGGCGCCTACTCCGATTACCAGCAGGCCCTCGCCGACGAAACGCTGGCGCGCGCGCAACTGGATCGCTCCAAAATTCTTTTCGATAAAGGCGCCATCGCTCAGAAAGATCTGGAAGTGGCCCAGGACGCCGCCACTAAAGCGCAAGTTACGGTCAAGACCACTTTGGATCACTTGCGCGTGCTGGGCACGGATCCGGATCACCCGTCGGCCATCGTGGAAGTCAGGGCTCCCGTTTCGGGCGTGATTACCGATCAACAGGTAACTGCCGCGTCGGGCGTGCAGGGCCTGGCTTCGCCGAACCCCTTCACCATTTCCGACCTGTCCTCCATCTGGATTCTCTGTGACGTGTATGAGAACGATCTGGCCCAGGTCCGTCTGGGAGAGTACGCCGACGTCAATCTGAACGCTTATCCGAACCAGGCCCTGAAGGGCCGCATCGGAAATATCAGCCCGGTTCTCGATCCCAGTACCCGCACGGCCAAGGTGCGCCTCGAAATGAGCAATCCTGGAATGATTCTGCGGATCGGTATGTTTGTCACTGCCACGTTCCACGGGCTCCAGAAGCAGGCGCACGCCACTGTTCCGGCGCCGGCGATTCTGCACCTGCACGACCGCGACTGGGTCTACGTCCCGGCTGGAGGCGCACGCTTCCGGCGGGTCGAGGTGGTTGGCGGAAACATGTTGCCCGGCAATCTGCAAGAGGTCTCCGGCATCCGGCCGGGACAAAAAGTGGTCTCCAACGCCCTTGTCTTGCAATCTACCGTGGAGCAGTAATGGATAGGGAGCAGGTTCGCGCCCGCATCGAGGTAATCGGCATCATTCCCGCCATTCGCGTATCGTCCGCGGAAGACGCGCGGTTTGCCGCGGAGGCGGTTTACCGCGCCGGCCTATCCATTGTCGAGATCACTATGACGGTGCCTGGAGCGATTGACCTGATCGCCGCACTGGTGCGCGATTTTCCGGAAATGGTGGTAGGCGCGGGGACCGTCCTCGATCTGGATACGGCGCGCCGTTGCCTGGACGCCGGCGCCAGTTTTTTGACCAGCACCGGATTCGATTTGGGTGTTGTGGAACTGGCAGTCAAGGCCGACACCGTGACGCTGCCGGGCGCCCTGACGCCGACCGAGATCATCACCGCATGGAAGGCCGGCGCTGACTTCGTCAAGGTTTTTCCCTGTGCGCAGCTCGGCGGCGACAGTTACATCAGGGCGCTGAAAGCCGCCCTGCCGCAGATCAAATTGATTGCCTCAGGCGGCGTCGAGCAACAGACCGCGGCGCATTACATCATCGCGGGAGCTACCGCGATCGGCGTCGGCAAAGAGTTGATCACCCACGAGGCCATCCGCCTGCGCAAGGCCGAATGGATTCTGGAGCTGGCCCGTAGATTCGCAAGTATTGTGAACAACGCGCGCAGTCAAGCGGCGCGAGGGAGGCAGGGCGTTGTCACCTTCAAGTAACATGGGCAAAATCGCATAAAATAATGATCCGCAAGCTTGTAGATTTCGCGCTGAATAACCGGCTGCTCGTCGTTGCGCTCGCAATTCTGCTCTTCGCCTGGGGCATCATTTCGTTCAAGAACTTACCCATCGAAGCTTATCCGGACGTAGCCAACAACTACGTACAGATCATTACGCAATGGCCTGGCCGCGCGGCCGAAGAGGTAGAGCAGCAGGTCACCATCCCTATCGAAATCGTGATGAACGGCCTTCCGCACCTGGAGCACCTGCGGTCTACCTCGCTGTTCGGGCTCTCCAGCGTAATGCTGATCTTCGACGATGCCTCGGAGAACGATTGGAACCGGGAGAAAGCTCTGGAGCGGCTGTCGGAGGTCACTCTTCCGGATAACCTGCAGCCGCAGATCGGGACCGACTACAGTCCGGTCGGCCAAATTTACTGGTACTCGCTGACCAGCACGAATCCCGAGTATGACCTGATGGAATTGAAGTCTATCGAAGACTGGGTCCTGGAAAAACAGTTCAAGTCGGTTCCGAATGTGGTGGATGTAGCCAGCTTCGGAGGCATCACCAAGGAATATCAGGTGGCCATGGACCCCGACAAGCTGGTGGAATACGCGCTGAGCATCGGCGATGTGGAGCAGCAATTATCCAATAACAACGTGAATGCCGGGGGCAGCTTCATCCAGCAGGGTCTGCAACAAGTCAACGTGCGCTCCATCGGACTCTTCGATAACGTGCGGGATATCGGGGCGACCGTCCTTAAGACTCAAAACGGCACGCCCATTCACATTAAGGACATCGGGTCAGTCATGCAGGGGCCGAAGATCCGGCTGGGCCGTATCGGCAAAGCCATTCACCGCACCGACGGGAAGGTGATCGACGACGACGACGTGATCGAAGGAATCGTGCTGTTGCGGAAGGGCGCCGAGTCCGACGCAACGCTGACGGCGATTCACGAGAAAGTTAAAGAGCTGAACGAGCACATCCTTCCCAAGGGCGTGAAAGTCGTTCCCTTCCTCGACAGAAGCGACCTCGTACACTTCACCACGCACACCGTCCTGCATAACCTGACCGAGGGCATTATCCTGGTGGCGATCGTCCTGTTCCTCTTTCTCGGAAACATCCGCGGCGCCCTCATCGTAGCCATCACCATTCCGTTTTCTCTCTTATTCGCATCCATCTGTCTGGACCTCAGGCACATTCCCGCCAATCTGCTATCGCTCGGCGCGCTGGATTTCGGCATGGTGGTGGATGGCGCGGTGGTGATGGTGGAGAACATCGTCCGGCATCTGGGACACGGGGGCGGCCAGCCGCGGTCGGTAGTGGAGCGCATTCGCGAGGCGGCCCACGAGGTGCAGCGGCCCGTGTTTTACGCCATAGGGATTATCATCACGGCGTATCTGCCGATCTTCACGCTGCAGAGCGTGGAAGGCCGCTTGTTCAAACCGATGGCTTGGACAGTAGCCTTCGCGCTGCTGGGCGCCCTGATCTTTTCGATGGTTCTAGCCCCGGTGCTGTCAAGCTTGTTGTTCGGTCAGAATACCCGTGAATGGCGGAACCCGGTGCTGGTATTTCTGACAGGGCGCTATCGGGCGCTGTTGCGCTTGGCCATTCGCGCCCGTTGGGTCACTTTGGGCGTAGCGGTGAGTTCCGTATTGATCGCCGCCTGGCTCGCCAGCAGCGGCATCATCGGATCGGAGTTCCTGCCGCACCTCGATGAAGGCGCTATCTGGGCGCGCGGTACGCTGGCCCCCAGCACCGGCCCGGATGAGGGCAACCGGTTGATGACCCAGGCGCGCATTATCCTCGCATCTTTCCCGGAAGTCACGCAGGTGGTATCGCAAGTCGGGCGTCCCGATGACGGCACCGATACCACGGGCTTCTTCAATACCGAATACTTCGTAGATTTGTTGCCCAAAGAAAAATGGCGTCCGGTATTCAAGGAGACTAAGGTCGAGCTGATCGCCGCCATGGATCGCGAGCTGGAAAAAATCCCCGGAGTGCTCTGGAATTTCTCGCAGCCGATTGCCGACAATATGGAAGAAGCGGTCAGCGGCGTAAAGGGCGAGCTGGCCATCAAGATCTACGGCGGCGACCTGAAGCTGCTCGAAGAGAAAGGCGACCAGATCGTCAGCGTGATGCGGAGCATTCGGGGCATCGAGGATTTGGGCCTGTTTCGTGTCAGAGGCCAGCCCAATCTCAATTTCACCGTGGACCGGGACCGGGCCTCCCGATATGGGATCAACGTGTCCGATATACAGGACGCCATTCAGACCGCGGTGGGAGGCAATGCCGTCAGTCAGGTCTTGCAGGACGAGAAGCGCTACGACCTGGTGCCGAGATATACGGCTTCCTATCGGGACACCACCGAAGCCATCGAGAACATTCGTTTGCTGGCGCCCACCGGCGAGCGCGTGTCGCTGGCGCAGCTTTGCAGCGTAAAGGTTCAAGACGGCGCCTCGGAGATCTATCGCGAAGAGAATTCACGCTACGTGGCGATCAAGTACAGCGTGCGGGGCCGCGATCTCGGGAGCACGGTCGAAGAAGCCATCCGGGATGTCGACCGGCAGGTGAAACTCCCGGAGGGTTATCGGATCAGTTGGGCCGGTGAGTATGCCAGCCAGCAGCGCTCCCAGAAACGGCTGATGATCGTGCTCCCCATCACGATTCTGGTCATCTTCATCATTCTCTATGCGATGTTCGGCTCGTTCAAATGGGCCAGCCTCATGCTCGTCAATATCGCCATGGCACCTTTGGGCGGCCTACTGGCGCTGCTGATCACCGGTACGCATTTCAGCGTGTCCTCGGGGGTCGGCTTCCTGGCGCTTTTCGGCGTTTGCGTGCAGACCGGTGTCATCATGCTGGAGTACATCAACCAGCTTCGCGCGCGCGGTCATTCAGTCATGGACGCCGCCGTCGAAGGAGCGGTGCTGAGGCTCCGCCCGATCATGATGACCACCCTGGTGGCCACATTGGGGCTGCTGCCCGCGGCCATGTCGCGCGCGATTGGTTCCGATTCCCAGCGGCCCTTCGCCATCGTCATCGTGGGAGGCCTCATGCTGGCCATGCTGGTGAATATCTTCCTGCTCCCGACACTATATGTATGGGTGGCCGGGGATCACGACGTGCTCCCCACGCCCGAGCCGGGCTTCGACGAATCGGAATAAACTCTTAACAATCCGCGATAAAGTAAAGTCCATCTCGCCGACGGCGGGCCCTGACCGCATCATATAACCCAGAACTGTATGGGGGACCATCAGCGGCACAAGTCCGAGATGGCGAACCAGCCAAGTGGACTGGTTCCCGAGCGGGCGACGATACGCATCGAATCGTCGCGCATCGTACGTCACTTCTATGGAATGCGCGTTTGCCGCCAACCTAGCTAGCTGTCGACGGTGTATTTTGGCGCGTTTGAGGCGAGTTCTCCCCGGCCTTTAAGGCGGTAAGTTTGGCAAAGCTGCTTCCCCTTCGGCCTCTAACTCGGCAACTCCACAGTCCCTGCTCTCGACGCCCGTACGCCCGCTGCCTAACGTTAGCCCTTCTCGACCTGCATTATAATGCGAACATGTCCGATTTGCATGACCGATCGATCTTGGTAGTTGGTTTGGACGACTCACATGAACAAATTGGCAAGGGAATCTGGGAGGATGTCGCTTCCCAAGCGCGCCGAGTGACAGCGATTAGCACGGCCGAGTTGGCGGGACGACTGAGCGAGTTTACTCGAGACGTCGCTTCGCTTTTTGAGCGAGTTAATGGGGCGGTAGGCTCGTACGAGTTGGAAACCTTTGAAATTAGTGCTGAGATTACAGCAAAGGGGGAGATCCGACTGTTGGGCAGCGCTGGTTTAGACGTAAAAGGTGGCCTAAAGCTAATCTTCAGAAAAAAGGGGGCCAGAGAATGAACCTGGCGCTAGCGGTCGGCTGCGGCGAATACGAGGATCCCGACATCCACAGCCTAAAGTACCCTGACAAGGACGCGCAAGGTGCAGCATCCATACTGTCTGCAAACTGCGCTGTCGGCGCGTCTGAATTATTTCTTCTCATGAGTGGTGCAACGGGCAGACTTAGATCGACGCGCAGTAATATCATTCGAGCTCTCTCGCACCCAACGCTTCTGAGCAGTGTGCCACAGATTGATTTGCTTTTTTTCTTCTTCAGCGGACACGGCGCCCGATCTCAGAGTACCGGCCAAGATTACTTACTGCCGTGCGATTCGGTTTTCAGTTCAGTAGACGAAACAGCGATCCCGTTCGCGACCGTAATTCGCTATTTGGAATTCTGGAAGGCGCGCCAGACAATCATTTTCGTCGATGCGTGCCGGTCACCCCTCCGCGCTGGCAAGTCTATCCACATCAGCACTGAAGAAGTGCTGCAGACCCAGACGCTGAAGTTCCCCGGCGTAGCCGCGTTTTGGGCCTGCAGTCCTGGTGAGCGTTCCTACGAACTGGACGCAGAGGAAAGTGGCGCATTCAGCCATGCGCTACGGGCGGGTCTTGGTGATCAGGGAAAATGCAAGTCAATCGCTGAACTGGACCGCTACCTTCGAGAGAATGTACCCGGTCTCTGCCGGTCACACGGTTTACCGCCGCAGAATCCGTATTGCGATGTCAGGCCTCTCGCGCGCCAGCATTCAATAATCGTTTCGGCCATCGTGTGTGACCGTTGGGAGTCAGCCGCGCCGATTGGCCGAGAAATTCGGCCCCACGTCGCACCATTTATAGACAGATCGTTAGACGGGCCGTATTACTGCGGCTTCGACTTTGGCACCTCCTATTCGGCTGTTGCTGTGTGCGACCGGCACGGGAAACCAGTCTTCATCCCGTCACCCCAGAGACGAATACTGGTCCCTTCGGTTGTTGCGTTTCTTCCTAACCTAGACTACTTAGTAGGCTGGCCGGCCCTCGAATATGCGACCGTCAATCGTCAAGCGGCCGTCTTTCACATTAAACGAAAGTTGGGCACACAGGATTCCGTCGTAGTTCACGGCCGAACGTTCACGCCCGAGTTCATCGCATCGCTCATTATCCGTTCGTTAGCGAAGAACCTAGAGGACTACCTAGGTGGACCCATCTATCGAGCAATCGTCTCGGCACCTGCCAACTTCAGTATTGCGCAGTGCAACGCGCTGACGAAGGCGTTCGAGCTCGCTGGCGTACCCGCCTTTCGTTTTATGAGCGAACCGTCGGCTGCAGCTCTTGCTGCCGAATATCGGAGCGAAAGCAGAGACCGAGACAGGAGCTATCTAATTGTCGATTTAGGAGGCGGCACTCTGGACGTCGCCGTCGTGGTCATTGAGCCCGTGGTAGTTACGCTCGACCGCTCGATCTGGGAAGTCGTTTCAGTCGCAGGCGACCGGAATTTGGGCGGGCTAGATTATGATCTAGCGGTGCAACGCTACATTGAATCGCGAGTGCGTGAGAAGATCCGGAGCGTTGATTATGAATTCAACGAAGCCGACACTGCCCAGATCCGATCCGAGTCTGAGAGAGTAAAGATCGATCTCGGTACTCGGGAAGAAACTCACGTGCTCCTGCAAAATTTCGAGTGTAATGCCGGGCTATATGACATCGACGTCCCGATATCCCGCGGCCTTTTCCGTGCACTTGTTGAAGATCTGAACCGGCGTTTTCTGGACTGCGTCAATGCCGCACTGATGGCCGGGATTCGTTTTGACACCAAGCAGATGGACCAGGTCTTCCTCGCAGGTCAGGGAGCCAAGATTTTTTGCGTTCGGGAATTACTGGAACAACGGTTTCCTGGTGTGGCTTTCGAGGACACGTTTCAGGAGAACGCAGTTATTTATGGGATGGGGCGGTACTCCGGAGTTTTCACGGGGATTATCAAAGACCGCCTGTTGCTCGAGGTCACTCCATTTGCCTTGTGCATCAGGTGCCGAGAAATCGTCACGGACTCGTCTACGGCGGAGAGCCGCGCGGAGTTCTTTGTTTCAGATGATCCGGTTAAGAACGTCTTGACGACGTTCATTCTTGCACCGAATACGACGATCCCAACGCGAAAGAGCGTTTTCGGCCGTTTCGATGCAAAACCAGGAATGAAAGTACCGCTTTACATTGTTGAGCGCGGCCTGACGGATGCTAGTGAGACGAGCGTAGGACTAATTGAGCTTCCAGTGGGAGTGCTCCTGCCAGAGTTTGAGCTAACAATCGATATCGACGCAGACCGTACAGTGAAGATTCTGGTGCACAACTATTCTACGGGGCAAGCCGAAACGTATCAGGTCAATAACTTCTTTGGTGAGCTAGCTCGGACCAAAAAGCAAGGCGAGTTAGTGCGACTTGTGGGAACGTAAAAGAGGAAGAGATACTTGCGGCTAAGTTCTACTGTTGTTGACCGTAAGTGCAGACTGCACGTCAGAGGCAAACAACGAATCTGAGACTTTCCGCCGTTTTGCTGACGAAGGGCTGCCGAACTAACCGCCGGTAGCCGTACAGTAGGTTAGCTGGCTAAGCTAGCTGCTAGTGAGTGGCTACGTCGCCGTATCGTCGGCTTGTCTAGTTACTTCCAAGCGCAAAAGTCGAACCTGTGATGGAAGGCGTGTTAGTTAAACTAAGGATGATGCCCAGGCGGGCTTAACTCGCCTGGAGTTCAAACAGTATGAGCGCGCGCTCAGATTGGGACCAGATAAGTCGGGTTCGAGGAAGGTAGGCGCCGAGCAATCCAGCTTGGGCCAGAGACTGAATCTGGGCAGAGGGCCTTTGGCTTAACGTGTACGGAGGGCGAGGGCGCCCTGCCCGGAGCCAGCATGAGCGTCCTACAAAAGGATACATCGCCAGCGCGTGCGACGGCGCCAGGGAACACTCAAAGTTGCCCTTTGTAATTCTCCAACACAGTACGCACCAGCTGGCTGCGCGTGCGCACCCCGGTCTTCGCAAACAACTGCTGCAGCGTCGCTTTCACCGCGCTCTCGGATACCTGCAACTGATCGGCGATTTCCTTGTTTGCCAGCCCCTCGAAGACGTGCTGCAGCACTTGGCGCTCCCGCTCCGTGAGCTTCTTGCGGCGATATTCCGCCTGCGGCGCGGTGGCTCCCACCAACACCGAGCGCAGGTAGCCCGGCTCGAAATATTCTTTGCCGCCGCTCACATCGCGAATGCTTTGAGCCAGCGCCGCCAGAGAACAGTGCTTTTGGAGAACGCCCGCAATGCCCAGCCGGATCATCTCCGCGGCCTCCAGTTCGGTCACTCCCGCTGTCACCACCAGGACCCGGCCGCGAAATCCCAGGTTCTTGGCCTTGGCCAGAAAATCGGTGCCCTTGCCGTCGCCCAGATCGTAGTCGAGCAGCACCACATCCACCGAAGTCGTCGCTACGATCTGTAGCGCTTCGTCCGCGGAAGCGCAATGTCCCGCGATTTCGAAATCTGCCTCCGCCGCCAGCAGCCGCGCCACGCTTTCGCGAAACAGCGTGTGGTCGTCGACCATAAGAATGCGAATGCGGGTTTTCGTGTCCACTCGTTCACGCCTCCGCGAGCGGCGCCAGCACCACCGCAAAGCAGCAGCCCGCCGTCCGCGCTTCGTAACGCAGCTCGCCGCGGCAACTGCGCACGATCGCGCGCGATACATAGAGGCCCAGGCCGGTTCCGTCGGCGCCCTGCTGGAACGGCCGGAACAACTGCTGCGGCGAACGTATCCCCACGCCGGTGTCTGCAAAGCGGATGACCACCGAGGCTTCCTCCGCGCCGGCCGCTATAGTCAGCTCCTTGCGCTCCGAGGCCTGCATGGCGCGCTGGCTGTTCCGCGCCAGGTTCAGGAACACCTGCAGTAAACCATAGGAGTCCGCCCAAACCAAAGGCAGATCCTCCTCGATTTGCCATTTCACCGTCATCTCCGACTCCTTGAACGACGGCTCAATCAACACCCGCAACTCGTCCAGCACCGCGCCCACATCCACCGCGATGGCGTGTTCTTCCGGCGCGGCCTGCAGCTCCATTGCGGCGATCTTCTCCAAGCCTTGGATCAGCGTTTGCAGCGCCTCAAAATCCTGGTTCTGTGCCAGGCCCTCGACGCGCGCCAGGTTCCGCCCCACAGCCGAAACGGCGCCGCACAGATTGCGAATCTCGTGCGACATTGCGCCCATCAGAATGCGCGTATTCTTCAAGAGATGATTTAAGCTGAGGTCTTCGCGGTCGCGCAGATCTTCGGAAAGGTCCACAATGATGGCGGCTAACTTGGACCCGGAGAGGGTCTTGTAAGTCGAGAACCAGATCGCCGCAAGAAACACTTCGCCGCTGCGCCGCTGTCCCCTGCACTGCATGGTGGTCCGGAACGACTGCGCCCGGTTGGTCTGAGCTACCGATTCGAGCGCCGGCAAATAGTTGCGGATAGGCTCTCCTGCCAGGGGAACGCCGCCCACGGCGAGCAGTTGCTGGGCGGCCTGGTTGGCCAAAACGATGGAACCGGATGAATCTACGGTAACGATGGCCGCCGGGCTGCTCTCAATTAATATCTGGACCTGTTGCTCGGCGTCTTCGCGATGCTTGATATGCTCGCTCAACTCCCGCACGTGCTCGAGAGCCAGTAGCCGCTTCTGCACCAGCTCCGAGACGAACAGGCCCGTGCCGACGAACGCGGTGCTCATCATGGCCATGCGCGTGGCGGCATCGGTCGATGGAAAGGGGCTGAACAACTCGCCGAGGATGGCGCAGAAGATACCCAGCGCGGCGATCTGCGGGCGAGTGAGGAAGCCGCCCGCCAGCATGATCGGAAACAGATACAGGAAGCTCAGCGAAAAGTTGGGCTTGATCGCCCAGTCCCCCACCGCTATGACGGCGATAAGCGCCCCGGCGGCCGTCAGCGCTCGCGCGCGGTTCGGCGGAGAATATAGGAACGAAACGTCCGGCATGCTTACAGAATTGCTGGATCTGCATCTATTATCGGTTATCCGGGGAACTGCGCCGCGCATCATGGCGTCGAATCACGCAGAAGGAGCTTCTCCGTGCGCTGCAACATTTCGGTCTTATTCTGTGTTCTCGCTACAGCCGGCGTCGCCGCCGATCCCGCGATTACGATCTACAACCAGCAGTTTGCCGTCGTTCGGGAAACCATTCCGCTCGATCTAAGACAGGGTGTCAACAAACTCGAATTCACCGGAACTACCGCCCAGGTCGAGCCGGAGTCGGTGATGCTGCGCGCACCCGGCGGGCGTGTATTGCAAATTCTGGAGCAAAATTATCGAGCCGACCCGGTATCGGTTGAAGCGCTGCTGAGACGCTACGAGGGCCAGACCATCGACTTCGAGGTCCGCAATGGCGACCGCGTCGAGACCGTCTCCGGCAAGATTGTGCGCGCCGGCAGGGCGCCGCAAGGGCAGCAGCCATACGTCTCGCAGGCGATTATCGAAGTGGCCGGCAAGCTGCGCTTCGATCTTCCAGGTGTTCCGCTCTTTCCCGGCCTGAGCCCCGATATGATTCTAAAGCCGACGCTCGACTGGACCGTCGCCACAGATCGCGCCGGGCCTGTGGATGCGGAATTGGCTTACGTCTCCGGCGGATTCGACTGGAGCGCGGACTACAACATCGTGCAGAGCGCCTCCAATGCGCTCGACATCATCGGCTGGGTGACCATGGAAAACCGCAGCGGCAAGGAGTTCGAGAACGCGCAGGTGAAACTCATGGCCGGCGACGTGAATAAGGTCAAACCGCGCGAGGGGGTCATGTTCGCAACCAGGTCGGGCGCGGTCGGAGGAATAATTGGCGGAATCCCGGGCGGCGTTCCGGTGGTCGAAAAAACGTTCGACGAGTACCACCTCTACACCCTGCAGCGGCAGGTCACGTTGCACGACAAAGAATCCAAGCAGGTGGAATTCGTGCGGGCCGCCGGCGTGAAATCCGAAATGCTTTACGTTTATGACGGCGCGAAAATTGACACGAATCGCTATAACGGTTGGGGGTCGGAGATGATCCGCAACGACGCTTTCTACGGTACACAGTCGAATCCGAAGGTTTGGGTGATGCGCGAATTCGTAAACTCCGACGGCAATCGCCTCGGCATGCCGCTGCCGAAGGGCAAAGTGCGCTTCTATCGCCGTGACACTGACGGACGTCTGGAATTCACCGGCGAAGACACCATCGATCACACGCCCAAAGACGAGAAGATTCGGGTATTCACCGGCGCGGCATTCGACTTGACCGGCGAGCGCAAACGCACCATCTTCCACAACGACATGGGCCGTCAAATGATGGATGAGGCCTTCGAAATCAAATTACGCAATCACAAGAAGGAGGCGGCCGAAGTGAAAGTGGTCGAGCACCTCTATCGATGGAGCACTTGGGAAATCCCGACCAGTTCAATGCCTTACACCAAGACCGACGCGCAGACCATCGAATTCCACGTGCCGTTGCAACCGGACGAGGAAAAAACGATCACCTACGCCGCCCACTACACCTGGTGATTAAGCGGGGTAATCAGGCCGATACCACCGCGACCTGCGGCTTCGGCTGGACGCGCGCAGCCAGCCACAGCCATACCAGCGATACGAACTGGAACCCCACCACCGAGGCGAGCACTCGCGCATCGCGCACACCGCCGAACCACGCCCCGCTGGCCAGCACGGCCACGCCGGTCGCGGTCAGCCGCGCGGCTTCCGCAATCAGGAACTCACGCCGGCTCTCCAGCACGCCGCCCAGGCACACCAGGCTGCCCAGGATGTATGCGAAATAGGCCACGTTCAGCGCGGTTCCCTGCTTCGGCAACAGCGCCAGAAAGTGGCTGTTGGCCCCAATCAACACGACGAACTGCACCAGCCCGTACACGCTCAGCGGCACACTGCGCGGCGGATCGAACTTCACGAAATCGACGCGCGGGTCATACGGGCGCTTCGGAAAACGCGCCGCTACATCCGGCGGCCGCCATCCCGGAGGCGCAAACCATACCTTCACTTTGTCTGCCCAGGAGCCCGCGTGCCACGCATCCTGCGCCATCGCCCAATAATAGTGCAGGTTGGCCCACACCGGATTCCAACTGTTCAATTGGCCGCGGATACCGTAGATACACGGCTCCTCGTCGAGTTCCTCCTGGAAGCTTCCGAAGATGCGATCCCAGATCAGAAACACGCCGACATAGTTCTTGTCCAGGTAGATATCGTTTTGCGCGTGGTGCACGCGATGGTTGGAAGGCGTCTGTATCCAGCGGTCCAGGAATCCCATGCGGCCGATGACCTGCGTGTGCGGCCAGAACTGGTAAAAGAGCTGTATCACGCCGACCATCAGGTATACGAATAGCGGCACGCCGCATAGCGCCATCGGCAGGTAGAAGATCCAGCTCAGGAACGCGCCTGTCCCGGTCTGGCGGAGCGCGGTGGTCAGGTTGAACTCTTCGCTTTGGTGATGCACTATGTGCGATGCCCAGAACAGGCCTACCGTGTGCCCGTAGCGGTGGTTCCAGTAGTAGCACAGATCGTAAAAGACGAAGGCGAAGACCCACGTGCCCCAGTGGTTCGCCGGCAAATGCACGGGCGCCAGATGCCGCAGCGCCCATTCATAAAAGAAGATGCCGAGGAATCCGAAGAAGACGCGTATGCCCGTGCTGACCACGCCGCAGCTCAGGCTATTAATGGCGTCCGCGAGATGATAGTAACGCGTGCGCTTGGCGCGGTCGACGATGAATTCAAGCGCGATGAGAGCGAGAAACACCGGCACTGCCAGCGCTACCGCTTTGCCGTAGGTGGTGTCCATACCCTTGCAAAGATCTTACCGCATCGGGAACACCCTCATCTTGCCGGCCTCGTCGCGGAGCAGACACGTGCTCATATACTGTTGGCGCGATTTTGCGGCAGCCAGATCGTGATACACAAACGACCCCTTCACGAAAAAGTGACAGACCGCGGCGCGCCGCGACAACTGCATATTCCGGCGCGCCGACCCGCCGTGAATGAGATTGGCATGCCAGATTAATACATCACCTTTCCTGGCGTGAAAGTATTTCGGTTCGAGGCCATGCTTCTCGATCAATCCGATGATATAAGGTTCATACTTCGCCTGATACGAGGCATAGCCTTCTCTCTTGAAGTCGGATTCCGTAATCCCCACATGGTTGCTGAATACATAGGGCAGCCTGTGGCTGCCCGGATAGAATACCAGCGGGCCGCTATCCGGGTGTATGTCTTCAAAAGCGATCCACGCCGCGGTCAGATATCCCAGCGGATAAGTCGTCATGTGAATCGAGTCTGAGTGCAAACCCTGCTGCGAGCCCTTGTGCGAAGTAATCGTTTGCAGCGGTTTAGGCTCCCGCTCCATCAACAGGCGAATCCAGCGCAACAGGCCGGGATGCTTCAGAATCCGGCAGAATGCTCCGATCTTTTTGTGCGGGTTGAGCGAGCGCCCCGGATAAGGATCGTCCGGGGAAGCCGGGTCCGGCGGCAGCGCGATCCTTCCGCTTCGGGTGGCCTTCTCATACGCATCCCACACAGCGTCCAAAACAGGATCGGCAATCAACCTATTGAGAATGATATAGCCGTTGGCGGCCCAATAACGGCACTGCCCGGCCTCCTCGCCATCGATTTCGCCTTGCCGCAGCTTCGCTTCGATTCGATCCGACGCGTCCGCCTGGTCCAGCCACGGGTATGGACCGGAATAAGGAAAGTGTTCCGCGCGAAAAGCAGGCAGCTTGGAGACGTGGAGCGGTTGTTCCGCAAACAACCCGCGGCGAGCCATATCCCATCAGGATACACCCCCGCCGCGCTTCCGCTTGACAGATGACGTAAGGATATGGCATATATGGAACTACCATATATGAAGATCCAGGATGATCGGGAATGGAAGAAAGGCAGCGCGGAGCTGTTGATCCTGTCGCTGCTCGAAGACCAGCCCAGGCACGGCTACGACATCTGCAAGCTCATCGAGGCCCGCTCGGACGGGGCGCTGCGGTTCCACGTCACTTCGCTCTACCCGCTGCTCTACCGCCTCGAGAAGCATGGTTGGATTCAAGGGCGCTGGGTCGAGAAATCCGGGCAGCGACGACGGCGCTACTACCGCTTGACGCCCCAGGGCCACAAGGCGCTGGCGCAGCAACGGCAAAGTTGGCAGGATTTTGTCGGAGCGGTCGGAAGGATTACGGGAATCGAATATGTCTGAATGGCCTGATTGGAACAACGAAATCAGACAGCGTTTGGCGGGTCTCCACCTGGCGCCGGCGCGCGAAGCGGAAATCGTCGAGGAGTGGGCGCAGCACCTGGAAGAGGCCTATGCGGAGCTCCGGTCTGAAGGAGCAACGGAAGACGAAGCCCGCCGCGCGGTCCTGGTCACATGGAGCGTACCCAAACTGACCGGCGGCCGCCGCGATAGCGTGCCGCCGGGATCAGCCAGTTCCGGCAATATCGCCGCGGATTTGTGGCAAGACCTGCGATACGCCGCCCGCAATCTGCGCAAGAGCCCCGCGTTCGCGGTGTTCGTCATCCTGACACTGGCCTTGGGCATCGGCGCTAACACTACTGTGTTCACCCTGATCAACACAGTCCTGCTTAATCCTCTCCCGATCAAAAATGCTTCGCAATTGGTCGCCGTGGACACGTTGGCCACTACCACGGCGTCACGCTCGGGCCGCTTGCTGCCAGTCTCCTATCTCAATCTCGAAGACCTTCGGGCGAAGAACCAGGTGTTCACCAACCTGGCCGGGTATACACCGCCCATGGCCTTCACGCTGACCACCGCGGCAGGTTCGGAGCGCATCTTCGCCGAACTGGTCACCGCCAATTATTTCGAGACACTCGGCATTCGGCCGATCATGGGGCGCTTCTTTGTTCCGGAAGAGGACCGCACACCGGGCGCGCATCCGGTCGTAGTAATCGGCTACGGTACGTGGCAGCAGCGGCTTGGCGGCGCTGCCGATGTCATCGGCCGCACCATGCGGATCAACGGCCTGGTATTTACCATTGCGGGTGTGGCGCCGGAAGGCTTCAAAGGCGTGAACGCGATTTTCGGACCGGATATCTGGGTTCCCGCGACGATGGCGGAGCAGATCCTGCCGGCGCAGTTGCGCGATGCGCTCCGCGAACGGAGCGAGGTGGTTTTCCATGGGGCCGGCCGCTTAAAACCCGGCGTGTCGATGAGGCTGGCCGAGGCCAATCTGAAGACCATCGCAGCCGGCTTGGAAAAGGAATATCCGGACGCGAACCGGGGTCACACCGTCTCGCTGCGCCCTCTCACCGAAGCTGCGCTGGGAGATGCGCGCCAAAGCGCATTGTTTGGCAGTGTCGTGCTGATGGCCATTGTCGGTTTGGTGCTGCTGATCGCTTGTTCGAACGTAGCAAACCTGCTCCTGGCGAGAGCCGCGGGACGGCGGCAGGAGATCGCGGTGCGCCTGGCGTTAGGAGCGGGCCGCGGCCGCCTGATCCGGCAACTGCTGACAGAAAGCACCCTGCTGGGCGTTCTGAGCGGCGTTATGGGATTGGCCCTGGCTGATGTGGGCTGCCGTCTTCTCTGGTCTGCACGGCCGGCAGAGGTGGCCCGGAATTTCGTGGATCTGAAAATGGATGCCCATGTCTTTGTGTTCGCGCTGGTGGTCTCGTTGATCACGGGGCTGCTGTTCGGATTGGTTCCCGCCCTGCAATCCTCCCGCGCTGAAGTGGTCGAGGCGCTTAAGGAGGAGACCCGCACCGCCGGCCGCAGCCGCCGCCGCATCACCTTCGCCAATGCCCTTCTGGTTGGGCAAGTGGCCCTGTCGCTCGTGTCGCTGATCACCGCTGCGTTATTCTTTCGCAGCATCCAACGCGCATATACGATCGATCCCGGTTTTCAGACTGACAGGCTCGCCGTATTCCTGATGAACCCTGGCCAGGCCGGATACAGCCGGGCGCGCACCGAGCAATTCTATCGCGACGTGCGGGCACAAGTGTCGGCAATGCCCGGCATCGCTTCTGTGTCATGGTCGTCCAACCTGCCTCTTTGGGCGCGACTGTCTCGCGGCATTCTGATCGAAGGTCAGACGCCGCTGCGGCCATCCGACACAGTCACCGCGGTGGTGAACACCGTGGACCTGAACTATTTCGAGACCACGGGTATTTCGCTCACACGTGGACGCGATTTCACGGACATGGACCGCGACGGATCGCTTCCGGCCGCCATCGTCAACGAGACCATGGCCGCCAGATACTGGCCAAACCAGGATCCTCTGGGAAAGCGCTTCCAGTTCGCCGGCGACAAGTTCTTCCGCCAGATTGTAGGCGTGGCTAAGACGGCCAATTACCAGTCACTCAACGAGGAAGCGCAGCCCGCCGTATATCTTCCGCTGCGCCAGAATTTCTCCGACACGATGATCCTGCACGTGCGGACGCAACGGGACCCGGCTGGAGTTCTCACCGCGGTGCAGCGCGAAGTGCGCGCCATCGATTCCCACTTGGATGTCACCGACGTCCGCACGGGGCGCAAGATTATCGATCAGGCGCTCTTTTCCGCGAGGATGGGTGTCGGCCTGCTTGGCGTCTTCGGACTGTTGGCGCTGTGTCTTGCATCGGTCGGCCTTTACGGCATTCTGGCTTACTCGGTGAACCGGAGGCGGCACGAGATCGGTGTGCGGATGTCACTGGGCGCTGATCGATCGAGCGTGTTGTGGCTGGTCCTGCGCCAAGGCATGACGCTGGTGGTTAGTGGAATCGTCGTGGGGCTTTGCGCATCGTTCCTCATCGCCCGAGCACTATCGAGGCTGCTCTATGGGGTGAGTGCAACAGATCCTGTAAGCCTTGCCGGCGCCTCTCTGACCCTTCTGACTGTGGCGGCCCTTGCCTGTTACCTGCCGGCTCGCGGCGCCAGCCGGGTCGATCCCTTGGTTGCCTTGCGAGAGAGCTGAATGAATGCGGTGGTAGGCACGGGCAGATTCGAACTGCCGACCTGTCGCTTAGGAGGCGACCGCTCTATCCATCTGAGCTACGTGCCCGCGATTCCACTCCATTATATCGTTGCGTGGCAGCGCCGCAGTCCTTTGCGGCCGATGTCGGTGCGATAGTGCATGCCATCGAAGTGAATCAGGCGGGCGGCGGCATAGGCTTGATCGATGGCAGCCGCCAGATCGGGACCGGAGGCCGCCACACCCAGCACACGTCCGCCGGCGGTTTCGAGTCCCGCAGCGCCTTGCCGCGTGCCGGCGTGAAACACGGTTGCTCCGGTGGCTTCGGCGGCTTCGATTCCCGTAATCCCTTTTCCGGCCACGAACGTCCCCGGATAGCCGCCCGACGCCAGTACGACGCAGACTGCGGGCCCCGGCCTCCACTCCAGCCGTGCACTGGGCAACGCTCCCTGAGCGGCCGCCAGCAGCAGCGGCGCAAGATCGCTTTCGATCCGATACATGATCGGCTGCGTTTCGGGATCGCCCAGACGGACGTTGAACTCGAGCACCTTGGGCCCCGTCGCGGTCATCATGAGACCGGCATAGAGGAAACCTGTAAAGCCGGTCGCCTCGATCGTAGGACGGATCACCAGATCCAGGATCTCCCGGCTCTGCTCCGCGGTGAGAATGCTGGAGTCGCAGTAAGCGCCCATTCCGCCGGTGTTGGGACCAGTGTCGTCGTCGAACACAGCCTTGTGATCCTGGGTGGGCTCCAACGGAACGACGTTGCAGCCGTCGCTCAATACGATGTAGCTGACTTCTTCGCCGGTCAGGAACTCTTCGATGACGAAGGGCGGTTGCAGCGATGCCAGCGCTCGCTCCGCCACGGCTCGGTCTTCGGCGACAACCACTCCTTTGCCGGCGGCGAGGCCGTCGGCCTTGATTACCAGCGGGTAAGCGAAGCGATCCAGCGCCGCACGTGCCTCGGCGGCGTCCCGCGCGGTCAGAAAGGCCGCGGTTGGGATCTTGCTTTGCGCGAAAAAGTTCTTTGCGAATACTTTGCTGCCTTCCAGGCGCGCGGCTTCCGCGGTTGGGCCAAAAATCAGGCGCCCTCTATCGCGAAAAGCATCGACGACGCCAGCAACCAACGGCGCCTCGGGGCCTACCACTGTCAGATCGGCATCTACGGACTCGGCGATGGACAAGTAAGCGCCGGGCGATCCATCTCCCGCCGGCACGCAGGTCGCGATGGGCGCGATTCCCGGGTTGCCTGGTGACGCGAAGACTTTCTTCACTTCGGGACTCCGGGCCAGCCGCCAAGCCAGCGCGTGCTCGCGTCCGCCGCCGCCGATAATCAGTACTTTCATAGCCGCTACAATAATATCAATGCAAGAGACATACGACGTGGTGGTGATCGGCGCGGGGCATGCCGGGTGCGAGGCTGCGCGCGCGTGCGCCCGTATGGGATTGAAGACCGCCATCGTTACCATGAATCTGGACCTGATTGCCCAGATGTCCTGCAATCCGGCCATTGGCGGCATTGCCAAGGGTCACCTCGTGCGCGAGATCGATGCGCTCGGAGGCGTAATGGGCGAAGTCGCCGATGCCGTAGGAATTCAATTCCGGCTGCTGAATACCAGCCGCGGACCGGCGGTCTGGTCGCCGCGCGCGCAATGCGACAAGAAAATGTACCGGGTGCGCATGCGCGAGGTCCTCGAGCGGGAACCTAACCTGCGCATCAAGCAGGCGGAAGTTGCGGCCCTACAGATGGTAGACAGCCCGGAGCGGCGCGCCACTGGAGTGATGCTTCGCGATGGCCGAACGATCAGCGCGGGGGCCATCATCGTCACCACGGGTACGTTTCTGAACGGATTGGCGCATGTCGGCGAGATGCGGTATGGCTGTGGGCGCAACGGGGAGGCGCCATCCGAACTTCTGGGGGAGCAGTTGCGGACTCTGGGGCTGCAGTGGACCCGTCTGAAGACCGGCACGCCGCCTCGGCTCGACGGGCGGACGATCGACTGGAGCCGGTTCGAGCCCCAAGCGGGCGATGCCGCGCCGACGCCCTTTTCGTTCATGACGGACAAAATCGACCGTCCTCAAGTGCAGTGCCATATCGCCTACACCACCGAGGAGACGCACAGGATTCTTCGCGAGGCAATTCCACGCTCGCCCTTGTATAGCGGCCAAATAGAAGGAGTGGGACCGCGCTACTGCCCGTCGATCGAGGATAAGATCGTCAAGTTTCCGGACAAACTGCGGCACCAGATTTTCCTGGAACCGGAAGGTCTGGACACCAATGAAGTCTATGTCAACGGGATGTCCACCAGCATGCCTATCGACGTGCAGGCGGCCATGGTAGCGTCGATTCCGGGGCTGGAACAGGCTGAGATGATCCGGCCGGGGTACGCGATCGAGTATGACGCCATCGACCCGCGCGAACTGAGTCATACGCTGGAAGTGAAGTCGATCCGAGGATTATACCTGGCCGGCCAGATCAATGGGACATCGGGATATGAGGAGGCTGGTTGCCAGGGGATCGTTGGTGGAATCAATGCGGCGTGTGCGCTGCGTGGGATGGCGCCGATGCTGATCGGGCGAACTGCGGGGTACACCGGCATCTTGATCGATGACCTGATCACGAAGGGCGCGGACGAGCCGTACCGGATGTTCACTTCGCGCGCGGAGTTTCGGCTGCACCTGCGAATCGACAATGCGGACGAACGCCTGACCCCGCTCGGCCGGCGCGTGGGGCTCGTCACAGACGAGCGTTGGAACGTGTTCACGGCCAAACAGCGCCAGAAGGAACAGCTTACCAAGGCGCTGGAGCGGCACGCGAACGGGCAATGGCTCAAGCGGCCGGAGTCTTCGATTGCGGAGATCGGCGGTTGGGTTCGGGAGGTGTTGGGAGAAGAACCGGTTCGCGGTCTGCTCAGCACGATCGAAACGGAGATTAAATATAACGGGTACATCGCTCAACAGGAACGCCAGATTGAGCGAATGAAGGATGCCGAGCGTCGGCCAATCCCCGCGGAGTTCGGTTTTTGTGGGATCCCAGGATTATCGCGCGAGGTTCGAGAGAAGCTGGAGCGAGTGCGGCCAGCTACACTGGGGCAGGCCGGACGGATACCGGGTGTGACGCCAGCGGCCGTTGCGATCCTGGACGTTTACCTGAGCTTGAGTCGTGTTTGCTGACCTGCTTCGATCAAGATTGGCTTCGCTTCGTAAATTGTCGGATGAACAGGTTGAACAACTGCGCCGGCACTACGACCTGCTGGTCCGGTGGAACAAAGTACTGAATCTGACGGCCATTCGAACCCTGGATGAGGCTGTGGAGCGCCACTACTGTGAGTCGATTTTCGCGGCAAACTTTTTGCCGGAAGGCCGGATGTCTATAGCCGATCTTGGCTCGGGAGCCGGCTTTCCTGGAATTCCGATTGCGATTGTTCGGCCGGATTGTTTGGTAACGTTGATAGAGTCACATCAACGGAAGGCCGTTTTCCTGCGGGAAGCGGCTCGGGATTTGCCTAATGTTCGAATTATCGGCAAGCGGGCGGAAGAAGTTTGGGAGCGCTTCGATTGGGTGGTTTCGAGGGCGGTGAAATTCGCGGACATCGTGGAAGATCTAAAGAGATTGGGCAAAAGTGTCGAACTACTGACTGGGGTAGTTTATGCAACGGATCTGCCTGGATTCGATTGGCAGGCCCCGGTACGATTGCCCTGGGGCGAGCATCGCCTCTTATGGATCGGTGTTTCACGTGGAACACCGTTGGCTCTTTCGAAATCGTGATAGCATGACCGCTTGGGGAAAATCCTCGCAGTAACCAATCAGAAGGGCGGAGTCGGAAAAACCACTACTGCCATTAACGTCGCCGCCTCCCTGGCAGCCAATGATCTTCGTATCCTGGTTATCGATTCCGACCCACAGGGGAATGCAACCACCGGCCTAGGCGTAAGCAAAGATCCCGCGCGCGCCAGCCTCTATCATGTCCTGCTCGGCGGAGCGGAACTGGCTGATGCCGTCGTGCATACCGGGTTCGAAGGCCTTGACCTCGTGCCTGGCGACAAGAACCTGGTAGGCGCAAATCTCGAACTCGTGGACGCGAACCACAGGGAATTTCGCCTCCAGGAAAAGGTCGCGCCACTCCGAGCGCAATACGACTTCATCCTGATCGACTGCCCACCGGCACTCGATCTCCTGACCCTGAATGCCCTTATCGCCGCGGATTCTGTCCTGGTACCCATCCAATGTGAATTCTTCGCCCTCGAAGGCATCTCTGAGCTCATGGATACAATCCAGCGCATCAGAGACTCCTTTGGGCACCCCCTGGCAATCGAGGGCATCTTACTCACGATGTTCGACGATCGCACTAATCTGACCCGCCAGGTCGCAGCCGACCTTAAAGACTTCTTCGGCGACCAAGTCTTCAAAACCATTATTCCGCGGAGCATTCGCCTAGCCGAGGCGCCCAGCCACGGTATGACCATCCTGGCTTATGACGTCCGCTCCCGCGGCGCCGAAAGCTATATTCGTCTTGCCAAGGAGATCCTCGCACGTGAACAAAAACGCCGACAATCCGCGCCGGGCGCTCGGTAAGGGCCTGACCGCCCTACTGCCCACGCGGCCTACATCGCCCCCTTCCGCCGCCTCGCCGCAGGCCGGCGAAGAGGTCACCCAACTCCCGATCGACTCGATCGCCGCAAATCCGCTGCAACCCCGACGAATCTTCCACACAGAGCGTATGGAAGAATTGGCCCAATCTATCCGAGCCAATGGAATTATCCAGCCTCTGGTTGTCCGACGGCATGGCGAGCAATATCAGTTGGTGGCCGGCGAACGCCGCTGGCGGGCCGCCAAGATTGCCGGAATGGCCCGCGTCCCTGCTGTGATTCAGGATATCCCGGACGAACGACTCCTTGAGATCACTCTCATAGAAAACATCCAGCGCGAGGACCTGAACCCCATCGAAACAGCTCTGGCCTTTGACCGCCTAACCCGCGAACTGCAGTTGAACCACGAGGAGATCGGACGCCGTACCGGGAAAGACCGCTCCACCATCGCCAATCTGATCCGGCTGCTGCAACTTCCCCCGGATATCCAGCAATTGATCGCCGAAAGAAGACTCTCCGCCAGTAACGCGCGCTGCCTGCTAGCCCTGCCGACGCCGGAACTCCAAAGGGAAGTAGCCGAGAAAGCCGTCGCGCAGGGATGGTCGGTACGACAGGTTGAAAGACTTACCCAGCGCTTGACAGAGGATCGCAAACCCAAGACGGTCGAAGAGGCCCAGGCCGACCCCAACGTCAAAGCCGCGATCCAGGAATTGGAGAGAGTGCTCGGCACCAAAGTTCGAATCACTGAACGGGCCCGCCAAAAAGGCCGCATCGAAATCGAGTATTATTCGCCCGAAGACCTGGACCGGATCTACTCTGTTATCGTCGGCGGCCCTCAGTAGCTATTTCAGCAGTTGCAGAATGGCCGCCAGCTCCTTGCGGATCCCCGCCAGCGGTTCCGGGGTGAACAGGGCTACCTGTTCTTGATTGAGCGCCTTGATCTTTGGGCCCTTGGACTCGTTATGCAGCGATTGCCGTGCTCCTTCGATGGTATACCGTTTCTCGTAAAGGAGATGTTTGATCCTCAGGAGAAGCTCGACATCCTTGCGCCGGTACAAGCGATGCCCGGTCCCGGATTTCTTGGGCGCCAGCTTCGGAAACTCGCTTTCCCAGTAGCGTAGGACGTACGGCTCGACCTTCAGCAAATCCGCCACTTCACCTATCCGGAAGTACAGCTTGTCCGGTATCTCTGGGGGCGCTGTCGGTACCGCCGGATCTGGCATCACTCATTCGTCATCCTACCCTACTCCACATGGATTGTCACGATGTGCTGCCCCCGTGGCAGGAAGATAGCGGTCGGCCCGGCCGCATCGGGCAAGCATTCAGATCCATCGACATCCAGCCGGACCGGTTTGCGATTCAGCACCGCCAGCGCGCGCGCAGAACTCTTGTAGGATATCTCCACCCCTTGTCCCGCCGAGATCTGGGCGGAAGTCAGCTCACCATTGAAGTCAATCAGCCGCACCGGGAGAACCTGCGTGCCCGCTTCGACGGTATGCGCGCCGGCGGGAAGAAACACCAGCAAGTCGTTCAGAGCGGGCCAGGGCTGACCGTCCACCATAGCCGGCCCCGACCAGCGAAGGCCTACCCCATGAGGCGAATCCACCACCAACTTCGGCCCGAACCTCTCAATGCGGCTCACCACCGCCGCGGAAGCGGGAAGCAGAGCGAGGTCCGGCGAAAGAATCGAATTTTCGAAATACAAAGCCACCCGCGCGAACGCCCCCGCCGCCGAATGCACCACTTCGAAAAGCTCAGTGCCAGTCTGCTGTTTCGTAGGATAGACGTTCTGGTAGCGGTCCACGATGTTCAGGTCGATAGCCAACCGTTGAGGCTCTGTCGTCAGCGGGAGGTAGCGCCGGGCGATCTCCTCATAGCGCTGCGGCGGCATATTCCAGACCGTCGCCGGATCCTCCACCAGGAAAGTGAAATTCTGGTGCTCCATTAGCGGCAGCACTTGCGCCGAATCCGCGCCGATGGCGTCCCGCATCGTGGTATCCAAGCGGTCGTCCACATGCGTCAAGACTATGTCCAGGTAGTTTCGTGTACGGCGCATCTTCTCGATCTCAGCCAGCCACTCCTGCTGCGTGTCGCGGGCAAGCTTGGCGCGAAAGTCCAGAAATGCCCGCTGAGATGGCGCATCTTTCCGGTCGTGAAACAACTCGATGGGGTCGAATCCGCCTGCCCGCCGGAACTGGGAACGGACGTCGTCATTCATGGGCGTGAAGCGGGATGGGTTGGACATACCCTCGAGAGACTCGAAATAGAGTTCAGCCAGGTTGACGCCGTCCCAATCAAATCTACTAACAAGGTCTTTAACTCCTTTTACGACGGCACGGAAGCAATCCCGATTCGTAAGATTCATGAGCTTCCGCCAGTCCAGCTGGGCGTCTTGCAGCACTGCGGTTTTCTCCCGCCACTCGGGATGCTCCTCCCAGAACTTATCGCTGACGTGCGGCAGCTCCAGCCAGGCATAAATCAGAATTCCGTTAGCGTGGCAGGCGGCGATCAGACGTTTGAGATAGGCGTCGCGCTCCGGGTCCGGATCGTAAAAGTGCCAGGCAGCCACGTGCAAGGCCGAGATCCCGGCATTGCGCCAGCGAATGGCAAAGTAGTCGAGATCCACGCGCGAGCGATACGACGAATCGAAGAATGCCCAGAGGCGCGTGGAGCGAAAAGGCGGCTCCAGGCCAAGATCGGCCAGCGCCTGCAGCAGATAAGGGAAACGTTCGTATCCGCGTTCGCCCGGCGGCGCGGCCAGCCACAGCACGCCGCCCGAGCCGCGCCGCAAGCCTGCCAGCATCGGCGCGCCCGTCCAGCGCTCTTTGGCAAAGACCTTTGCATTGCCAGGTACTTCGTAGCGGGGCAGCTCCAGTCCCTTCTCCCACACGATGGGCAGCTTCGGCAGGTGCACATCTTCCAGACTGCTTACCCGGACATTGTCTTTGGAGTCTTTGGCGCGGCGGAAACCGAATAACTCAGCGGTCGAGGATTCGCCCTCCAGGATGAGGTAAGCGCCGCTTTCCACGCGGGTCGCCCATTCCCCGGAGCCGACCGCGCCGGATCGCAAAACGAAAATGCGCGCATTAGCGGCCGTCTGCGGCAGGAATCCGACCGATTCGAGAATGAGCGGCCAACCGCCCTGATCGTCGGATAGCACGCAGAAGTAGGGCAGAGCAGCCGCATGCGCTGCCGGCGCCGCCAGCAGCGCGAGACTAATGAGTAAACGCATACCAGAATCCCGCGCGAAAGTCGTTGAAGTGAGAGCCGGTCGGATAGCCCTTGATGGTGTAACTGCCGCGCACATAATTGACCGTCATGTAGAGGGACCTTGGCATACTGGACATCCGGAAACGTATTCCAGGCCCGGTTTCGACGAAGTTGGCCCAAGGCTCGCGCTTCTGATCCACGGTCACATTGCCGTTCCAGTACAACTGAGTTTCGAGCGCCCCCAGCGCCGGCGTGTAACCGAAACGGTTCTGCGAATAGAACAGGAAGTCATTGTCAAAGCGGCTCACGAAAATGCCATCGTCATTGGTTTCGAAGAACAAGCCGCCCGACTTGGATTCGAGCAGTCGCCCGAAGCCCTTGGTAAAGGAGGCGCCGCCGCGGTAATCCGCCACGGAGTGATCCGTCCGATATCCGATGGCCAAACCCGCTTCGCCCCAGCCCACCAGACCATGCCAGGGCGAGGTGGCCAGGCCAAGCGCGGGTATGACCGAGCTTTGCGACAGATATTGTGGCAGAAGAGCCGCGCCCTCCGGCGCAGTGGTCCCGCGCGTGTCGCCGATGAACCGCATACTCAAATACGGATGAACCGGAAACTTCACGCGCAGCTCCGCTTTCACCTGGGCGTACGCGAACAGGTCGCTCCATCGCGACGAATACATCGGAAATATCCAGAAGGTGATGCGGATGAGCTCGAGCCCGCCCTTGAGATGGCCGTACGCTTCGTTGGCCTCTCTGGAGATCTTCGGGTCCGGGCTCATGCGGGCCAGACCGAACCAGCGCACTGCCTGTGCATCGTCGTGCAGCAGATTGTAGGTCCATCCCAGTTTCAACATCACCGTGAAATCCGCCGGGTCGGCTTCCTCCGCCATCTGCAGGTATTTCAGCGCGTCCTTCATGAAGCCTGCGTTGAAGCTGCGCTCGGCCATCACCTTGGCATCGACAGAAGGTGCCGCCGGTTCGGTTGGCCGTTTCTGCAAAGTTTGCGGAACCCGCAGGACGGCTCGCACCCGATTGGCAAGCTCTTCGTCGCCGCTCTTCAGCACGCGCTCGAGCAGCGGCATGGCAGCGGCCTTGTCGCCCCGCGCTAAATACAGGAAGCCCAGTTGCGCCGCCGACAGATAGTCGGTGTCGGACATACCGGTCAGCACCAGGAACTCCTGCTCGGCCTCGGACTGCCGGTCCATGCTCAGCAGCAGGTAGGCGAGATCGCGGCGCAGGTCCGCGTTCTTCGGGTCGAGTTCCAGGGCCCGGCGGAACTCGGAAACGTACGGATAGCGCGTCGGCAGCAATTCCCGGGCAGCCTCCGCGGCGCGCGGCTCGCCTCCCCGGGACGCAGCCAGCAGCGCGGCATTAGCGTCCTCCGTTCGATGCAGGGCCTTCCACACGCGGCCCAGATCCACCAGCACCGAGCGGCGGTCCGGAAGCAGACGCCACGCCTTCTCATAATGCTCCGCCGCCAGTTCCAGCTCGTCGCGCTGCTCGGCCAAAGTCGCCAGCTCAAAATGCGCGCTGAAATTGTCGCCGCCCATCTGGATGGCCTTTGTCCAGCGGTCGATACCTTCGGCAAGCGGCCGGTCTATATTCTGGAAAGCGCGCTCCGCCGTGGCCTTGGATTCCGTGTCGCCGGCCTTGCGGATGCGATCGAAGATGCGGCGCGCCTGGGCCTGCTCCTTAGTCTCGTTGCACAGGAAGGCGTACTCCAGCGCCACGTGGAAGTCCTTCGGGTCGAGCAGCATGGCCTCCCGGAACTGGTCGCGCGCCGCCACGTTTTCGCCGATCTTCAGATAGGTGTAGGCCAGGTCTTTGCGAATGTTGGAACGCCCCGGCGCCGCCTCGATGGCCTTCAGGAAAAACGAGACAGCGTCGTCATACTTCCGATTGTGTAGGGCTTCATAGGCTTTATTCAGCGGATCGTACGCCGGGTCCGTGACCTGCGCGCCGGCCCAGCCACAAGCCAGCAGGAGTATCCACACACGCATGGTGATACAGACATAGTGCAATCCGCGGAGAAATCTCGCACAATGAAACCGTGAGTTTCCCGAGATCGAGCGGTATCCTGCTGCACCCCACGTCCTTGCCCGGACGCTTCGGCATCGGCGACCTCGGCCCGGAAGCCTACCGCTACGTGGACTTCCTGGCCCGCGCGGGACAGCGAATCTGGCAGGTGCTCCCGCTTGGCCCGACCGGATACGGCGACTCGCCCTACCAGTTGTTCTCCGCCTTCGCCGGCAACCCCCTGCTGATCAGCCTGGACCGGTTGGCCGACGACGGCTACCTTGCGCGCGCGGAATTGGAGAGCATACCGGCTTTTCCGGCAGACAAAGTGGACTACGGCCCCGTGATCCGCTTCAAAATGCCCTTATTGCGCCTGGCGTATGAGCGTTTTCGCGCCAGCAGTCCGCCCGTAGAGTTCGGTGATTTTCGTGCCATGCACGACCGATGGCTGAACGACTACGCCCTCTTCATGGCATTGAAGGAAGCCCATGGCGGCGAGCAAATCTGGAGTCGCTGGGAACCGGACATCGCCGCCCGACAGCCCCAGGCTCTTGAGAAGTGGAAGGCGCGGTTGGCCGCCGAGATCGAAGCCCTCGAGTTCATCCAGTTCGCTTTCTTCCGGCAATGGCGCGACCTGCAGAATTACGCACGGGAGCGCGGCATCCGCATCATGGGCGACCTCCCTATCTACGTGGCCCACGATAGCGCCGACGTTTGGACCAACCCGGAGCTGTTCCAGTTGGATGCCAATGGCGACACGACGGTGATGTCGGGTGTACCCCCGGACTACTTCAGCGCCACAGGCCAATTGTGGGGCAATCCCATCTACCGCTGGGATCGCATGGCTGAGACCGGATTCCGTTGGTGGATCGAACGGCTGCGCGCCGCGTTCGCCCTGGTGGACATAGTTCGCGTCGACCATTTCCGCGGCCTCGAAGCCTATTGGGAAGTGCCGGCCGGCGAGACTACCGCCAAAAACGGCCGCTGGGTAAAGGGCCCGGGCCCAGCCCTGTTCGAAGCCTTGGAGAATGCCCTGGGCCGCCTGCCGATCGTGGCCGAAAACCTGGGCGTGATCACGCCGGAGGTGGAGGCCCTGCGAACACATTTCGGCTTTCCGGGCATGGCCATCCTCCAGTTCGCCTTCGGAAAGGATCCGCAGGCGCCCGATTTCAAGCCGCACAGCTACCCGCGCGATCGCGTCGCCTATACTGGCACGCACGATAACGATACTACCGTCGGCTGGTGGACCAGTACGGGCGCCGGCGACAGTACGCGCACCGAAGAAGACATTCGTGGTGAGCGGGACTTCACGCGCAAATATCTCGCGACCGATGGACGCGAGATCCATTGGGTCTTCATCCGCACGCTGATGGCATCCGTGGCCGACACTGTGTTATTCCCATTACAGGATGTGCTGGGCCTCGGCAGCGAAGCCCGCATGAATACGCCGGCGGTGCCCGGCGGCAACTGGCGCTGGCGTTATCGCGCTGAGATGCTGACCGAAGCAACCGCCGGACGGCTCAAAGAACTGGTGACCTTATATGACCGATAAGAAGCGGTTGCCCTTCTGGCAGATCTGGAATATGAGCTTCGGCTTCCTCGGCATCCAGTTTGGCTGGGCGCTGCAAATGGCCAACATGAGCGCCATCTACGAATACCTGGGAGCGCGCGCCGACCAGATTCCGATCCTGTGGCTGGCTGCGCCGCTGACCGGGTTGATCGTGCAGCCGATCATCGGCCACGCGAGCGATCGCACTTGGAACCGGCTGGGGCGGCGGCGGCCCTACTTCCTCACCGGCGCGATCCTGAGCTCCGCCGCGCTCGTCCTGATGCCGCGCGCCTCGGTCCTGTGGATGGCGGCCGGTCTGCTGTGGATTCTGGACGCATCCATTAACATCAGCATGGAACCATTTCGCGCCTTCGTGGCGGATATGCTGCCGGAAGAGCAGCGCACCCGCGGCTTCGCCATGCAAAGCCTGTTCATCGGGCTCGGAGCCGTGGTGGCTTCGGCCCTCCCCTGGCTGCTGACGAATGTGTTCCATATTGACTCAAGTAGCGGCGGCCACATTCCCCTGACCGTGCGGCTATCCTTTTATATGGGCGCCGTCGCCTTCTTCGGCGCAGTACTGTGGACCATCGTCACGACGCGCGAATATCCGCCGGAAGATATAAACGCATTCCGCAAAATGAAGGCGGAGAAAACCGGGCTAGCCGAGAACGCGCGGGAGATTTTCGAGTCCATCGGAAGCATGCCGCAAACTATGAAGCAACTCGCCTGGGTGCAGATCGCCACGTGGCTGGGGCTGTTCTGCATGTGGCTGTACTTCCCCATAGCCGTGGCGCACAACGTATTCGGCGCGCCGGACCAGAACGCCCCGATCTATACGGAAGGGGTAGCCTGGGCGAGCCTCTGTTTCGGTATGTACTCGGCGGTCTGCTTCGTCTGGTCGTTCGTGCTGCCGGCGATCGCGCGCACCCTGGGCCGCAAAATGACGCACAGCCTTTGCCTTTTATGTGGCGCTGCCGGATTGATCTCGGTGGCCGTGATCCACAACAAGTTTCTGCTGCTGCTGTCGATGACCGGCGTGGGAATAGCCTGGGCCAGCATTCTGGCGATGCCGTATGCCATTCTCGCAGGCTCGCTGCCTTCGGAAAAGACCGGCATCTACATGGGGATTTTCAATTTCTTCCTCGTGATCCCGGAGATCGTCGCCTCGCTGGGCTTCGGCTGGGTAATGGGGCACTGGCTCGGGAACAATCGCTTGTCGGCGGTCGTGGCGGGCGGTGTCTTTATGCTTGTGGCGGCCCTGTTGATGCAGCGTGTGCGGGATACTGGCGAGGTGCTTGCGCCGCGCCTGATTCAAGTGGCTCCGTCAATTCCGAAAGCGTGAAGATCCTCGCAAACGGACAGCCCAGTTCATCCTCGATCGCCTCCCGCGCCCCTTCTTCACGGTCAACCAGGCATATGGCGCCGAGGACGCGCAGCCCCTCATCGCGCGCATGCTGAATAGCAATTCTGGTCGAGCCGCCGCTGGTGCAGACATCGTCGATGATCACCACGTCCGCGCGGCTGCCCGTCGCCAGACCCTCGATAAACTTCATCGTTCCGTGCTTCTTCGGCTCCTTGCGAACCAGGAAGCAGTCGATTTCGAGTCCTCTCTCCAGGCTCTCGCGGGCGATGGAAAGGCAAATCGGATCGGCGCCCATAGTGAGCCCTCCCACGGCGGCCGGTTGCCACCCTCGCTCGGCTATCCTGTCCAAAAACAGGCGGCCGATCAAGGGCATAGCGGCGGCGCGGCACGTAGTGAGTTTCGCGTCTACATAAACGCTGCTGCGCTTCCCGGAGACGAGCACAAATTCGCCGGTACGCACGGACAACCGACTCAGCAGACGCTTAAGCTGCTCCCGGTCTTCAAACGAATCCATTGGTCTATCCTAGCGAAAACCGCTTGCTGACGCGCGCGGGTCCGCCTGGGCCGAGCGCCCTCGCCCGCGCGTCGGCGCCAACCGCACCAAAAAGCCGTAGTTTCATCACTTTTTACTTTTATTTACTTTCGCTCGAGTACCCGCGGGCGCTTTCCTCTTCAATTTGGTCTGATTGTAATCAACGGCGGCACGGACGAGATTTTTTAGAGCAGGCTCATTGATCCTATCGCCCTCGAAAAAATCGATCGCTCGCCACACCTTGCCTTCGAGGCCCGCGTTGAAGAGCTTGTCAGGATCTGGGAGGCTCGCCCCGTGGGAAAAGGTAAGCTTCACCTTACCTTTGTGGGCGTTGCCGACCGCGATTATTCCGTCGTGAGACCACACTGGGCTTCCCATCCACTTCCATTCCTCGATTATCTCCCGGTCGGCCTTAAGGATGCTCTTGCGCATGCTGGCGAACGTTTTGCCACGCCAGTCTGTGAGTTCTGCAATCAGCTTGTCAATACGTTCCGATGGATTCATTGGATCTTTATACCTCGAATTCCTGCCCCGTTTTCCGCTGCCGGCATGGCCGTTCCTTGCCGAAGTCGGCGCACCGGGCTGGCGTCAGTGCCTTTTTTCACCGGCATCGGCCTAACAAAGTCATTCAAGCCGACCCCGTCCGCTGCAGCGTCTTGTTAGTGCGATCTCTTCGCGAAATAAGTCGTCGAAGGACATGGCCTTTCCACATCCAAAATCCCGAAAGGAGCATTACAGGAACGACGACAAACCGAACGCGGGCGGCGTACTTTGGAATTTCTTCAAACGGACTATAAATATAACCGAGTATTGGAATGCTAAAGACGATGTGAATACAGCGAACAATCGAACGTTTGGTGGCATCTTTCATGATTAATTTGTCCTCCATTTGTCGGCGATACCGCGTCATTTACTCCGGCCTGGCTTTGAATTGTGCCGGTAGCGCCTAGGGCGCCCACGTGTAAGACATGAGACTGTCCTCGCGCGCACCGCGCACTTCGATGTTGCCGAACGGAGAGCCCATGCGCGCTTCATCCACCTCCATTCACGACTCTTGAGCCGCCTGAGACGGCCAGGTGCGCGTTTCGATACCGAACTGCTTGGCGTACTCCGCGTTCAGCCGCTGCCAGCCGCCGAACTTCACGGCGTCGGCGCCGACCATGCGTCCCATCGGCTCACCCGCGAGGAGCCGCTCTAGGACGTCGAAGCAGATGTGCCAGCCCGCGGCGCCCCACGCGATGAAGCGGCGATCGATGTTGTGCCACAGCGTCAGGCGCGTGCCGCCGCCACCATGGGCCTCGAGTTCCCACCGGATGTCCTTGCCACCCCAGTTGTACTCAAGCACCTTGGGAGCGTCGGCTCGCGTCACTCTTGTTTCGGAAACTTGCGGCGTGGGCGCTCCCACCGTGGTGAGCTTCACCGTTCCAACCGTATCCAGGCTCCCATCAGCTTCAAAGGGAGCCCACTCGCGCAGATGCGCTGGGTCGGTAAGCGCCTGCCAGACTTTTTCCGGCGAGTGGCGCAGTTCTCTGACGACAATCAGCGTCCACTTCTCTCCTTCCTTTCGTGCCTGCGCCCCGCTGGCCGGACCCGGTGTGTACTGCTCGCGATCGGTCACCTTCTTCTCCTTAGCGTGAATAGCGTGCCAGCTGGGTGAGCTGAATGAGGTTGCCGCAGGTGTCGTTCAGCATCGCAATGGTCGAGCCGGTCACGTCGGTGGGCGGCATCGTGAACCCGGCGCCGCGGGCCTTGATCCGCTCGTAGTCGCCCTTGACGTCGTCGGTGAAAAACATGGCCGCGGGCTGGCCCTGTTGAAACGTCGCCTGCTGATACGCTTTGGCTGCGGGGTTGTTGTTCAGCGCCAGTTGCAGCTCAGTGCCGTCCGGCTCCTCGGGCGAGGCCACGGTCAGCCAGCGAAATGGGCCCTGACTGAAATCGGCCTTCTTGGCAAAACCCAGTACCTCCGTATAGAAGCGCAGGGCTTTGTCCTGGTCGTCCACGTATAGGCTGGTCACTTTGATTTTCATTTCGTTTCTCCTTTGTCACGTTCGCGGTTTGGGCCGCGTCGTCTGCTCCTTGTCTTCCTTTTCGTTGGTGTTGATGGATCCATGTGGTCGAGATGGCGTTCGAGAGCATCCAGGTGTGCGGACCAGAACCGACGGAACGGAGCCAGCCAGGCATCCACCTCCTCAAGTGGTTCAGGTTTCAGTCGGTAGAGACGGCGCTGTGCGTCCACCGTGGATTCCACGAAACCGGCCTCTCGCAGCACTCGCAGGTGCTTTGACACGGTCGGCTGCGGCATACGAAGTTGACGCTCGATCTCTCCAACCGACTGTTGTGACGAGACCAGCAGGCTCAATATCGCGCGGCGGTTCGGCTCCGCAATGATTTCGAACACAGACTCCACTCTCTTAATATACTCCACAGAGCATATACGTGTCAAGGTATATCAAGGCAGGGGCCTGGGCAACGGTTTCAGCCGGCGTGCGGGATGCTGCGTCTGATGCTTTCTTGGCGGGTGCGATTCAGAGCGCTGCGCGCTCCGGCCGCCGTGGGGATGAACGCAACCGTGCGGTAGCTTTTGTACCGGGAAGGCGGCATCGCGCCCGTGACGGAGGGCGAAGCGACGGCGGCCCGCGTTTCCCGGTACTAATCCGGCAAAACATGCCCATCTGATTGATTCTGTGCTGGTTCGGCGAGTGCCGGGTCCTATTCGCGTGGCATCTATCCCACGCGTTATCGATCTGAAAGTATCTTCCGCTCACCATGAGCATGGACTAATTGTGGGATTATGTGTTTCAGGGCACGGCTGTTCCGATCGCGTATTCTGTTCGCGTGTATCGGCGTTCGGCTACGGCAGTGAACAGTAGGAGTGAATTACATTCGGAGCCGGAATCATGAGCGCAACTCTGGCGGTCTTTCTGAAAGAGTTACAACCCGAACTGAAGATTGTCATTTTCGAAAGACTGGAGAGCACCGCGGAAGAAAGCTCGGCCGCGTGGAATAACGCGGGCACTGGCCATGCGGCGTTGTGTGAATTGAACCATACGCCGGAAGGACGCGACGGGAGCATCGACATTTCCAAGGCCCTGGCAGTTAATGGGGAATTCGATCTCTTGCGGCAATTCTGGGCTTACTTGGTGAAGAAAGGAGCGATCAAAGTTCCGCAGTCCTTTATTCAAGCGCTCTCCACCCATCACAGTTATCAAGGCATGGAATACACGGACGACAGGAAACAGATGGAGGAGTGGTTTCCGCTCGTCATAGAGGGCCGCGATCCGGGCGAGAAAGTTGCGGCGACGAGAAATCGGATCGGCACGGATGTGGACTATGGCGCGCTCACGAACGGTCTTCTTGATTCTTTAAGCGATAAAGAGGGATTCTCCATCTACTTTTCCGCTCGGGTACAAGATTTGCGCCGAGAGGGGGGCTGTGGAGTGTCCAATATCCCTGAGGGGCGTGGTTACGCCGGATTTCCGGTGAGTGGCATCTGGCTTCGCTCCGACAATCCCGCCGTTTCCACTCGCCACGATGCCAAGGTGTACGGCAAGGCACCGGTTGGATCGCCTCCGATGTCGGTGCCGCATCTCGACAGGCGCCACGTGGAAGGAAAGGTCTCGGTGCTTTTCGGTCCTTATGCGGGCTTCTCGACGAAGTTTCTCAAGCACGGATCGTATCTCGATCTGTTCGGCTCTATCGATCCCGAAAACATACTGCCGCTGATGGCGGTGGGCAGAGACAACATTGCACTTACTGAATATCTGATAGGCCAGGTTCTCGAGTCCCAGGAACAGCGATTCGCCGCGCTTCGTGAGTTCTATCCGGAAGTAAACGAGCAGGATTGGCAGGTTGAGGTGGCAGGCCAACGCGTTCAGATCATCAAAAAGGACCCCGTGCATGAAGGCATTCTGGAATTCGGCACGGAACTTGTGATTGCCGCCGATGGTTCGGTGGTCGCCATGCTGGGAGCCTCCCCTGGCGCCTCCACCGCGGTGTGGATTATGGTCCATGTTATCGAGCGATGTTTTGCGGAGCGATTGAAAAGCGCTGTCTGGATGCGTAAGTTGCAGAAGATGATTCCGTCCTACGGCCATTCGCTTGCCGATGATGCCGAACTCCTGGGCAGAGTGCGGCCCGACACTGCTGCCGCGTTGCACATCAACTAATGGTCGAGGCATACAGATGATCAGGGCATACAGCTTGCATACCGGAGAGGACGGACACTCCCATGTCACCACCGGGAGCATTGTCGACAACGAAGTGCTTGCGGCGGAATCGATCCTTTTTGAAGAGACGCCGGCGCACTCCTCGCTCGATTGGCACAATGCGCCGACAACGCAATACGTGATTACTCTGTCGGGCATGTTGGAGTTTGTGACGCACGGAGGGGACAGTTTCATCATCCATCCGGGCGAGATTCTGGTGGCTGCCGACACCACCGGTTCCGGCCACAGATGGCGGCTTATTGATGACCAGCCGTGGAAGAGGCTTTACGTGGCGTTCAAAGAAGGCAGTAAGGTCGACTTCCGCCCCGATGGTACGCGCTGAGGCAGACGTCATGAATCCGGAAGACATGCGCATCGAGAAGGATTCTCTGGGCGATGTGCCAGTGCCTGCCAACAAACTCTGGGGGGCGCAGACGCAACGCTCGCTCGAACATTTCAGCATTGGTACGGATCTCATCCCGCGGGAAATGATCGCGGCGTACGCGACTCTGAAAAAGGGCGCGGCGAACGCGAATCGTAAGGGTGGCCGGCTCGATGAGGACCATCACGCGTTGATCGTTAGCGCGTGTGACGAAATTCTCGCGGGCCAGCATCAGGACATGTTTCCGCTACATGTTTGGATGACGGGAAGCGGCACGCAATTCAACATGAACGTGAACGAAGTGATTTCGAATCGTTGCTGTCAGCTCGCCGGAACGCCGCTTGGCGGCAAAACGCCTGTTCATCCCAACGACCATGTGAACATGTCTCAGTCGTCCAACGATTCGTTTCCGTCGGCCATGAACATAGCCGTCGCGGTGAACGTAAAGCAACGGCTCATTCCTGCCATCGAGCACCTGCAAGACGGCATCGCCGCCAAATCCGAGCAATGGAAAGACGTGATCAAGATCGGCCGGACGCACATGCAGGACGCCACGCCGCTGACACTGGGCCAGGAGTGGTCGGGCTATGCGGGTATGCTCGCCGACGATCTCGATCGGATCGAGGATGCGCTGAAGTGTGTGTATCGTCTTGCGCTGGGTGGCACTGCCGTGGGCACGGGCATCAACTCAGCCCCCGATTTCGCCGAAGCGGTTGCGGCCGAAATTGCGCAGCTCACGAATTTGCCGTTCGTTACAGCTCCGAACAAGTTTGCCGTGCAGGGTGCGCACGATGCTCTCGTACAGTTATCCGGCACTCTGCGTACGTTGGCTGTGTCGCTTTACAAGATCGCGAACGACATACGGCTGATGTCATGCGGCCCGAGAGCGGGTTTTGCCGAGCTGCTGATCCCGGAAAACGAACCTGGCTCTTCGATCATGCCTGGCAAGGTAAACCCAACGCAGACGGAAGCTCTCACGATGATCGCCGCTCAAGTAATCGCCAATGACGTTGCGGTGGGGCTCGGTGGCGCGGGCGGCTATCTGGAAATGAACGTCTACAAGCCGTTGATGATTTTCAACATCACTCATTCGATTAGGATTCTCGCGGATGGCTGTACAAATTTTCGCAAGTTCCTGGTCGACGGCGCCAGACCCAACCTGAAGAAGATCGACGAATACGTCAAGCGATCTCTGATGCTGGTAACAGCGCTCTCGCCTGTCATCGGTTATGACAAGGCTTCGAAAATTGCGCACTATGCGATGGACAACGACCTGACACTCAAGGATGCTGCGCTGAAGCTGGGCTTTGTCTCCGAAGAGGAATTCGACCGCGTGGTCGATCCGGCGAAGATGGTCAGGCCTTACGTCGCCGCCGAAGCCGCGAAGTAGATAAGTTCACGGCCGTAAATCGGACTGGGAGTGGCTGAATGACATTGGAGGAGCGTTCCAGTCTGGTTCTCGCCTTCGCCCGAACCTTATATGTGAACGGGCAATCGACGGACCAGGCCTTGGTCGCGGCGGAGCGCCTCGGGAACGCTCTCGGGCTCCGTGCCAACATCCTGCCGCGTTGGGGCGAATTGCAACTGCAGGCCCGTGATGGAGACGGCGACGTAACCATGACGGTAGAAGCCGAACCCACGAATGTGGACATGTACCGTGTGTCGTCAGCGATGCGAGCACTGGAGGAGATCCACGCTGGCCGGCTCACGCCGGCGGCTGCCAGTGAGGTTATCGCCACTATCTCACGGGCGCCACAAACGCCGGCATGGCTGTTCACGCTGGCAGCGGCAGCAGGCGCCGTGGCATTGGCGGTGATCTTCGGTGTCCAACATTTGCCCGCCGCAGCGCTCATATTCGTGAGCGCCGGGGCCGGCGCCATTCTCCGGCGCGGCTTGGCGCATTTGAGCGCTAACCTCTTTCTGCAACCTTTCTGCGCGGCGTTGCTCGCCGGCGCGATCGGCGCGCTGGCTGTTCGATTCCAGTTGAGCTCGTCACTGCGGCTGGTCGCATTGTGTCCGTGCATGGTTCTGGTGCCGGGACCGCCGATGCTCAATGGCGCGTTGGATTTTGTAAGGGCGCGAGTCCATTTGGGCGCCGCCCGCTGGATCTATGCCGGACTCGTGATCGCGGCGATCTGCAGCGGCCTGCTGCTCGGACTTGCATTTTTTGGTGTTTCCTTGCCATTAGATCAAGCGCCCCGGGCCGTACCTCTGTGGCTTGACACGATCTCCGCGGGCGTCGCCGTCGCCGCCTACAGTATCTTCTTCTCCACGCCGCTACAAATGCTGGCATGGCCAGTGGCGATCGGCATGTTGGCTCATGGGTTACGGTGGTGGACGATTGCTGTTCTGCATTCCACTGTCTCAATGGGAGCCCTGGTTGCTTGCTTCATCGTCGGCCTGATTCTCACCCCGGTCGCGCGCCGTCGGCATATGCCGTTCGCGGCCATCGGTTTTGCTTCCGTGGTGTCGATGATGCCAGGCGTGTTTCTGTTTAGGATGGCGAGCGGGCTAGTACAACTCGCGGACGGATCGCACGCAACGTTAGAACTTGTGACCGCGACGACTGCTGATGGTCTGACGGCCGCCGCGATCATCTTTGCGATGAGTTTCGGCCTTCTCGTTCCGAAGCTAGCCATCGATCACATGGCGGAGATCGAGTCCCGGCGAGTTTCGAGATCCGGAAAGCGCTAGATAAAAAGTCAGATACGCCAACAAAAACAGGTGCGGTGGGCGCACGTACGGCATGAAGAAACAGCGGCATTCGCAGCTGGCGCCGAAGCCCATCTGACGGGAGAACTCGTGCTCGCCATTGCCCCTCAGATTCCAAGCGGTTAAATCGGCACGCGCGATGGCAGGTCAGGCTCTGATCTGCACGACGACCTTCTCGCTCGTCACAAAGTCGGCTTAGATTCCGTAATCCGCAAGATGCGGCAAGTTAACGGACCGCGGCCCATCCCGTAGGGACCGCCACCTTCGTTGAACTAAACCGCTGCGCGGTATCCTCGCATTCGCGGCGTCGGCCAATCCCGACGCCTGGTAGCGTGGAGCGAAGCTCCTGCGGCAAACTGGATCAGGTTTATCTCCCAATAGACCAATCCAATTTG